>Ga0316204_10001894_pt1 | contig 52184 bp, 46 predicted proteins | sample 6monrhotite_MG_2_FD_205661 | JGI IMG/M metagenome (GOLD analysis project Ga0316204, IMG submission 205661) | Microbial mat bacterial communities from mineral coupon in-situ incubated in ocean water Damariscotta River, Maine, United States -... | ecosystem: Environmental > Aquatic > Marine >... | reverse complement strand
CCGCCCGAAACGAACACAGCTGGAATGTTCAAGCGCATCGCCGCCATCATCATGCCCGGCGTGATTTTATCGCAGTTGGAAATGCACACCATCGCGTCGGCGCAGTGCGCGTTCACCATATACTCGACACTGTCGGCGATGATTTCACGGCTCGGCAACGAATAAAGCATACCGTCGTGGCCCATGGCGATGCCGTCATCAACCGCGATGGTGTTGAATTCCTTTGCCACGCCACCATGAGCTTCGATTTGACGCGCCACAAGCTGGCCTAAGTCTTTAAGGTGGACGTGACCGGGCACAAATTGGGTGAACGAGTTCACCACCGCAATGATCGGCTTGCCAAAATCGCCATCCTTCATCCCTGTGGCCCGCCACAAGCCCCGCGCACCCGCCATGTTACGGCCGTGGGTAGAGGTACGTGAACGATATTCAGGCATGGCTTAAATCCTTAGCATTTGGGCTGTTGTGTTCATCAAAAAATAGCGGTCTGCGGCGGCAAATACCAGCGCGAAAAATCGCTCCTCACGCCCCTTTCCAGTCCATGGAAATGGTGATTTAAGTCTTACGCTTCAACCACCCAGCATAGATTTGATCTGAATTGCCGGGTTCAGGGGATCGTCTTCGGTGCGTTGCGCGCGTTTGCTCTCATAGTCTGCGGCATTTTCAAGATAAGCTTCATAAGTTTCCACCGCGTGCTGGAAATCAAAAAACGTGGTGGCGACGCCTCCATTCCAGGTGATCGCAATGGGGCGTCCAGGGTGAGCCTTGAGCATGGCTAAAATGCCTACAGCGGTGCGTTGCCCCGGATACTCATTTTTCACGATGCCAGTCCTTATGTAGCTTTCAGGATTGGCGCGAAACTGCGTCCAGGGCACCAGCGACATCCCCGCAAGCGTGGCGTAACCGGCCATTTCTTCGAGGGCCTGAGCCGGTGTGTCCTCGGCGACGCCTTGATAAATAACGTAGGCCGACTGACGAGCATCAATAAATACGTCAACCAAATCACCACTCGCCGCCAATGCCAGCGGTGCACCTGTCAGCGTTACGTGCATGACCAGCAGGGCAAGCATCGCAATCCTGAGACACAGTCTGGGATGAACGGCAGTTTTCATAGGCCGGATAGTATAGCGAAATGGTGTCGAACCAAAACAAAACGGAGCCCGCCCCTTATCAGGCAGGCCCCGTTCCATTGTACATAAGCATTTGGGTCTAAGCAGCAGATTCCAAGTCTGCGGCCACGCTTTTAAGCAGGTCTTGAACTTCCATCGCGACGGCACCCAATTCAGGGTTTTCGATGGCTTTCATAGATGCAATCGGGTCGACAATCGACACTTCAATCTTTCCGTCGTCGCGTTGCTGGACCAAAACATTGCACGGCAACATCACGCCGATTTTATTTTCCGCCGCAATAGCCTTGAAGGCGTGAGAGGGGCTGCACGCGCCAAGAATCGTATAAGGGTTGATGTCCTTATCCAACTTTTCCTTCATAGCATTTTGCACGTTGATGGTGGTCAACACACCCAGGCCCTTGGCCTTAAGCGCCGCAGTGGCCTTTTCAATCGCTTCGTCGAAGGTGCAGCTCAGGGTGACGGTGAAGTGGTAGCTCATGATTGCTCCAAATTCTTATAGGTTTCGAGGTTATGCGGTGCGAGGAAACATTCTACTTGCCGAAAGTGGTATTAAAGCCCAGGCGTTTCAACCCAGCAGCCGTACTTTTTATATCCGGTTTTGCAAATTCTTCCGGGCACACCAAAAATAATTCATTGATTGTAGGCGGTTAAATCCGTACCGTCTTTGTATGAGTGAACGCCTGAACAGTCTCAACGATCTGCAAATTATGGCCCGGTACAACCGCTGGGCCAATGCGCGCTTGTTCGCCTGCGTATCCGAGCTGTCTGATACGGATTACCGCTGTGACCGTGATGCCTACTTTGGCTCTATTCACGCGACCCTGAACCATATTTTGGTTGGCGACCGCCTTTGGACCAGTCGGGTCATAGGTGAATACTCAGGGGTCAAAAGCCTGGATGAAATCTTGTATGACGATTTCAGCGCGCTCGGCTCTACCCGCACCGCCATGGATGAACACATCGTGCGTTTGGTAGATCGTTTGTCCGTAGGCCTTGACGGCGGTCTTGAGCGAGAAGTGCGCTATCGCATGATATCTGGCAGCGAAAAACACGCGTCGCCCACACGTTTTGTCTTTCTCACGCTGTTCAACCACCAAACCCACCATCGGGGTCAGGTGCATTGCATGTTGACCCAAGCCGGGATCGAAAACCCGCCTTCGCTCGACGTTATCGTGATGTTACACGAGATGGAAGATACCAAAGAGAGTACTTAGAAAGCCTCCTATTTACGCCACAACCCTCCCGCTACATGCGTTTTTTCTCATATAACTCTTGAAAAAATGCTAAATCCGACCTATTTAGTCGGGTAAGGGCCTTCCCGATACATATTGGCGGAGGGCAAAACTGATATTGTTCTCCAGGAGGGACACATGGATTTTCAAACTGATGGCGAAGGCTTTTTGCTGAACCGCAATGAATGGACTCCGGAAGTCGCACGCGAAATCGCATCTCGCGATGGCCGTGAAATGAACGACGAACACATGCGCCTCATCGATGCCGCGCGCCAGATGTACGACGAGAACGGCACAGTCCCCGCGCTGCGTAACTTCACCAAGGCCATGGGCGTGGACAAAAAACATTTGTTCGATGTTTTCGAAACCGGCCCGATGAAACTGATTTGCAAATGGGGCGGTTTGCCCAAGCCGACCGGCTGCGTCTAACGCCCGCTTGGCTTTGCACATTTAAAATAAAAGAAAGCGTGGGCCCAGATAGAATGGAACCCATGCAACTTAAAAGGGGACGGCCAGCCGTCCCCTTTTTTTCTGGTCTCAATTCAACCCAACATCATGCGACAAGGGCATTTATCCCTTTAAAGGTCCGCCAGACGCGCTGCGGCTTCACCCAGCTTTGCACGTTCCGCCTTGAGCGCTTCAAGACGTTCTTGCTGTTCAGCAACCACCTCTGGCGGGGCTTTGGCGAGGAAACCTTGATTGGTGAGCTTCTTTTCGTACTTCACGATTTCCGGGTCGAGCTTCTTAAGCTCTTTGTCGAGACGTGCTTGTTCACTGGCCACGTCAATGACACCCGACATGGGCAGCACCACGGTGGTTTCGTCCAACACTGTTGAGACTGCGCCCTTGGGCACCTCGCCTTCGAGCGCACCGCTGTCTTCGATGCGCGCCAAACGGTGGATCAGGTCACGATGCGTTTCCAGCCTCGCCAAGGTTTCACCCGACGCATCTTTTAGACGCAGGGTTAACTGAGCCTTAGGCTCAACGTTCATTTCCGAACGTACCGCGCGCACGCTTGAGATCAAACGCACGACCCAGTCCATTTCGGCTTCGGCTTCGGCGCTTTCCAAACCCTGCAATGTCGGCCAGGCTGTCAGCATCAACATGCCGTCACGGTCCGTGATCTGGGCCCACAGTTCTTCCGTCACATACGGCATGATCGGGTGCAGCATCAACAACACCTGATCAAATGCCCAAGCCATGGTGGCGCGGGTTTCCGCTTTGGCGGCTTCGTCGTCGCCATTGAGGATCGGCTTGGTGAATTCCAGATACCAATCGCAGAACAGGCCCCATGTAAAGTGATAGCCCGCGTCGGCTGCTTCGTTGAAGCGGTAGCTTTTGATCGCCGTTTCGATCTTGGTCACGGCCTCGGCTGCTTTACCGATGATCCAGCGGTTGACGGTCAAATTGACTGCGCTGGGGTCAAAACCGGCAACAGGTTTACAGTCGTTCATTTCCGCATAGCGTGCGGCGTTCCAGATTTTGGTGACGAAGTTACGATAACCTTCAATACGGCTGATCGACAATTTCACATCACGTCCCTGCACCGCCTGCGATGTCATGGTGAAGCGCACTGCGTCAGAGCCGAACTGGTCGATCAGTTCCAAGGGGTCCATCACGTTGCCCTTAGACTTGGACATCTTCTGACCTTTTTCATCACGCACCAAAGCATGGATGTAGACATCCTTGAACGGCACGTCCTTCATGAAATGCAAGCCGAACATCATCATGCGCGCAACCCAGAAAAAGATGATGTCAAAGCCCGTGACCAGACAGTCGGTCGGATAATAACGTTTCACCTCGGGGGTATCGTCGGGCCAACCAAGGGTCGAAAACGGCCACAAGGCTGACGAGAACCAGGTGTCCAACACGTCTGGATCGCGCTCCAGCTTGACCGGCTCGCCATAATGCTGTTCCGCTGCGGCCAGCGCTTCTGCTTCGGTGTATTCGACGAACGGGTGACCATCGGGGCCGTACCACGCGGGGATCTGATGGCCCCACCAAATTTGGCGTGACACGCACCACGGCTGAATGTTGCGCATCCAGTCGAAATAGATGTTTTCATAAGACTTGGGATGGAAGGTGGTGCTGCCGTCTTCGACCGCCTTAATAGCATCGACGGCCAGCGTTTTGGCATCAACAAACCACTGATCCAAAAGCCAAGGCTCGATCACCACGCCGGAACGATCACCATAGGGCACCGTCATGGGGTTTTCTTCGATCTTTTCGAGCAGACCGAGGCCTTCCATTTCCTTGACGATCACGTCACGGGCTTCGAAACGATCTAGGCCGCGCAGGTGTTCCGGCGCATTTTCATTGATGGCGGCGTTGTGATCCAACACGTTGATGACGTCGAGCTTTTGCCGACGACCGACCTCGAAATCATTGAAGTCGTGCGCTGGCGTAATTTTCACCGCGCCGGACCCCTTTTCCGGGTCGGCGTATTCGTCGGCGACAATGGGGATCAAACGGCCGGTTATGGGCAGGACGACGTTGAGGCCGACCATGGCGACGTAGCGTTCATCGTCGGGATGCACAGCCACACCGGTATCGCCCAGCATGGTTTCCGGGCGGGTGGTGCCGACGGTAACGAACTCATCCTTACGGCCTTCAACCGGGTACTTGAAGTACCACATCTTACCGGTTTGTTCTTTGTTCTCGACCTCTAGGTCGGAAATCGCGGTGTGCAGTAGCGGGTCCCAGTTGACCAGACGTTTATCGCGATAAATCAGGCCGCCCTTGTGCAGTTCGACGAAGACCTTTTGCACCGCCATGGACAAGCCTTCATCCATCGTAAAGCGTTCGCGCGACCAATCGCACGATGCACCCAGACGGCGCAACTGGCGGGTGATATTGCCACCGGATTCGGCCTTCCACTCCCAGACGCGCTCGATGAATTTTTCACGGCCAAGATCATGACGGGTCAGCCCTTCGGCTTCCATCTGACGCTCTACCAGCATCTGCGTGGCGATGCCCGCGTGATCGGTACCGGGTTGCCACAATGTATCCTTACCGAGCATGCGGTTGTAGCGAATCAGGATGTCCTGCAAGGTGTTGTTGAGCGCATGGCCCATGTGCAAGTTGCCGGTCACGTTGGGCGGCGGAATGACGATGGTGTAAGCGTCTTCGCTTTCGCTTTTGCCGCACGCAAAAGCATCGGAGTTTTCCCACTTTTCATAGATACGCGCTTCAACGTCGTGGGGGGTGTAAGTCTTATCCAACATCAGATTTGCCGTCCGTGACCGAGAGTTTGTTTGCCCCGCCGCTCTGCGGGAAGGTAGCCCGGGCCATAGCGCCGTTCACCCGCATTGCGTTCTATAGCAAAAACGCCGCTCGGGAAACCCTGAGCGGCGTTTTGTTTGTCATCATTTAGCGCCTGGATTTAGCGACTGGTGCCGCTACCTGCGGGGCTACTCATCCAACCGTTCCGCACGGTTGATCATGCGGTCGATCTCTTTCTTGACCAAACGTTCAATCAAGTACGGCAGGTTTTGGTCCAGCCACTCTTTCAACAGCGGCCGCATCATTTCGCGGACCATGCCTTCAAGGGTGACTTCGGAACCGCCAATCTGCAATTCACGCTGACTGAGGATTGCACGCGCCAAATCGGACAGAATATCTGTCGAAGCTCGATAGGTACCCGCCGAAACCATGGAATTAACCACGTCCGCACCTTCGGGCAAAGTCGTGATCATTTCTTCAGTCAAATTAAGAATCGAAGAAATATCCGGCTCTCCACCTGGGCGTGGCGGCGGTGGCGGTGGCGGTGGCGGCGGCGGCGGTGAATATGCTTCAACCGGCGGCGGCGGCGGCGGCGCAGGAGCCATAACGGGTTCCGGCACAGGCGCTGGCTCAGGCACCGGTTCTGGTTCTGGTTCTGGTTCGTCTTCTGCCAGTTCAATGACCGGCGTCGGGGTCGATGCTGGTTCGGCCTCCATGTCTGCCATGAGGGCAGCCATGTCCATTTCCTCTTCAGGCTCAGGCTCAGGCTCAGGCTCAGCCGACATTTCTTCCATGGCGGCGGCCATGTCCATTTCTTCTTCTGGCTCTGGCTCAGCGGCCATCTCCGCCATAGCCGCAGCCATGTCGTCTTCCGCCGGTGCGGGTTCCTCAGCCGGAGCCTCTTCCTCGCCATCCTCTGACAGGATGCGGCGGATAGAGGCCAGAATGTCCTCCATCGAAGGCTCTTCGCCGTTTTGTCCTTGCGCGTCTTCGCTCATAAAAAGCTCGCTTATCCCCCGAGGTGTTTCTGACCCGGTTACTTTAAAAGTTTACTTGACGCCGTTGTCCCCAACATTGCCGCCAAACCACTTGTCCCGGACCTCCTGATAATGCCCTTGTGCATCATATAAATCCACAGCGAGGTTCAAATCCGCCGCCGTCAAATTTCCGACAGAGGACAGCAGCGTCAACTCCGCAACGGTCTCATCCCTTTGAGATCTAACAAGATTTACGCGTGCGTCCAGTAATTCCTGCTCCGCATCGAGGACATCTAGAACTGTTCGAGACCCGACGCCAGCTTCCCGCTGAACGCCCTCCAAAGCCGTTTCAGCGGCCAGAACCTGAGTTTTGATGGCTTCGATTCGCGCCCGGGTCGCTGCTAAAATCTCCCATGCGGTGCGCACCTGTTGAGTGGCATCGCGACGGGCCTGATTGGCCGTCAGACGCAAAGAAGACGCATTTTCACGGGCTTGACGCAGTTGCGAGTAGACCGAACCGCTTTGATACAAAGGCACGCTCAGCGTCACCTTGGCCTCATATGCATTGGACCAGTAATTGTCCGCAACCGTGTCGAGCGAGCGCGAAACGGCACCGGTCAAATCCACTGACGGCAAAAGCTTGCCCTTTGTCGTGTCGATGCTGTCGCGAGAAGCGCGTTCCGCGAAGACAGCAGCATTCACTGCCGGGTTGAATTGCTCTGCCAGGCTCAAGGCATCATCCAAACTCTCGGGCAGCGGCAAGGCCAAACGAGAGGGCTGCAAACGTTCGGGAGCTTCCCCCATCAGGTTGGCATACGCTGCGCGCGAAGATTCCAAGTCGCCTTCGGCTTGAATGCGGTCGGCCGTAGCACCAGCCAAACGAGATTGGGCCTGATGCACGTCCGTACGGGTGATTTCACCGACATTGAAACGATCCTGTGTGGCATCCAGTTGGCTCTGCAACACTTCTTCGTTCTTTATGTTCAGCCCAACAACCGCTTGATCGCGCAACACATTGAGATACGCCGTCGCCCCGTTCAACAAAACGGTCTGCTCGGTTGTCTTAAGGCGCGCGCGTTGGGCGAGCACCGTATTTTCTGCCGAGGAAACCGCCGAAACGGTCTGACCGCCCTTGTACAACGATTGGGTGACATTCAACGCCAAGGTCTTTGGGTTGGTATCAACCTTGTTCCCTGGGGCGGAGCTGGTTTCTTGTTGCTTGGCCGAGGACGTGCCGCTAACCGACACCGATGGCCGCCAGCCGGACAGCGCTTGAGGCACGCCTTCATCCGTGGCACGCAAGGTCGCACGAGCCGCTTGCAGCGAGGGGTTGGTCGCATAGGCTTTCGCCAATGCATCCAACAGCGTTTCGGCCTGTGCCGGGGTCGCAGTCGCGCCCATGCTCGCGCCCAGAACAAAACTGAGAAAGGCAATTCGGGAAACCGTGCTTTTTAGATCTTGCATCTTGATTTGTATCGCGCTTTTCATGTTTTTCAAGCCTAAGAAAACCCATTATGGATTGAGGTCAAGACTACACATCCCCAGCGACAAAGACCATAGCCCTGAGGTGTTAACGTTTGGTGAGCCTTCAAAGAACCGGAGTTCGGCCAGAGTTTGGGGTGTTATGCCGTCATTTCCTCGTAGCGCCGCCACGACGCCATGCCGCCCATCAGGGACTGCGCATTTTCGAATCCGTTTTGACGCAACCACTGTGCTGCCATCAAAGAACGACTGCCGTGGGCGCAAATGACCACCAAATGATCCGCGCGGGGCAACTGATCGAGATGTTGAGGTAATTGATTCAAGGGGATATTGGCGCTGTCGCCCGCCGGGGATTGAGACACTTCCCAGGGCATCCGCACGTCGATAAAGGCAGCGTTCAGGTTTTCCGTCTTGAACTTATGCAACCCGTGGGCGTCAACTTCAAGGGGCAGAGGCGCGTTCGTCATATTTGGCTCCACATTTTTCTTTGTCATTCACACACAAATCTTGGTGTTTGTGTCATGTAAGCATTTCGCGGCGCACTTGCCACCGTGACACGATCGCAATCGAACTGGCGTCGACCAGCTAGCCGTCTGCAGCAGTACGCAGAACATTAGATAATTCTTAAATAGGGAAATATCAAGGCTTCCCCCCTCCGCCTCTCATCATAGAGGCCGGAAGAGAAAAACCATTGGTGATGGATTTAGAAGCTGAACTGGGATTTGGCCGCGAATTCCGGAATTGCTGGCACGTTGGCATCGAACAGTTCCGTTTCAGACGTCACGCCTTCGACCTTGGTCACCAACATGGCCTTGTCCGCACCTGAGCCTGTCTTGACGTATACCAAGCGCCCACCGTCGGCCAGTTGGTCCAGCAAACTGTCCGGCACTTCACCGGCGGCGCCATTGATGAAAATCACGTCGTAAGGTCCCTGACCAGGGTGTCCCGTAGCCAGTTTGCCTTTGAGCATACTCACCGTGTCCGCACCTTGTTCCGCCAGATGCCCTACCGCAGCGCGGTGCAAGTCCAGATCGGATTCGATCGCAACCACGGCAGAAGCGATTTTCGCAATGGCGGCAGCCTCATATCCTGTGGCGGCAGCGATGACCAAAGCCAAGTCGGTTTCTTCGATCGCCGCAGCCTGCATCAGACGCGCAAGGACCATCGGCTCCATCAGAATACGCCCAGCACCAACGGCCAAGTCTTCATCTATATAAGCAATATTTTTCAGAGCATCCGGAACGAATACTTCGCGTGGAAGAGCCTCCAGCGCCTCAACGACCAACTGATCCGTAACCTTATTGGTGCGGATTTGACCTTCGACCATGTTGCGGCGGGCGAGTGCGAAGTCCATGGGATAATCCCCTCTGTTGGTGGCGCCAATTGGCAGCGTCTGCATATGATGGAAACGGTCGTTCCAAGGCCTCCAAGCCGAAAAATAACCGCCGATGGACGGCACTATAGACCGAGGCGGGTGCACCGCACAATGGAGATGATTGCCGCTCGCCCCCCTTACATCAAGCCAGCGATTCCCGACCAAACGGCAACGGCTCGACATAACATTTGGCCAAAACGCCTTCCTCGGACGCCTTGAAATATCCCACTTTTCGGGCAAAAACCGGGGCGTTTGGCAGCGTTTCAAATTAATTTCAAAAACCCCACTTCGGGTGCTTGACCGATAGAGAACGTCGTTCTATGTTCCAGCGCCTTCGCGAGGAGGGTCAACGCCTCCGCAAGGAGGACAGGAGCTCCACGGCTCCCCTTGCAAACCAAGCCGATAGCCACGGTTTGCATTGGACAGGATGGCGCGGTGGCGGAGTGGCTACGCAGCGGCCTGCAAAGCCGTGTACACCGGTTCAAATCCGGTCCGCGCCTCCATCCACCGTCTCGCGCAAGGCACGCTTGATCCGGCGTAGCTCAGTGGTAGAGCAATCGACTGTTAATCGATCGGTCGTAAGTTCGAATCTTACCGCCGGAGCCAATGACAACAAGGCCTTAACCCATAACGGGTTGGGGCCTTGTTTCGTTTGGATATCTCATAGCGGCTGGCGAAGCCTAAATAGCGCCAAATTTAATGAGCTTTCTCCAACGCCATATTTCTGCTTATATTTTGCCTAGAAGCGTGTGAAACCGCTGCTGTTCGATGCGTGCGCAACCACCACCTTGTGAATTACATACGTTATCCATTCAGTCGTCACAGGTACCCCACCATGAACATCTCTATCCTCATAGCTCTTCTCGGTTTCGGTATCGCCTTGGTGGCATTGTGGCTGGTGAGTGACGTCAATAAAAGAGTGGAACGCCTACTCACAACGTTTCTGCACACACATATTAACCCGATCCACGATGATATCCGCAACACCAACCGGGCACTTGCTAAGGCGGTCGTAGATATTAAGACTCTGAATAAGAACATTACCGCAATTGATGATGTGCGTGGCCGTATCGCAATGCTCGCTGATGCTTTGGATAAGCTTGATCGCTCGATCCCAAAAAAAATCCACGTCGATGAGCAGACAGATAAGAAACCCGTGCAGAAGGTCCGTGCGAAACCAGTAACGACCTCTAAGGGATAAGGCTTTTTCACGCCCCAATATTACAACCCAAGCATTGCATTACAGATATTCCAAACATGCATGCCATCGGTGCGAAATACATTAAATGTATGTATTTCAACTAACTACGATTTAAATATAAGATTTCACTAATATAACCTTAACGGAAACTGAACGCCACCATCAGGTTGGGTTCAGTTGCTCTGCCTATAATTCATCTCAACAACACGCCATTCAAAGTCATTTGGTGCCCCCGAAAAGGCCCGAAAAGGATTTAGCCATGCCCAAGATCAACAAATTTACTTTCGCCCTTGTATTCGGTGCCGCAGCAACGACTTTCATCACGCTATCCGCTGTCGAGGCCTCTGCCGCAGATACATACGCCCAGTATGAAACCCAGGCAGACCTTGGCAATATAACCCTGATGCCAGGCAAAACGGCAAAGACCTACGGCCCCCGCAAAGTCAACCACGCGCGGTATGAAGTTATGGCCGAAAAGGGCATCTTCATTCAGCCAAAATCGGACGAACCAACCCCATCCGAATTGGCGAAGCGTAAAAATCATGCCGCATATGACGTTCAAAACGACATCGACGGGTAACCCCTCCCTCCCTTCCCGTCGTAACAGATGCGGTCCCGGCCCTGCCGGGGCCGCATTTTTTTGCCCGCTCCCCTTCATACAAACGTCACAGAACCTTGGTTTGTTATGCCGCGTCGTGCTCCCTACGCTGGAGCGTGACACCTGCCCCATGGAGCATGAGCAGACAAATGCGAATTCTGTCGAACACCCAACGCCTCTTTGCGACCCGCTGGAACATCATCAGCAGTCTGGCTATGGTGCTGATCGTGGCGACGGCTACAGGGGGAATTTTCATTGGCGCAAACGCAATTCGCCTGTTCAGCGACATGCGCGACACATGGCACCACTACGATCAAGTCTCGGAACAAAAGGTCACCTACCTAACCCAGATGCATCAGTACTTGGGTTATTCCGGTTTATCCCAGCACCTCAAAGACTACTTATTGCATGGCGAAGATCATGTTCTGACTTGGCTCGACATTGATTTGGATCAAGCCAAAAATGCCGTCGACACATACCGTCTTCTCGACATTAATGACGAGGAGACGGCAGCCTTGGCCGATTTGCGGGCCTTGATTGTTAAAAGCCGCGCTCAAATTCTGGAAATCCCCAAGCTCCGCCAAGGCGGCATGACCCCTGCGCAAATCGACAAGCAAATCGATCTGTCCCCGGATGCTGCTATTGCCGCACTCGATCATTTGCGTTGGGCGTGGCGACAGCAGGCTGCAGTTGCGGAAGAAACGCTTAACAGCACCTCAAAAACCGGGGCAAATCTTGTTAACCTCGGCTGGGTGTTCATCCCCATCATGGGGCTGATCGGCATCATTGTTTTTTGGCTGGTCAACAGGCTCCGACGCCAAGTCACCGCTTATGAACGCGAAAAAGCCGCGTTGGAAACGTCAGAGCGAAAATTCCGCGACATGGCGGCCAACGTGCCTGGTGTGATTTTCCAGTGGTATGAACGACGCGGCGGAGAACGCGGGTATCTCTACGTCAGCCCGCGCTGTCAGGAAATTTACGGCGTTAGTCCTGCCGAACTGCAACACAACTGGCAGGCCCTTTCGATCCACCCCGAAGACAAAGCCCGCTATATCAGAACCGTCAACCATGCCTTCGAGACCCGTTCCGAATGGTCGTTCGAGGGCCGCTTCCTAACCCCTGAGGGCGAAGAAAAATGGTGGCGCGGCATCTCCAAACCGGTGCCGATAAACGACGATGAAATCATCTTCAATGGCGTGATCATCGATATCTCGCTGCAAAAAAAGATGGAAGAAGAACTGCGCGCCCTGGCCACCACAGACGGCTTGACCGGGGCCTACAATCGCCGCCATTTCATTTTTGAGGCAACAACAGAAGTCCCCCGGGCAAAGCGTTACGAAAATCCGCTAACCATATTGATGGTGGACCTTGACCACTTTAAAAATATCAACGACGACTACGGTCACGCCGGTGGCGACGAAGTGCTGCGCCGCTTTGTCGCGACGGCCAAGGAAAGCCTTCGCGGCCCAGATGTTTTAGGTCGTATCGGTGGCGAAGAATTTGCCATCATGCTGCCGGAAACCGACTTGGCCGGAGCGATTGCCCTGGCGGAGCGCATTCGCACAGACGTGCAAGACCTCAATATCCGTTGGGATAAGCAGACCATAAAGGTGACGGCTTCCATCGGCGTCGCGATGCTGCAAAAAGATGATGCCGACATCCACACGCTCTTGGCCCGTGCCGACAAGGCGCTCTATACCGCCAAGGCCGAAGGCCGCAATCAGGTTATGGTCAGCGGCGGCACCGTCGAACTTTCTACAGACACCGTGACGGAAGTCCTGGACCTCACCACCGCCGGTCCGGGACCGCACGGGGCCAACTAGCCCCCCTCCTGTCTCACGGAAACAAGTCTGCCCCCATGAAAATACCCAAATCGATGACTGTGTTTGCAGTTCACATCGGCTAACCTTGCGTAATATAAGGATTTGTCGTTAAATCGTTGCACAAGATCAAAGTTGGTGGCCTACAAGATGAATTCGGGTTGGTTATGAGCGTTATACTTGAAGAAACAGACGAATTGCTCGTCGCACAAACGGAAATCCGCCACCTGAAAAATACCATTCAGGCGTTGCGTGACGAAATGGAACGGTTACGTTTTGAAAAAGACGAGGCCGTCTCTGCCGCTGTGTCCGAAGCCAACCAGGAAATTCAGCAACTGCGCGCCACAGCGGGGGCGTTGCGCGATGAATTGGAAAGCCTTCGTTTCGATAAAGATGAAGCCGTTCACAGTGCTCTTAAAGACGGCAAAGACGAATCCATCCAATTGCAAAAGACGGCTCAGGCCATTCGCGACCAAACGGATGATGTAAAATTCAAATACGAAGATAAAATTGAACAGTTGACCCGTCATGCTCGTGATGAGGTCAAGGAATTGCATGATACGATCCAAACACTTCGTGATGAACTCGAAGTGCTCAAAAATCAAAAAACTTAAAATTGAGGGAAGCCCATGGCCGACACACAGTCGACCCACACAGCAAACCGGAAGCCCCGCGCCAGCGTCAAGAAAACGCCGGTAAAAAAGAAACGCGTCAACGGCAAGGCACCGGTAAAGGTCAAGACGCGCGACGTCACCAAATTGAGCGAGGCGGAAATTCACCGCCTGCAACGCGCCGACCTTTTGTTGGGCATTTCGCGCCACATGGCGGGCATTGAAACGCTGGATGAAGTGCTCAAGGAACTAGTGGATATTGTCAGCCGAGAAACCAACGCGGAACGGTCCTCGCTGTTTCTCAACGATATGGAAACGGGCGAGTTGTACACCCGCGTGGCCCAAGGCAAAAACATCCGAGAAATTCGCATCCTCAACGACAGCGGCATTGCCGGCTGGGTGTTTTCGTCGGGTAAAGGCTCCATCATCGACGATGCCCATTCGGACGCGCGGTTCAACAAATCCATTGACGAACAAACCGGCTTTCGCACTCGATCCATTTTGTGCGCACCGATCAAAACCGTCAAAGGCGACATCATTGGCGTGGTCCAGTCGCTGAACAAAAAAGACGGGCGCAAGCATGTCTTGTTCGAAAAAGACGACCTGGAATTTTTGCAAGACATTGCGACCCAAGCCGCCGTCGCACTGCAAAGCACCGAGTTTGTCGAGCGCATGCAAAAAAAGCGCAGTCAGGAAATGGAGTTCCTGGATGTAGTGTCTGATGTAACCTCGGAAATCAACCTCAACGCCTTGCTGGCCAAAGTCATGGGCGAAGCGACGCGCATGCTGAATGCGGAACGCTCAACCCTGTTTCTGAATGATGAAAAAACCGACGAACTGTGGTCCATGGTGGGTGCCGGGCTCAACGCACTGGAAATCCGCCTACCCAATCACTTAGGGATCGCGGGCACGGTGTTCACATCGGCGAAATCCATCAACATTCCTTACGCCTATGCTGATCTGCGTTTCAACCCGGCGTTCGATAAAAAGACCGGGTTCTTTACCCGCTCCATCCTATGCACGCCCGTGGTCAACAAGGAAGGCAAGTGCATCGGCGTAACCCAGGTGCTGAACAAAAAGGGCGGTCCCTTTAGCGACGAAGACGAACAACGCCTAAAAGCGTTCACCGCACAGATCTCCATCGGCCTGGAAAACGCCAAGCTGTTTAGTGATGTCCAAAACATGAAAAACTACAACGAAAGCATGCTGGAAAGTATGTCCAACGCTGTGGTCACCACCGATGAAGACGGCAAGATCGTCACATGCAACCGCGCCGGTCATCGCATCATGAAACTGGAAAGCGACAGCGACGTCATCGGTAAAACAGCGGAGGAGTTTTTCACTGGCGCAAATGAATGGGTCATCAACAAAATCAAGAAGGTCGATGAAAGTCAGGTTGCCGATATTTCCATGGACGCAGAGCTGGTTTTCGCCGATGAGCCGACGTCGGCAAACGTCACCACTTTGCCGCTGATTTCCAGTGAAGGCAAAAAGCTTGGCTCTATGGTCATGATCGAAGACATCTCGTCCGAAAAACGCATGAAATCGACCATGAGCCGTTACATGGATCCGGGACTCGCAGACCAATTGATGGAAGGTGGAAACAGCGACGAGTTTCTCGGCGGCCGATCCACCGACGCCACAGTACTGTTTTCTGACATCCGGTCTTTCACCACATTGACTGAGGCCTTAGGTCCACAGGGCACCGTTGCCCTGTTGAACGAATACTTCACCATCATGGTCGATTGCATCACCGAAGAAGGCGGCATGCTGGACAAGTTTATCGGCGATGCCATCATGGCCGCGTTCGGCATTCCCGTAGGCCATGACGACGATGAAGACCGCGCCATGCGCGCCGCCATCAAGATGCTCACCAGCCTCAACGATTGGAACAAAATCCGTGCAGCCCGCGGTGAAATGACCATCGATCATGGTCTGGGGCTGAACACTGACAACGTGGTGTCGGGTAATATCGGTTCGCCCAAGCGCATGGATTACACCATGATTGGCGACGGTGTGAATCTGGCCGCACGCCTGGAAAGTGCCTGTAAACAGTACCACGCTCACCTTCTGATTTCCGAATTCACGTATAAGAAACTCAAAGGGACGTACCGTATTCGCGACGTTGACGACGTGATCGTCAAAGGCAAGACCAAGCCTGTTCGTGTGTACGAGGTACTCGACTACCACACAGATGAAACGTTCCCCAATTTAATGGACGGGGTGAATTACTTTGCCGAAGGGCGCAAAAACTACCGTGCGGGCAGTTGGGACAAGGCCATTTCGTCGTTCAAGGATGTGCTGAAAGCAAACCCTGGCGATGAGCTTTCGAATACCTATATAGAAAGATGCCAGCACCTTAAATTAGAAGACCCCAAGGATTGGGACGGGGTGTGGGTCATGAAGTCTAAATAATAAGCGTTCCGGGCAACGGAAGCGTTACACCAAACGTGCAATAACGGGGAGTGTGGACCATGAAGATCGTACTTGTTGACGACGACCCGGATCTTATCGACATCATGCAAATGGCACTTGGCCAGGCAGGCCATGAGGTCACGGCCTCACCTGCGGGGGCACCCATTATTAGTGCCCTAAAAAACAATCCACCCGATGTGCTCGTCACCGATTTGATGATGGCCGAACTGACCGGCCTAGAGCTGTGTGAAATTCTGCTGGCCGACGTCCGCCTCGTGAACACCAAAATCATCTTGATTTCGGCGCGCACAGACAAGCTATGGAAAGAAAAAGCGCGGGACTGCGGGGCATCTGGCTTTATCGACAAGCCGCTTGATCCACTCACCTTCGCCGCCAAGGTCGAGGAGATCGCCTCAGCGTGATGCCCTCAAACCTTATTTCGTCGTTGCCGTAAACACGCCGTCCCAATCTGCTCCCGGTGGGTTGGCTTCACCTTCGGCAATACGGTCATCGTAAAGTGTATAGAACGTCTCATCGATGTCATATGGCTCGCCGATTTCGCGGGCCTTGACGATGGCAGCCCTTGCCCCATCCCAATCCTGAGAACGATAGAGCGTCAAAAGCTCGTCAACCTTGGCTTTAAAGGCCTTGAAGTGATCATCTTGGGCCATCTCCTCATCCCCCACGAGCGCAAAGATCCGCACGGCTTCGGTTTTGCCCTTAACCTTGATCAGGTCCAGTTCGATGGTCGCCAGCGTCGGCACTTGAACCCAGGTCGAATACCCAATGACGACCCGAACGCCATAGTTTTTGGATTGCCCTTCCAAGCGCGCTGCCAAGTTCACCGTGTCACCCAACACTGAATAATCAAAGCGTTGATCCGATCCCATATTACCGACGACACATTCGCCCGAGTTCAAACCCAAACCAACTTTCAGCGGTATATGTTTTCGCCCTTCCTCTTTAGCTTCAATTTCAAGACGAGCGTTAAGCGGGGCCATTTCAGCCAACATGGCCAAAGCCGACAAGCAGCCATGCTTTGCGTGCTCTGCGTCATCCAGCGGGGCATTCCAAAACGCCATGATGCAATCGCCCATGTATTTATCGACCGTACCCTTGCGCGCCAAAATCACGTTGGTGAGCGGCGTCAAAAGCTTATTGATTAGTTGGGTAAGACCTTCCGCGTCGAACTGCTCGGAAATGGTGGTAAAGCCGCGCACGTCGCAGAACAGCAGCGTCATATCGCGTTTCTGCCCACCCAGTTTCAACTGATCTGGGTTTTCGGCCACAACTTTGACCATGTCGGGCGATAAATATTTGGAAAACGCCGTTCGGGTCTGTCGTTTCGCCGCCTCTTCCTGGGTAAAGTTGATATACGTCAGCGTGGAATAGAGCAGGAACGTCGAAATCACCGCGAACGTCGCATCCAACAAGATACGTTCTTCGGCAAACAGATACCAAGATCCGCCGATCGAGCCCCCCGCCATCACCAAGAACACAACCAACGAGCGGGTCGCACCCAGCATCGGGGTCAACACAATCATCAACAGGCCGCCAAGCGCGATGAGGATCATCTCGCCGCCCTTGATCAGTTTCGGGCGGCTCAAAAATTGATCGGCCGCAACCACTGCGCCCAATTCCCGGTCAATAGCCAGGGCATTTTCAACCACTTGGGCGTGAACTTCGACCCCCGGAATGATGGGGTCGATCGGCGTGGACCTAATATCCAACAGCCCCACGGCCGAGGTGCCGACAAACGCAATTTTTCCCGCAATTTTCGACTTATCGACCGTGCCGTTCAGCACATCGACCGCAGAGACATAAAGACTTTGATCATGATGCGCGAAATAGGGTCTCACTTGTCCCCCTTCGCTGGTCAATATCTTCAAACCCTTTGGTTTGACTTTACTTTTTGGCGCAACGCCAACCCCCGTGATGCCAAAGGGGCTGACCTCAGCCATCAGGGTGGAAACCTGGAATCCTACGCGAATGGCTTCAACGGACAAGGACGGATACAAATAGCCCTCGTGCTTCAAAACCAGCGGAACCTCCCGAATGATGCCGTCTATGGATGGGTTGAGCGAGAACATGCCAATGCCTTTCGCCCCCTTTTCCAGCACAGGCAAATTTCTAATCAGGGTCGGAATGTTGGTGAGGAACGCGGTCGGCTCTGGCGTATCTTTGGTGTTTTTGCGCACTGCCACGGATTTTCTGAACGGTTTGCCTGCATGGTTGGGCAACTGGTCCCAATACCCCGCTTGGCCCAACACCACGTTCGCCTGAGAAATGACACGACCGAAAATTTCGTCGTTGCTTTCCAATTTAAGGATTTTTGCCCGCACATCATCGTCGATGCCCACAAGCGCGTCGACCATACCCGCAGGGTTCATCCGGTCGGGTTCGGAAAACACAATATCGAATGCGGTCACACCAACGCCGAGATTGTGCAGGTTGACCAGCATCTGAGAGAGTGTTTTGCGCGACCATGGCCACTGGCCGACTTCCTTAAGGCTTCGCTCGTCAATATCGATAATCGCAACCAAACGATCTTGGTGTTTGGGTAACGCCCGGGGCTTGATTTGCTGATAAATGTCGAAGCTTTTTTCACGCATAAATTCAACGGGATAAGGGTCCAGTCGCGAAAGTGCGAGCAGTGCCACAAGCATACCCAAACCCACCACGCGGTCGCGCCGGAATGCCTTTTTCAAAAACGCCTTCATATCAAATCACCCCAAAATGCCGCACCAACTGGTGAAAGCACATCCCCTTAATCCCCGCAACAGCACGACCATAGCTATCATCTTGTCATAACTAGACAATTTCCAAGCCCGCCCGGTCAAGAGAAATTGACCTGCAATTCCAACAAAAACACCCCATATGACATGCATATGACGATCACATAACCTTTGCATATAAGATCACTTGCGAACCCTTTGAAACACAAGGTAAAAAATCAAATGAAAAATGCAGTTTTTCTTTACGACACGTTAACCCGATTCTATGATGATAAGAATGGGTCATTGGGATGCGCCAATAACACCCTGTGCAAAAGTAATAAAGCCCAGAAAACGGCTTTAATCAAAAGCACTTGAGCGGAGAAACCGGTTTGGACCAGTCGACAGATAAGTCGGCCAAAAGTTGGCTAGCCCCCTTTTTAAAACCAATGACCCCCGTCTTCCGTGAAGTCGTGGGCATGTCTTTCTTTGTCAATTTGCTGGCCTTGGCGGTGCCCGTCTTCACCATGCAGGTCTACAATCGCGTGGTAAATAGCAACGGCATCAGCACCTTGCAGGGTCTGGTCGTGGGCATGATTTTGGTCATCATATTCGACTATGTGCTGCGCCAATCCCGGGCGCGCATTCTGCAAACGGTTGCCTTGCGCGTGGATGTGCAGCTGGGCCGTCGCCTGTTTCGCAAAATCATGCGCATGCCCATGCAAAAACTGGAAACGCAGCCATCAGCCTACTGGTCATCGTTGTTTCGCGATGTGGATGTGGTCCGCAACACGCTTTCGGGGTCCACCGCCCTGCTGGTTGCCGACCTGCCCTTCGCCATTTTATTTTTGGTTTTAATTTTTGTAATCGCCGCCCCGGTTGCCTGGGTGCTGCTGGTCATGCTGCCCGTTTTCATGATAGTGGCGTGGCGTTCTGCAAATGTCATGTCCGATGCCAGCGGGCAGGAACGCAAATCCACCCAAACGCGAGATTCCTTGATAGCGGAAATGATCGCAGGGCGCACCACCATCAAGGCCCTGGCGTTGGATCGCTCAATGGAGCCGGTATGGGAGCAAAAACACGCCGAAAACATCGAAAGCGCCATCAGCCGTGGGTCCAAGACCGATGGTTTTTCCAACCTGGGCGCATCGCTGGGTTTGCTCACCTCATTACTGCTGACCACGGTTGGTGCGTTGGCGATCATCGACCAGAACCTGACCATCGGTGCCTTGATCGCGACCAACATGCTGTCAGGGCGTATCATGGGCCCGCTCAACCAATTGGTCGGTACATGGCGGCTATATTCCGGATTCTCGCAGGCGACCGAGCGTTTGGGTAATGTGTTCCTTGACGTCGCGGAACGTGAAGCCAGCGAAATCAAGCTGGAAAAACCCAAAGGCGCGCTGAGTATTGAAAATGTGATTTTTTCGTACGGCGATGACCAAGCCCCCGTTGTGTCTGGAATTTCCGTCGATATAGCACCCGGTGGCGTTCACGCATTGGTGGGCCGTAACGGTTCGGGCAAGACCACACTGTTGAAAATCATCCAGGGCCTTTATCAGCCGCAAAAGGGCCGCGTCACGATCGACGGTGCTGACATTGCTCAGTTCACTCGCTCTGAGCTGGCCGACTGGTTGGGCTACGTGCCCCAGGAAAGTGTGCTGTTCGCGGGTACGGTACGTGACAACATCATTTCGCGAATGCCGAACGCCACCGATGAAGAGGTTCTCAGAGCCTCCACCGAGGCCGGCGTGCACCAATTCATCATTGATCTGCCCGACGGCTACGCGACGGAAATCGGCGAGGCGGGCGGGCGGCTTTCTGGCGGTCAACGCCAGCGCATTGCAATTGCTCGCGCATTGGTCGGTGATCCACCCGTGGTGCTCCTGGACGAACCGTCCTCCAGCCTTGACCGGCACGCGGAAACCGAACTGAAAAACACCTTGGTTGATATCGCTAAAACGCGAACCGTTATCATGGTCAGCCACAGCCCGACGCTACTGTCGGCATGTGATTTCTTGTATGCGCTGGACCGTGGCAAGCTGGCCCTTTCAGGTCCTGCACGCGAGATTTTGCCCCGCCTATTCGGCGGCAAAACCCCAGTCAACCAGGATGCTGCTGGTGCTGCGCCTCCCAAGGCAGCGGCTCCTCAGGCTACCGAGAGCAAAACACCTGTAGCCAAAACCACCGCTACACCAGCAGCTAAAGCGAAGGCCAAGGCACCTCGTGCGCCCCTGTCCGCTCTGGAAAAAATAGCTCTCGCACATTCGCAACCGTCTGCCCAAGGTCAAAAGCAAGCGCAACCGTCTCGGGTCAAGGCCGCAGCCACACCGCGCGGCAAGGCACGCCCAAAAACGGAACAGCACGCCCCTAAAGCCACCGCCCCCAAGGGGCACGTTCAGTTGCGCGGCAAAGAGCGTTCGCACCTGCGGGCGGTGAAATCGGAACCCGCCCCCTCAAATCATTCTGCCGCGACCCCGCAGGTGCGCGGCCCGCGCCTGGTCCGCCCACACGCGAACGCCAGCGCACAATCACTGTTGAAAGCCGCTGATGTTTCTCAGCAAAAGAACGATGCCGCGCCAAAGGGAACGGCAACGCTAAAGGCCGGTGCAACCTTGCGACCAACGGTGCAATCCTCCCGCCAAGGCTGGAACGAAGACACACTCTCCTCGCCTGCGCCACGCGCGGATAATAAGGGACGCGGTGTGGGCGCCCGCGCACGCGCTACCCCCACCTTGCGTTCCAAAGGAACGGCTGGAGAATAAGCATGACGCCACCAGCCCAAGCCAACCCACTTGATTCATTGCTGGTTGATCACCCCGTACCAACGTGGCGTAACGCGGCATGGCCAGTAATCGCGTTGATTATGTTTGCAGTTGGGTGGGCGCACTTCTCAAAAATTGATGAAGTTTCTGTCGCCCCCGGCGATGTGATCCCACTCGGTAAATCCAAAATCATCCAGCATTTGGAAGGCGGTATCGTCCAGGGCCTTTTCATCAAGGAAGGCGCGATCGTCAAAGCAGGACAAACACTGATGCAATTGGACCTGGGTTCCGGCGGTGCCAATCTGCAAGAGTTGCAGGTTCGCCTCGACAGTGAACTTCTGACCCGTGCGCGATTGGCTGCAGAAGCAACCGGCTTGGAGACGCCTGATTTCCCCTCTGAAGTCGCAGCCCGCATTCCCGATCAAGCGCTCGCGCAACGCCAAGCTTTCGATGCCCGAAAGCGCCAACTGTCCGCCGGCATTGCGGTGATGAACGAACTGGTCAAGCAACGCAAACTTGAGGTCCAGGAACTTGAAGCCCGCCTACGCGCCGCCCAGAACAACCTGGCCAGTGCACGCGAACGCTTCAAGATTTCAGCAGACCTGCTGAAAGACGGCCTCACCTCGCGTGTAGACCATCTGCAGTTGGGGGCGGAAGTTGAAACCCTGAACGGTGAGCTGCAATCCATTATGGCCGGCATCCCCAGGGCGCGCGCGGCGGTCTCGGAATCCGAACGACGGCTCCTGGAAGACGAAACCCGTTTTCGCCGCGAATCTCAAGACGAGCTGAACAAAACAGAGCAAACCATTGGCCGCATCAACGAGTTGCTGAAAAAAGCAACCGAACAAGGTGTGCGTGCCGAAATCAAAAGCCCCATTGACGGCGTCGTCATCAACCTGGCCTTCACCGCCGAGGGCAATGTGATCAAACCGGGCGAGCCAATTATGGAAATCGTCCCCACCGGAGAAAACCTGGTGATTGAAAGCCGCCTCAACCCAACGGATCGTGGCTACGTTGCCGAGGGACAGAAGGCATTGGTGAAAATTTCCACATACGACTTCGCGCGCTATGGCGGCTTGGATGCCAAGGTTATATTGGTGGCGGCGGACACCAGCTTGGATGACAACGGTATGCCGTATTTCCGCGTTGTGGTTCAACCGGAAAAGTCCTATCTGGGTCAAACCAAGGGTTTTCTACCCATTATGCCGGGCATGGAAGCAACAGTGGACATTCACACCGGGCAAAAAACCGTTTTGGATTATTTGCTCAAACCAGTACTGAAACTGAAAGATGAAGCTTTCCGCGAGCGCTAACCGACACACGTTTTTTCTTTGTAAATCAAATTGATTATGCCCATGGGACAAACTTTAGATATGATCGAAGATGAGGGGCGCGATTCGCGCAAAATGTGTTGTTAAATAAAATTCCGCATATTTTTATATGCGGGGCGATTGGCTTTACCGATCGGGCCTAGGGGGATAAAGCCCAATGAGTATGTCGTTTTCCACAATTTTTTCGCTGATGCTTGCCTTTGGCATGTTCATTGGCGCCATCGTCTGGGAAACCGATCACTACATCATCTTTTTTAGCCTTTCGAGCTTCATTATGGTCGTCGGCGGCACCTTGGCGGCCGGGTTCGTATCGTATGAGCCACGTTACGTTATCTTGTCCCTGAAACTCATCGGGCGCATCCTGTTCACACCTAAAGTTGGCCGCGACATTCTTAAGGCTGAGGTTGGACGCATGATCCGCTGGGCCTATATCGTGCAAAAGGGCGGCCCTCCCGCACTGGAAGCGGAAGCATCCAAGGCCGTTAAAGGCGATAAGTTCCTCAAGTTTGGCATTGAAATGGTGGTCAGCGGCTATTCCGGCGATGAGGTTCGCGACATCATGACCAACCTGATCGAAACCACTTTCGGGCGCAACACGGTGCAGGTGAACATTCTTCGCTTTTTGGCCTCGACCTCGCCTGCCTTCGGCATGATCGGTACGCTCATCGGTCTGGTCATCATGTTGGACAAAATGGGCGAAGACCCTACCAAGCTGGGCCCCGGCCTAGCCATCGCGTTGATCACCACCCTTTACGGCGTTCTGTTTGCGCGCCTCATCTACATCCCGGCGGCGAACAAGATCATGCAGCGTGAACAAATCGTGCGTTTTCGCAATTACCTGGTCGCCGAAGGTCTGATCTTGATGGCGGACCGCAAAAGCCCCCGCTACATCCAAGATAAGATGAACAGCTATCTCGACCCATCGATCCACTTCAACATCGATACAGCGCGCCGCAAATAGGCGCGGCTCTGACGAGGAAACGGTACTGTGCCGCCACCCCCACCGCTCACAGAAGAACCCGAAGACGAAGAATGGCTGACGACATATGCTGACGCCATCACCCTTCTGATGGCGTTTTTCGTGATGTTGGTATCGTTTTCCAAAATTGACATTCCCCTGTTTGAAGAGGTGATGTCAGGCATTCAACAAGAAATTGGCATGGGCGCATCTAAGGAAACCACCACTGCCGAGGTTAAAACCAAAATAGAAGACATCGTGTTCCAAGTCGGCATGGAACAAGTCGTCGAGGTCCAAAAAGACACCCAAGGCGTCACCATCGACATGGCCAGTGCCAGTTTTTTCAAACCCGGTACGGCGATCATTCTCGATAAAGCCAAGCCCATGTTGACACAGTGGTCCAAACTGCTGATGGCGGAAGAGTATAAATACTTCCTCATCGAAGCCGAAGGTCACACCGACGATGACCCCATTCACACAAAGCAATTTCCCTCCAACTGGGAATTATCGGCAGCGCGCGCCGCTGCGATGGTGCGCTTCATGCAAGAGGTCGGCGTACACAAGTTTCAGCTGAAAGCCTCGGGGTTTGGCGATTCTCATCCCAAGGTCGACAACCGCGACATCGACGGCAACCCGATCAAGATCAATCAGGCTAAAAACCGCCGCGTGTTGATCCGCCTTGTCCCGATGAACACCAAGCTCAAGGATGCCTTCATCCAGGTCTTGCTCGAAGAGCGACTGGCCGAGGAAGAGCGCAAGCGCCGCGCCAAAGATGCGGCTGATCGCCAAGCCGTGCAAGACAAGGTCGATGCAGCCACAAAAGAACAAGGTGTTCAAGGCCAACCAAACACCACGGCGCCGACCCAATAAGGCTATCCCTTTCACATGAGATGTCGGCAGGAATATACACATCAAAAAAGCCGCCTCTAGGAGAGCGGCTTTTTTTTGATTAATGCTATTGAGTTCCCTGATCAGTCTTCGCCGTAGACCAGCTCCATGCCCTCTCGAGCGACGAATGTGCCGTCCCATTCCTTCTTCGCTTCCTCACCCAACGCCGCCATGAAATCATCGTCGTGTTCCGGGTCGTGGTGGAAAATGGCCATGGACTTTGCACCCGCTTCACGACACAGCTTCACGCCTTCGTTCCAGGTGGAATGACCCCAACCGATTTTAGAAGGGAATTCCTGTTCGGTGTACGTGCTGTCATAAATCACCACGTCTGCGCCTTCGATCAAACCAAGAATATTCTGGTCCAGCTTGCCCGGCACATGTTCCGTATCCGTCACATAGCAGATCGAATGCCCACCGTGCTCGATACGATAACCGGTCGCACCATTAGGATGATTTAGCGGTGCCGTGCGCACATGAACATCATCGTAAATGTCAAAGGAAGATCCAGCTTCGAAGTCTTCAAAGCGCATTTTCGCCTGCATCGCCGAAAGCGGCACAGGGAACATCGGATTATCCATTTGCGCGGCAAGAACGTTCTGGATGCCTTCGCCGCCGTGCAGATGCCCCGCCATAATATGGACGGAACGCCGCGGATCGTACGCAGGCACGAAAAAAGGAAAACCGTTGATGTGGTCCCAATGGGTGTGTGTCAGCAGAATATGGACTTGACTGACGTCATCTTTCAGAAAAGTTTGTCCCAAACCACGAATGCCGGTGCCTGCGTCCAGAACCAGACGATGCTCGCCAACCTTCACCTCAAGACAGCTGGTGTTTCCGCCATACTTGATATGATCTGCCGAGGGGCAAGCAATACTGCCGCGCACGCCCCAAAACTTGACTTTTAAAGTCATTAGATTCCCCGTAGCACAAACTCGTTTGCGGCGCCCACAAGACATCAACCTTAGGTGCGCGCCGAATTGGGCCAGCCAACTGAATAGTAACGCAATTTCAGTTAGAAAAGAAAGTGATCGGCATCACACCTGTGTGATTATTACGCGGGTTCCGGGGCCAATATCCAGAACATTCTGCGCATTTCGTAAATTTGCCGATATTTCCACCAGCCCAACGGCATTTTCATACACAAACAGCGCCCCCGGATCGACATCTGAAAAGGTTCGGGCACGAGGCAAAACCTGACCCTGGACCTCAAGTGTGTCATTGTTCTTAAGGCTGCTCCAGCGCAAACCGGTCATTAAATTTCCGAAGCCGTCTGCATAAATCACCTCAGCCACATCATCCTCGAATTCTCTGTGGCGTATGTCCTCGACAGCCAAGGCGCTAAGCCCATCGATTCCCCGCCCTTGGCTCACTGCGATCGCAGCAGCCACAGGGGAAAACAAATCGCGCCCATGAAAAGAGGCGGATAGGTGCTCAGGTGACCATGTGATCTCGTAAACTTTCGTTTCCCGGTCCGGCCACCGCCTCAGAACATGTTCGAACAAACCGTTCAGCGGCCCGACAAACCACCGTCCACCGGCGAACACGGCCCCCGGACGACGCGCGCATGAACCGACCCCCGGATCGACGACACACACGAACACGCAGCCCACCGGAAAATCATTTGCATGGGCCGCCAGCAGAACCGAACCCGCACGGACATCATGCCTCGGCACGTCGTGAAACAAATCGATGATCGGGTGATGTGCAACATCAGCGCCCAGCACATTGACCATGCGCGCCTTCATCTGACCAGTATACGGCAGACCAAAGTCGCAAAACAAAACAAGTGGGGCGAACGAAAAGGCCATGACGCGATTATCACGTCATGGCCTATGTAATCCAAGCGCCAAATGGGCTTAACCGGCGAACGAGGCATCCCCTGTGTGTGCCACATCCGCGGCCAAAGCATTTTCCGCTGCCTGCTCAAGCCCATCCATCTTGCCGGTCATCGCCTTTTGCACCTTGTCAAAAGCGCGGACTTCCAACTGGCGTACGCGTTCACGCGAGATGCCGTAGTGCTGGCCCAGCTCTTCCAACGTCACTGGATTATCTTTCAGGCGACGTTCGATGAAAATATGGCGTTCCCGTACATCCAGGGTCTTGATCGCGCTTTGCAGCAGTCGGTGCTGAAGACCGCGTTCTTCGCCATCGGCGAGAAGCTCTTCGGGCGATGCGCCTTCGTATTCCAATTGATCCTGGAATTCGACGGTCGAGCCTTCGTCTTGACCGACCGGAGCGTTGAGGCTCATGTCCTTGGCCGACAAGCGGCGGTTCATGTTGACGATTTCATCCGCCTTAACATTCAGGTCTTCCGACAGGCGGTTCGCCTGATCTGGGGTCAGCTCACCATTGTCGTGAATGCCTAAGCGCTGCTTGTGACGGCGCAAGCTGAAAAACAGTTTCTTTTGCGCGGCCACGGTGCCCATTTTGACCATGGACCAGGAGCGCAAAACGTATTCGGTGATTGCAGCCTTAATCCACCACATGGCGTAGGTGGACAGACGGAAACCGCGTTCCGGTTCGAATTTTTTGACGGCCTTCATCAGGCCGATGTTGCCTTCCGACACCAGATCGGAAACCGGCAAACCATACCCACGGTAACCCATCGCGATTTTTACCACCAAGCGCAGATGCGAAGTGACCAAGGCATGCGCGGCTTCCACGTCGCCCTCATCGCGCCAACGCTCCGCCAAAGCCAGTTCCTGCTTGGCTTCGAGCACGGGATAGGACCACGCTTCTTTAAAATAACGTGCAAGACCTTGTTCGGTGACCGTGGTGGGTAAATTGGCAGAGGCCATGGCGAGTAATACTCCCAAATCAACACTATGACTTAACGACAGGACGCCTGAGATCAATCCCTGTGAACCGTACGATCGACCGCACGCCTTAAAACGCGTGATTTCACGCGCACGGGCCTGAACACAGTTTGCAAAGATGAGAGGTGCACCAGAAAAAGCGGTGCGGCCAGAGCCAAAATAAGCGCGATCAGCGCATCAATCGTCAACATGGCTATCCTCCAACCGAAGCAATAGTCCCGACAAACTTATCTGTGCTCATATAAACCAGACAACGTGGCAATTAGATGGCAGGACGGTGACCGGCAACCAACCTTAAGTCGGCTCCTCCGTCTGCATCGAATGCCCCACGCGGGCCACAAACTCAGACAAGTGCGATCTTCCATTTCAGGCAAGACCACCGCTTGTGAACGATCCGAAAATCATTGGCCCTCATGACCAGTGGCTCACGCCACCCACAAACACAACCAGCCCCTTATGGGCACTGATCAAACTTACCCTCACACAATACCCAAGTGGAGTCAAGGGTTTTAACCACATCCAGAAGGGACAAGACTCTATAAAACCCATAGCTATCATGTGGTTATATAACAATGACATCTCACCTAAAATGGGAACATTGACCTGCACCCAGCCCTTTTCCGGGGCGCAAAAGAAGTCTATGGTCGCCACTTGAGCAACCCATTGGAAAACCTATGAACGCCCCTCTTCGTGTCATTTTGGCCCAGCCGCGCGGTTTTTGCGCTGGTGTGGACCGCGCCATCGCCATCGTCAAAAAAGCCTTGGAAAAATATGGTGCGCCGGTCTATGTGCGCCACGAAATCGTCCACAACAAATATGTGGTCGACGAACTGAAAGGTCTGGGCGCAGTCTTCGTTAAGGAACTCGATGAGATCCCCACAGGCGGACACACCATTTTCAGCGCCCACGGCGTTTCCGATGCCGTCGAACATGAAGCCCAGCGCCGCGCCCTGCCCTACATCGATGCGGCCTGCCCACTGGTCACCAAGGTGCACCGCCAGGGGCAAAGCCATGCCGCACTGGGTGATGAAGTGATTCTCATCGGGCACAAAGGCCACCCCGAGGTCGAAGGCACGCTGGGGCGCATCCACGGCAAAACGCACCTGGTGGCCACCGCCGACGATGTCGGGATGCTGGATATTGCGCCCGGCACAGCCTTGGCCTACGTCACGCAAACAACGTTGAGCGTGGACGATACCCGCACCATTATTGATGCACTGACGGCACGCTACCCAGACATTCAGGGCCCCGACCTCAAAGACATTTGCTACGCCACACAAAACCGCCAACAGGCCGTTCGCGATCTCGCGTGCAACAAAAAACAGCGCGTCGAGCTGATGCTGGTGATCGGTGGCAAGAACAGCTCCAACTCAAATCGGTTGCGGGAAATCGGCGCCGATTGCGACGTCCCCAGCTATCTAATCGACGACGCCAGCGCCCTTGATCCGGCGTGGCTGGACGAGATCGACACCGTGGGTGTGACCGCAGGCGCTTCGGCTCCTGAAGTTCTGGTGCAAGGTGTTTTGGACCGGTTGAGCGAACTGCGCGAAACCAGCATCGAACTGCTCACCGGGACCGAAGAAAGCATGCACTTCAAGTTGCCGCCTGAATTGCGCGATTAGGTCATTGTACGACTAGGGTCTGACCGCGCAATGCCGCAACACTGCCTCTGCCGCCAGTCGTCCGGATTTGACCGCACCTTCCAGTGATGCGGGCAGACCCGTGTCGGTCCAATCTCCAGCCATGTAAAGATTGCTAAGGTGGGTGTTCGTCTGAGGACGTTTGGCAAGGGCGTCTGGCGTCGCGACAAAGGTCGCTCGGCGCTCCTTGATGACCCTATAGGGCGGCACGTTGCCCGCTTCACCTTCTCCAATAGCCTTTGACACTTCGGGCCACAAGCCATGGGCGATGTCGTCGGTGTTTTTGCTCATCCATCCGTTGGCGGCGCTGATGGTCACCGACACAATGTTGCCTCGCTGAAAAATCCATTCCGCCTCGCCATCCACCAGCCCCAACATCCGGGGAGAACTCGCCGTTGTGCCCACACGGTAATGCACATTCAAAACGGCTTGTGTGTCCTCCGGCGTGGTGATGCCTGTGACCAGGTCCTTAACCGCATGATGCGGCACGGCGAGGATCACCGCGTCTCCATCCCCCAAAACCTCAAACGCGTTGCCAATGCGCAAGGCCTTCACGCGCTCGGTCTCATCGCCACAGTCAAGCGCTGTAATGCGGTGTTGAAAATGCAAATCTGCGCCACAGCCCCGAAGCACCTCTAGCGCCGGATCGACCAGCGCCGCCCCCAAACCCTTAGGCGCAAAAACGGGTTTGGCGAATGCCCCCCCCTTCAGCACCGTCTCGCGCAGGACCGCCCACATCATCCGTGCCGCCCCTACGTTCGGTTCGACGTTGAGTACCGCCAGACACATCGGCCGCCAAAAATTTCTATACGTCTGAGACGAGGGATTAAGGCACCCCCCCACACTGCGTCCCTGTCCGCGCTTCAACGCCCAGACGTCTTTGAGAAACGAAAGTGGTTTGAGTCCCGGCGGTTGATGACGCCGGTCCAAGAGCCACCGGATCAAAGACACCCGCCCGCCCATTGCGCCAAGGTCTACATGCCAACCAGAACCAGTACTCACATCATGAAAATCAAATCGTGCGCACGGCATCTTGCTCAGCATTGAACCGCTGCCGCACAAATCAACGTAGTTCAAAACTTCATGGTTACCGCTCAGAAGTAAGTGCGTGCCGTTGTCGATGGTGGCGTCGAGTGTTTCATCGTAAAAGCTACGACACCGTCCCCCGGCATATTTGGCGGTGTCATAAAGACTGACTTTGACCCCAGCCTTGCTGAGGCGCACAGCGGCAGATAACCCCGCCAAGCCCGCGCCGATCACATGAACCTGGCCCACTGCTTGCCCCACCATGATCACACCAGCCCATGGCGCAGAACCAGCCAGAGTTTTTCCAACTTGTTCAACCGCACGCGAACACCGGTTCGCATCAGCCCACGAGCTAGGACCTTTTCCAGCACACGGCGATAAAGCGCCAACATCATACGGGCCGGACGCGTTTTAGATCGATCCAATTGGGTAAGCGCCACACAGGCTTCGTCGTAATGAATGTGGGCACGCCCCGCCAATTCAGACAATGGACTGTTCAGATTTTCGTGCGCTAGAACCGCACGCGGATCATTCGTTTCAATGCCATGACGTCGCAACAAACTCAGCGGCAGGTACAGACGACCGCGCCCCGCGTCTTCATCTAGGTCGCGCAGAATGTTGGTGATTTGCAATGCCCTGCCCAAGTGATGCGCCAAGCGCTCCGCCGACGGCCCCTCCACGCCGAACACCTTGTCCGACAACCGTCCAACGGACGACGCCACACGGTCCAGATAAAGGTCGAAGGCCGCTTCATCGTCCATGCGCACGACGTCATGCGCATCTGTTTGCATGCCGTCGATCACGGCCAACATATCGGCTTTGTCCAGGCCATAGCGTTCCACCACCGGCTTCAAGCATTCCACCGCAGGCGCGGGGACACCACTGACGAACAGACTTTCCACATCGCGACGCCATGTTTCCAGTCTTGCCATTTTGGTGGCCGGGTCATCTGTTCCATCCGCGATGTCATCAACCTCGCGGCAAAAGGCATAAATATGGAACATGGCCTCGCGCCGATCTTGTGGCATCAGGCGCAATGCCCAATAAAAAGAACTGCCCGCCGCTTTCGTCGAAGACGAATGCCCACGAGGCGCAAACACACGAAGTGAAGTTAATTGGTCCATCGTGTTCATGGATACACCACTCAGCCCCAAAACACAGCCCGAAACGCGCCCCACATAAAACGTAACCCCATGCTTAGCCTGCTCAGTTCCACTCGCCCGGCCAACGGGTCGCTGGTGCGCAAAGCTTTTGCCAATCCCTCAGCAATGGCGAGGATGCCGCCTGCTTCGCACGCCAAAGGTTTTGAAACAATAGCACCCGGCAGCGGTTGCGCTGCTGCCAGCAAAATATCTACCCCGTCCAAGGTTCGGTCCAATACCCGGCGCAGCCCAGGCGAACACGTAGCGGCGCGAAGATCCGCATCCACAACGCCTTCCTCCGCCAGCCAATCACCGGGCAAATAGACGCGGTCCATATTCACAAAATCATCCTTGATGTCTTGCAGATGATTAAGAACTTGCAACGCAGCACACAAGGCGTCGGATGGCGCATAGTCATCGCTCCTAATCCCGCCCAGAAGATCGATCAGATACCGCCCGACAGGTGCCGCGGACACAGCGCAATAGGTCATCAACGCCGCCCAATTTCGAGTGCGCGGGTGTTCGACATCCCACATGAAAGCCTTCAGCAAATTTTCTGCATGACAAGACGAGACGTGGGTGTCGGCAAGACTGCGAGAAAGTGCAATAACCTGAGGGTAAGGTTCCGCTGCACCGCTTTGCAACTGAACGTTCATAGCCTGAAAGTGATCGAGTTTGTCTTGAGGAGAAATCCCGCCGAGTATGGATGCACAGGGTGCATCCGCAACATCATCAGCCGCGCGGGCGAAGCGATAGAACGCAAAAACATGGGGCCGTGACCACGCAGGCAACAGTTTCGAAGCAACAGGAAAATTTTCGTTTCCCGCCCCTTTGACGCGCGCACCTGCAGTACCCACATGCTGATCGCTAAACGTAGTTCGTTGCGTTTCGATCATGCCCTCAATCCAAACGCCGGAGCCGGAACCAGATCAGTTTGACAGGCTTTCGACCTTCTTGCGCAAGACGTCCAAAAGCCCGGCGACCTTACCGCCGTTGGCACGAATGACGGAGGTAAATTCCTTGCGCTGCGACTGGCTCATGGAAATGCCTTCGACATACACATCGATGATCTTGTAGACATCTGACTTGTTACGCACACGCCAATCGATACGGATCGGTGCACCGCCTGTGGGTCGATGAATTTCGGAAAACACCAAGGAGTCTTTTCCCGGGTCGGAAATGGTTTTCACCACCTTGATGATTTCGCCTGAATATTGATCGAAGCGCTCGACATAAGTGATGACCACATAATCTTCGAACAGCTTCAGATACTCTTTTTTTTCAGCATCCGTAGCGGTGCGCCAATAACGGCCCAAAACCCATTTTCCGATCACAGGCACGTCGAAATTATGGCTCAGCAGTTCGCGGAAACGGGTAATGCGATCGCCACGGTTGACGCCTTCGGCAGTCAGCGCCTGAACCGCTTCTTCCGCCAGTCCTTCAATAAAAACTTGTGCGGTGTCTTCATTCGCGAGTGCAGCGTTTGCAGCAACAGGAGAAACAAGAGGGGTCATCCAAGCGGCCACGGCCAAAATGTACAGCGAGGCCAGTGCGGTGCGACGTGTCATCATGTATCAGCGTTCCCAGACTTAAATTACTTCAGCTCTTTGAACCCAACCCACCCCGATTGGTTCCATAAGTGTCTGGATCATAGGGTTTTCACATCGAATTGGCAAATGCCTCAAAAGGCTTAGTGCTAACAAAACAACCAACGTCAATTCAGCTGATCTGGCGGCGCACATCATCCGTAAATCCTTGCAATATAACACCTTTAATTTCAAAGACAGGCCGTTTAACCAACGTCGGGTGTGTGACCATCAAGCTTATCGCACATGCAGCATTCAGCTCACTCTTGTCCGCATCCGGTAAGTTTTTCCATGTTGTCGAGCGTTTATTGAGCACCGATTCCCACCCCTTTTCATCAACCCAACGCTGCAGCGTATCAGCCTCTAAACCATCGATGCGAAAATCATGAAAGTTGTGTTCAATCCCTTCTGCCTCCAACCATTTCAGAGCCTTGCGCACGGTGTCGCAGGTTTTGATGCCGTAAACGGTGATCATGGGTGATAAATCCTTATGGCTGTTTTTGACCTTGAGTACACTTCTGGCCTAACGTGTCTTCATCCTTGGAACAAGTCTAAATGAGAACCTGAAAATGCTCTGTGTCATTTCTCCCGCCAAGCGCCTGAACCTCAAGGAATGGGACCGCACCACCCCCGGCCTGACGACGCCGGATTACCCTGACGACACCGCCAGGTTGGCCGGCATCGCGGGCAAGCTGCCCACGACGGAAATGGAACGACTGATGCACATCAGCGCAAAACAGGCCGCGCAGGTAAAAAAAGATTACGCCGTTTTTTCCTTCCCCCACACGCCCGAGAATGCAAAGCCCGCCTGCTGGATGTTTGACGGCGACACCTATGTTGGCCTGGATGCGGAAACGCTGAGCACCGAGGACCTGAGCTATGCGCAAGATCATCTTGTGATTCTCAACGGTCTCTACGGCAAGCTGCGCCCACTAGACCTGATACGCCCGCACCGCCTGGACATGGGTGCGCGCCTGGAAAATCCGAAGGGCAAAAATCTTTATGCATACTGGGACACCCGACTGTCCGATGCCATCGTTCAGCAAGCCAAGGCCAACAAGACCAAGACCGTGGTGTGTTTGGCCAGCGTCGAATATTTCAAGGCCGCGCGTGGCGAAGACCTGACGGCAGCGGGCCTGCGCGTTATCACCCCGGTGTTCAAGGAAATCCGTGAAAATGGTGAAATCAAAATCATGAGCCTGTTTGCCAAACGCGCACGCGGCATGATGGCACGCTGGATCGTGCAAAACAAAATCACTGATCCCGAGCAGCTCAAATCCTTTGACGTCGGCGGTTACACCTTCCAACCGGACGCATCCGAAGGCGACGAATGGGTGTTTGCGCGCCCGCAACCCGACAAGAAGACCAAGCCCAAAGAAGTTCTGAGCGATCAGACCCCGCGGCTGCGCAAGTACCGCGATGGAGCCACGGTATAAGCGCGCCCCGTAACCACCAAGCCCACAACAACCGTAACTAGGGTGGCAAGCAGCGCAAGCTGCAAGCCACCACCAATTTCAACCTGCCAAGCGACCAACCCTGCCGCACGCGCGACAATGCCCGCTACAACCAGCCCCAGCGGCACCGCGACGAGTGACACAGCCAAACCCAGCACCGCGAACTCCGCCGCCAGTTGAACCAGAACCTGACTGCGTTTTGCGCCCAACACCTTAAACAAAAGCACTTCATCCAGGCGCTCGCGAAGTCCCTGCAAGACGCTGCCCGCCAGCACCATCAGCGCCGCCGAGCCTGTCATCAAGGCTGCGACGCGCAAGCCTGCGATCACCGCCCCCAAGGCATGAGACAACGCGGAAATGACCGTTACAACTTTCACCCGCGCCAGTTCGGGAAAGGCCGCCCCCATCAGGGATTCCAATTCCACTGCCCGCCCTGGCTTTGCTTTCAAAGACGCCGCATAGGTATGGGGGACACGTTCAAGCGCCCCCGGACTGGCCACAATGGGAAAGTCCAAATCAAGCTGGGTCCAGTCGACCGCGCGTAGATTGGCGATGTGCCCAATGATAGAACGGCCCGACACGTTGAGCGTCAGTTCATCGCCCACCACCAGCCCCAACCCGGCCGCGATGTCCGCATCGACTGACAACAAACTTTGCCCTCTATCGTCTTCGCCCCACCATGCCCCGGCGGTGAGCACGCTGGCGCTGGGCAGGGACGCGGCGAACGAAACGCCGCGATCGCCCCGCACCACCCAATTCAAAGACGCGGGGATTTTGACATCGCGCACAGGGACACCCCGAATGGCCTCAACCCGCGCATGAAGGAATGGCAAAATGCGTTTTGACTGAAGACCATCCCACGCAGACAAAGCGTCATCCAACTGCTGGGCGCGATCCTTAGGGATGGAAAACAGCACCAGGTCGGGCGCAGTTTCGGGTAACGTGGTGGCGACGTGACGGGCCGCCGCGCGTTCAATCCCATCCAGGGCCACCAGCAACGTCAAGGTCAGCCCCAGCGCCATCACCACGGCACCGGTCGGCGCGCCGGGGCGGTGCAAATTGCCCAACGCCAAACGCATCAACACATGCCCCGCCCCCAGCCGCCCTGAAAGGGCTTTAGCCAGCCGGATAAACAGGTTTCCAAGCGCGAGAAACAGCGCTGCCATTAACACTCCGCCGAGCAAAAAAGCGCCCGTCAGCATAGGTATCGGCGAAATCCAGAACACCAGCACGCCAAGACCCAACACGATCCCCAACGCCCCCAACGCGCCCCACCACCCGATCCGCGCCAGCCCTTGATTCAGCGGTACGGGATCAAAGCGTTCGCGCAACACTTCACGCGTGGTAGCACCACGTACACTCATCAACGGCCACCACGCAAACAACACCGCCACCAAAAGCCCAAACAGTCCCGCCCCCAGCAAGGGCTTCACAGACGGCCACCACGTCAGCGCAAACGGCAACTGATCTGCCAGCGCACTGGCCGCAAGAGGCGGGCCAAGCGCGCCCAGCAGGACGCCCAACACCGCACCGGTACCGGCACCGGCGAGCACTTCAAAGCCCAGCGCCAAAGCAATCACGTTCGGTGGCGTGCCGATGCTTTTGAGGATGGCGATGATGTCCATTTTTGCGGTGATGTGCGCGCGCACCGCACCGCTGATACCCGCGCCGCCCACCAGCATCACCCCCAACCCGATGAACAGCAGCAACACATGGACCATCACCAAAGTGCGCTCCCCCCCGGGCACGCCCTCATGGGCATTGACCATGCGCCAGCCGGACTGTGGAAAGCGTTCGTCGATAAGGTTCATGGCTCGGGCCGGGTCGGTTCCGGGGGCTACTTTGACACGGGTGTAAAAATAAACCTCCGCCCCCGGCTCTGCCAGACCTGTGGCGGGCAAGGCATCAACCGACACCATCACGCGGGGCCCCAGGGCAAAGGCGCGAAAGGCGCGGTCAGGCTCATGCACCAATTTGGCCCGCAGTTGAAATGTTTCCGCACCGATCCGAAGTTCATCGCCGATTTTAAGGCCCAGTTCTTCCAGCAAGGCTGCATCCGCCACCGCGCCACGGTTTTCCAGCCACGCGGATAGCGGTCTTTGGGGCACGGTCAGTATCTCGCCATATAAGGGGTAATTTCGGTCCACCCCTTTCAATTCGACCAACAGGCTTTTGCCCCCTGCCTGAACCATCGGCCGCAGTTCGGCACTGAGGGTGGTTGTTCCGAGCGCCGAGATGGCGCTGAGTTCTTTCACCGTCGGTCCCCGGTGAAATAGGCGCAGGGACAAATCACCGCCGACGGCTTCGAGCGCGCCGATGCGCGCACCGTCGCGCAGACTTTGTGCACTTGCCCCGACCAGCGCCACCGCGGCGACACCCACCAACACCCCGGCGACCAATAGGCCTAACGTGTGCGTACGCGCGCGCATACCGCCTCGCAAGTCTCGGCGTGCAATGTTAAAAGCAAAAACAAGGTATTGATAAAAAAGCACAAGCCATCCTGCGCGGTGAAAAAACCACGTTTAAGATGACCAAGCACACAGCAATTGTCTAGCGACACCAACGTCCATCCGAAAAACGGCCCAGACTATTGGTTAGCCCTTGTCGTCTATTGGTAGCCCTTGCCGTTGATATAGTCGCGCATCTGCACACTGTCGATTTGGCATTCCGCTAAGCTGTGCTTAATCAAGTCACCGATACTGACAATACCGACCAGCAGGCCACCGCTTTTGACCAAAACATGACGAGTCCGGCGTTCGGTCATGATCTCGCGGACATCCTCAAGGCTGTCGTCGGGGCCGATGCTGACGATATTTTCGGTCATGATGTCTGCCGCCGACAGGTCGGCGAAATCGTCCCGAGTTGCCAGCGCATGAACGATGTCACGCTCAGACACAGTACCGGTGGGTGCGTGTTGGCCATTTTCAACAATGGCAAAGCCTATGCGCTCAGTCTTGAACAACTGTGCGACATTACGAACGGAATCGGCTTCCGAAACCTTAATGAGTTCCGGTCCCTTTTCGTCCAATACGGATTTTACAAACATTGGTCGTTCCCCTGCTTTTTATTCAAAAGGAACCCCCACACCAACATGTTAGTATAAAATAGTGTTCCCACCCCCCTTTCTCAAGCGGTTTTACATTTACCTTGGTTCACGATCCCCCTTAAACTGTTGGTAGTAACCACACAACGTAACAAACGAAATCGGACACGATGACGAAATTCAACCCCACCATAGTACGTGAGCGTCTACGCGCTGAACGCGAAGACCTGTTGCACGATGCCGACGTCACCGCCGAAGAACGCGGCGTTGTCGAGTTGGACCAAACCGCTGTCGGGCGCCTATCGCGCATGGACGCATTACAGAACCAAGCTATGCAAGTTGAAACGGAACGCCGTCGCGAAATAGAACTGAAGCGCATTGATGCAGCCCTCGCCCGTCTGGACGAAGGCGACTATGGTATCTGCGTGTCGTGCGGTGAAGACATTCAGATCAAGCGCCTAGACATGGACCCCGCCACCCCGGTGTGCGTCGACTGCGCCCACAAAGCCGACTGACGGCTCTTAACCAATCCATGAATAGCCTTCTTTTTCTTGTTAGCAACCGCAGATTCCTTGCTTTTGGGCTGGCCTGTACGCTGGCCAGCAATTTCGGCCAGACGTTTTTTATTGCCCTGTTCGGCTCTCAAATTCGGGCAGACTTTGGCCTCAGCCACGGCGACTTTGGCACCATTTACGGTATCGCCACGTTGGTCAGCGCCGGGGTGATTTTATGGGCCGGGCGGCTAATCGACCGCATGGACTTACGGTTGTTCGCGGGTCTTGTCTTCGCCGGGCTTGCCGTTTCCAGCGCCGTAATGGCTGGTGCGTTCAGTCCGTGGATTTTGGGCCTTGCGTTTATCGGTCTCAGGCTCTTCGGACAAGGGCTGCTGCGCCACACCGCCGTGGTCAGCATGGCGCGTTATTTCGACACCGCCCGCGGTCGCGCCATGAGCGTGGTCGGCCTGGGCTATCCCATTGCCGAGGCTGTTTTCCCAATCGTTCTGGTCGTCATTTTGGCGAACTTTTCATGGCGCGAAGCGTGGGGCGGGTTTACCGTATACATACTGGTCCTACATCTGCCGTTGGCGCTTTGGCTGCTCAAGGGCCACGGCGTGCGTCACGCCGAATTCCAGCGCCGCCTTGATGCCGAAGACACAGCCGACACAGAACTGACTCAACGCCGCCTGCTCGGCGACTGGCGGTTTCAGATGATCGTGCCTGCAGCTCTGATGGGACCGTTCATAATGACCGGGTTGTTTTTTCACCAGCTCGCCATCGCTGAAGCCAAGGGCTGGGACATCGCTTTACTCGCCGCCAGTTTTCCTGTTTTCGCCGCCTCTACGGTGGTATCCAGCCTGCTGGCGGGTTGGGTGGTGGATCGCAAAGGACCCGGCGTCGTATTGCCGGTGTTTGTGCTGCCGTTAACGTTGGCCTTAATCGTCGTCGCCACTTTGGACCAAACCTGGTCAGCGCCTTTGTACATGAGTTTGGGCGGCCTCACGGTCGGTGCCAGCAGTATTTTGATCAGTGCCGCGTGGGCCGAAACCTATGGTGCACGGCACCTGGGGGCGATCCGCTCGCTAACGTCCGCAATGACGGTGTTGTCGACGGCACTTGCGCCCGTGCTTGTCGGTTGGCTTTTGGATGCCGGTGTCCGCGTGTCTTCGATCGCGTTTGGTGGGGCTTTGGTGGCGCTGCTTACGGGGCTGCTGGTGATGGCTCCGGCACACGAAATGCGCCTGAAAAAATCAAAATCTGCGCATTGAACAATTTCTTTAACACATGATTTGGTAAAATAGCTCATTGGTCGATTCGTAAGGAGAGACTCTAAGCAATGCCAAATCCGATTGGTTCAGGACGAAACAACTGTCCGCCACCTCACGCAGAGAGCTCATCGCGGGCTTTGGCATTCGTTTTCTTCGAGTCCACCTCGAACGCCTTCGAACTTCACCACCGCACTCTATTTCAACGCCTCCACTTTGGGGGCGTTTGTCATTTGTGCCCAACCCCAACCAGCGGAGACCACCATGGGTAAGAAATACCGCCGTCAACAGGCCACCAAAACCGCCGACGTTCACGCCCTGTATCCCGATGAGGGCAAGAAAAGCTGGCACCCTTTAAAGAGTGAACATGATGACCACGACGCGCGCAGAGACCAAAGTTACGTCAAGAACGTCACCCCCAGAAGCGAGGGACAAAAGCGCCTTATGGACGCCATCGACCAACACAATCTGGTTATGGCCTTAGGACCCGCCGGCACCGGCAAGACCTATCTCGCGATCACCAAGGCGGTTGAGGCGCTGGCGAAAGGGCAAGTCGGGCGCATTGTGTTGACCCGCCCCGCCGTTGAAGCCGGGGAAAGCCTGGGCTTCCTGCCCGGTGAGATGGAAGACAAGATTGCGCCTTATCTGCGCCCCTTGTTCGACAGCCTGACCGACCGCATGGGTGGGAGAAACCTCAAGGGCATGATGAAAAACGGCGAGATCGAAATCGCGCCAGTGGGCTTCATGCGCGGGCGGACACTCAACAATGCCTTTGTGGTGATCGACGAGGCGCAAAACTGCACCTACACCCAGATCAAGATGCTGCTCACCCGCATGGGCTGGAATTCGACCATGGTGGTCACCGGCGACCCGGACCAATCGGACCTACTGCCCGGCATGTCGGGATTGGCAGACATCTCCCACAGGCTCGACGCACTCGATAACGTCGCTGTGGTGAAGCTCAAAGACGAAGACGTGGTGCGCCACCCCTTGGTGGCGGAAATGCTCGGCGTGATCTGATGCCTCTCGCATTTTATTAAAACATTGGGGTGCAGTCGATTTGGCTGCACCCCAATTTTGTGCCTGCTTATCCACGCATAAACATTTTGCATAGACATTTAAGTTCGCGAGTTCCCAATACATTGGGCCGACGCATCTTTGACGAGGATCTACAATATGCGCTTTTTTGCACACGCCTTAACACTCGCTGCAGTGATGATTGGTACGTTTGCCGCCATTCAGCCCGCGCACGCGATTGAGCTCAACCCATTTTCCTATGTTAAAGACGCGGTCGAGGCCGTGATAGAAGATCGCAGCGCCAGCGACATTGCCAAAGATACGGAAATCAAAGCCAAAATTTTTGCCGCCATTACCGATCAACTGGGCACCGACATGATCGCCTTCAACACCGATGTCTATGAACAAGACGTGATGATCACCGGCGTCGTTGAAGATGGAAAGCTCAAGTCCAAAGCCGGACGTATCGCCAAGAGCATTGAGGGGGTTAAGGTGCTCTACAACGACGTTCTTGTGATCCCCAAAGTCAAACAGGAAAAGGGCGTGGTCGAGGGATTCGTCGACGACACCGTGATCGAAACAAAAATCAACGCCCAGATGATCGACGCCAAAGCTGTTAACGTCACCAACTTCCGCTGGCGCTCCATCGGCGGTCATGTGTTCTTGTTCGGTCGCGCATTTTCCAAAGATGAACTCAATAAGGCTGTGAAAGTCGTCCAAGGAATCGAAAACGTCACCAAAGTCACCAGCCGGGTGAAGATCAAACCGAAAAGCTGATGCCTCTGATGGTGAACAGGCGCTACACGATTATCCCAGAACATGCTAGCGGCATGACAAATGAGAGGCTGGATTATATTTAATGAAGGCACAAAAGATAAAAAAGACATTTTATAAAAAATAAATTTACGATTATTTCCGTCATCCAGTGATTTTTCACGTCCCCTTATCGCATTGCAAATGTTCGCAATAGCAGCTTTTTGAGGGTTTAATTTTGGTTCGAAAAAATTACTGAGGCCACGCCCCATACCAGCAGCCATTGACTTATGCGCATTATCCTATACATACAGCGCATACGTATTGCATTTGTTTACTGTGTTACTTGAATATCCGGTTCGCCGATTAACTCGTTTCTCCCCTGACAATGTGAGCGTTTACCTAACCGCCCCGTCACATAATGTGCGGTGTGGAACCAACACTCCTGTTTAAGGAAACGACTATGACGACTGGTACTGTAAAATTTTTCAACGCTGCTAAAGGTTTTGGTTTTATTGAGCCTGAAGACGGCTCCCAGGACGCTTTTGTTCACATCTCCGCCGTCGAACGCGCCGGCTTGAGCACGCTGAACGAAGGCCAGAAGGTTTCTTACGACCTTCAGCCTGGTAAAAACGGCAAATCTTCTGCCGAAGATCTCAAAATCGTCTAATTTGACGGTTTGATGTGTTGAGAAAGGCCCGCTCACGCGGGCCTTTCCGCACCTAGACTAACAACAAAACCAATCTCCGAAAGGACAGGAATGGCCAGAAAACCCAATTACGACTTTGAACGCAGAGAACGTGATCGCCAACAGGCTGAAAAGAAAGCCCTGCGCGCCGCTGCAAAAAAAGAAGCTCGGGCTGCAAAAGCCGAGAGTTCGGATCAATCCGAAACTGCTGAAACGGCCCCCCAGCCCACAGCCCCACAAGACGGCGAGTAAGGCGAAAGCCCTTCTCCCCATCTTCTAAATTTTAGAAAACAAAAAATTATTTTTCTGCTGCCCCTAGTAAATTTGTAACTTAAGCGCTATATACATCTTACCCGAGTGATGACGCATTAGGCGTTATCGTCTGAAGACTAAGCCTTTTGGGACCTATTGGCCCGGCTTCTCGGTTTTTCAAACGGCTTCCAATGATGCGCCCGGCATAGCCATGAAGCGCCCCCCGTTGGAGCCTTTATTATCAAGGAATACACATGAGTACAGAAGAAAACTTTTTGGTCAGATACGGTCTGCATAACTTCGTTACCAGCACACTGGCAAGCGGACGTCAGATATTTCTCATCAAAAGCATGCAAAGCCAAGACATGATCAGCCACGCGATGGACCTGATCAAAGGTAAATTCGGCGACAGTGTGGAAATCAAACTGGTTTGATCCTCACCGTTAGCGAATGGGGCTGATCAGCCCCACAGATGACAAGCCCCCACCCTACGGCGGGGGCTTTTTGGCATCTGGATGCTTTTATCGACTGAGCTGTTATTTTGAACGACCGTCTCCGCGCGAGACCAAGCGGCAAATGGCGCTTTCGTTTAACGCCCCGAAACCGCCATCCACGGTGCGGGCAAACAACGCCGTGGCGGCATCAGATACGGGGGTATCGCACCCCAGTGCATCCGCCATGTTGCGACAATAACGCGTATCCTTGTAACGCCACTGAGTAGCGAAACTCACATTTTCATGCTCATCCGTTGCCATCAATGGCGCAATATAGGTGGTAAGCCGACTGGCGACCGATCCGGTTCCCAACGCTTGAGCGACCATATCAAGGGGCAAGCCCGCGGCATCGGCCATCGCCATGCCCTCAGCCACAGCGGCGGCTTGTACCGCACCAATGGTGTTGACGATCAGCTTGTAACTTGTACCCGCGCCAACACCCCCAAAATGGTAGATTTTCTTGCTGTAGCAGTCCAAAACGGCACGGGCATCCGCCAGCGTTTCGCTCTCACCGCCAACCAACAGCGCCAGCTGACCACTGGCCGCGCCACCGGGGCCGCCCGTAACCGGACAGTCCAAAAACCGCAGCCCGACATCAGCACAAGATTTACTCAGACGGATCATCCAATCGCGAGAAAGTGTCGCGCTTTCCACCGCAATGGCGCCGGGGGCCATGTTGCCGGCCAAAATGCCATCCTCGCCCAACCAAACGCTTTCGGAGGCCGCGTCATCGGCAACGATGCTGATGATGATTTCTGCACCCGCGACCGCGGCGGCGGGGGTGGTAGCGGCACGCGCGCCTGCATCGACCAGTGGCTGGGTTTTATCCGACGAACGGTTCCACACCGTGACATCGTGGCCCGCGTTCACCACGTTGAGAGCCATCCCCCGCCCCATAAGGCCGAGGCCGAGAAAAGAAACTTTGGTCATAATTCACATCCTGCTGTGCATATAAATCAGGACCGTAGACACCTGACCGCGCTGCCGCAAGCCCAAAAGGCAACCGGACAACACACACTAGTGAATTGATTTATTTAATATTTTCTGAAAATATCACACTGGAAACAAAAACTTCATGCAGCGAAATCACACCAAGGATTGCTCTTTGGTCTTTTTCAGCCGGATGTTGGGGTAGTCTTCCTGCGCCTTATTGAGGTGCCATGCGTTGCGCGCCATATATACAGCCGCGCCATCATGATCCACACCGGTTGCACCACGGTTGCTATCGACGAACGCCTTGACCTGTTTATCGTCATCGGCCTCGATCCAACGTGCGGTGTACAGCTCGGTTTGCTCAAAGTGAACCGGGATTTCGTATTCTGTACGGATGCGATCCGCCAGCACCTCAAATTGTAGCGGGCCGACGACGCCAACCACCCAGTCAGCACCGATGTTGGGCTTGAACACACAGGCCCCACCCTCTTCGGCAATCTGTTGCAGGGCTTTACCCAAGTGCTTGGCTTTCAGCGGGTCCGTGGGCCGCGCTTTTTGCAGGTATTCCGGCGCAAACGTCGGCACCCCGATGAAGCGCAAGTCTTCGCCCTCAGTCAGCGTATCGCCAATGCGCAAATTGCCATGGTTGGGAATGCCGATGATATCACCAGCCACGGCTTCTTCCGCAACTTCACGGTCACGGGCCAAAAACAGCACCGGATTGTGCAAGTTCAGCATCTTGCCCGAACGCAGGTGCTTCAACTTCATACCACGCTTGAAATGCCCGGAATTGATGCGCATGAAGGCGATGCGATCGCGGTGCTTGGGATCCATGTTCGCCTGAATCTTAAACACAATGCCGGTCACTTTGGCTTCCGTGGGTTGAACCGTACGTTGATCTGCAGGTTGCGGGCGCGGTGGCGGTGCGTATTTTGCCAGTCCCTCGAGCAATTCACGCACGCCGAAATTGTTCACCGCCGAACCGAAAAATACGGGTGTCAAATTGCCTTCTAAATAAGCCTGATGGTCGAAAGGTGGGCACAGCCCCCGCGCCATCTCGACATCGGTACGCAATTTTTCCAGTGCGTGCGCAGGTAACAAATCATCCAATTGGGGGTCGTCAAGGCCGGAAACCTTGATGCCTTCGCCGATTTTGCTGCCCTTGCTGCGGGCCATCAAGATCAGTTGATCGTTGATCAGGTCATAACAGCCCAGAAAGTCGCGCCCCATGCCGATGGGCAAGGACGCAGGTGTAACGTCGAGCGCCAGCGCCTGTTCGATCTCGTCGAGGATTTCAAACGTGTCGCGGCTTTCACGATCCAGCTTGTTGACGAAGGTCGCGATGGGCACATCGCGCAAGCGGCACACTTCGAACAGCTTGCGGGTTTGGCTTTCAATACCCTTTGCGCCATCGATCACCATCACCGCGCTATCAACGGCGGTAAGCGTGCGGTACGTGTCTTCGGAGAAGTCTTCGTGACCAGGGGTGTCGAGCAAATTGAACGTCTGCTCGCCGTAATCGAACGTCATCACGGACGAAGCCACGGAAATGCCCCGTTCCTGCTCTACCTTCATCCAATCCGAGCGCGCGCGCCGGGCAGCGCCGCGTGCCTTGACGGCACCCGCCATCTGGATCGCACCGCCGAACAGCAACAGCTTTTCGGTCAGCGTCGTCTTACCCGCATCCGGGTGCGCGATGATGGCGAATGTGCGCCGATTTTCGATGTAATTGACGAGATGGGACATAAGGGCTCTATATCAAAGACTAGGTGGGGCGAACATAGGCATTTCAGCGCAAAAGGCCAGTGAAAAAGCCCCCCGCACAGGCTTTCGCCCTGACCGGTTCCAAAAGCGTCACGCCGCCTCGCACCACCACCACGGCTCCAAACCGGCCCCACCTTGACCTCGTCCATTTATCTAACTTGCCACCAGCGGCCTCTGCGGCAATAATACCAATGGAATCAGAGAACTGATCCCATTTCGAGCTTGATCAAGGAGCACAAAATGGACCCGCACAGAACGTCAGACAGCGGTCACGAAAAAGACGAACGACGCGCGCCAGTCGAGCGCCGTATCCAAGGCGAAGAACGCCGCCAGTCGAATGTCCCGGTGGTAATTGAACGCCGCAAAAACACAGACCGTCGCGCCTCATCGGACCGTCGCGAGTTTGAACGCCAATTGGCCGAAGACCGCGGCAAAACCTCATGGCCCGCATAACGCGCTGAGTTCAAACGTTCTAATACTTTGTTTAAATTGAAGACTTTTGGTTTTGAGGCTCAACCACCCGCCGGTATATGACGCCACCATGCGTGCTGATTGATGGAAAAAACCGGGAGATAATGCTTGATTTTGGACGCCGGAACCACTTGTTTGATCTGGTTGTCCAATACGTATGGCTTGCCCTTGTAGTAGACCACCAAAATGGCGTGGCCGATTTTTAAGTTCAAGTCCTTGACCGCCACCACGCGCAGGTCTTCTTCCTTATAGCCCAACAGACGAAGCGACATGTATTTGGCGATGGCGTAATCTTCGCAATCACCGAATTTGGACATAAATTCACCCGGTGTGGCCCAAAAATCCTTTTGCCCCCAGTTCACCGGGTCCGTAATGTAGGGCGCACGATTCATATAATCGTTAATTTTGCGGATTTGACTGACAAGGTCTTTGTCCTTGATGGTGCCAAGGAACTTGATCCACTTATCGAAATTACACTTATTCATTTCCTTGTCGCCGCATTTGCCCTTTGCGGCTGAGGCTTTTTCCTTGCTGTAGCGCGCTAACGCCTCATTCCACTTTTTGAAGGCCCCCATCTTTGTGGACTTTTGTTCGGTGGTGTCAAAAAAGCTCGGTTGGCCGGCCGCCCACGCAGGCATGGCACCAAAAGCCGCCAACAGAGCCATCAGAGCCATCACGCGAGCTATGGCGCGCCCCACACGCAAAGGGAACGTCGCTTCAGGTAACTGTTTTTCCAACGTGCAGGGCCGCATGCAACGTATTCCAGTACACTCATTTGCAATGACAACCATTATATATGCGCCTTACCCGTTCCCGCAAAGCCATATTCCCCTTTGCCAGTATGGCGGATTATCGGTAGAGTCCCGTAATTGTTGATGTTTAGGATGTTTTTTTCCTGAGGAGATGCTCGTGCCCGATGAAGCGCCAGACCAAAAACAAAAAAACAGCGCGGCTGTAAATGACGACGGCGCTGCCGCGCAAAAAGACGAGAAACGCCCAGTCAATAAATTTGTTTTCATCGGCGTATTTATCATGCTCGCGGCCATCGGCGCATCGATTTTCGGTGCTTTTAAGTTTGTCGAGGATGAGCGAGCGCGCACATTGCAAGAGTGGCAAATACGCCTCGGCATCGTCGGAGACTCTCGCTCTTCCGCCATCAACGATTGGCTCGAGGGCAATTTTTCGACCATGCGGGAATTGGCGGAAAACGCCTCGTTACAACTTTATATGAGTGAAATTGCCTCCGCCAAGGCCCCAGCGGGCGAGGAACTGGATGCAGATCCCTTCGCGACCTCTGACGGTGGCGCAGCCGAAACCACCTATCTCCGAAATATTCTGACTGCAACAGCACAGCGTACGGGCTTTAAACCGCCTGTCGAAGCCGCTGAAGTCTCCGCCAACATCGAACGTGTCGGCATCGCGGGACTTGGCCTTGTCGACGCAGAAGGGCTTCCTGTGGCGTCCTCACCCGGCATGCCGCCCATGATAGGGCAACTCAAGGAAGCCGCCATGCAGGCGCTTCAGGGCAAACCCACAATCATCGACATCTATATGGGCCCCTCCAACCAGCCGACCATCGGTTTTGCCCTCCCCGTCTATGGCATTCAAGATGACGCCAATGGTGCACAGGGCATTGGTGCAGTCATCGGGGTCAAAATCGTTGATGAGGGACTGTTTGCCAAACTTGTACAACCGGGCGAGACTTCTGAAAGTTCAGAAACCTATTTGGTTCGCAAACAGGGCATCACGGCTGAATACCTCTCCCCGCTGAAGGACGGCACGCACGCTCTCAAACGCGCGCTGGCCCTGGACACTCCTGATCTGGCAGCAGCCTTTGCCCTTTCCGCTCCTGGCGGCTTCGCGCTCAAACGCGACTACCTGGGCGATGAAGTCTTGATGACCTCCCGCCCCATTTCCGGAGCACCCTGGGTTTTGGTGCGGAAAATCAGCCGCTCGGAAGCATTGGTAGAAACGGAAACCCGCCTAAACACATTGCTGACCGTGTTCATTTTGATCATCGTCGGCGTGACCATTTCCGTGTTCGCGGTATGGCGTCACGGGTCATCTTTGCGCGCCACACAGGCCGCACAAAACTTCAAGGTTTCTTCTGAACGATTTGAGAACCTCTCAAAATTCATGAACCTGATTTCCAATTCCCACCCCGCCGGTATCGTCGCGGTGGGGGGAAATACCGTCTACAGCTACGCCAACGAACCGGCGGCCCGTGACGCGGGCATCGCTGTCGAAGACATGATCGGCAAGACCATGGCCGCGGTGATCGGACCTATCAAAGCTCAGGTATACACGGAACTTAACGAAAAAATCCTCAAAAAATTTGCAGAAACCAGTGATCGCGATGCTTGCCGTGAAATGCACATCAGCACCTTCGGTGACGACGACGACGACGATGCCGACGAGCTTCAGGTGATCAAATCAGACCATATCCCCCTGCGCGGGGATCGTGATCACCCACCAGGTGTTTTGATGATTTTGGAAGACGTCACCGAATTGACCCGCGAGCGCCGTCGCAGCGAAAAAATGCTGCGCCAGCTCATCGACACGCTGGTCAGTGTTGTCGATCGCCGCGACCCGTTCTCGGCCAATCACTCTCATCATGTGGCCGAAGTTTCAAAATCCATCGCCTTGGAAATGGGCTTGCCTGAATTGTCAGCTAAAACGGTCGACATCGCCGGCAGCCTGATGAACCTCGGCAAGATATTCATCCCGCCGGAACTTCTGACCAAAACCGGAGATCTAACACCGCAAGAACGCCAGACCTTGATGTCCAGCTATCTGGTCAGTGTCGACCTGCTTAAAGATGTCACATTCGAAGGCCCTGTCGTCGACACCATCCGCGATATGGGGGAGACCTGGGACGGCACCGGGCCGCTCGGCAAAAACGGTGACGACATTTTGCAAACAGCCCGCATCCTGGCCGTTGCAAATGCCTTTGTCGGCATGGTCAGCGCGCGCGCATACCGCGATGCCATGACGTTCGAAAAGGTCTCTGACATCTTATTATCGGACACCGGCAGCAAGTTCGACCGCAAGCCGGTTTCGGCCCTGATCAATTTCTTGGAAAATCGCGACGGTAAGGAAAAGTGGGCGCACTATCGTGAACGACCAGAAGTCACCAATGAGGAAGACTAGCAACAAACCCTTGGCCCCTAAAGCCGAGAGACATCCTCAACCACAAAACCATCACGTTCGGGGTAGCGCATCTCGACCTTGGCCAAAGCACCATTTTCGTCATCGGCTTTGATTTCGATATAATGGCTGTCAGCCCAATCATCGCTCAAACTTCTGTGGTGCTCACCTTCGCGTAAGCGTTCACGGACTTTTTCATTGTAGACGATCACTTCAAAGGTCAGCATAACGTACTCCTTGTGACCCCCCATTGAATATGTTCAAGCCCCTTTTGTCTGTGATGACGGACACACCAGCACCTGCTGCGGACCGCCATCCAGATCGCCCTATATGGTAACACAAATACGGCGACCCTGGGGCCGCCGTATTTGCTGAAGACGCATCTGCTGATGGCTTAGCAGTTGCTGTTGTCGTCGCCCCCGAGATCGTCAGGTCCGCTTTCGGAGCTCGAGTAGCCATTGCCGCTCTCGTCTTGATAGGAAGTGTCGTGATCACCACCGGACGACGTGTCACCGCCAAGTGGCGTGATACCAGCATAATCATCGTTGCTGTCACCATCGGTGAGTGAACTGATATCGTATTCCTCACCCTCAAAACTTAACGTATCGCTGTCGTCGAACATGGCAGCCAGAGGATCCAGAGCATCCACCGAGTTATCACCTTCGATGTTCACATCTTCCGGCAGGGCCACATCAATGACCGACGTGCTGGTGGCAACATCGCCATTGGACGCTTCCGTCGACGAGACGGATACATTGAGCGAGAAGTCCTGTTGCACGTTTTCATCAACCTGCAACGTCAAGTCGCTCAGGTCGGCCTCACCAAAGGACCAGGACCCATCACCGTTATCGGTGCCGGCACTAAAGGTTGCGCCGTCTGGAACACCCGAAATTGTGATGTCGGAAAGTGCTTCCGAACCATCCGTGTCGGTCAGCCCTGTATCGATACTGATATCGTAGGTCAGCAGCAAATGGTCGTCGGGGTTGGATTCCATCATATTACCAAGGCCGAATTGACCATCGGTGAACTGGAAGCTTTCAATGTTCTCAACCAGGTTCACACCGTCAGAGCCACCATCCAGATGCTCGATAACATATTGTCCGCTGGTGCCTGGCATCTCGGTGAACAGATAATCTTCTCGTGCGCCACTGAGCACCATAACGTCATTGCCAGTGCCGCCGTCAACCTTGTCGTTTCCGCCTCCAGCGAAGATGACATCAGCATTATCACCACCACGAATGTCGTCGTTACCGGAACCGCCAATCAGGAAATCATCGCCGGAACCGCCCTCGACCACATTGCCGCCGGAACCGCCAAAGATGACATCATCGCCACTTCCACCTGCAAGGGTATCATCCCCTGCACCGCCGAACAGCAAGTCGCCGCCATCGCCACCAGCAAGGTCGTCATCTCCACCCTTGCCGAACAGAGCATCATCGCCCTTTCCGCCATTGGCTTCATTGCCCTTGCTGTTACCGGCCCAGACGTCATCCTTTCCGGAAAGGTCGTCGTCGTCTTTACCATCGCCCTTGCCGTCATATTTTCCGTCGTACTTGCCATCACCTTTACCGTCGTACTTACCGTCACCTTTGCCGTCGTATTTACCATCACCTTTGCCGTCGTATTTGCCGTCGGCATCATCCTTATCATCATCTTTGCCGTCATGCTTGCCGTCATCGTCATCTTTCTCGTCGTTGTCTCCTGGGCCGAAGCTAACGTTCGAGTAATCGACGTCACGACTTGCATCCGCATCGCCGATACCAGTGGTCAGGTTCGGCGCATCTGCGACGGCTTCAACCGCAACATTCAATGTCGCTGTCGAGGTCGTGCCTTCCGGCGAAGTCGCCGTCACACCCAAGTCGATCGAGCCGCTATAATTTTGCGGCGGAGTGATTGTTAGATCACCCAATTGGTCGCCGTTCAGCGTCCAAGTGCCATCGCCATTGTCCGTACCGGCAGATAGACTTGCCCCATCCGGAACATTGGACACAATCACGGATGCGATACTTGCTCCATCGGCACCTGCAGAAATATCCAACGCTATGGCGGTGTCTTCGTCCCCGGAAGCCGCCGTCGTGGTGACATCGGGAGCTTCAGAAACAACATCCACCGCAACCGACTGGCTCACCGAAGCGGTGTCGCCATTCGGCTCGGTCGCCGTCGCTGTTACCGTCAGGTTGAAGTCCGCAGTCACACCGTCTTCGACCGTAACACTTAGGCCGCTCAACTGGTCCGGTGCCAACGTCCATGTGCCATCACCATTGTCCGTACCCGCAGACAGGCTAGCACCGTCAGGGATACCGCCAACCGTAACAGACAAGGTTTCCGAACCATCCGTATCCACCAAATTCGATGTGATCTCGAGCGGATAAGATAGGCCACCATCGCCACCGGTCGGGCTCGGGTCCAACCCTTCCAAAGAGTCGTTGAATGCGTACTCATCGTCCGCATGATCCGCAACAGGAAGGTCGGTCTGCGTTGTTCCGTCAGCAACATAGACCAACTCACCTTCGCCCGGTCCGAAGCCTGGCGTGTGGTTATCACCCGCCTTGACCGTCAACCCGACCAATGTGGTGCCGGGATAGCTCTCAGCCAAGAAAGCCTCGATACCCAAGTCGTTGACATCGTTCAAACCACCACCAGGGAAGTCTTCGACCTTCACCTTGGTGATCTCACCCGTGCCATCATCCAGATACATCACAATGTTCGAAATATCGTGAGGGAAGGCATCGATGTCCGGCAAGAAGCCACCTTCGGTTTGCGTTGCCTCACCAACCGTAACTGCCAGTGTCGGTGCGTCGGCAACGGCAACCACCGTCACCGGCATGTCAACCGAGTTACTGCCGCCTTCGCTCGTTTCAACCGCAACACCAAGCGTTGGTGTACCGCTGTAATTGGCAACAGGCGTCATGGTCAAGTTACCGAGGCTTGTCAAATCATCCCCAGTGATCGTCCAGCTACCATCGCCATTATCCGAACCAAGCGACAAGGCCGCACCCACAGGCACCCCACTGACCACAACACTCGTGATCGCTTCGCCGCCCACAGGCGTTACAGTAATGCCGATTGGAATGACCGTATCCTCATCGCCGGAACCACCGCCAACAATAGAAATCCCAGGCTGATCGCCAACCGCCGCCACGCTCACCGTGATCGAGCCGCTGGTCGAGGCGCTGTCGGTGACATTACCCAACGTATCCGTCGAGGTGCTGGTCACGCTCAGATCGAAGCTGCCGTTGAAGTTCGCGGGCGGCGTGATCGTCAGGCCGCTGAGGTCCGTCGCAGGATCCAAAGTCCAGGTGCCGTCCGCGTTCTGCGTACCCGCAGACAACGTTGCGCCAACCGGAACGCCGGAGATCGTCATCGACAAAACTTCCGAACCATCCGTGTCGGTTTCTGCCGTGGTGATGTTCAGCGCAATTGCCGTGTCTTCAGAACCAGCGGCAGCTGCCGTGCTCAACGTCGGCGCATCCG
>Ga0316204_10001893_pt1 | contig 52198 bp, 49 predicted proteins | sample 6monrhotite_MG_2_FD_205661 | JGI IMG/M metagenome (GOLD analysis project Ga0316204, IMG submission 205661) | Microbial mat bacterial communities from mineral coupon in-situ incubated in ocean water Damariscotta River, Maine, United States -... | ecosystem: Environmental > Aquatic > Marine >... | reverse complement strand
GCCAGCCAGATGATTTCGGACATCGGCGTTTCACCGCCCCCGAACCGGCGGATCATTTCAACCGATTCGAACAGCAACAGCATGCCCAGAAACACCGCCGAGATCAGCGCGAAGCTGACCGCCAGCCGCCGGACCAGATACAATCCCAGCGTCATGGCGCCTCCGACGGGGCAGCACCCCGTGGGCGACGGCGGCGCCCGGACCACGCGATCAGCGCCACCGCGACAGCCGTGCCAACCGCCGGCGGCACCGCGCCCAGCCACGCCAGCGATGCGCTTTGCATGGCGCTGCCGGCCAACGCATTGCTGAGCGATTGCAAGATCCCCATCAAGGCCACGGCCAGCAACAATTCGCGCCAGAAACCAAGGCGGCTGAACCCGCCGGCAACCAGCGATGCATAGCCGATCAAGGCCACGGCCAACGCCGAAAAGGCATCGACAAAGCGCGATACCAGCTCAAATCGAAACTGTGCCTCTGTCGCGCCAGAGGCCTGAATGAGCCATTCTGACGGGTTGTACAGCATCCGGGTTGGCAGCTCATAATGGCTGATCCGGCGCCCGGCAGGGCCGACAAGGGTGCTCAAATCATAGGTGAAATCGCCAAACCCGGTGACCGACAGCCGTCCGGTGCGTTGATTGTGGATCTGCGCCTGCCCGTCGATCATCACCAGCTTTGGCCCGGTCCGATCCGGCACGATCAACGCAGTACGGGCGGTGTAATCGGTGCGCTGAAGCTGCGAGCGCGCATCCGACAGGTAAATGCCGCGCAACACCCCATCAGGCGTGATTTCCGAGATGAAAAAGGTGATCCCGTCCGCCGGATGCTGGAACACGCCGTCTTGCAGCAGGCCAGACGTCACATTTTGCGCCACCTCGGCCTGACGCCGCGACAATTGGCTGCGGGCCTCAGGCACCAGGAAATTCATCAAGACCATCAGGAATGCGGTGACGATCAGGCCAAATATCACCACCGGGCGCGCGATGCGAAACGGCGAGATGCCGGCGGCGTGCATCACCGCGATCTCCGAGTCGCGCAACAGGCCCAACGTGACGAAACAGGCAGCGACAAAGGCGGCAATCGGCAGGACCGTGCGGATCAGCATCGGCAGGCTGAGCGCGGTAAATTCAAGAAACACGATCATCGGTTGGCCGTCGCTGATCAACTGGTCGAACAGCCCGACAGCCCGGTTGACCCAGTACACCGACACCAGCACCAGCGAAAAGAACCCGAACACCCGCAAAAGCTGTGCCAGGATGTAACGGTCCAGCCGCGTCATTCGACACCCATTCCCCGATTTGTCCCCGCGCACAGGTTAGCGGGATTCGTGGCGGGGGAAAACAGACAAAACAGCCCCCGCGTTCCTCTGGCCAAGCATCAGGTTGCGGGCTAGGTTTCGGGCACCGTTTACAAAGGGGGCTTAGATGGCCGTTCTTCCGTTCAAATTCCAGACCACTGACATGGACCAGATCGCCGATCACCCCGGCCGGATCATGGTGTTCGCCGATACCGGATTGGACGCCGACGGCCGCAAGCTGGACCGCAAGACGCGCGGCGCGCTGAAGCGGGCCATGGACAGCGCGGCGTGGGAGGCGGTGAAACCCGGCGAAGGGTTGGAGCTGGCCTTCCCGGCCGGGCTTGGCGCGGCGGCGGTTTTGCTGGTGCGGTTGCCGCGCAAGGCGTCGGCCACCGACACCCGACTGGCGGGGGTGACCATCGCCAAGGGGCTGGACGAAGCCGGTGCGGTCCTGTGTGCGCAGCGCGTGACGCAACTGGAGGCATTGGTCGAGGGGGTGGCGCTCAGGGCTTACAGCTGGACGATGAACACCGCCAAGAAACCAGCACCCGGGCCTGTTACCGTGGCCGTCGCCGATCCTGACGCCGCACAAGACACCTGCAATGCCGCGCTGGCACGGGCTGAGGGCGTGCACTTCGCCCGTGATCTGACCAACGAACCCGCCAACGTGCTGACCACCGTCGAATTTGCGGCGCGCCTTGTGGCCCTGCGCGAATTGGGGCTTGAGGTTGAGGTTCTGGACGAGATGGATCTGGAAAAGCTGGGTATGCGCGCCCTGCTGGCCGTGGGGCTGGGGTCTGAAACCCCGGCCAAGGTCGTGGTCATGCGCTGGGCCGGAGCCGACACCGCGCCCTTGGCACTGGTCGGCAAGGGCGTTGTCTTTGACACCGGCGGCATTTCCATCAAGCCCGCCGCCGGGATGGAAGAAAAGGTCGGCGACATGGGGGGCGCGGGCGTCGTTTCCGGGGTTATGCGGACGCTGGCATTGCGCAAGGCCAAGGCGCATGTGGTTGGTGTTGTCGGGCTGGTTGAGAACATGCCCGACGGGCGGGCACAGCGGCCGGGCGACGTTGTGACCTCCATGAAAGGGGACACGATCGAGGTGATCAACACCGATGCCGAGGGGCGTTTGGTGCTGGCCGATATTCTTTGGTATACGCAAGAGCGCTTCAAACCCGCCGCGATGATCGACCTGGCGACGTTGACCGGGGCGATGGTGGTGGCGCTGGGGCATGATATGGCGGGCGTCTTTTCCAACGATGACCGGCTGTGCAACGGGATCCTGAAGGCCTGCGAGGCGCAGGACGAAGGCGCGTGGCGGATGCCGCTGGGCCCCAGCTATGATGCGCTGATCAAGACGCGTGTGGCGGACATGAAGAACACCGGTGGGCGCTGGGCCGGGGCGATCACCGCCGCACAATTCTTGCGCCGTTTCGTGAAGGATGACATGCCGTGGGCGCATATCGACATCGCCGGGGTCGCGTTACCCGTGGGTGAGACGAAGTTTGCCCCCAAAGGGCCCAGTGGCTGGGGTGTCCGGGCGCTGGATGCGCTGGTGCGCGACCGGTTCGAGACCTGATCCGGTGGCCGTCGCGCGGTTCTATCATCTGACACGCGACCCGCCCGAGGCGCTGTTGCCGGTTTTGATCGGCAAGGCGCTGGAAATCGGGCTGCGGGTGGTGCTGCGTGGCGCCAACCCAGAGCGGATTACGGCGCTGGATCAGCACTTGTGGATGGGGGACGGCTTTTTGCCACACGGGATCCGGGGCGGTGCGCAGGATGCGGATCAGCCGGTGCTGTTGGTGCCCGATGCCACGCCCTTGGCGGATTTGCCCGGACCGGCGGCGGGGTGTCTGGTTACGCTGGACGGCGCCGGCGTCTCAACGCCCGAAGCGCAGGCCGTGGACCGGCTGTGTGTGGTGTTCGACGGCACCGACGAAACTGCGGTGGCCGCCGCGCGCCAACAATGGCGAGACCTGACTGGTGCTGGCGTGCAAGCTGAATACTGGAGCCGGGACAGCGGGCGCTGGGAATGCAAGGCGCGGCACCCGAAGGTGGACTGACGCGCGGGCCGGCGGCAACGGTGCGTGCAAGCACACACCCTACGCGCGGGGACTGAGCGACTGCACAGAATAGGGCCGCGTGGCCGGGTGCAGCGCGGATCGTCCTGCGCAAAGGGCCGACCAGTCAGTCAGCCGAGTGTGGCACGGTGTTCAGATCCTCGAACCGCTGGCTGGTCTGGATCAGCGTATCGAACAGCGGATGCGGCGCCCACAATTCGGCGTTCAGGGCTGCGGCCTCGCGCAATTCATGGCGCAGAACCATCGGCCCGATCGCGTCGGCCTCGGCCATCGGTCCGCCGCGCCAGTTCGGCCAACCCAGCCCCAGCACCGCCACAAGATCCAGATCCGACGGCCGCAGGCAACGCCCCGCCGCAAGCAAGCCCGCACCGGCGTTGATCACCGACAGCAGGATCAGCCGGTCCACACTGTGCGGCAAATCGGCAGCTTCCGGGGCCGCGTCACCCAGGGCCAGCCCGGTCGGCATCAGGCCTGTGCCCTCCAACATCTGAGGTGTCACGCCCAAGGTGCGCAGACACCGCGCGGTCCTTGCCAGGACGTCCGACAAAACGGGAACCACCGGATCCCCCAGCACACGGACTGGCGACAGTTTCAGCCGCAAAACCAACTGCGTGGCCTGTTGCACCGCCTTGGGATCGCTTTCGGCGGTGACGATCACTTCGCACAGGCGCGGTGCGCGCGACGGGGCGGGCACAAGGGGCACCGTCAGAGGGCCTAGCAGGCCTTGGCGCGTCAGCCGTCCGCCGGGGCACCAGCGGGCGCGGGCCAGCGCGGGTTCCAACTGACCCTCGAGCCAGTCGGCATGTTCGGTGTCCGACAAAGCAAAGGCTGGCGGGTGCGCCGCATCGATGCTCAGGCGGCCCGAGATGCGGGCCCAGTCGTCTTCGGCCTGGGTCTTGCTCAGGCTGCCCTTGCGGATCTGGTCCATCTGCGCCTCGGCCACGGCCTCCAATGCGGCGGCAAGGGGATCGCGTTCGGCTGCGATCATCACGGCTTGTGCCCCACTGCGCAACACCGGCGGCATCAGCCGCGCGGCGTTTTCAGGCGATAGCGCGGTGATCAATGGGCTGAGCCGTGGCGTGCGGGGGCTGGCCAGGGCCTCGGGCGTGTCCAGCGCCCGGCGCGTGGCGCGCGCCAGATGCGCCAAGGCCCGCGCTTCAGGTGCCAGCGCCATGTCTTGCGCGCGCACCAGATCATAGGCCAGCGCCTGATCGCCCGGCAGCAATTGCGCGGCTTCGATCGTGTCGATCAGCACGCTTTCATGCGCCCGGTGGCGCGGCAACGGCTGGGGCAGGGCGTGGCGTTTGTGCGTCACAGCAGCCCGGAACCCGGCCGCATCCGATAAGCCCGGTTGCGGTGCGTCAGGATCCGCCCGCGCCGATGTCGCCAGATTTGCCGCCAAGGAAATGGCGGCCGGAAGCAGCCCGTCTGAAGCGCCCTCAGCCGGGGCCAGGTCGCAAAAACCACGGGCGGCAAACCCGGCCACGGGCAACGGCCCCGCCGCGAACAACAGCTTGAGGGTGGGCGCCGCGCCCAAACACCATGCCAGCCGCACCGACGCATTGCCAGGCGGCAACCGGCCCAGCCGGATTTCGGGGAAATGCAATGTCGCCCGTGGGTCTGCGATTCTGGCCCGCGCGGCCATGGCCAGCGCCAGACCACCCGACGCCACACGACCATGCAATGCGCAGACCACCGGCTTGTCGCTGTGCGCGATGTCCGTGCACAGGGCGGCCAGATCGGCCAATACGGGCGGCACTTCGACAAGATCCGGGCCCGGCGGCGGCAGGTCGGTCCAGGGGCCGGCGCAAAAATCCGGCCCGCGCGCGGTCAGAACAACGGCGCGAACGCCGTCATCGGTCAACGCCGCGTTCAATGCGCGCGACAAACTGGCCAGCAAATCAGGGCGCAGGCGGTTGCCATCTGGTCCGGCCATCGTCAGGACTGCAATCCCGTCTTGGGTGCGGCGCTGCACATAGTGCGGGGACGCCTGCGCGCCCACCAGCGCGCCCGCGCCAAGGGGGGGGATGTTGTGGTCCACGTCGCCTCCGCCACTAATACATGTGCATTAGACGCAGTTCAGGCGCGATTTGCAAATGTTTCAGTCCCGGACGCCGCGCAAGCGCGGGGCTTAATGAGCGCAGTTCCGGCAGAACGGAGTCGCCGGCAACACATCCAGGCGTTCCGCGCTGATGTCTTCGCCACAGGTCATGCAAACACCGTAGTCGCCGTTCGACACCCGGGCCAACGCGGCGTGGATCATGCGAATCTCTTCCTTGCCGTCATCCCCCATCGACGCCAGCACCTCATCTTGTTCCCGTTCAACTGCCAGTTCTTCCCAATCCTTGGCCTGATGGGTCAGCAATTCGTCCTCTATTCCGTGCAGGCGCGTGTCCAGTTCGGCAAGTCGCGCTATCAACTGACGTTTGCGGGCGTTCAGGGTGTCGGTGGACATCTGGGTCATGGCGGGTTCCTTTGTCAAACTCACACCAGTCTAAGGTGCCGTGGCGAAAAGCTGCATGATCCATGTCAAGAATTCACATTCAAAACTTGCAATGTATTTCCCATGGCCTATATTCCCCCTGCAATTGGAATTGGAGCGACAAATGACGCCAGATGTTTTCGGTTTCTTCGATGAAGCCACGTTTACCATCACCTATGTCGTGAGGGACCCGTCTTCGAACAAATGTGCGGTGATCGATTCCGTGCTGGATTTCGACTATGCAAGCGGGCGCACGGATACGCGTTCAGCTGACGCCGTGATCGCCTTTATCCGCGAGCAGGGGTTTGAAGCCGAATGGCTGCTGGAAAGCCATGTGCACGCCGACCACCTGTCCGCCGCGCCCTATATCCAGGACCAACTGGGGGGTAAGATCGGCATCGGATCGAACATCAAGATCGTGCAGGACACCTTCGGCAAGGTATTCAACGAAGGCACCGAATTCCAGCGTGACGGATCGCAATTCGATGCCCTGTTCACCGATGGCGACACTCTGCATATCGGCCAAATGCGGGTCGATGTGTTGCACACACCCGGCCACACGCCTGCCTGCCTGACGTATGTCGCCGGGGATGCGGCCTTTGTCGGCGACACATTGTTTATGCCTGACTTCGGCACCGCGCGCTGTGACTTCCCCGGCGGATCGGCTGAAACGCTGTATCAATCGATCCAGAAAATCCTGTCGCTGCCCGATGAGACCCGCATTTTCGTGGGTCACGACTACAAGGCCCCGGGGCGCGACGAGTTCGCCTGGGAAACCACCGTAGCCGAGCAGAAGGCGTTCAACGTGCATGTGGGTGCCGGCAAGCCTGCCGAGGCCTTTGTATCGATGCGTCAGGCCCGAGATTCGTCGCTGGCCATGCCGCGGCTGATCATTCCGTCCTTGCAGGTGAACATGCGCGCGGGGCAAATGCCGCCGCCAGAGGACAACGGCCAAACCTATCTGAAAGTCCCGGTTAACGGGCTGTAAGGCTTCACTGCGTTTGGCCCGGCAGGGAGAGTGCCGGGCCGCTACGGCGCACTATTGCAACACAACCCAGGCCGAAGCGGTCTGGAAACGGGAAAAGATACCATGGAAATGGATTGGATCTGGGGCCTCATCGGGGGCCTCATGATTGGCAGCGCGGGGGCGTTCTACCTGCTTGTCAACGGGCGCGTCATGGGCGCGTCAGGGATCATCGGCGGGCTTGTGGACCGCTCTGGTTGGAGCACCTGGGCCGAACGCGCCGCCTTCATCGCCGGTCTGGCGCTGATCCCGGCGTTGATCCGGCCGTTCTACGGCGTGCCGGTGCTGACCCATGTCACCAACAACTGGCCGGTGATCATCGCTGCTGGCCTGCTGGTCGGGATCGGCACACGGGTGGCCAATGGCTGCACCTCTGGGCACGGCGTCTGCGGGATCTCACGCTTTTCGCTGCGGGGCATTGGCGCCACGGTGTTCTATCTGCTCGCTGGCGGGATTTCCGTCATCATCTTCCGCCATTTTCTTTCGGTGATCTGACATGATGCGCTCACTTTCTGCTTTCATCGCCGGCGGCCTGTTCGGCGCGGGCTTGCTGGTGTCCGGCATGACCGACACCCAAAAGGTTCAGGGCTGGCTGGACATCTTTGGTGACTGGGACCCCACGCTGGCCTTCGTGTTGGGCGGGGCGATCCTGCCAATGACGGTGGCCTGGAATATCGCGTCGCGCCGGGCGCGGGCGGTATTGGGCAATGATCTGCCGGAAAAATCCGGCAGCGAAATCGACCGCAACCTGGTGATCGGGTCCGTAATGTTCGGTGCGGGCTGGGGCCTGGTCGGACTGTGCCCGGGGCCAGCCGTGGCGTCGATTTCCTGGGGTGGCATCGGCGGGCTGGTCTTCCTGTTGTCGATGTTGGCCGGTATGCTGACCGCGCCCGCGTTCCGCGCGCGCCTCAGCCGCATGGCTGCTGCCTTGACATGACGCCCATCTGACTTGGGGCAGACCTGGGTCTGCCCCGACTTGGCCAAACCCTGAATTGACACCTCCGCATGGAACACTGACATGGATATTCGCCCCCTTTCGCCCGACTACGCGGTCTCGCCGCAAATTCTGCCCGAGGACATAGCGGCCATCGCACAGGCTGGGTTCACCACCGTGATCTGCAACCGACCCGACACTGAAGTTCCGGGTGACCTCGCGGCTGCGGCGCTGCGCCCGGTGGTCGAAGCGGCTGGCATGGTGTTTGTCGTCAACCCCGTGATTGGAGGCGGGGCGCTGACACAGGAGAATGTCGATGACCAACGCGCTGCAATTGACGGCGCAATGGGCAAGGTGCTGGCGTATTGCGCATCGGGGAACAGGTCATCGATTGTTTGGGCCCTGGCCTTGGCCGGGCGCCAGCCCACGGACACGTTGATCGACGCCTGCACGCCCTATGGCTATCAGGTTGGGCAATTTCGCGATGTGATCGAGACGCTGGCCGCGAAGGCGGGCTGACGCCCGGTGCAGGTGGGGCGTGCCTCGGGGGCATTGAACCCCCTCGGCCCGCCGGGGGTTTTGCACCCCCGTTGCGGCTGCGCCGCGCCCCCCGCAGGATATTTGGTGCACAAAGATGAAGGGGCGGCGGGGATGACCCGACCGCCCCTTTTTGTAGGCTGGTTGTTCGTGGGTGGGATCAACGGCCCCGAATGCGCGGATCAAGCGCGTCGCGCAACCCGTCGCCAATGTAGTTCACGCTGAGCACGGTGAGCGAGATGAACACACCGGGCAGCATGGAGCGGGACGGGTAGCGTTGCAGATAGTCCACGCCGTCGGCGACCAGCCGGCCCCAGGTGGGGAAGTCCGGCGGAAAGCCCATGCCGAGGAACGACAGAGCGCTTTCGGTGATGATCGCGGTGGCCAGCATCAAGGTGGCAGAGACCATCACGGGCGACAGCACATTGGGCAGGATGTGGCGCATGATCAGCCGCCGGTTTGGCGTGCCGATGGAGCGGGCGGCCAGCACATATTCACGCTCTTTCAGTGCCAGCACGTCGCCCCGCACAACCCGCGCGGTGCGCATCCATGAGGTGATGGCGATGGCGGTCACGATAAGCAGGAAGATACCCAGCTCCACCCCGAAGATCGCCGACAGCGGTTGGCGGAACAACATCGACATGACCAGCAGCAGGGGCAACAGGGGCAGGGCCAGAAACAGATCGGTCAGGCGCATCAGCAGCCCGTCGATGCGGCGGAAATATCCCGCCAGAACGCCGATCAGCGACCCCAGGAACACCGACAGGATCATCGCCACGATGCCCACGGCCAGCGACACCTGTCCGCCCTTCATCATCCGGGCAAAGATATCACGGCCCAGCTGATCGGTGCCCATCGGATGCGCGAAGCTCATGCCCTGGTTGCGCGACCGGATATCGATATACGTGGCGCTGTAGGGCCACAAATACGGTCCGACAAAGCAGAACACGACGATGGCCAGGAACACGATCATACCGACAAGTGCGCCGCGGTGGGTCTTGAACTGGTCCCAGACATCCCACCATTGATTGCGGGGCGGGCGGATGGTGCTGACGTCAGTCATAGCGGATCCTCGGGTCCATAACGGCATAGAGTATGTCGGCGATCAGGTTGAACCCAACGATCAGGATGGCGAACACCATGGACAGGGTCAGCACCATCGGGAAATCCGACGCATAGATGGCGATAATCAACAGCTGCCCCAGCCCGTTCACACGGAAAATCTGTTCGGTAATGATTGCACCGGTGAAGATGGTGGGAATGCCCAACGCGATCACGGTGATCACCGGGATCATGGAATTGCGCAGAACATGCACCAAGACGACCACCTTTTCCGACATGCCCTTGGCGCGGGCCGTGCGCACGTAGTCCTGGGTGAAATTATCCAGCATTGCGGCGCGCATGAAGCGGTTGATCTGCGCCGCGTTATAGAGTGTCAGCACGAATACCGGCATGGCCATCTGACGCATCTGCAGGCCGAAATTGTGGAAGCTGTCGACCACCAGCGTGGTGTCGTAGATGATCGGGAACCACCCCAGCCAGATGGAAAAGATCAGCATCAGCAGCGGGCCGGTGAAGAAGGTCGGCAGTGAAAAGCCGACCATCGACACAAACGCGCCCAGCTGATCAACCCAACTGTATTGCCGGTACGCCGAATAGACCCCCAGCGGGACCGCGATCAAGATGCCGAAGATATAGGACAGACCGACCACCCACAATGTCTGCGGCAGGCGTTGGGCGATGATGTCCGCCACGGGTGAGCGGGTCTGGAACGAGATGATCCGTTGCCCTTCGACGGCCAGGCTTTCGATGCCGGTCATGTTGGCCAGCACGTGGCTGGGTTCCACGACAGAGAACATGTAGAGCCATTTGTAGAAGCGCACATACCAGGCTTCGCCCAGTCCCAGGGCGATACGCATCTGTTCGCGCACTTCGGGCGGGATGGTCAGCGGCATGTCTGCCATGGGGTCGCCGGGCGACAGTTCCAGCAACAGGAAAATGGCCAGAGCGATGAACAAAAGCGTCGGGATCGCCAGCAGCAATCGTCTCAGCGTGTAGGTGAACATGGAGTCAGCGCCTTTGTTCAGCGTTCCGAAGGGTAGGGGGATGGCCTGCCCCAATTCGGGGGCAGGCCGGGTTTGTCACCAGATCACATGGTGCGGTGCCAGTCGGCGATGTTCCACAGACCGCTATCCCAGGTGTTCAAAAGCACACCGCCCAGCGAATTGGCGCGGGCATCGACGCGGCCACGGTGGACCAGCGGGACGACGATGTAGTTCTGGATCAGGATGTCGTTCAGTTCCCGCGCAATGCGGGCGCGTTCCGACAGGCTGGCCGTCTGGGTCAGCTCGGCGTACAGCGCATCATAGGCCGGATCACAGAACCGGTTGATGTTTTCACCCTGCCACTGGGAATCCGGGTTCGGCTCCAGCCCGCAACGGTAAGCACCCAGGTACTGCTGGGGGTCCGTTCCGGGGAACAGGTTGGCATACATTTCCACGTCAGCGTAGAACTTCTGGAACGTGTCGGGCGAACCCGGATCACCACCGAAGAACACCGATGCGTTGATGTTGCGCAGGTTGGCTTCGACGCCAATCTCACGCCACCACTGCTGGATCAGGGCCTGGAAGTCCTGACGCACGGCGTTGGTCGAGGTTTGGTAGTCGATCGTCAGACGACGGCCATCGGCGTTCACGCGAATGCCGTCACCACCAACAGTCCAACCGGCTGCGTCCAGCAGCGCGCGGGCGCCGTCCAGATCTTGCATACGGCAGCTTTCATTGGCGTCCGAAGCAAAGGCCAGCGGGGCAGGGACCAGGTTACAAGTGACCTGACCAGCCGCGCCGTAGCCGATTTCAACCAGCAGTTCGCGGTCAATGGCCATGCTCAGCGCCTGACGCACACGGATGTCCGAGAAGAACGGATGCGGTGCGGCCCGGGTCGAGCGGGTTTCTGGCGGCAGATCCGGCGACGGATCGGTCATGTTGATTTCGATCCGCTCAACCAGCGTGCCGAACGCCGAAATCGGAACGCCTGCACCGCCTTGGGCCATTTCAGCGATGACATCGGGGGCCAGCTGAAGGTTCCAGGCGTAGTCCATTTCGCCGGTTTCCATGACAGCACGACCAGCCGAGGCCGCGTCGCCGCCGCCCTTGAAGGTCAGCGTCTGGAAGTGGGGCAGCATCGGATCGCGGTAGTTTTCATTGGCTTCGAACTGGATCACGTCATTGGGACGGAAATCCACGACCGTGAACGGGCCGGTGCCGATCGGATAGAAGTTGGCCTCGGTGCATTCGGGGGCACGTGCGCCGGTGCATTCGGCAAACTGAGCCGCCTGGATGATCGGCGAAACCATCGACACGAACGGGCCGTAGGGCACGGGCGTCGGGGCGTCGAAATGCACGGTGACGGTGCGATCATCAACAACTTCAACGCTTTCGACGCCGTTGAACACGCGAAGCTGGGCACAGCCGCCTTCGGGGTCCATGCAGTATTGCGCGGTGAACGCTACGTCAGACGCGGTGACAGGCGTGCCATCAGACCACAGCAGGCCCTCTTGCAGGACCCAGGTGATCGCGGTCAGATCTTCGGACACGCCACCGTTTTCGACTGTGGGAATCGATTCCGCCAGCCACGGGACCATTTCACCGACTTCGTTGTAACGCGCCAGCGGTTCCAGCACGATGTTCGAGCTTTCCACATCCTTGGTGCCGCCCGAAAGATAGGGGTTCAGGATCGACGGTGCTTGCCAGTAAATGATGTTGAGGTGGCCGCTTTCGCCACGCTCTGCCGCTGCCGTCATCGGCATCAGCGCGAGCGCAGTCGCAGCCCCGAACAGGGCAAATTTGGTTTTCATTCTTGCTCTCCTTGTTGGTTCACGGTTTCTTTGTGCTCTTGGCAGTCGCCACCGGTTCATCCGGCGGTCTGTTGTTGGTTGATCAGATGACAGGCGACAAAATGCCCCGGCCCGACCTCAACGGTTTCGGGGGGCGTTTCGTGGCAGATATCCATGACTTTGGGGCAGCGTGTGCAGAAATTGCAGCCCTTGGGCGGGTTCGACGGCGACGGCACATCGCCTTGCAGAACGATCCGGTCCTTTTGCACCTCGACCGAGGGGTCCGGCTCTGGCACAGCGGACAAAAGGGCCTCGGTATAGGGGTGCATGGGCGAGTCATAGAGGGCCTGCACCGGTGCACGTTCGACGATCACACCCAGATACATCACCGCGACCCGGTCCGCGATGTGCCGGACCATCGACAGGTCATGGCTGATGAACATGTAGGTCAGGCCGAACTGTTGCTGCAATTCTTCCAGCAGGTTCACCACCTGCGCCTGAATAGACACATCCAGCGCGGCGATCGGCTCGTCGCAGACGATAAACCGGGGGTTCAGCGCCAAAGCCCGCGCGATACCGATGCGCTGGCGCTGACCGCCCGAAAACGCGTGCGGATACCGGTTGGCGAATTCCCGGTTCAAACCCACCGCATCCATCAGTTCGTAAATGCGTTCCAGCTTCTTCTTGCGATCCCAATTGGTGTGCTCGTCCAGCGGTTCACCGATGATACCGGCTACCGTCATCCGCGGGTTCAGGCAGGCTTGCGGGTCTTGAAATACCATCTGCATGGATGGGCGCATCTTGCGCAGGTCATTCCCCGACAGTTTGGAAATGTCCTGACCGTCGATGGTGATAGAGCCTTCAGTGGCTTCGTACAGGCGCAGAACGGCGCGCCCGCATGTTGACTTGCCGCAACCAGATTCGCCCACGATGCCAAGCGTTTCGCCCTCATAAATATCAAAGGACACGCCATCCACGGCCTTCACAGCCCCAACCTGCCGGCGCAGCAGACCGCCATAGATCGGAAAGTGCAGCTTCAGGTCCTTGACCTCGACCAGTTTGCGCGCGGTGCTCATTGTTGCGCCTCCCGGTGGTCCCAATGGCAGGCCACGTCATGCCCGTCACCGATCTCACGGCGAAGGGGGTTTTCTTGTGCGCAGCGGTCGAAGGCATGGGCGCAACGGTCGCGGAACGGGCAAGATACCGGCTGGCGGCCCAGCATCGGCGGCTGGCCTTCGATCACGCGCAGTTTGTCATCGCGCGTGCCATGCAGCTTGGGCATCGTTTTCAAAAGGGCGCGCGTGTAGGGGTGGGCGGCGTTGGCAAAAACCTCTTTCACCGGGCCCTGCTCGACGACCTGTCCACCGTACATCACCATTACACGGTCCGCGATGCCGGCAATCACACCCAGATCATGGGTGATCCAGATGATCGCCATGCCCAGCTTCTGGCGCAGATCTTTGACCAGTTCCAGGATCTGTGCCTGGATCGTTACGTCCAGCGCCGTCGTCGGTTCATCGGCGATCAGCACCTTGGGATTGCAGGCCAGTGCGATGGCGATCATCACGCGCTGGCGCATGCCGCCCGAAAACTGGTGCGGGTAGTCGGTCAACCTGCGGCGCGCATCTGGGATGCCAACGATTTCAAGGAGTTCGACGGCACGGTCCCGTGCCTGTGCCCGCGTCATCCCCATGTGTTCGCGCAGCGGCTCCATGATCTGGAAGCCGACATTGAACACCGGGTTGAGCGAGGTCATCGGATCCTGAAAGACAAACCCCACGTCGCCACCACGCACTTTGCGCATGGTCTGGGCATCGACCTTCAGAAGGTCCTTGCCGCCCAGCATCACGGTGCCTTCGCGCACCTCGGCGGGCGGCGAGGGCAGCAGACCCAGCAGCGACATCATGGTCACCGATTTGCCCGAGCCGGATTCACCAACCACGCCCAGCAACTCACCAGGTTTCAGGTAAAAGCTGACGGAATTGACGGCATGCACCTCGCCAGAGCGAGTGCTGAATACTGTCTTCAGGTTCTTGACATCAAGAACCGGCGTGGCCCCATCGGGCATGCACACCTCCCCGTGTGTTATGGCTCCCGGTTTTGTGTTTTTTCCGGGTATTGAGAATCAGACTGGCAACAAATCCTGCATATCGCAAGAAAATTCGGTGGTGGAGATTTCGCAAAAACGGCAATATAATGCAAATAAATGAAATAAATTGCATCCGCGGTGCGGTTTTCTTCTGGCATTGGAAAGTCTTGCATTGTCAAATGGCTGGATGGCGGCCGGGCTTGACGTTGCGGTACCGGATGGCCAAGGGTATCGGCGACACAGAAAGGTTCCACATGGGCAATTTCACTTCAGACCCGCTGACGGCGCGCGAGATCCTTGAGCGTCTGGTCGCCTTTCCGACGGTTAGCCGTGACACCAACCTGCCGCTGGTCGATTGGGTGCAAGACTATCTGACCTCGCATGGGATCGACAGCCACCGGGTGATGTCGCCCTGCGGGGAAAAGGCGCATCTTTACGCCCATGTCGGACCAATGATCGACGGCGCTGTGGTGCTGTCCGGGCACACCGATGTCGTGCCGGTGGATGGGCAGAACTGGTCCCGCGATCCGTGGACCGTGGTCGAAGAGGACGGCAAGCTTTACGGGCGCGGGACCTGTGACATGAAAGGGTTCGATGCGTTGGCCATTTCGGCCATGGTCAAGGCCAGCAAGTCGCCGTTGAAACGCCCGCTGCAATTGGCGTTGTCCTATGACGAGGAAGTCGGCTGCATGGCTGTCGTGGATCTGGTTGAGGCGCTGATCGCCTCGGATCTGCCGCGCGGAGAGTCGGTGATCGTGGGTGAGCCGTCGATGATGAAAGTGGTGACGGGCCACAAGGGCGGTGTGGGCTATGCCATGCATTTCCGCGGGTTTGAGGTGCATTCCTCGCTCGCGCCGTACGGCGTCAGTGCGATCATGGAAGGCGCGCGGTTGATCCAATGGGCGAACGAGATGAACGAGGCCAATGCGGCGGCGCACCCCAGCGACCTGGCCGCGCCCTTTGATCCACCCTATTCGACGCTGCACGTCGGCATGATCTCTGGCGGGACGGCGCATAACATCACCGCGAAGGACTGCGAATTCCTGATTTCCACGCGTGCGGTGCCCGGCGATACCGGATGGGGCGACAAGATCCTCGCCAAAGCCCGAGAGATCGAGGCCGGCATGAAAGCCATCCGCCCCGAAGCCCAAATTGATATTTCCGACGTGTTCGGTGTGCCACCGCTGACGCCCGAAACCGATGGCGCGGCCGAGGCCTTGGCCCGCCGGTTGACCGGGGACAACGCGCAGCACGTTGTCAGCTATGGCACCGAAGGCGGGCAATTTCAGGTGCGCGGCTATTCCGCCGTGGTCTGCGGGCCGGGCGATATCGCGCAGGCGCATCAACCCGATGAATTCCTGACAGTTGAGCAACTCAACGAAGGTGTCGCGTTCATGGATCGGCTGATCGACGATCTGACCCGATGACGCCCTTCCCGTTCGCCAGCGCCGATGGCGCGGTGCATCGGGCGACGCTGCCACGGGCGGCGGATGTGGTGGTGATCGGCGGCGGAATTGCCGGGATCAATGCGGCTTGGCACCTGGTCGGGCAGGGGCTGCGTGTGGTCCTGTGCGAAAAGGGCCGCGTCGCCGCCGAGCAGTCTGGCCGCAACTGGGGCTGGGTGCGCATTCAGGGGCGCGATCCGGCAGAAATCCCCCTGATGTCAGAGGCCAAGCGCCTGTGGGCGGACTGGTCTGCACGTCTGGGGCCGGATCTGGGTTACCGGGTGGGCGGAGTGACCTATCTGGCCGGATGCCAGGCTGAGGTCGCCGAGTTTGAGCAGTGGCTGACCCATGCGCGCGCCCATGATCTGGACAGCCGGATGATGACCCGCGCCGAGTTGGACGCCCATCTGCCAGCCGCCACCGGCACCTGGGCGGGGGCGATGATCACGCCGTCCGATGCGCGGGCGGAACCCTTCAATGCCGTCCCGATGATGGCGCGGGCGGCTGTGTCTGCGGGGGTCATGATCCGCGAGCATTGCGCGGTGCGCGGGCTGGACATCCAGGCGGGGCGTGTCGTCGGAGTTGTCACCGAGGCGGGCCGGATACGGGCGGAGTCGGTTGTGCTGGCCGGTGGCGTCTGGTCATCGCTGCTGGTGCGCCAACACGGTGTGCGCTTGCCGCAATTGGGGGTTCGGCTGTCCGTTGCGGCCACCCAACCCATACCCGACTTCTTGCACGGGGCCGCCGCTGACCCCGATTTTGCGATCCGTCGCCGCGCGGATGGGGGCTATACCCTGACGTCGTCCTCAGCGCAGCGCATGATGGTTGGCCCCGATGCCTTTCGCCATTTGCGCGCCTTTTTGCCGTTGTGGCGCAGCGCCTGGCACAGCACCTCGCTGCGCCCCGCCGCACCAAAGGGCTACCCGGATGCGTGGTCCACGCCGCGCCATTGGGCGCTGGACGCGCCGTCACCGTTCGAAGCGATGCGCGTCCTCAACCCCCAGCCCGACCTGCAGGAGTTGGAGACCGCGCGCGCAGCCTTCGGGCGTGCATTTCCAAGCCTGGGCCCGCCTGCGCTGCGACTGACTTGGGGCGGTATGGTCGATACAACGCCCGATGTCGTCCCCGTTCTGGACCATATCCCACAACTTCCCGGGTTGGTGCTGGGCACCGGGCTTTCGGGGCATGGCTTTGGGATTGGCCCGGCTATCGGGCGGGTTCTGGCAGCGCTTGCGACGGGCGCGAACCCGGGCCATGATTTGCACCGCTTCCGGTTCTCGCGGTTTGCAGATGGCACACCGATGCGCCCCGGACCCGCGCTCTAAGGACCCTTGCGTCACAACCAGCGCGCAGGTGACGGACCCTCTTGCCCGCCGCGCGCATCCGAGTCACCTTAACAGGTGAAACAAAGGAGACCCCTCATGCCCGTCCGCAACCGCCTCGCCGAAATGCATCCCGAAATCACGGCGTGGCGCCATGATCTGCACGAACACCCTGAATTGATGTATGACCTGCCGCGCACCAGCAAGATCGTCGCCGACAAGCTGACCACTTTTGGGTGCGATGAAATCGTGCCGGGGATCGGGATTTCCGGGGTTGTCGGGGTTATCCATGGCCGGTCGCGCGCGTCGGGTAAGGTGATCGGATTGCGCGCCGATATGGATGCCCTGCCGATCCATGAGGCAACCGGGTTGGGTTTCGCCTCGAAAACTGACGGAAAGATGCACGCCTGTGGCCATGACGGGCACACGGCGATGTTGCTGGGGGCGGCGAAATACCTGGCTGAGACGCGCAATTTTGACGGCACCGTCGTTCTGGCCTTTCAGCCCGCCGAAGAGGGCGGCGCGGGTGGCAAGGCGATGGTTGATGACGGGCTGATGGACCGCTGGGGCGTGCAGGAAATCTATGGCTTGCACAACATGCCCGGCTTTCCAGTGGGCCAATTCGCCATTCGCGAAGGGGCCTTGCTGGCCTCGGCCGATGAATTCACAGTCACGGTGACCGGCAAAGGCGGGCACGCCGCGATGCCGCATGAGGCCATCGATACCACGTTGGTTGCCAGCCATATTGTCGTGGCGCTGCAATCCGTGGTCTCTCGCAACATCGACCCGCTGGCGAACGTGGTGGTGACGGTCGGCAGCTTTCATTCCGATTCGGTGGCGTCGAACATCATTGCCCAACACGTGACGTTGAAGGGCACCGTGCGAACGCTGGACCCTGACATGCGGCAATTGGCGCATGAGCGCATCATGGCGCTGATCCCGGCGACCGCGCAAGCCTATGGCGCCACGGCTGAGGTTATTTATGATTGGGGCTACCCCGTCACCGTCAATCACCCCGAACAGACCACTTTCGCTGCCGATTGCGCCGAAGAAGTTGCCGGATCCTGCATCCGCGATGTGAAACCCGTGATGCCGGCCGAAGACTTCGCCTTCATGCTGGAAGCGCGCCCCGGTGCCTATATTTTCCTTGGTAATGGCGACACGGCGATGTGCCACCACCCGGCCTATCAGTTTGATGATGATGCAATCCCGGTGGGATGCAGCTGGTTCGTGACGCTGGTGGAACGCCGGATGCCGTTGCCAGCTTAAGCCCCCAAAGAACAGGAGAGAGAGACATGCCGATCAAGAACCGTTTTTCTGAAATGCTGCCCGAAATCACCGAATGGCGGCGCGATTTTCACGAAAACCCCGAATTGCTGTTCGATACCCACCGAACCGCCGGGATTGTCGCGGAAAAACTGCACGAATTTGGTTTGGACGACGTTACCGAAGGGATCGGGCGCACCGGGGTCGTTGGGGTCATCCGCGGAAAAACGAACGTTTCGGGCAAGGTGATCGGGCTGCGCGCTGATATGGACGCGCTGCCGATCTTGGAGGCCACGGGCGCAAAACATGCCTCGAAAACGCCCGGAAAGATGCACGCTTGCGGCCATGACGGGCACACGGCGATGCTGTTGGGGGCGGCGAAATACCTGGCCGAGACGCGCAATTTTGACGGCACGGTCGTGGTGATCTTCCAACCCGCCGAAGAGGGCGGCGGCGGCGGCAAGGTGATGTGCGACGATGGGCTGATGGACCGTTGGGGCATTCAGGAAGTTTACGGGATGCACAACATGCCCGGCCTGCCGCTGGGCCAATTTGCCATCCGCGACGGCGCGTTCTTTGCCGCGACCGACCAGTTTGAGATCAAGATCGAGGGGCTGGGCGGGCACGCCGCGAAGCCGCATGACACGGTGGATACCACGGTTGTTGCAGCGCAACTGGTGACGGCGTTGCAAACTGTAGCCAGCCGCAACCATGATCCGGTGAAAAACCTGGTTGTATCGGTGACCTCGTTCCGCACGGAATCCGAGGCGTTCAACGTGATCCCGCAGCATGTGACCCTGCGGGGCACGGTGCGCACGATGGACACGGAGACCCGCGAAATGGCGCAGACCCGCATCACGGCGCTGGCCGAAGGGGTCGCCACCGCGTTCGGGGCCAGGGCGGATGTGAATTACATGCGTGGCTACCCGGTGATGGTCAACAGCCCGGAACAGACGGAGTTTGCCGCCGAAGTGGCGACGCGGGTTGCGGGGGGCTGTGCGCCCGCGCCGCTGATCATGGGGGGCGAAGATTTCGCCTTCATGCTGGAAGAACGCCCGGGCGCCTATATTCTGGTTGGCAACGGCGACACGGCCATGGTGCACCACCCGGAATATGACTTCGATGACAATGTCATCCCGGCCGGTTGCAGCTGGTGGGCGGAAATCGTCGAGCAACGGATGCCAGCCGCCTGAGGTCATTGCGCCGCAAGTCACGTGATGGGGGCCGATTAGCAGCCGTCGCGCGCTTTGCGGCCCTCGGATTGGCGCAACGTGTGGCGGGCTTGGGTGCCAAGCTGGTCCAGAACCATCGCCCGACCGAACGCCTTCGCCGCGGCGGGCTTCTGGCGCAGGAAATCGGCTGTGACAAGCGCAAGCTGCTGGTTCAGGCGGGTTTGCTGCGTCTCTATCCAGCGGCGATGGGCCAAACGGGCGCCCAGCATTGCAGGGTCAACGGGGGCGGCGGGCTCCGCACCCGGCGTCGGTGCGGGGCCAAGCGGGGCTTCTGTTTCACGCAGCGCCTCAACGGCAGATCGCAATCGGTCGCGCGACGCCGCAACCGCTGCCAGCCGGGCCAGCTCGGCGTCCGACTTCAACGTCGACAACCGGTGAAGTGACGAGAGCGCCGCCAGTTTCCGCCGGTCCATGTTCACCATCCCCGCCGTGCCGCGCGTTGGCGCATGTCGTCGGCAAAACGGATGGCGGCGGCAACTTCTTTGTAGTGCTCGGGCGCGATTTCCATGCCGACCTGAGTGGCCGCGAACAGTGCACGGGCGGTTGGCGGGTCTGAATGAATGGGCACGCCGTTTTCCTGCGCGATTTCCCGAATGCGGGCGGCGATTTCATCGGTGCCCTTGGCCACGCAGACCGGCGCGCCATTGCTGCCCGCCTGCCATTTCAGCGCGACCGCGTAATGCGTCGGGTTGACGATGACAACGGCGGCAGCGGGTACGTCGGTCAGCATCCGGTTGGTGGCAATTTCGGTGGCCCGTTGCCGGCGCTGTTGTTTCAGATGCGGATCGCCCTCGGCCTGTTTGTGGTCTTCGCGCAATTCCTGGTGGCTCATGCGTTGTTTGCGCTTGTGGTCGAAAAGTTGCCACAGGTGGTCGATCACGCCGATCCCCACCATGACGGCAACCACATAGGCCAGAAACTCTGCCATCATGCGGAGCATCAACATCGTGACCGGGCCCGGGGACTGACCCAGCGCCGACAGAAGGTCCGGCAGCCGGGCGCGTAGAAACAGCCAAAGAACCGTGCCGTAGATCGTCAATTTCAACGTGCTTTTGGCGAATTCCATCAGGCCGGACGGGCCGAATTTGTTTTTCGCGTTGGACAAGGGAGAGATGCGCGACAGTTTCGGTTCCAGCTTTTGCGGTGCAAACACCAGCCCGCGCAAGGCGAACAGCACGGCCAGCACTGATAGCGCCGGCACCAGCGCCACCGGGGCCAGCGCCACGCCAACTTGTTGCATGATCGTGCCACCCATCGCCGTGCCACCGCCAAGCAGGGCAGGGCCCCATTGCTCGGCCCGGTCGATCAGGCCCATGCCCAGTGCACCCAAGCGTGCAGGCGCCCATCCGCCAGGCAGCAACGTGATCAGCAGCAAACCCGCGGCTGCGGCCGCAGCGGTCAGATCGGATGTGCGCGGCATTTCCCCGCGTTTGCGCGCCTCGTCCAGTTTTCGGGGTGTGGCCTCATGCGGTTTTTCGCTGTCGTCGTCCTGCCCGCTCATGGATGCACCAACAGGGTTGGGTCGGCGCTGAGGTCAGCGAAGATTGATAGCCAGACGCCGACCATCAACGGCGCGGCAATCAACATCAACAAAAGCCCGCCCAGGGTCAGCGCCGGGGCGCCCACAAAGGCCACCATCAGCTGTGGCATGGCTTTGTTGATCGCCCCCAGCGCGAGGTTGTACAGGCCCGAGCCGATGACGAAGGGCGCCGCCAGCGTAAAGGCCAGCGCGAAGGCATGGGCAATGCGCGCTGTGCCCCATTCGGCCAACGCAGCGGGGTCCGGCCAGGCGCCAGCGGGGAAAATATCATAGGATAAGATCAGAAGTCTGGCCATGTTTTCGGGCAGGCCGGTCACCACAATCGCCGCCAGACCCGCCATCACCAGAACCTGCGAAAAGGCAGGCTGCGGATCGACCCCGGCGCCCCCGAAGGCCTGTGCCAGTGACGTTGCCTGCGCGGCCATGGTGCCGGCCATTTGCAGCACCATCACCAGCAGGCGCAACCCGATCGCCAATGTCAGCCCGACCAGTGTTTCCGCGCCGATGAACAGCGCGGCGGCGACGGGCGAGTTGGGTGTGACGGGCACACGGCCAGCGAGGGCCGGGGCCACGATCAAGGTCATCGCCAGTGCGGCGGCAAGGCGCACGCGGGCGGGAACCACGCGTTCGCCAAACGCGGGAAGGATGGCGAAAAACGCACCAATGCGGGCGAACACCAACCCGCTGTCCAGAGCCCAGACGCGAAGTTGCGCCAGCAACACGCTGAGATCCTGGATCAGATCAGGGGTCACGCGGCTACCTGCCCAACCAACGCCGGGCGCGCCTCCATGCCGATTTCCTCGAACGCCAGCACCGGGGCGGACACATCGCGCGCCGCCATCACCGTGCGCAAGAACCGGCGGCGGCGGGTAGAGGTAACCAGTGCCGCCTGCGTGCCCCCCTCGGATAAATCCGAGAACGTTTCCGAGAGCGCATTGGCCAGACGGCCAAAATCGTCGGGCGGCAGGGCGATGTCCGCACCGCCACGCTCGGCCTCGATCTGATGGCGGGTGAACAGGTCCTCCCACTCTGGGGCCAATTGCACCAACGGAAGGGAGCCGTCAGGCCGTTTCAACCCGGCCACCAGCTGAAAGCCCAGTCGCTGGCGGACGTGTTCGCACACGGCCTCGGGCGACAGGTGCTGCACCCTCAATTCGGCAATTGATTCCAGGATCAAGGGCAGGTTTCGGACCGAAACACGTTCATCCAGCAACAGGCGCAAGACGGCCAGCAGCGTATCAATCGGCACCTTGTCCGGGATCAATTCGTCGATCAGGCGACGGTTGGCTTCGGACCTGCGCTCATCAGAAAGGTTGGTCATCTCATCCAGCATCCGGCGCAGGCCACGCAGGGACAAAAGCCGCGCAAAGTTGGATTTGAGGACCTCCAGCAAATGCGTTGCCAGCACCTCGGCGGGGCCGACCACGGTCAGCCCAGCCATGGCTGCGGTTTCCTCGTCTCGGGCGCTGATCCAACGGGCGGGCGCGGCATAAACAGGCTCCCGAACATCGGTGCCGGCGGGCGCATCTGCCCCCTCTGACGGGAGCAATGCCAGGCGGCTGCCGGGGAACAGGCGATCACGGCCCTGTTCGACCCCCTGGATCAGGATCTGGTATTCGCCGGGGTTCAAGGTGGCGTCATCGGTCAGCCGGATTTCGGGGAGGATCAACCCGAAATGGCGTGCGACATGATTGCGCATGTTCATGATCCGCGCGTCCAGCCCGGTTGCGGGATCCAGCACCATGGGCACCAGGTCTGGCGAAAAGGTGACATGAATTTCGTCCAGATCCAACACGTCGCCCAGGGATGTTGGCCGCACCTGCGGAACCTCGGCCACGACGGTGGTGTCGGTGACCAATTTCTTGCGCGAATACCATGCCGCCGTGGCAAGTAACGCGGCGCCGGTGATGAAGGGCAGGAAGGGCAGGCCCGGGATCAGGGCAAACATCCCCATCAACAGCGCAACGGTAAACAGCGCCGCCGGGTGGCGCGCGAATTGGCCAAAAAGCGCGGTGTCGGTGGCCCCCGTCGCGCCGCCACGGGCCAGTAGCAAGGCCGCCGCGATGGAGATGACAACCGCCGGGATCTGGCTGACCAGCCCGTCGCCCACGGTCAGGATCGCGTAGGTCTCAAACGCCTCGGACAGGGGCATCCCATGAACCATGGTGCCCATCAACAAGCCGACCGCGATGTTCAGGAGCGTGATCATGAGGCCGGCAATGGCGTCGCCCTTGACGAATTTCGATGCCCCGTCCAGCGAGCCGAAGAAAGTGGTTTCGGCCTGTTCCTTTTCGCGCCGTGCGCGGGCCTCGGTGTGGGTGATGGCCCCGGCAGACATGTCGCTGTCGATCGCCAATTGCTTGCCCGGCATGGCGTCCAGGGCAAAGCGCGCGCCAACTTCGGCCATCCGGCCTGCGCCCTTGGTGATGACGACAAAATTGACGATCAGCAGGACGCAGAACACAACGACGCCCAAAAATACGCTGCCCCCCATGATGAAGCTGGCAAAGCCCTGAATGACCGCGCCGGCGGCCTGTGGCCCGGTGTGACCCTCGCCGATGATCAGCCGGGTGCTGGACACATTGAGCGACAAGCGAAGCATCAATGACGCCAGCAAGACGGTTGGGAACACGGAAAAATCGAGCGGGCGTTCGATGAACAAGGTCAGCGTGAACATCAGGATCGCCAGCGCGAAACTGGCGGCAAGCCCGATATCAAGCATCCACGACGGGACCGGCAGGACCATCATCACGATGACCGCCATCAGCGCCAGAGCGAGCAGAACAGTTGGGTGGAACAGGCGCATTGGGGACAGCGTCATGGGCGGATCGCAATGAAGGGGCGGGGCGTGGGTGACGACGTGGGCACCAGCGATGCGCCGTTGGACTGGCCGGTCAACAATGCGTAGGACGGCGGCGAGGGTGCCGGTGGCGCAGGCGGTGCAGGCTGGGACCGCAAAGCCGCGTGGATCTGGGCAAAGCGCCTTCTGTAGCGCTCGGCATGGCGCGGCGTGCGGGAATGATAGGCCCCGGCGGCGCGGGTCCAATCGCCCAATTCCTGATGTAGGGCCAAAAGGTGGCGGGCGGCGTAGCGGGCGGCGATACCTGGATCAAGCAGATCGTCAGGGGAATTGAAGTGTTCCCCATGCCAGCGCCAGTTGATCTGAAAGCACCCCAGATCAAAACTGCGCTGACCGTCGCGCAGAGACTGGCGCGCGAATGACCGCGCTTGGGCGCGGCTGTCGAACCAATATCCCTGCCCATCCCGGTTTACCGCCCAGGGCCAGGGGCGCAGATTCCCGGCCATGCGGCGCCCGGTCTCTGTCAGGCTGATCGCCAACAACACGTCGGTCGGCACGCCAATTTCGGCGGCTGCAGAGCGTGACGCGTTTTCGCACAGATCAGATGGTGTCGCTGCTGGCTGGGCTATCGCCGCATCCGGCACCGACAGCGCAAAAGCCAACGCCAGCGCCGCTGTTGCCCCCCAAAGTTTGGCTTTTCGCATGGTCCATCCCTTCTGGATGTCGGTGTTTCAGACAGGTTTGGGCCAAATTGGTTGATGATTGATTGACAGGTCTCGATCCCCGGGGGCATTTACCCTGCATCCGACGCCAAAGCCGATTCTCGTCGGCTTGACGTCGATTGCAGGCGATTTTTGGTCGATTCCTGCGGCAATTCGGTCGGTTCCGCTTGACTTCGACCCTTGTGTGAAAATGTTAAGGCGGCGGGCATTCGGCCCGTGATACAGACACCGGCGCCCAGGCGGGCCGCCCTCAGACACCGGAATCACCATGTCCCTTGCCTTGATCGCGGCGTTGCCATTTCTGGGAGCGCTGTTGCCCGGCCTGATGATCCGTGCGGGCCGGAATACGTGCGCGACGATCACTTTCGCGACCACGGCGCTGGCGTTGACGGGGCTGTTGTTGAATGCACCGGCGATTTGGCGCGGCGATGTGATTATCGAGCACTACGAATGGCTGCCGCAGCTGGGTCTGAACGTCAATTTCATGCTGGACGGCCTGGGATTTCTGTTTGCGTTGATGATCCTGGGCATCGGGCTGCTGATCATCACCTATGCGCGGTTTTATCTGTCCAAAGATGATCCCATGGGCAGCTTTTACACCTATCTTCTGCTGTTTCAGGGCGCGATGGTGGGGATTGTCCTGTCAGACAACATCCTGCTTTTGCTGATTTTCTGGGAGCTGACATCGCTGTCATCGTTCTTGCTGATCGGCTATTGGCGGCACCTGCCGGAAGGGCGCCAGGGCGCGCGGATGGCGCTGACGGTGACGGGGATGGGCGGGCTGGCGATGATCGGCGGGATGCTGATCCTGGGTCAGATCGCCGGCAGTTATGACATCAGCGTGATCCTGACGCAGGGCGAGGTCATCCGCCAGCATGACCTCTATCTACCCGCGTTGCTGTTGATCTTGCTGGGCGCGTTCACCAAATCCGCACAATTTCCGTTCCATTTCTGGCTGCCGCACGCCATGGCCGCGCCGACGCCGGTGTCGGCGTATTTGCATTCGGCGACGATGGTCAAAGCCGGGTTGTTCCTGATGGCGCGGCTGTGGCCAGCCTTGTCCGGCACGCCGGAATGGTTCTGGCTGGTGGCGGGTGCGGGGCTGATCACCATGATCCTGGGCGCCGTGATCGCGCTGTTCAAGGATGATCTGAAGGCCTTGCTGGCCTATTCCACGGTCAGCCATTTGGGCCTGATCACCATGCTGCTGGGCTTCGGAACAGAGTACGCAGCCAAGGCCGCAGTGTTTCACATCATCAACCATGCGACCTTCAAGGCGGCCCTGTTCATGACCGCCGGGATTGTTGATCACGGCGTGCATACCCGCAACATCCGGCTGTTGGGTGGCTTGCGCACGGTGATGCCCGTCACCTTTGCCATTGGCACCGTGGCAGCGCTGTCGATGGCGGGCATACCGTTTTTCAACGGCTTCCTGTCGAAGGAAATGATGCTGGAGGCAGCGTGGGAGGCCGGCCCGGTGATCGCCGTTCTGGCGACATTGGGGGCGGTGTTTTCCGTTGCCTATTCGCTGCGGTTCATCGCGCATGTGTTTTTGGGCCCGGTGCGCCAGGACTACCCGGCCAAACCGCATGATCCAGGGTTTGGCATGTGGGTGTCGCCTGTCATTTTGGCGGCCCTGGTGGTGGTCATCGGGATCTTCCCGCAACAGACGGTTGGCCATTTTGTCGAGATCGTCGCGGGGGCCGTAACCGGCGGTCATCCGCATGTGCATCTGGCGCTGTGGCACGGGCTGACACCCGCGCTGGCGATGTCAGCCATCGCGGTCGGGGTGGGTGCGATCCTGCTGGGCTTTCAACGGCGCCTGGCGCCGGGTTGGGATGCGGCCAAACGGCCTGAGGCGAAGGCGATATTCGATGCGCTGTTCAACGGCTCCGTGCGCGCGGCTGCGCGCGTTACCGACAGTCTGCATGACGGGTCGATCACCCGCTACATGGCGATTTTGACGGCGGTTACAGTGGCGTATGGCGGGGCTGCCTTTTTCACCGGTGGGTTTGTGCCGGGCACCCGCAGCCTGTTGCCTGTGGGGCCGGTGGAACTGGTCTTCTTTGGGTTGCTTGTCGTGGCGTCGGCGGGTGTTGTGGTGGTCCACCGCCACCGCTTTACGGCGCTGATCGTGATCTCCATCGTTGGGTTGGTGGTGGCGATGACGTTCGTGCAGTTTTCAGCCCCAGACCTGGCGCTGACCCAACTGACGGTCGAAGTTGTCACGGTGATCTTGTTGCTGTTGGCGCTTAACTACTTGCCCAAAGACACACCGGTTCAGTCCAGCGCAGGGCGGCGCGCGCGGGACGGGGTTCTGGCGGTGCTGGCCGGGGGCGGGGTTGGCGCGCTGGCCTATGCGTTGATGACCCGCGACATGAGTTTGCCGACAATTGCCGACTATCTGACAGCGAATTCCTACACCGGCGGTGGCGGGAACAACGTGGTCAATGTGATCCTGGTGGACTTCCGGGGATTTGATACGATGGGCGAAATCACCGTTCTGGGCATCGCCGCGCTGGTCATTTACGCCATCGTCGAGGTGGTGCTGCAGGGGCCAGCGTCACGCCGGTTGCTGAATTGGGTGCCGGATATGCCACAAGCCTTCGATCGCCACCCGCTGATGATGGTGGTCGCCACCCGCGTAGCACTGCCGATAGCCCTGACGGTCGGCATCTACATCTTCTTGCGCGGCCACAATATGCCGGGCGGCGGCTTCATTGCCGGTCTGGTTGTGGCGATTGCCTATCTGACGCAATACATGGCGTCGGGCTTTGCCTGGGCGCAGGAACGCCAGCGGTTCTATTACCACGCCGTGATTGCATCGGGTGTGATGATCGCGGTGCTGACCGGGGTTGTCAGCCTGGTGCTGGGCTGGAATTTCCTGACCTCAAGCGGCGTCTACATAAACATCTGGCCGCTGGACGAGATCCATCTGGCCAGCGCCGCCGCCTTTGATCTGGGTGTGTTCCTGACGGTGGTCGGTGCGGTGATGCTGGCGCTGGCCAGTCTGAGCCGGATCGGGCGCCGCGCGGGTGAGGGGGTGAACCTGACCGCCATGGACATTGACCCCTTGGCCGAGCCGCCGGCCGACGCTTTGTCCGACAACCGCGAGGAAAACTGATATGGAACTTCTGGTTGCCCTCTCCATTGGTGTGATGACAGCGGCTGGTGTTTATCTGCTGCTGCGCCTGCGCACCTTTCCGGCGGTTCTGGGGCTGGCCATGCTCAGCTATGCGGTCAACGTGTTCATCTTTGCGTCGGGCCGGTTGGTGATTGGCGCGCCCCCCGTTCTGGGGGCCGCAGACACCATGACGGACCCACTTCCGCAGGCCTTGGTGCTGACCGCCATCGTGATTTCGTTCGGGATGACGGCGCTGGTGGTGATCATGGCGCTGGCGTCCTATCTGAACGCCGATACCGATTTGATCGACATCGAAAAACCGGGCGAACAGCCCGAAATCGGGCGCTGAGGGGGCCATGATGGAGCATTGGATTATCGCCCCGATCATCGTACCGGCGCTGATTGGCCCGTTGATCGTCCTGACCATGCGGCACGATATCGTGCTGCAACGGGTGGCCGGGCTGGCGTCTGGCGTGATGATGCTGGGCATTTGCCTGGCGCTGCTGGTGTCCGCTGCGGGCGGGAATGTCGAAAGTTATGAGCTGGGCAGCTGGCCCGCGCCGTTCGGCATCGTGCTGGTGCTGGACCGGCTGTCGGCGCTGATGGTGACGCTGACGGCGGCGTTGGGCCTGGGCATTCTGGCCTATGCCAGCGCCACGGGCTGGGACGCGCGCGGGCGCAATTTCCATTCGATCTATCAGTTCCAGATGATGGGCCTGTTCGGCGCGATGCTGACCGGCGACATCTTCAACCTGTTCGTGTTTTTTGAGATCCTGCTGATTGCATCCTACGGATTGATGACCCATGGCGGCGGGCGGATGCGCCTGCGCGGCGGGGTGCAATACGTCATCATCAACCTGGCCGGATCGACGCTGTTTCTGTTTGCGCTTGGCACGCTGTATGGGGTGTTCGGATCGCTCAACATGGCGGATCTGGCAGAGCGCGCGGCGCAATTGCCCGCCGGGGATGGGGCCTTGGTGCGGGTCACGGCGGCCTTGTTGCTGCTGGTGTTCTTGCTGAAGGGCGCATTGCTGCCCCTGCATTTCTGGTTGCCCAACACCTACGCGCTGGCCCCGGCACCGGTGGCTGCGTTGTTCGCGGTGATGACCAAGGTTGGCGCTTATACGGTGATCCGTGTCTTTACGCTGGTCTTCCCCGAAACGCTGGCCCCGATTGGCGGACTGATCAGTTCGGTGATGATGCCGGCGGCGTTGCTGACACTGGCGGTGGGCATGATCGGCGTGCTGGGCGGCGCGACATTGGCGCGGATCGTGTCCTTTGCGGCGATCGGGTCGATGGGCACGCTGTTCATCGCCGTCAGCGCCTTTGATGAAGCCGGGATTGCGGCGGCGCTGTATTATCTGGTGCATTCGACACTGGCGGCGGCGGCGTTGTTTCTGGTTGTGGACCAGGTGCGTGCGCGGCGTGGCACCAGTGCATTGACGCTGCAGGCACCGATGCCGGGCGGGGGGCTGGTTTCGGCGTTGTTCTTCGCGGCGGCGATTGCGATGGCCGGGATGCCGCCGTTGTCGGGCTTTATCGGCAAGTTGCTGGTTCTGGATGCCGTCCGCGCGGAAACCTGGTGGGTTTGGGCTTGGGCGTTCATCCTGATCACCTCGTTGCTGTCGGTCATGGGGTTCGCGCGCGCGGGCTCGGCCCTGTTCTGGAAGCCCCATGACGCCAGCGCACCCGCTGACGAGGGCTTTCAAGACGCACCCGGCACGCCCTCGGGACTTGGCGTGGCACTGCTGGGGGGCGTTCTGGCGCTGATCGTGGCCTGGACGGTCGCTGCGGGCCCGGCAACGCGGTACACGCAGGCCGCCGCCATGCAATTGTTAGACCGGCAGGACTACATTCATGCCGTTCTGGGCACCCCGGCCGAACGTGAGGCGCGCCAGGCCGCCGAAGCCGCCTATGACGCGGCGCATGCCGGGGACGGCGCCACCCCCCAGGAGGGCCACTGACATGCGCGCACGTCTGCTTCCCCATCCCCTGCTTTCGCTGACCCTGATCATCGTCTGGCTGCTGCTGGTTGGCTCTTTGTCGTTGAATTCGATCGTGTTCGCCGTGCTATTGGGGGTGATCGTCCCCATGTTCACGCAACCCTATTGGCCAGACATGCCACGCCTGAGCCGCCTGTCGGCGGTGCCCGGCTATGTGTTGATCGTGCTCTATGACATTGTCATGGCCAATATCCAGGTTGCGCTGATCGTGTTGTTCAAACCCAGCGCGAAACTGCAACCGGCCTGGATTTCGGTGCCGCTGGAGATCCGGACCCCAGAGGCGATCACCGTTCTGGCGGGCACGATTACGCTGACACCGGGCACGGTGTCATGTGATCTGGCCGAAGACGGGCACGCCATTTTGGTCCATTGCCTGCACGCCCCGGATCCCGACAGCGTGCGCGATGACATCAAGGCGCGCTATGAACGTCGCTTGAAGGAGATTTTCGAATGATTGCCACCGCGCTCACCTTTGCTACGGCCTGTTTTTCGATTGGCCTGCTGCTGAACCTGTGGCGCCTGATCAAGGGGCCCCGCCACAGTGATCGAATTCTGGCGCTGGACACCATGGTGATCAACGCCATCGCGTTGCTGATCCTGCTGGGCATCTGGCAGGGCACATCGATTTTCTACGAAGTCTCGATGCTGTTCGCACTGGTTGGATTTGTGTCCACCGTATCCTACTGCCGCTTTCTGTTGCGCGGCGATATCATCGAATAAGGGGGCGACATGCCGTATTGGGCTGAACTTACCGTCATCATCTTTCTGGTGATCGCCGGCATCTTTGGGTTGGTCGGATCCTTCGGGCTGTTGCGCCTGCCGGACCCGATGACCCGGCTGCACGCCCCCACCAAGGCCACGACGCTGGGGGTCGGCGGGGTGCTGATTGCCTCGTTCGTGAACTCCTTTGGCCTGACCGGGGTCTTGTCAACGCATCTGTTGCTGATCACGCTGTTCTTGTTCCTGACGTCCCCGATTTCGGCGTTGTTCATTGCCAAGGTTCATCTGCATCTGCGCGAAAAGCCCGAAAACCTGCCCGAGCCAGAGCCTGAAACGGGGTGGGCCAGCTATGCCGCGGTTGGCCCGACACGCGGAGAGCGCGACTTTCCGCCTGAAACGCCCTCGGAACAGGTTTTGCCGGACACGTCCCATTGAACACCCGTCGCGCATGGTTCCCGTAGGGGACTGAGTGCGCTAGAACAGGGCTTGGCCGCTTGGGTGAGCGGCGGGTTCCGGGGTGTGTGCTTGTGTGGGACGTTGAGCAACTCGACGCGATGACCGAGGCCGTTGTGCAACGGGTGCTGATCGATGGGTCAGGCGCGCGGGCCGTGGCCGTTGGTCTGGCGGCAGAGCTGGCCGCGACGCGCCCGGACTTGCCGGCACTGGCGCTTGCGCTGCCCTTCAGCCTGGCTGCTGGTGGTCTGGAAGAGATGCTGGGCGCCGCCGAGGACGCCTGTGCCGCAGCGCACCGGGCTTGGCGCATGGCGGCCTTGATTGGCGCCGAAGTGCTGGCGCTACAGGCTGTTCTGGGGCGCGCCCCCACAATGGCCGATCTTGCAGCGCATTTTCGGGCCGACGCCGCAGCCTTTTGACCGCATGTCAAAACAAGCTCAGGCCCCGAGAGGGGGCCTGAGAGGGGTGTTTGGGCCGATTGGCGACGTTCAACGTGCTTTCAGCAGATCGCGAATTTCCGACAACAGGTCCTCTTGCGTCGGGGCGGCGGGTTCTGCGGGGGCCTCTGGAGCGGCTTCTTTTTCCTCACGTTGGGCGGCTTCCTTGACCTTGTTGACCGATTTGACCAGCATGAACACCACCCAGGCGATGATCACGAAGTTGATCACAGCCATGATGAATGCGCCGTAAGCGAAAACCGAGGCCCCGGCTTCGCGGGCTGCGGCCAGGCTGGCGTCCGCGGCGACTTCTCCGGACAGCACAATAAAGCTGTTGGTGAAATCGACCCCGCCCGTGAACACTCCGACAATCGGATTGATCAGATCATCGACCATGGATTTGACGATCGCGGTAAAGGCCGCGCCGATAATGATCCCGACAGCCATGTCCATGACATTGCCCCGGGCGATGAAGTTTTTGAATTCCTGCAACATTGTGCGCGTTTCCCTCTGTCATTGTCCTGAACACAGGCTGATCCCGGCGCAGGAGTGCGTTGATCCCTGACGGCGTTTGGCGCCGTTCGGGCCGTGCGCAGAGTGAGCCTGTGATTGGGATTTCGATCAAGGTGAAAAATGACTGACATTTCCCCAGGCTTCGGCGCCGCCGCATCTGCGCCAATCCGAACGGTCCATCCGCGTGCAGCCGAGCGCATCACAAAATGGTGCCGTGGCTTGGGGATCTGTTCAGCCTGCGTTAACCATATGCCTATAGACCAGACCGTGACCTGAATGCCCGTGCGACACATTGGTTGCGGGCGTGGCGGAAGGTGCCATTGCAATGGCACCCGCGCCTGTGGCAAGACAAGCCGACAGACCCTGACGGAGCCACCCGAATGACTGATTTTGCTGCCCGCCGGACGACCATGGTCGATACCCAGGTGCGCCCTTCGGACGTGACCAAGTTGCCGATTATCGAATCGATGCTGGCCATCCCGCGTGAGCGTTTCGTGCCCGGAAACATGCAGGAAGCCGCCTATGTAGGCGAGAACCTGGAACTGTCCGCTGGCCGCGTGCTTTTGGAGCCAAGAACGCTGGCCAAGATGCTGGATGCATTGGATATTCGCCAAAACGACATGATTCTGGATATTGCGCCTGCCAGCGGATATTCCAGCGCCGTAATCGCACGTATGGCCGAGGCCGTCGTTGCCGTTGAACCCGATGACAGCCTGGCCGACGAGGCCGAGGCCGCGCTGGAAGCGGTTGGGGCCACCAACGTTGTGCTTGAACGTGGCGCCGCCACCGAAGGGGCGCCCGCGCATGGCCCGTATGACGCGATGATCGTGCAGGGCGCGGTCCAGGTTTTCCCTGCGACACTCGCCGATCAGCTCAAGGACGGCGGCCGTGTCGCTGCGGTGTTCATGGACGGGGCGTTGGGTGTCGTGCGGGTCGGCGTGAAATCCGGCGGCACGATCCACTGGCGTGATTCGTTCCACGCCGGTGCACCGGTGCTCGAAGGGTTCGCAGCGCAACCGGCGTTCGCGCTGTAAAAGAACTGTGCGCCCCGGTCCGGGGCGGCAAGCAGGGCGAGGCCCGGGGGGGTGTTTGCCGCAACCAGAAGGGATGCATGATGAGCGTCACCACGCATGTCCGGGCGGCCTTGATGGGCCTGTCGATGGTCTTGTCGGTCCTGCCGGCAAAAGCCGATACATTGGCCGACGCGCTGGCTGCCGCTTACCGCAACTCCAACCTGTTGGACCAAAATCGCGCGCTGTTGCGGGCCGTTGACGAAGACGTGCAACAAGCCTTTGCCGCCATCGGTCCGGTTGTCGAATTCGTCTCCACGGCACTGATCAGCACGTCAAGCTCACCGAACTACCGGCTCAGTTTCGGGATCGGCGCCTCTGCTACGCTGTTTGATTTCGGACGCGGGCGCCGGTCGATTGACGCGGTGCAGGAAACCGTCCTGTCCACCCGCGCTGGCCTATTGGTGGTCGAGCAAAATGTGTTGTTCGGGGCTGCACAGGCCTATTTGGCGCTGTTCAGCGACCTGCAAAGCGTAGAGCTGCAAAACAACAGCGTTACGGTCATCGCCGAACAGGTGCGCGCCGCGCGTGAGCGGTTCGAACTGGGCGATTCGACCCGCACGGACGTGGCCATCGCCCAGGCCCGCCTTGCCGCCGCCCGGTCGGCGCTGGCCGCGGCGCAGGGCAATGCGGCTGTCGCCCGGGAAAGCTATAACCTTTCGGTGGGGCAGTATCCGCACGGCTTGTCCAATCCGCCGCGATTGCCGCGCATCCCCGGCTCTTTGGCGGCCGCGCAGGACATTGCGCGACGCCATCATCCGGCGATTGCCCAGGCCCAACACCAGGTTAACGCGGCGGATATTGCCGTTGAAATCGCCCGCTCGCAGCGGTTGGGCAGCGTCACCGGATCCCTGTCGGCGGAACACAGCATTACCGGGATCACCGGGCTTACCGATACCGTGCGTTCGGACATAACGGCGACGATGCGCTACGCGGTTCCTTTGTACAACGGCGGGCGGTTGAATTCGCTGGAGCGACAAGCAATTGCCCGCGCGCAAGCGCAACGTGCGGCATTGCATCAAACGGTGGCCATTGTGCAGCAGGCGGTTGCTGCAAACTGGGCGCAACTGCAGGTGGCGCGCGCACGATTGGCCGCCAGTGACCTTCAGATCGAAGCGTCGCAATCGGCGTATGACGCGGTCAGCGCCGAGGTGGAACTTGGGTCTCGCACTGCGCTGGATCTGCTGAACGCCGAGCAAGAGCTTCTGGATGCCCGATCGACGCGCATTCTTGGCGCCGCCGGGGTTCAGACGGCATCCTACGCGCTGCTCAATTCCATGGGCCAAATGACCGTTGAGGCGCTGCGGCTGGGGATCCCGACCTATGACGTCGGGGCCTACTCCATGGGATTGCGCCGTGAGCCGATAGAGGAGACGCCGTCCGAACAAGGGCGACGGCTGGACCGTATCCTCGGCCGTCTTTACCGTGGCGAGGGCGAAGAGCCCTGATCTTGGTTGTTTCGTAACGCTTGAACGGCTATTCTTGCGGTTATAACGGGCAAGGAACCAGGCATGTCGGACGCGATGACCAATCGAGAAATCGAAGACGTTTTGACGTCTATTCGGCGGCTGGTGGCCCAGGAAGGCACCCGGCCAACCGAATCGGGCAGGCTGATTCTGACCGAAGCACAGCGCATCGTGGCGAAATCAGCGGTGAACTCTGCTGATCCGGTTACCCAACCGACGCAGTCGCCCGCCGCACCGCAACAGCCTGACACCGCCAATTTGACCCAGGTTGAAGAAGCCCCGGTGATGACTGGCCCGCGCATGTCCCAGCGCGCGACTGAAACTGAGGCCGCGACAGGCGCGCAGACGGTGGATCTGCCGACGCCGGCCACGCAAGATGTCGCTGAAAATGAAGACGATACGCAGGCAAAGACCGACGCCCAGGAAGGCGTTGACGGGGCTGAGGCCCGTGATCCGGCAGCCGCCGATTTGAACTTGCCGGAACCAGATTTTGGCAAGTTGGAGGCGACCATTGCCGAGTTGGAGGCGGCCGTCTCTGCCAGTGGCGAACCCTGGGAGGCCGAAGGCGCGCCCGCAGAGGACTCGCCTCGCCCATCGAATGTGACCGATCTTTACGGAAGGCTCAGTTTCGGACGCCGGTCAAAAACTGATACGCCCCCCCAGGGCGAAACGCCTCAGGGGGCCCCCGATGGTCCGGACGATGCGCCGACACTGGCCCAGCCCGAACCCGCCGAGGGATCGGAGCCGGCTGGCCAAGCTGAATTTCGCCATATGCCCGCGGATGCAGAGGTCGAAGGTGACGCAGATGCAGAAATAATGGCTGACGTGGATATGCCAAACGCCTTGGCGGGCGCCGCATTCGAGACCACGGCGGATGCGTACGACAGCGGGGTTGATGGTCCCGATCTTTCGGATAGCTCCGATCTTGCTGATGGCCCCGATCTTGCTGATGGCCCCAATCTTGCTGATGGCAATGATCTTGACGATGTTCTTGACGCCGATGATCTGGAAGTCGAAGACACCATCCTTGATGAAGCCGCCCTGCGCGCCATGATCGCGCAGATCGTCCGTGAAGAACTGCACGGCCAACTGGGTGAACGTATCACCCAGCAGGTCAGAAAACTCGTGCGCTCGGAAATTGCCAAGGCGCTGGACGGGCACCGCTATATGTAACCGCACCGGTCACGCTGGGGCAGGGGCGGTTTCAGCGCTCGGTCAATTCTTCGCGCCAAGGTGGGTTGGCACCCGCACGGCTGACCGTGACCGCTGCAACGCGTGCGCCGAATCGCAGCGCCGCGGTCAATTCATCTGCCGAAAGATTGCGCAGCGCCGGTTTGGTCAGCAGGCCATTTTCGGACAGATGGGCCAGCACTCCGGCATTGAACGTATCCCCCGCACCGACCGTATCGACCACTTCGACCCGTTTGGCGGGCACATTGATCTCTGCTCCGCTGGGCAACATGGCGGTCACCCCCGCGCCGCCACGCGTCATGATCACAATTTTTGGCCCCGCGTCGCGCAGCATCGCGACTTTTTCGGTCAACGGCTCTGGCCCGGGGAATATCCAGTTCAGGTCCTCGTCCGAGACCTTGACGATATCGCTTAGCGCCAGCACCCGGGTCAGACGTTCGCGGTAGCGGGCGCTGTCTTTGATGAAACCGGGGCGAATGTTCGGGTCCAGCATCACCGCGCGGTCTTTCCCTTCGGTTTCAACCAGGTGGGCATAGGTGTCGGCGCCCGGCTCGCAGGCCAGGCTGATCCCGCCGCAGTACAGCGCGGTGACGTCATCAGAAAGTGCCGGAAGATCCTGTGTTGTTATCATGCGCCCGGCGGAGTTTTCGTCGAAAAATGAATATGTTGCGTGGCCGTCTGTCAGTTGCACAAAGGCCAGCGTGGACGGGCGATCGGACCGGATGACATGCGAGAAATCTACGTGGCTGGCGGCCAAAGCAGTCATCAATTGTTGGCCGAACAGGTCCGAGGAAATGCCGCTTAGAAGTCCACTGCGTGCGCCCAACCGTCCCAGCGCAATGGCTGTGTTGAAAACCGCCCCGCCGGTATGCGGGACGTAGCCATCGCGCTCCGATTGGGTCGGCGAGGGGATCATGTCGATCAATGCTTCTCCGGCGCACAGGATCATGGCAATTTCCTTTGGTCAGGTGTTAAGCGCGACGTCGGCCCGGACGCTGGTGTCGCGCACGGTGATCGCATTGGGCACGTCATTCTGGTCGCGGCGGGCGATGGCCTGGGCTTGGGTCAGGCCGTGGTCCAGCCAGCGTTGCAACAGGCGGTGTTTCAAAGTGTCCAGCCCAGGATCGGCCCATAAAGTCAGTCGCCACAGCGCATGCAGCTTTGTCCACGGAGCCTGATCAAGCAACAAGTAGTTGCCTTCAAACACCGCGAATTCGATATCGGCGGACAAAAAACCGGCCCCGGCGATGGCAATATCGCGGTCACGGTCGAACACCGGATAGAAAAGATCACCGCCATCAGCCGCGCGTTGCACCAGTGAAACAAACCCGTTGGCATCAAAGGTTTGCGGCGCGCCTTTGCGGGCCAGCAGGCCGCGCTGGGCCAAGATTGGGTTGTCCAGGTGAAATCCGTCCATTGGAATCACGGCGGCGGTGCGCCCCGCGGCGGTCAGGGCGCTGCACAGCGCGTCTGATATCGTCGATTTACCTGCCCCGGGTGGCCCCGCCACAGCAATCAGCTTGCGTCCGCCGGACATGTCCAGAAGCGCAGGAAGAACGGATTGGGCAAGGGCCTGGGGGCTGCTCATGATGTTCACGTTTTGCCGAGCGAATTGGGGTTGTGCAGGGGATGCGCGAAATCGCGCCGGGCTGTCAATAAGTAAATCAGCATGACTTATCCCCGCGTCCCCGACTGTGTTAACAACTCCCCATGAAAGTACCCCGCGAACCAAGCGACAAGGCCGATGCCCTTGGGCCCATTCTGGGAACCAACCAGAGTGGCATGCGGGCGCTGAACGAGCGTCTGGTGTTGACGATGATCCGCCAGAACGGGGCGTTGGCGAAATCCGAGATCGCGCGCATGACCGGTCTGACGCCTCAGACTGTGTCGGTGATCATCCGCGCGCTGGAGCAGGACGGCCTGCTGCTGAAGGGTGATCCGCAGCGGGGCCGCGTTGGTCAACCCAGTGTACCGATCCGGTTGAACCCTGAAGGCGCGTATGTGCTGGGGCTGTTGATTGACCGGCGCAGTGCGGACATGGTGCTGACCGATTTCAAGGGGGCGATCCAAGCCCGGCGGCGGATCACGTTCACGGCGCCGGACTTTGAAGATGTTCTGCGCTTTGCCCGCCATGCCGTGACCGAGTTGCGGGCGTTGGTGCCGCCTGCGGGTCAGGCGCGGGTTGCCGGCTTGGGGATTGCCATGCCGTTTCGCGTTTGGGACTGGGCCACTACACCGACAGCGATGCAGGCCTGGCGCGACCGGGATTTCAGGGCGGATCTGGCGCTGGCGTCAGATTTACCGGTGTTTTTGCAAAACGACGCGTCTGCAGCGTGTGGGGCCGAGCTGGTGTTTGGGACCGGGACGCAGGCTCAGGATTTCCTGTATTTCTATGTCGGGCATTTCATCGGCGGTGGTCTGGTGCTGAACGGTGGCTTGTTTGACGGCCCGACCGGAAACGCTGCCGCGTTGGGGTCGCTGTCTGTTCTGGACCGGAATGGGCGCCCGCGTCAGTTGATTGAACTGGCATCGCTGGTGGTTTTGGAACGGGCGGCAACCGGGCAGGGCGGTGCGAACACGTCCATGTGGGACAAGGCCGAAGGCTGGGACATTTCGCAAGCAACGCAAGAGGATTGGGTGAAGGAGGCCGCATCCGGGATTGCGCAGGCGGTTCAGGCGGCGGTTGCCGTGACCGATATGCGGCTGGTCAAGATCGATGGCTGGATGCCGGCGGACCTGCGTGCCCAGCTGGTGGCGCGGGTTCGAGATTGTTTGCAGCAGGGCGAATTCAAGGGCGTAGAGCCACCTGTCGTTCAGGCCGGAACCATGGGCCCGGACGCCCGGGTAATCGGCGCAGCCAGCCAACCGCTTCTGGCGCGGTTCATGTCTGGGTTTTCAGTCTAGGCCGGGCAGCATGGAAAAAGGCCCGCCAGTCGGTGGCGGGCCTTGCAATGTCAGGGCGCGAAAAGACTTACAGCAGCGCCTTGGCTTTGGCGACGACGGCATCGGCGGTGATGCCGAATTTCGCATACAAGGTGCCGGCCGGGGCCGATGCACCGAAGCTGTCCATACCAACGAAGTCGGATTTCTTCGCCCGTTCACCCAGCAGCCAACGATCCCAGCCACCAGCCCGGACCGCGGCTTCGATCCCAATCCGCACCGGACCCGCAGGCAGAACACGCTTGCGGTAGGCTTCGGGCTGATCGCCGAACAGTTCCATGCAGGGCATGGACACCACGCGCGTGCCAATCCCTTCGGCGTGAAGGGCATCGCGTGCTTGCAGGGCGATTTCCACCTCGGACCCGGTGGCGATCAGGATCACCTGACGCTTACCCTCGGCATCGGCCAGAACATATCCGCCTTGCGCCGACAGGTTCTTGGAGGTGTGCGCGCTGCGGGCTGGGGCCAAACCTTGACGGCTAAGCGACAGAACCGACGGCGTGGTCTTTTGGTCCAGCGCGATTTCCCAGCATTCGGCGGCCTCGACCAGATCGGCGGGGCGCAGAACCAGCGTGTTCGGCGTGGCGCGGCTGATTGCCAGATGCTCAACCGGTTGGTGGGTGGGGCCATCTTCGCCCAAACCGATGCTGTCATGAGACATGACATACACCACGGGGATGCCCATCAGCGCGGACAGGCGCATGGAGGGACGCGCGTAATCGGTAAAGGCCATGAAGGTGCCCGAATAGGGACGAATGCCGCCATGCAGCGCCATGCCGTTCATCGCGGCGGCCATCCCATGTTCGCGGATCCCCCAGTAGACATAGCGCCCGGCGCGGTTGTCGGTGTCGAACTTGCCCATGTCGGCGGATTTGGTGTTGTTCGAGCCGGTCAAATCGGCAGAGCCACCGACGGTATCCGTGACGATCGGGTTGATCGCGTTCAGCACGATTTCGGACGCCGCACGGGTGGCCATCTTCTTGGGCGCGTCGATGGCCGATTTCTTGACCTTGCGGATGGCGGCGGGCAGGCGGGCGGGCAGGTCACGCGCGAAGATGCGGGTGAATTCGGCTTGCTTGGTGGCCGACAGCGCAGAAAGCCGGGTTTCCCACGCGGCACGTTCGGTTTGTCCACGCGCGCCGATGGCCTCCCACGCGGACTTGATGTCAGCGGGGATGTCGAACGGCCCGTGTTCCCAACCATAAACGGCCCGGGTGTCGGCGATCAGCTGCGCGTTGGTTAGCGCGCCGTGGCCCTTGGACGCGTCTTGGGCCGCGGATCCCAATGCGATATGTGTCTTGCACGCCACCATCGCCGGGCGCGGGCTGGCTTTGGCCAGCGTGATCGCGCGGTTGATGTCGGCGGGATCGTGGCCGTCACAGTCGAACACATCCCAACCCGAGGCTTTGAACCGTGCGCGCTGATCGGTGATGTCCGACAAGGCGACGGTGCCGTCGATGGTGATGCCGTTGTCATCCCACAGCACGATCAGCTTGGACAGTTGGTGACGCCCGGCAATGCCAATGGCCTCGTGGCTGATGCCTTCCATCAGGCAGCCGTCCCCGGCGATGACATAGGTGTGGTGATCCTGGATCTTGGATCCCCAGCGGGCGCGCAGATGCTCCTCGGCCATGGCGAAACCGACCGCGTTGGCGATGCCCTGACCCAGCGGGCCGGTGGTGGTTTCCACGCCGGTCGCGTGACCATACTCTGGGTGGCCAGCGGTGATCGCGCCCCACTGGCGGAAGTTTTTCACCTGCTCCAGCGTCATGTCGGCATAGCCGGTCAGATGCAGCAGCGAATAGATCAGCATGGAGCCATGACCGGCAGACAGGATGAAGCGATCCCGGTCAGCCCAGTTGGGGGCAGAAGCGTCGAACTTCAGGTGGTTCTGAAACAGGACCGTGGCAACATCGGCCATGCCCATCGGCATGCCGGAATGCCCTGAGTTGGCGGCTGCGACGGCATCCAGCGTCAATACGCGAATGGCGCAGGCAAGGCGCCAGTGTTCGGGATGACGGGCACGAAGGGTTGCAATATCCACGGCAGCGGTCCTTATGCAAAGGGCGGTTTCGGGGCGTCATAGCAGGCTGGGGTGCGAGTTCAAGCACAGCGACCAATGTTCACGTTGCAGATCGGTTGGAAAGCCGGTGAATTCACCGTATTCTTTTGGAAAACGACCCGATGTGTGGCGCCCGGATGATTCGCGCCCAGATTGACGGCACCCGTGAGGAGAGACGTATGAGCGACCTGGCCCCAGCAGAACGGCGACTTTCGGACGCGCTGGAGCGGATCGCCCGCCGGCTTGAAAAAGGGGGGGCGGTGCAAAAGCCTTCTCGGGGGGCGGTCTTCGGTTTGGGCGCGCGCCCGGATCCGGGCCCCGACCCGGAACAGGCGGCCACGATTGCCAGCCTGCGTGAAGCTTTGGAAAAAGAACGCGCGGCGAATGCGCAACTGTCCGAGCGGGTTCATCAGGTCAAGCAGCGTCAGGAAACGACGATCGCCCAACTCGAACGCCGTCTGGCCCGCTTGACCGAACAGTTGGATCTGCAAAGTCTGGAGATGCTGCGGCTGAAGAAGGCCAATGCCAAGTTGATGGAGTCGAATTCGGGCTTGCGCGATGCTCAGGCCGAGGGGTTCCCGGACACCATTCTGGTCAACAAGTCGATTTCTGCCGAATTGGAAGCGCTGCAAGCAGAACGCCGCGCTGAAATGGCCGAGATGGAAGAGATTTTGGCCGAGCTGAAACCGCTCTTGGCTGCCGAAGCGCGCTGAACAGGAGGCACGAATGCCCGAAGAAACCATCGTCATCGGCGGAAAAAGTTTTGAAGTCGCCTGCCAGGACGGCGAGGAGACGTATCTGCACACAGCCGCCGGCCTGCTGGACGCGGAGGCCCGCACGCTGATTGATCAGATCGGCCGGTTGCCGGAATCGCGCATGTTGCTGATGTCGGGGTTGATGCTGGCCGACAAAACGGCCGCTGCCGAAGACCGCGTCCGGATGTTGGAAACGCAATTGGCAGACGCCCAAGCCGAGGCCGCAAGGCTGGCCGCTGCGCCAAAAGAGCGGGTCGAAGTGCCTGCGATCCCGGCTGCCACGGTGGAACGCCTGTCGGAAATGGCCGCACGGGCTGAATCGCTGGCGGATCAGATCGATGAGAAGTTTGCCGGCTGACCCAAACGGCGCAACTCTGTCAGACTTGACGCCCTTCGCGCTGGACGTGTGGGTGGTCGAATACCCGGTTCGCTATTTCGCACTGGATATTTCTGCGCGCATGACCGTGATCCGCCTGTCTGACGCAAGCGTCATGCTGCATTCGCCCGGGCCGGTTTCAATGCAGTTGAAGTCAGAGATCGAGGCCATCGGCCCCGTTACCTGGATTATCGCGCCAGGCACGTTTCATCATCTTCACGTCGGCGCGGCGCAGGCGACCTTTCCAAACGCGTCAACCTGGATCTGCCCGGGGCTGGAAACCAAGCGGCCGGACATTGGCTTTGACGGCATCCTGAGCGACGACGCGCCGCCGGAATGGGGCGATCAATTCGATCTGGTTGTGGTGGCTGGCAATCGGCTGATGTCCGAGGTCGCGTTTTATCACCGTGCCAGTCGCACGCTTCTACTGGTTGATCTGATCGAATGGATCGGGGACAATACGCCCCGTGTCGGTTGGGCGCTGCGGATTTGGTGGGCGATATTCCGCATGTGGAACAAACCGCGCCCGGCCCCGGAATACGCGATGGGCTGGCGGAACAAGAAAACCGCCGCAGGGTGCCTGCAGCGGATTCTGAGGTGGGATTTTCAGCGTATCGTGATTTCGCACGGTGACCTGGTGACCGAGACCGCACAAGCCGTGGCGCGTGAGGCCTGGGCCAGCGTTCTACGGCACGGCTGAGCGAATTCAGGCGTTGGCTTCGCGAATCTTTTCGGCAGCGTCCTTGTCATAGGTCACGCCGTTTTCCTGAAACAGCGTGTCCAATTCCCCTGACAGCGTCATTTCAGTGATGATGTCGCAACCGCCGACGAATTCGCCTTTGACATACAGTTGCGGGATGGTGGGCCAGTCGGAATAGTCCTTGATGCCCTGACGAATGCCTTCATCGGCCAGCACGTTCACATCGGCGTATTCGATGCCCATGAAATTCAGCACCCCGGCCACGCGGCTGGAGAACCCGCATTGCGGCATGGTCTTGGTGCCCTTCATGAACAGCACAACGTCGTTGGCTTTGACGGTTTCGTCGATCCGGTTTTTTGCGTCGGTCATGGAATGTTCCTTGTTGTCGGTCGGTCCCATTGCAATGGGTGCCGGAATTTCAGGTGCAGAGCGCAGGGCTCGTAACTATTCGGGCGCCTTCGTCGTCAGCGCAAGCGCGTGCAATTCGCCGTGGGCGCCGTCCATCTTGCCCTTCAGCGCCGCGTAGACCGAGCGTTGTTGCTGCACGCGGTTCTTTCCGCGAAAGCTTTCGTCGATGACTTCGGCGGCGTAATGGTTCCCGTCCCCGGCGAGGTCGGTGATGGTGACCTTGGCGTCTGGAAAGGTTTCATGCAGCAAGGCTTCAAGTTCTGGAATCGAAATGGCCATACGAGCGGATCTCCGTCTGTCGTTAGGGAAGATGTAGAACCCGCTTGGCCCGCGCGCAAGTGGGGCGGGCGTCAAACATGGTCTCGTAGGCTGCGCAGGAACCGGGCAACGCGCTGGCTGTGGTCTGTCTGGGCGAATTGAGACAGGCTGTCCGGGGTCCAGCCGGCTGCCGGGTTGGCCTGCGCCATCAAGGCGGCCAACACGGCCAAGGCGTCATCGGACAGCGAAAGTGCGCGGGCGGCGGTCAGCAGTTCCAGATCACGGTGCACCCGGCGCAACGTGGCAAAGGCGTCGGCCATTGCGGGCAAGGATTCGGGGTGGCTGCGCCAGTCCTTGCCCTTGAATACCTCTTGCACAACGCGCTGTCCGGCGCCCAGGCAGTCATACCGCGTGCACCCCGGAAATCCGGCGCTGTTCAGACGGGCATGGATGTTGCAGCTGAAATCGCGGGCCAGATGGGGGCAGGGCGTGTGCGCCCGTTTGTCCAACGCGAAGTCGTCGCCCTTGTCGAAGGCCAGCATCACACAGCACAGCCCCGCGCAGGACGCGCAGTCGGCGGTCAAGGACGGCAGGGCGGGTTCGACACTCATGGCCCTTTTCTGGACCGAAATCCGGGGGCTGGGCAAGCCTTAGCCGCGCGCGTGGACGCAATTGTCGGTCTTGCCATCCGGCCGCTTCATTCGAAGGTCGCGGCAAAGCTGGTGCGGTAGAGTGTCGCCAGATCCGCCAGCGGTGCGGCGCTGTCGCCCATTTTCACGCTGTCCCCGCCGAAACGGCCAACGGTTTGCATCGGAACCCCGGCGCGTGATGCGGCGACCATCAGCGCTTCGGCGGCGTCAAAGCCGCAAGCGACCAGGTAGCGCGCTTGATCTTCGCCGAACAAATGCGGAGTGTCGGCACTGTCCAATGTCAGGCCCAGTCCGGCCTCCTCGGCCATCTCGAACGCGGCCAGCGCCAGGCCACCATCGGCCAGATCCGTCGCGGCATTGATCAGGGCGCGGTTGGCACGCAGGAACTCGCCATTGCGGCGTTCGGCCTCCAGATCAACCGTTGGGGCATCGCCGTCCTCGCGGTTGAACACTTCGGCCAACAGGGCGGATTGCCCCAGATGCCCGTGGGTTTCACCGATGATCACGGCGTAGTCACCCGCATTGGGCTGTCCGGCGATCAGGTCGTCCAGACTGTCCAGCAGACCCACCGCGCCAATTGTTGGGGTGGGCAAAATGCCCTGGCCGTCGGTTTCATTGTAAAGGCTCACGTTGCCCGACACGATCGGCATGTCCAGCGCGATGCAGGCCGCACCGATGCCCTGAATGGCGCCGACGAATTGCCCCATGATTTCAGGCTTTTCGGGGTTGCCGAAGTTCATGTTGTCGGTGGTCGCCAAGGGCCGTGCGCCCACCGCGCACAGATTGCGGAATGCCTCGGCGACGGCCTGTTTGCCGCCCTCTACGGGGTTGGCGCGCACGTAGCGCGGCGTCACATCGCTGGTAAAGGCGATGGCTTTGTCGGTGCCATGCACCCGCACAACGCCCGCACCCAGACCCGGCGCGCGCACCGTGTCGCCCATCACCATGTGGTCGTATTGTTCCCACACCCAGGCCTTGTGGGCATAGTTGGGGCTGCTGATCAGCGCCTTGAGCGCATCGATGGGATCCACCTGCGGCACCGGCGGCATGTCTTCGGCGGCGGGCGTTTCCACCCATGGGCGGTCATATTCAGGGGCTTCAGACGACAGTTTGGACAACGGCAGGTCGGCCACAACGGTATTGCCATGCAAGATCAGGAAGCGATCGTCGGGGATGGTTTCGCCGACGATGGCAAAATCCAGATCCCATTTTTCAAACACCGCGCGGGCGACGGCTTCCTTTTCCGGGTGCAGCACCATGAGCATGCGCTCCTGGCTTTCCGACAGCATCATTTCATAGGCGGTCATATTGGGTTCGCGCTGCGGCACGTCATCCAGTTGCAACTTGATGCCCAAGCCGCCCTTGTCGCCCATTTCCACAGCCGAGCACGTCAGCCCCGCCGCGCCCATGTCCTGAATGGAAACCACCGCGCCGGTTTGCATCAGCTCCAGCGTGGCCTCCATCAGGCGCTTTTCGGTGAACGGGTCGCCCACCTGCACCGTGGGGCGCTTGTCATCGATGGTGTCGTCGAATTCCGCCGAGGCCATGGTGGCCCCGCCGACACCGTCACGGCCCGTCTTGGCGCCCAGATAAACCACTGGCATCCCCACGCCTGAGGCGGCCGAATAAAAGATGCTGTCGGCATCGGCCAGGCCCGCGGCAAAGGCGTTGACCAGGCAGTTGCCGTTGTAACTGGCGTGAAAGCGCACTTCGCCGCCGACGTTGGGCACGCCAAAGCAGTTGCCATAGCTGCCGACCCCCTCGACCACGCCTTTGACCACATGTGCGGTCTTGGGGTGGCTGGGCAAGCCGAAGGACAGCGCGTTCATGGCGGCGATGGGTCGCGCGCCCATGGTGAACACATCCCGCAAGATGCCGCCGACGCCGGTTGCAGCACCCTGATGGGGTTCGATGTAGCTGGGGTGGTTGTGGCTCTCCATCTTGAAGATCAGCGCCAGTTTCTTGCCGTCCGGCCCGTCACCGATGTCAACGATGCCGGCGTTTTCGCCTGGGCCGCATATGACCTGCGGCCCGGTGGTCGGCAGGGTGCGCAGCCACTTCTTGGACGACTTATAGGAACAATGCTCATTCCACATGGCCGAGAAGATGCCCAGTTCCGTAAAGCTGGGCTCGCGGCCGATGATGTCCAGAAGACGATCGTATTCATCGGGCTTCAGCCCATGGGCGGCGATCAGATCGGCGGTGATAGCAGGCTCGGTCATGGCGGTTTTCCCAGGCGCAAGAACGTTGCGCGCGTCTTAAGTCATGCGCGCACGAAGGAAAAGGGCTGCGGGCGTCAAAGTTTTTTGGCTTTTTGTGGTGGGCGGTGTCGAAACCGGCGCTGGCCGCGCGTCCTTGGGGTATCGAAACAATTCCGCAGGAGGGCAAACGCCCATGGTTATCACCACTCTCTACGCCATTCCCCTGGCTATTTTGTCGTTCATCTTATGGATGTCCGTCACCAAAACCCGGGCCGCAACGCAGGTGTCCATTGGCAGTGGAGGCGATACAGCATTGCACGAACGCATCCGTCGGCATGGGAATTTTGCGGAATCCGTGCCGCTGGTCCTGATCCTGATGGGATTGGCGGAAACCGGAGGCGCGGGCGCGCTGTGGCTGCACATGGCGGGCGCCTTGCTGCTGTTGGGCCGGTTGTTGCATCCCTTGGGGCTGAAAGCCGACAACTCCGCGCACCCTTTGCGCATCGCCGGAAACTCGCTGCCGCTGTTGGCCACCGTCATTTTGCTGGCGTTGCTGGTCAGCCAGTCGTTGGCGGCGCTTGCCTGATCTTGTTCCATCACCCAAACTGAAACCAAGGAGAGACCCGATGAAATACATGTGCTTGATTTACGATACGGCCCCCACCGGTGACGAACCCCAACCCGGCACGCCCAAATTCGACGCCTATATGCAGCCCTGGCAAGACGTGAACGAGGCCTTCATCAAGGCCGGTGTCATGGCCGGCGGTGAAGCGTTGATGCCGCCCGAGATGGCAACACGGGTGCGCGTGCGCGGGGGCAAGACCGAAACCATGGACGGCCCCTATGCCGAAACCAAGGAGCGGTTGGGCGGATACTACATGTTGGACTGTGCCGATCTGGACGCGGCGCTACGCTATGCCGCGATGATCCCCACGGCCGCCACCGGCACGATCGAGGTGCGTCCTGTGATGGACCTTGAACAGTTCTCCTGACCCGCGCAACACCGCCCCCGATCCTGGCCGCATCCTGTCACGGGTGATGGCGCAGGACCGGGGGCGGCTGGTTGCGGCGTTGGCGTCCCGGCTGGGGGATATCGACCTGGCCGAAGAGGCGCTGTCCGAGGCCAGCGTATCCGCCGTAACCCATTGGCGGCGCGGCGCAGTTCCTGACAATCCCGAGGGCTGGTTGCTGGTGGTCGCCCGGCGCAAGGCGCTGGATGTGTTGCGGCGGCGCAAGCGGTTCGGCGACGGCCCGGCGCAAGTGGCGCGCTTGCTGCATGATGAAGCCGAGGGCGCCGACGTGCAGGACATCCCCGATGAACGCCTGCGCCTGATCTTCACCTGCTGCCACCCGGCGCTGGACGCCAAAAGCCGGATCGCGTTGACCCTGCGTCTGCTGGGCGGGTTGACCACCAGCGCCATAGCGCGCGCCTTTCTGGACACCGATTCCGCGATGGGCCAACGCCTGAGCCGCGCCAAGGCCAAGATCGCGGCGGCGGGAATTCCCTTTGCCGTGCCGGGGCCCGAGGAATGGCCGCAGCGGCTGGATACGGTGCTGGATGTCATCTTGCTGATCTTCAATGCGGGCTATGTGCCCCCGGAAGGGGACGATCCGGGCCGTGACCTGTGCGAGGAGGCGGTGTTCCTGGCGCGACTGTTGGACCAGCTGATCCCCGGCCAGCCCGAATTGAAGGGGGCGCTGGCCTTCATGCTGTTGACCCATGCCCGGCGCACAGCGCGCTGCGGCCCACAGGAGGTCGCGGTGCCCCTGGACGCGCAAGATCCGGCGCTCTGGGATGCTGCCATGATCGCTGAAGGGCAAGAGCTTCTGGCCAGTGCCCTGTCGCAGCGTGACCGGGGCCCGTTTCAGATCAAGGCCGCAATTCAGGCGCTGCATCTGGAGGGGCGGCTCGCTGGCACAACGGATTGGCCGCAAATCGCATTGCTGTATCGCGCGCTGGGGCGCTTCGACAACAACCCGGTTGTCCAGTTGAACGGCGCCGTCGCCCTGGCCGAGGCGGGCGGCTTGACGCAGGCGATCAAGGTGCTGACTGCGTTGCGCGGCCAATTGGACGGATATCAGCCCTACCACGCCGCATTGGCCGAGATGGCGTTTCGGAACGGGCAAGCGGGCGTCGCACGTATGTCCTATCAACGCGCGATTGATTTGGCCGAAACCAACGCTGATCGTGCATTTTTGCAAGACAGGTTGAACCGGTTGTAGCCAGCCGTGCTGCATTGCAGCGCAAACTTGAGAAATTTGGCCCAATGGATGGGCAATCGCTGTCGCTGAATGCGCAGATCGCAGCGCGCTGTTGGCGCATCGCCATCACCAGTGTAGACGTTGAGGACGCAAAAAAAAAGGCCGAGCAGATGCTCGGCCATAAGTCCAACAGGGAGGTAAAGATACGCGGCAAAGCCATGTATCTTCCAACCAGACCTAATGTAACAACTTCACTAATTCAAGATTTTCTTCGCTGCGTATGCATCATAGCCGTGATGCGTTGCACGCATGTCTCACCTGTGAACAATTTTATCACACCTGAGAAGGGGGTCAGACGTCGTCCGGGTACGCGGAAAGGTTGCGCCTGTAGGCGATAATGCCTTCCAATACGAAATCCCTGAACGCCATGATCCGCTTCGATTGGCGCAATTCTTCTGGATACGCCAGAAAGACCGGAACTTCGGCGCTTTCGACGTCTGGCAAGACGCGCACCATGTTGGGAAAGTCGCGGGTCAGGTAGTTGGGCAGCAGCCCGATCCCGAGGTTGTTCAAAACGGCCTGCAGAACGCCAAAGTAGTTGTTGACTGTAAAAGTCGACGTGACGGGCAGGGCATTCAATTGACGCACCAGCGCCGCACCGGCCGACACCTGAGGGGCGTTGACGTTCTGGCTGATCAGCCGGAAATTGCGCATGTCGTCCAGGGTTTCAGGGGTGCCATTGCTGGCCAGATACTCAGGCGTCGCATAAAGCCGCATACGCACGCCCATCAGACGTTTGCGGATCAGGTCGGCCTGGCTGGGTTCCTTCATGCGGATTGCCACGTCGGCTTCGCGCATCGGCAGGTCCAGCACGCGTTCTTCCAGCATCAGGTCGATCTTCAGATCCGGATAACGTTCATACAGCGACGGCAGGCGCGGGGCCAGCCACAGGGTGCCGAAGCCCGTGGTGGTGGTCACGCGCAATTCGCCGAACACCTCTTCTTCGCTGTCGCGAATACGGGCCGAGGCGGTTTCAAGGCGTTTCGACATGGAGCGCGTGGCGTCGAACAGCAGCTCGCCTTGCTCGGTCAGGATCAACCCGCGTGCGTGACGGTGGAACAGGGTTGTGCCCAGGCTTTCCTCCAACCCGCGAATCTGTCGGCTGACCGCCGATTGGCTCAGTCCAAGTGAATCGCCGGCATGGGTCAGGCTGCCAGCATCGGCGACCGCATGAAAAATTCTGAGCTTGTCCCAATCCAGCAAGATTTAGTCTTTCATTTCAGAGCACTTGATACGGCGTGCAGCGTGTCTAGAACAGAATGCGTTAGCGATAAAGAAAAGTTTTGAATTCAGGGCTATGAAGGTCAGTAATTGTGACCTATAATTTGGTGTAAGATGAAACTGTCATCCATTCACCCCGGAGGTGCCCCATGACGACGCAGTCTGTATCCCTGAATGACCGGTTTGATGTCGATAAGTCCCCCGTTTTGCTGAATGGCACGCAAGCTTTGGTGCGGCTGATGTTGCAGCAGGCCGCGCGTGACAAAGCGGCCGGGCTGAATACGGCGGGCTATGTGTCTGGCTATCGCGGTTCGCCGCTGGGGGCGGTGGATTTGCAGATGCAGCGGGCCGCGCCGTTCTTGAGCGCTGCCAAGGTGACGTTTCAACCCGGATTGAACGAAGACCTTGCCGCCACCGCCATCTGGGGCACACAGCAAGCCGAGTTGTTTGGCGAGGGCAAGTATGACGGTGTGTTCGCGCTGTGGTACGGCAAAGGGCCGGGGGTGGATCGCACAGGCGACGTGATGAAGCACGCCAATATGGCCGGCACCAGCCGCCACGGTGGGGTGATCATGGCCATGGGGGATGACCACACGGGCGAATCCTCGACCGTTTTGCACCAATCGGATTGGGCGATGATTGATGCCTATATGCCGGTTGTGTCCCCCGCCGGGGTGCAGGAATTGCTGGATTACGGGCATTATGCCTATGCGCTCAGCCGGTTTTCCGGGCTTTGGGTGGGGCTGAAGACGATGAAGGACACGGTTGAGGCGACGGCCGTGGTGGACGGCAACCCGCATCGGCTGACGTTCAAGGATCCGGATTTCAAGATGCCGCAAGGCGGGTTGAACATTCGTCTGGGCGATACCCCTGTCGCACAAGAAACGCGCATGATCGACTTCAAGCGCTTCGCCGCCGAGGCGTTCAGCCGTGCGAACCGCATGGACAAACGGATCTGGGGCAAGCCGGGCGCGAAGATCGGGCTGGTCGCGGCGGGCAAGAACTGGCTGGATCTGGTCCATGCGCTGGGCTTGCTGGGGCTTGATGAGGCAGAGGCTGAACGTCTTGGCATCACCACCTACAAGGTGGGGCAGACCTGGCCATTAGATATGCAGAGCTTCCACGAATGGGCCGAAGGGCTGGATTTGATCATCGTCGTCGAGGAAAAGCGCAAGTTGATCGAAGTGCAGGTCAAGGAAGCGATCTTTGACGACCGACGCGGGCGGCGGGTCTATGGCTGGCACAAGGGCGACACGTGGGAGCACGGGCGGCAGGTAGAACTGTTCCCCACGCGTTACGCGCTGGACCCGGTGATGATTGCCGAAAAACTGGGTGAAATTTTCCTGGAAGAAGGCCGCGACACCGACGAGATCAAGGCCGGGCTGGCCCGGTTGGACGAAGCCCGGCGCGCGGACAACGCCCCGGAAATCGCCACGCGCGTACCCTACTTCTGCTCGGGCTGCCCGCACAACACATCGACCAAGGTGCCCGAAGGAAGCCGCGCGTATGCCGGGATCGGGTGTCACTACATGGTGCAATGGATGGACCGCTCCACCCTGGGGTTCACCCACATGGGCGGGGAGGGCGCGAACTGGATCGGTGAAGCGCCGTTCTCAACGCGCGGGCATATGTTCCAGAACCTGGGCGACGGCACCTATAACCACTCCGGCGTGCAGGCGATCCGCGCGGCGCTGAGCGCGGGCGCGACGATCACCTACAAGATCCTGTTCAACGATGCCGTTGCCATGACCGGCGGGCAGCGCAACGAAGGCGGGCTGACGGCGGATCAGATCGCGCGGGAAATCCACGCGATGGGGGTCAGCCGGATCGCGCTGGTCTATGACGAGAAGGAAGACATCGATTTCGCGCTGTTTCCCAAGGGGATCGAGACATTCGAACGGGCCGAGTTGATGGCCGTGCAGGAGCGTTTCGCACAGATCAAAGGCGTGTCGGCGATCATCTACGTGCAAACCTGCGCCGCCGAAAAACGCCGCCGCCGCAAGCGGGGCGAATTCCCGGACCCGGATCAGCGCGTGTTCATCAACACCGATGTTTGCGAAGGGTGCGGCGACTGCGGGGTGCAATCGAACTGCGTATCGATCACGCCTGTGGACACCGAACTGGGCCGCAAACGCGCCATCGACCAGTCGTCGTGCAACAAGGATTTCAGCTGCCTCAAGGGGTTCTGCCCGTCGTTTGTCACGCTCAAGGGCGCGCAGGTCAAAAAAGCCGCGTCGCGTAATGTGGACTTGCCTGACATGCCCGACCCCGCGTTGCCGGCCATCAATGGCACGCACAACATCGTCATCACCGGTGTCGGCGGCACAGGGGTTGTGACCGTCGGCGCGATCCTGGCGCAAGCCGCGCAGATCGACGGCAAGGGCGCGGGTATGATGGAAATGGCGGGGCTGGCGCAAAAGGGCGGCGCGGTGCATATCCATTGCCGCATCGCCAACCGGCCCGAGGACATCAACGCGGTGCGTGTCGCCGTGGGCGAAGCACATTGCGTGATCGGCGGGGATCTGGTGGTGACTGCAGGGGCCAAGACGATTGGCCTGATGCGCACGGGCCAGACCGGCGCGGTGGTGAACAGCCATGAGATCATCACCGGGGACTTCACCCACAACGCCGAATTCCGAATTCCGGTCAATGACTTGGAGGTTGCGCTTGAAGCGCGCTTGCGCGACGGGTTGGCGCTGTTTGATGCGTCAGACCTGGCGCGGGTGTTGCTGGGGGATTCGATTTATTCGAACATGATGGTGCTGGGCGGTGCGTGGCAAAAGGG
>Ga0316204_10001892_pt1 | contig 52200 bp, 38 predicted proteins | sample 6monrhotite_MG_2_FD_205661 | JGI IMG/M metagenome (GOLD analysis project Ga0316204, IMG submission 205661) | Microbial mat bacterial communities from mineral coupon in-situ incubated in ocean water Damariscotta River, Maine, United States -... | ecosystem: Environmental > Aquatic > Marine >... | reverse complement strand
GCCACGATCGCCGTCATCCTCGCCTTCATTCCAATGGCCTTCGTAACCGGCATGATGGGTCCTTACATGGCCCCAATACCACTCAATGTCCCGGTTGCGATGGCGGCTTCGCTCGTGATCGCCTACATGCTGACGCCCTGGATGGCCCAGCGCTGGCTATCCTGTAACATCAAAACACCGACACTCGAAGAGCGCGATGCAGCGCCGACGGACTGGGTGCATCGCAGCTATATCGCGCTGGCGACACCGCTGATCGACCAACCCTGGACGCGACGTGTGTTCGGACTCGTCGTGGCCATCCTGTTCATTGGCGCACTGTGGCAGCCGGCATGGCAGTTCTTCCGTCCGGCAGGGATTAATGGTCCGATGACGCCCGGCACCGTCGAACTCAAGATGCTGCCCAAGGGCAACCAGAATACCATCAACATCACGGTGGATATGCCGGAAGGTACTGCGCTCGAGGAGACTGATGCGGTCGTGCGGGCGATCGCCGACGTCCTGCACGATAACCCTAATGTCGTCGATTTCGAGAGCCATGTCGGTCGCGCCGGCCCCATAGACTTCAATGGCATGCTGCGTGGCGCGGCGCTGTTTCGGGCCCGTCCTCATCTGGCCGAGATTCGGGTCAATCTAACCGACAAGCGTGCCCGCGACATCGCATCCGAGGATATCGTGCTCGACCTACGCAAGGCGCTGAAGCCGGTTCAAGCCATTCATCCGAGTGCCAACATCAAACTCGTCGAGGACCCGCCCGGCCCACCGGTGCGCGCGACCCTGCTGGCTGAAATATATGGCCCCGACTATGTGAAACAGCGTGAGATCGCGGGTCAGGTACGCCGGACATTCTCCGATACCTATGACGTGACCGATATCGATGATTCCGTTGGTGAGTCCCAACGCCAGCTCGATATCGTCCTGCTACGCGAGAAAGCCACCCGTCTCGGCGTCGATGCCGGACAGGTCGAGACAGCACTACGAGACTTTCTCGGAGGCTATGCCGTGGGCGCGCTACACGTCGACAAGAGCCGTCACCCGGTCTTGATACAGGTTCGCCTACCGCGTTGGATGCGCGCGCACCGAGAAGACCTGAACCGGCTCTACGTGAGTGGCCGCTACGGACTGGTCCAACTGACCTCGATCACCACGATTGTCGAAAAGACCGTTGCCCGCCCCATCTTCAGCAAAGATGCCCACCCGGTCGTCTACGTGACCGCCGAACCGAAGCGCGGCTCTCAGGTCTACCCACTGCTCGATATGGACAAGCGCCTTGATGGTCACGAGATACTCCCCGATATCTCAGTCGAGACCGGCGGCATGCGTTTCACCCATACCGAGCCTGACGACACCTTCGGCTATCGCCTGCTCTGGGACGGCGAGATGCGGCTGACGCTGGATGTCTTTCGTGATCTGGGCGCGGCCTTCATCGTCGCCCTGTTGCTGATCTATTTACTCATGGTGGCTTACTACGGCGGATTTCAGTTGCCGATGCTGGTCATGGCCCCGACGGCGTTGACCATGATCGGCATCTTCCCGGGTCACTTTCTGACCGGTCAGCCGTTCACGGCCACATCCATGATCGGCATGATCGCGCTGGCGGGTATCGTGGTCCGCAACTCCCTGCTCCTGATCGATTTCATCTTGGTCTACCGGAAACGCGGACACGACATTCGCACCGCAGTCCTGGAGGCCGGCGCCGTTCGGGCACGCCCGATCCTGTTGACCGCGCTGGCCGTCATCGCCGGTACATCGATCATGATCACCGATCCGGTCTTTGGCGGACTGGGCGTATCAATGGCCTTTGGAACGCTCACCAGCACCATCCTGACCCTGTTCATCATCCCTCTGATCTACTACCTCTGGCAACGCAACCGGCAGCCACCGAACGATCCCGGCGCCCTTTCCTGAACAGTGGCATCCGCACACATAAGGAGACACCTCATGAACACCGAACGCGCAATACGCATCATCGCCGGCGGCTTTATCCTACTCTCGGTATTTCTGGCCGGCCAATACAACGGCGTCTCACTGAATCAGCCAACCTGGCTCTGGTTCACGCTCTTCGTCGGGCTAAACCTTTTCCAGTCGGGTATCACGCGTTGGTGCCTGATGGAGACCATCCTTCGCAAAGCAGGCATGCGTAGCGGCGGCATCCGGGACTAGCCACATTCACTTGGCCCGCCGATTCTCGGCGGTAACCCATTAATTTAGTAGCTCATTTCATTATTTTATAATATAAAACTTCAATTGCAGCCATCTTAACCACTACAGGTACCGGCATGATATTCAGACAGCTCTTCGACCATGACACCTGGACCTATACCTACCTCATCGCTGACAAGGGAACACGCCAAACCGTCCTGATCGATCCCGTTCTTGGTCAGGCGGATCGTGACCTCAACCTGCTCGGCGAGCTCAAGCTAAAGCTCGTCTACGCCATCGACACGCACGTGCACGCCGACCACGTGACTGCCAACGGCTATCTTCGCGAGCGCACCGGCTGCCAGACCGGTGTCGCCGGCGGCGCCGGCGTGCGATGCGCGGATATCGACCTGGAAGACGGCCGGAAGCTACCGCTCGGCGGTACCCGAATCGAGGTTATCGCAACCCCCGGACACACCGACGCCTGCCTGAGTTTTAAAATTGAGGATCGCGTCTTCACCGGTGATTCACTGTTCATCCGCGGCTGCGGGCGCACCGATTTTCAGAGCGGAGATGCCGGCTTGCTCTATGATTCAATCACCCAAAGGCTGTTCTCGCTCCCAGATGAAACACTCGTCTATCCCGGACACGACTATCATGGACACACCGTCTCGACGATCGCCGAGGAAAAACGCTTCAACCCTCGTTTGACCATGGACCGGAAAACCTTCATCCGTTATATGTGCGGCCTTAATCTGCCCGACCCCCGTCTGATCATGGAGGCCGTGCCCGCCAACCAATCTTGCGGCCAAGCCTGACCGCGGATCGTAAACGATCGATATGAGCCTATGGATCTGGCCGGCAGCCATGCTAATCGGCGTCGTGCTGGGCATGTTCGGGGCAGGTGGCGGCATGGCCACCGTCCCTGCGCTGATCTATCTAGCCGACATGTCCGTCAAGGACGCCATATCCATGAGCCTTTGGGTCGTCGCGATCGTCTCCGCAACAGCGCTCATTCTGCAGCGGCCCTGGCGTGATCTGCAGCTCAGACTACTCACGACCTTTGGTGCCTCCGGGGTCATCGGCAGCGTCATGGGCTCGCTCTGGTCGGAATGGATACCGGAACAGGTTCAGGTCGCACTGTTCGCGATTCTGATCTTGCTTGTGACCATCTGGTTGGCCCGAATCGAACTCTCTAACCGAGTCACCGTATTCCGTTTCATCCCGGCCTCGATCACTGGACTCGTCATCGGTATTTTGACGGGAATTCTCGGCGTGGGCGGCGGATTCCTGCTCGTCCCAGCGTTGATCTACCTCGGTGTCGGACATTTCCCGACAGCCGTGGCGCATTCGCTCGTACTGATCGTAATCAATGCGCTCACCAGTGCGATCGTCCATCTCGGACACACGACTTTTTCACTGAGCACTGCCTTTTCCTTCAGCGTTGTTGCAGCAGCCGGCGGCACATTGGGAAGCATCCTGTTGCAGCGTCTTCCGGCCGCGCAGTTGCAAAAATACTTCAGTGTATTCCTCATCATACTCGGCGCTTTAATGGCCTGGAGAGCGCTGACCCATACCCTCTGAACAGCGACGCCAGCGACACCAGCGACACCTCCAGGAACCTTTTCCAGATACTGTGCGTCTGCTCACAGAGATTCTTGGAAGCCTACGTAAAATAAGAATAAATTAAGCATTTCGATCCGACAGGAGCTTGCATACTCACGATAGGTTATTCATAATCCGCTTTGACAGTAAGATCCAAGCCAAGGTGGCCACAAGTGGTTTTTTGTAAACCTCATGAAAGTCATTGGAATGACTGCGTAGGATCCGAGACCCTGGGTCGGTGTTCTGCAACGTCTACACTTTATCGAGCAGAGGCACTCCCATGAATCGACTCCGCCGTATCTTTGACGCAACTTTTGAAATTGAAAAAGTGGATTCCCCGGAACTTTTTGGTATTTGCAGCCGAATACGATACAACATCCTATGCGAGGAAGGCCGCATTCCCGGATTCAATCGCGACCAGTACCCAGAGGGGCTCGAACACGATGGCTTCGATGATCACGCGCAGAGCTTTCTGCTCAAACATCGAGCCAGCGGTCAGTACATTGGGACCATTCGTATGATTCTTTCCGACAATGGCGCTCAGCGCTTTGCCATTGAGAACTGTCCCGACCACGCCTTCTACCCCGGTAAACGGAGCGTGCTCGACGAACACCGCCACCACTTGGCAGAGATCTCCCGGTTGATGATTCTGCCCTCTTATCGACGACGACTCCGCGATAAGAAATTCGAACTGACTCTACCTCATCCGCTACCTTCAATTCGCGAGCGGCGGCTGCTCCATCCCATGATCGGCTTATTTAAGGCAATCATAATGGTAACTGCCCGCGAACATCTGCAATGCTGGTGTTCGATCATGGAGCCCGCCCTGTATAGCACCCTAAAGGGACTCGGCATCCATATGGAGCCGATGGGACCGGATATCGTTTATCATGGGACGCGCCGCATTTATTTCTGCCATGTCCCCGATATCGTCCACCAGGTCTATGAAACACATAGAGAAGTTTGGACACTGCTAACGGACGACGGTACGCTCTTACATGAGCAGATTGGGAGACATCAGGTATTATGAGTCTCGATTTTGGACACCCATTTATCAAACGCGCAAAGGAATGGGCACGAGATAAGCGACTATCCACAATGTTATGAATTACGAGCATTTCCTGCGGTTGCCAAGATGCACAAAGATTGGCGGCTCCCGTGTACTAGCTATCCTGGCCGTACTTGTTTTCGCGCCAATATATGCGCATGCAGCACCTGGCAAGAAGCCTTTCATTGTCGTCAACAAATCTAGTCCGCAAGACTCGATTTCTCTAGGAAGCCTGCGCACCGTCTTTGGCATGCGTTTGCGGACTTGGCCCAATGGCACGCCCATCAAGGTCTTGGTACTTCCGGATAACAAACAGCTCCATATCGAATTTTGCAAACAGGTCCTGGGCATATTCCCCCATCAACTCCGATGGGCCTGGGATCGCCTCGTCTATTCGGGGACAGGACAAGCCCCTGAACAAGTATCAACGGAGGAACAGATGTTAGAAGCCCTGGAAAGGACACCCGGCGCAATTGGCTACCTTACTCACGTGCCAGCCGGCGCGAAAGTTAAACGCATACGAGTCCAATAGCCATGACGACGCGAACCTCATTTCATCTACCCTTGCTGTTGCTGATTTCCTTGACTTCGAGCAGCCCAGCCTGGGCTGACGACAGATTCAACGACAGCCTTCAGATGCATGGCTTTCTAACTCAGTCCTTTATCATCACGGACAATAACAACTTTTTCGGAAAAACCTCAGGCGACGAGCATTTCGGTTTCACCGAGGCTGGCATCAATGCCTCGTATCGACCACGCAATGATTTGCAGCTGAGCGGACAGCTACTGTCCCGCCGAGCGGGGGACACCGATGGCGGCAAGATCCGGGTGGACTACGCCCTTATCGACAATACCTTTTCAGAGCGGCCGGATCGACGGATCGGCGTTCGCCTTGGCCGCATATTGAATCCGCTCGGCCTATACAATGAGACCCGGGACGTGGCCTTCGCCAGACCGAGTGTTTTCCTTCCACAGTCCATCTATTTCGATCGCAACCGAGACCTCGCCATTTCATCAGACGGCATCTATTTCTATGGAGAAAACCGCCGCAATCGGACAGAGTTGCTCTGGCAAATCGGGGCCGGTTATCCACGCGTCGGGAACGACGAGATTGAACGGTCGTTTTTCCTAACACTCAAACCCGGATATCTCGAGTCGTCGTCTACCCCTTCTTTTCTGGGCCGGTTGTTGCTCGAAATCGATGGTGGGCGATACCTGTTGGGCATCAGCGGCGCCCATGCCCGCATCAACTATCGCCCAGGTGAAGGCGACCTCCTGAACGAGGGCCTAATCTCTTTCGAGCCGATAATCCTCTCGGCTCAGTACAACACCGAATTCTTCGCACTAACAAGCGAATACGCCCAACGTGAATTTACCTATCAAGGCTTTGGCGCACGACAACCCGATCAGTCATTCACGAGCGAGAGCGCCTACCTCCAAACCGTCTACCGTTTCAGCAAGGCGTATGAGTTGCTGCTGCGCTATGACGCGCTGTACGTGGATCAATCAGATCGCCACGGCGACGCTTATGCGGCCCTGACCGGCCTGCCCGGCTTCACGCGCTACTCCCGGGACGCGACAGTGGGCGTAGGCTGGCATATCAATCACTCGCTTCTTCTACGCCTCGAGTACCACAATGTTGTGGGTACCGCCTGGCTGGACGCCAGCGACAACCTGCTGCCAAGTAATTTAGCAAAATCCTGGGAAATGTATGCGGGCCTCGTATCATTCAGGTTTTGACGGCGCTACCGAAGCAACCCTCACATGGATCAGCCGATGGATAGTCTAAGCAAAAAACCCTTTCTCAGCCTGACTTGGAGAACAATCCTGCTTTCGAGCGTCCTGTTGGTCGCGATCGCCGCCACCATGACTTGGCTGAACTATCTGAACCTGAAACGCCAACACAACAATGAGTGGGAACACGCCTATCAACAGTATCTGATGCAGTTGGATGGACTTGTAGACGACTCCAGCCAGCACACCGAACAAATCGGCTCAACCATCACGACTTTCCCGGGTTTGAAACATGCGGTTGCCCGCTCTGATCACGCGGCACTGACACGGATATTCGCCTCCTACTGGCCCTCAATGCAGCTCGACTACGGTCTTGAGGTCGCCAAATTCTATGATGCGCAAGGGCAGTCGCTCGGATCGTGGGAAAATGGATATCAGCCCGATACGGAAAGCCAAATCATCGGCTGGGTCTGGAAGGTCAACCGAACCGAGAAGCCGCTTTCGATCGTGACCTGTACCCTGAGCTGCGTCCAATATAGCCTGGTTCCGATCCTGTCGGAGGGTCAAAACGTGGGCGTGCTCCTGCTCGGAAAATCTCTTGCTGACGTCCTGCTGGGATTCCGCCGTGGCTCCGCGACGGACATCGCGCTATTCGTCACCGGCCAGGACAAGAACGACCCGTCACCCAACAGCTTGCTATCCAACCTTTGGCGCCAACAACTGCTGGCCGTCACCAACCCGATTCATACCCGCCGAATACTCGAGTCCTTTTCTCATCAGAAGCACAGCAGTCAGCTTCTACCCACTCGGGGCCGGGTCAATCTGGATCAACGGACCTACGAAATCAGGCAATTCCCGCTCACCATCACCATTAATGAGGGACATGCCGTGATTGTATTCGTCACGGATATCTCCCGCGACCTGGCTATGATCGATGACGAAACCGAGCATGCGATATGGGTTGGCTTGGTTGGCTTGGTGATTGCCGAAATCCTGCTCTTTCTGTTCCTGTGGTTCCCGATGTCACGCCTCAAGAAATATGCATCGGCTTTGCCGCTTCTGGCTGAGAGCGCTTTTGACGACGCGCGAGACGCCGTCAGCACGGTTCGCAAAGACCATCGCATGGACGACGAGACCGATATCATGGGTCAGTCTGCGCTCTTCCTGGCGAACCGCCTGGAAAGCCTGCAGCATGAATCCACGGAAAATCAGCTGACCCTAAAAAAACATGCAACTGAATTGAGTCAGCAAAAAGAATTCGTGACCACTTTGCTAAACACCGCCAACGCGATCATCCTGACCCAGGACATCCATGGCGAGATCCGTAGCATTAACAGCTATGGACTCCAGGTCTTAGGTTACGCGGAGAACGACATCATCGGGCACTCGTTTGCTCGCCTGGTGTCATCGGAGGATCTTGGTCCACAGCTGCTGCAAAACCTGACGGACCTTGCCCACGGAAAACGCTATGAACTTCATCACGACCTCGCGATACGAAACAAGTCGGGAGAGATCCGTCATATTGCCTGGTATCATTCGCACCCCAACATCTGCTCGACCGATGAAACAGCGATCCTTTCCGTAGGACACGACATCAGCGAACGCCGAGTTGCCGAATCCAGGCTTTCCTGGCTCGCCGAACACGACCCGCTGACGGGCTTGTTAAACCGTCGCGCCTTCCAGATGGTGCTGGAAGAGGAGCTCTCGGGGGCTAAGACCGAGCGCAACTACGGCGCCCTGTTCTTCCTCGACATCGACCAGTTCAAGGACGTCAACGACTCCAGCGGTCATCAGGCCGGCGATATTCTGATCCGCGATGTCGCCAACATCCTGCTGAAACTGCTCGACGGCATTGGAACGGTCGGTCGCCTCGGCGGCGACGAGTTCGGCGTCATCCTATCATCGATGAAACCTGAAGTCGTGAAACAAAAGGCGCAGCAGGTCGTCAATAGCCTGCGCGACGTCACGCTGCCTGCCTCCGGTCGAATGCACCGTATCTCCGCCAGTATCGGTATCGCCCTCTACCCGAATCACGGCGATAACGTCAAGAAACTGCTGGCCAACGCCGACCTCGCCATGTACCAGGCCAAAGAGCGTGGACGAGGGCGCTGGCACCTGTATTCAAGCAAAGACATGGTCAACCAGCGCGTCCAACAGCGCGTCTACTGGCGTGAAAAGATCGAACAGGCCCTGCGCAAGGGGAAGTTTGAGCTCTATTTCCAGCCGATCATGCACATCCGCAGCAAGGAAATCCGTCACTTCGAGGCCCTGATCCGGCTCAAAAATGACGACGGCACCGTGGTTGCGCCCGGCTCATTCATCGTCATCGCTGAAACGACGGGTTTGATCCATCGGATCGACGAGTGGGTCATCAATGAGGCCATCGATACCCTGGCCGGACTGCTGCGCGAGGGCGCCGACATCAGTTTTTCGATCAACGTGTCGGCCCATACGCTTTCCAATCCTAACTTTAAGACCATGGTTAGCGAGAGAATCAAATCCGCCGGTGTCGACCCCAAACGCATCATCTTCGAGGTGACGGAGACCACCGCTGTCGAGGACTATGCGGCAGCTGCCGAGCGTATCGATCTAATTCAATCACTCGGCTGCCGGTTCGCCCTGGACGATTTCGGTGTGGGCTTCTCGTCCTTCTATTCGCTCAAGAAGCTACCGGTGGACCTCGTCAAGATCGATGGCTCCTTTATAAAGGAGTTGCATCTAAACTCGGAGGACCAGGTATTGGTCCGGGCTTTGACGCACGCGGTCCACGGTTTCGGTAACCAGACGGTCGCCGAGTTCGTGGTCAATGAAGATATTTTCGAACTCATCCGCGCCTTCGGCGTGGATTACGCCCAGGGCTACTTCATTGGCAAACCCGTTCCCCTTGAAGAGGTCCGGCGTATCTACCTGCAAGACATGTTGGCGGATAGCAGGAAAGTGGCCGAGCCCAAGATTACACCTTTCAAGAAGCGTTCCGGGAGCCGGAAATCATCCTAGGACTGGACTTTCAGGGCGATACATCAGTAGGCCTCGCAACTCGTTCTCGGAAAGGACCCTGATTCCGAGTGCCTCCGCCTTATTCAGTTTTGACCCCGCATCGCGTCCGGCGACCACATAATCCGTCTTTTTTGAAACACTGCCGCTGACCTTGGCGCCATGAGCCAGCAGCGCCTCCTTAACCTCATCCCGAGTCATCCCTTCAAGCGTCCCGGTCAGGACAAAGGTCCTGCCGACAATACCGGCGGTATCCGTCATTGCCTCCTTGACTGGGGCCGTCCAATGGACACCCAGCGCGATCAGGTCTTCAACCACCGCACCGTTGTGCTCTTCAACGAAAAAGGCCACGATCTGACCGGCCGTGATGGCGCCCACATCAGGTACCTGCTCCAGGGTCTCGCCATCAGCATGACGAATGATATCCAAATCGATCAAGGTGTTCGCGAGCGTCCGCGCCGTCACCTCGCCGACGCCTGGAATACCGAGGGCATAGATAAATCGGGCCAAGGTAGTGGACTTGCTGCGCGTCAACGCCGTCATCAGCTTCGCCGCCGATCGCGCGCCCATTCTCGGCAAGTTGGCCCACTGATCCGCAGACACCCGGTACAGATCGGCGACGTTCCGGACCAGGTCTTGGGACACGACGAGCTCGACGAGTCGTTCGCCCAGTCCCTCGATGTCCATGGCGCGACGCGACGAAAAGTGCTGGATCGAGGCCGCAAGCTGGGCCTTGCAAGCCAATCCGGCCGTGCAGCGGGCCACGGCCTCGCCATCGAGACGGACGATAGGCGCATCGCAAACCGGACAATGGAGAGGCATCACAAACTCTCGGGTACGAACGCCATCACGGCCACCAGGGATAACGGCTACGACCTCGGGGATAACGTCCCCCGCCCGTCTAACGAAGACCATGTCGCCGATTCGGATGTCCTTACGCCGTATTTCGTCCTCATTGTGTAGGGTCGCGCGACTGACTGTGACCCCTGCCACCTCGACAGGTTCGAGTATCGCGACCGGCGTGATCGCGCCCGTGCGCCCGACCTGGACCTCAATGTCACTGAGGGTTGTCCGCTCCTCCTGGGCCGGGAATTTATGGGCGATGGCCCACCGGGGCGCCCTGGCTACGGCGCCAAGCCTGGCCTGATCGTCGAGACCATCGACCTTGTAAACAACACCGTCGATCTCATAGTCGAGCCCGGGTCGGCGTGCGGCAAGTGTGCGGTAATACTCCAGGCAACCCGCCTCACCGCGTACCTGACAAATCTCGGAGGAGACTCGAAGCCCCCATTTACGAAGCGCCATGAGTAGCTCATGATGCGAACCAGGTCGATCACCCGCCATCGCGCCCACGCCATAACACGCCATGATCAAGGGTCTGGCCGCCGTGATTCCCGGATCGAGCTGGCGCAGGCTGCCCGCAGCGGCATTGCGGGGATTGGCGAAAATCTTGTCGCCACTGTCGGCCTGCTGCCGATTCATGTGCAGGAATCCACTCCGGCTCATATAGACCTCGCCTCGAACCTCCAAGATACCGGACGGGAAGTCACCCTGCAGGCGTAGCGGAACGGCCGTGATCGTACGCACGTTGGCCGTGATGTCCTCGCCGGTCTCACCATCACCCCGGGTTGCCGCCTGGACCAACACCCCGTCACGGTAGATCAAGTTGACGGCGAGTCCGTCGAATTTGGGTTCCGCCGTGTAGACGATGGCATCCACATTCAGACGCTCACGGTTCCTGCGATCGAAATCAGTGACATCCTGATCCGAAAAGGCATTGGCCAGGGAGCGCATCGGTTCGAGATGACGCACCGGCTCGAAAGCGGAATCGGCCTGACCGCCGACACGCTGCGTCGGTGAGTCGCCCGTCACGAGCTCGGGATACTTGGCCTCCAGCGCCTGCAGCTCTTTAAACAGTCGGTCATAGCTTGCATCCGGGATCTGAGGCGTATCGAGCACATAGTACTGATAGTCATGCCGTCTGATTTCGCCCCGGAGTTCCTCAATGCGGGCGGCCGCGTCAGTCTTGTTTGGCGTCGCCATCCTCTAGCCCTTGATCGTAGAGAAAACAGCGCGCCTCATGGTGTTCGCTAAAACGGCTGGCCCCCGGATAGTCGATCCGGCACCGTGGCATGGCCTCGGGACACCGGGTATGAAAATGACAGCCCGTGGGCGGCGCGCTAGGAGACGGCAAATCGCCCTGGAGGCGTATAACTGTCCGCGCCTCCGCCCCAGCGCCATCGATCTCAGGAATCGCGGACAATAGAGCCCGCGTGTAAGGGTGTTTAGCCTCGTACAGTACCTCTTGTGTCGTGCCCCGCTCAACGATGCGTCCCAGATACATGACAGCCACCTCATCGGCCAGGTACGCGACCACCGAGAGATTGTGCGTGATAAAAAGATACGACAGGCCCATCTCTGCCTGAAGATCCTTCAGCAGGTTGAGGATCTGCGCCTGCACCGAGATGTCCAGAGCGCTGGTCGGTTCATCGCAGACCAACAAGCGCGGCGAGACCGCCAGCGCACGAGCGATACAGATGCGCTGCCGCTGGCCACCCGAAAACTCATGCGGATAACGGTCTCCCGAATCTTCGGGCAAGCCTACCTGACTCAACAACAGCTTGACGCGCTCGCGACGGCTTTGGACATCACGTTCGATACTCAATGCAACCATGCCCTCTTCAACAATCTCCCGGACACGCATCCTGGGGTTCATGGAGGAAAAAGGGTCTTGAAAGATGATCTGGAAGGCATCGCGCCGCCGGCGCAGCGCCTCTCCACGCAATTGGGTCAAATCATCACCCTCGAACAGGACCTCTCCAGCAGTCGGTTTGATCAGTTGCAGGACGGCCTTCCCGATCGTCGTCTTACCGCAGCCCGACTCACCTACAAGGGCCATCGTTCGGCCGCGGCCGATCGTCAGGCTGATGCCATCTACGGCGTAGACGTGACCGACCGTACGTTGAAACAGGCCCTTTTGGACCGGAAAGTGCACCTTGAGATCTTTGACCTCGAGCAAGGTCCCGTTATGGGCAAATGACCGTCTGTGCGATGCATCCGGCGGAGGGGTTGCGGCCTCCTCACCCGAGGCGAATTGCAATTCGAGCAAATGGCAACGGGCACGCTGACGGGCACTGAGTTCGGTCCAGTCCGGCACTACCTCACGGCAATGCGTCCAGGCAAGACTGCAACGATCGGCGAATCGACAACCCGAAAAGACCTTCGTGAGCGAGGGCACGCCGCCAGGGATCGTAGCCAGCGGGGCATCGCGTTTTTCGATATTGGGCAATGACTCGAACAACTTGCGGCTGTAGGGATGGGCCGGCTGGGCGAAGAAGGACTTGCGGTCCGCGACCTCAACAAGCTGCCCGGCGTACATAACACCGACCCAATCCGCCATCTCCGCAACCACACCCAGGTCATGCGTAATCAGGAGGATCGCCATCCCGGTCTTCGCCTGAAGATCTCGCAACAGGCCCAGGACCTGGGCCTGAATCGTGACGTCAAGGGCGGTAGTCGGCTCATCGGCGATCAGCAACTCGGGTTCACCGGACAAGGCGATCGCAATCATGACCCGCTGCTTCATGCCGCCCGAGAGTTGATGCGGGTATTCGCCCAGGCGCTGCTCAGGATCAGGGATGCCTACGGCATTGAGCAGTTCGACGACCTTGCGCCGGACCTCGGCGCCACGTAATCCGAGATGCAGCCGAACCCCTTCGGCGATCTGGTCGCCGATGGTCAACACCGGGTTCAACGAGGTCATGGGCTCCTGGAAGATCATGGCCATGCGCCGCCCACGGACCCGCCGCATGTCCCGCTCCGGCAGGGCCATAAGATCTTCGCCATGGAGAAGAACCCGCCCCGAGACGATACGCCCGGCCGGCTCGGGGACCAAACGCATCAGGGACAACGAGGTCACCGATTTACCACAACCAGACTCGCCGAGCAGCGCGAAAGTCTCCCCCTTGCGAATCTCGAAGCTGACGTCGTCGACGGCCATGGCGCGGCCAAGACGCCCCTCGAAACAGGTGTTCAGATGGGCTACGGAGAGCAATGGGTCAGTCATATCGCTTTGGGTTTCCTCTACTTGGCTCAACCTCGGCCCCGCCTGGGATCAAAGATATCGCGAACGACGTCGGAAAACAGGTTCGCCGCCAACACCAGGACGAACATCAGTACAAAGGCCGCGGACAGGCTCCACCAGACCATAGGCTCCCTGGCCATCTCCAAACGGGCGCTGTTGATCATATTGCCCCAACTATGCATATTGGGATCGACGCCGACCCCGACGTAAGATAATACGGCCTCGGCCAACACGAGCCCGCTGAAATCCAGCACGACGGAGATCAGGACAATGTGCATGACATTCGGCAACAGGTGCCGCATCATGATCCGCGCCGGGCGGACCCCAAAGGCAACGGCGGCCTCGACATAGGACAGCGAGGACAACTTCAGCGCCTCACCTCGTAACAATCGGCACAGCCCGGTCCAGTTCGTCACTCCCAGGATCATACACAGGAAGAGCAGTCTGAGGTCGGCGCGCGCGGCATCGGTATCGAACAGCTCAGGATGGCCATCGATATAGACCTGCAGCAGCAAAATGGCCGAGGCGATCAGCAGGACACCCGGGATGGAGTTCAGGGTCGTATAGAGGTACTGGATCAAATCATCGACGAAGCCGCGCAAATAGCCCGCCATGATGCCCATCATGATCGCGAAAGGCAGCATGATCAGCGTTGTCAGGGTACCGATCAAGAGTGCCGTACGAATACTCTTTATCGCCGAAAACAGGACATCCTGACCCACCTTGTCGGTACCAAAGACATGATACAACGGGGCCAGCTCCACGAGGATCGCGATAGCCATCATGATCAGGAGCAAGGTCAATAGCACGGAACGCCAGGGAGGCCGCAACCGCCCACGTTTGATATCCAGACAGATTTCTCCCGGTCCGCATCCTGAGCGCCGCGCCATTTTCAGCAGCAGGAGCAGGACGAGGGCCGACCAGGCCAAGACCGCATACAAGCTACCCAGGCCGGTGCGCACAGCGACATCGGCCCATCGGCCGGACTCATCGTCCAGATGGGCGCCGCCATACTGCAGGCGCGGATAGACCCTGCGATCCCGGCCCTCGGTGTCGACCATGCTTTCCTGCACGAATAACCGGGTCGCGAAAGGCGCCGAGTAGGTCTTCTCGTCATGGGTGCGGATCGGACCCAACATGACATCGAGCACACTTAGGACCTCGACGGAATAATGGGTCTCCCGGTCCGGCTTATCCCCAACCGGCTTGACGGGCAGACGGAAATGCAGTGAATCGAGCAACGCGATCGAGACATAGACCAAGAGAACCAGGAGCGTCACCGCCCCCATGGGGCGTTCAATGATGGCCCGCCAGGGCGCTCGCAGGTGAGGACGCCTTTTCGCATACAGAAACAACGCTGTCACAGTCGCGACAAGCACGAACACGAGCTGGTCGGTCCAGAGCGCCACGGGTAGGATCATGACAGCCTTACCCGTGGGTCGACAAAGGTGTAGGAGAGGTCCGTCAGCAGCAGGCCCAGAACGTAAAGCAGGGAACCAAGAAAGACCATCGACCGCACGATAGCGAAGTCCTGGGCGTTAATGGCATCGATCGTATAACTGCCCAGACCAGGAATCGCAAAGAAGGATTCCGTGATCAGACTGCCCATGAACAAGATCGGAATCACGACCACGACACCGGTCAGAATCGGGATCATGGCGTTCCTGAGCACGTGCCGGAACAGGACGAGGCGTTCACCGATACCCTTGGCGCGGGCCGTGCGGACGTAGTCCTTACCCATCTCCTCAAGAAATATCGCCCGATACCAACGGCCCCCTGAGCCGATGCCGCTGATGACACCGATGATGACGGGAAGGATCACGAACCTAAACGCGCTTAGGCCGCCGTCATAGCCGGATACGGGTATCAGATGCAGCAACTTGCCGAACAGAAACTGCCCGCCAATGATATAAAACAGGCCTGAGATCGACATCAACACGACCAGGGTGATCACGGCCAACAGATCGATATAGGTCGCCTGCAGGAATACGATCAGGAGGGCCACGGTGATGTTGACCAGGAGTCCGATCAGGAATACGGGGATCGCGATCGCCAGACTCGGCCACATGCGTTGGCGGATATCCTGGCCGATGCTTCGGCCATCGTCCGAGGCGCCGAAATCGAAGACGAGCAGGCGAATCGACTTATCGAAGAAGACGGTCTCGGTGAGGACCTCAAGCCCGGAGGCACCGCGATTGATCAACAACGGCTTGTCATAGCCATGCTCAGTCTTCCATTGATTGATGGCCTCCGACGTCACCCGCTTTTGTCCCAAGTGCATGCGCGCCATATCGTCAGGGGTATTGACCACGAAAAACAATACGAAAGTGATGAGATTGACCCCGATCAGGATTGGAATTGCATACAATGTGCGACGAAGGATATAGGCAAGCATGTCAGCCCTCCTCCCTTGGGGCCAGGCCGCCCCGGTATTCCCGCCGACGGTGCTCGATTAGCGCCGGCAACAGGAACAGCACGAGCAAGGCAAGCAATACAAACAATGGCCATAGCACCGGGCGGTTCCACTCAGCGCGCAATTGAGCCCGCAGGTCCGGGTCGACGCGAATATACTTGAGCGTGTTATTCGCCATGAGGTTTGGCTTGGAGTTGTGATGCCAGGCGTGGTGGAGGCCGAAACTCTTGGAGTGCATGCCCCAGACCCAAGGCGCATCCCGACGAGCATGTTCCACCATTTCATCGATGAGTCTCTGGCGTTCGGGAATATTGGACATGGTCTTAACTTTGTCAAATAAGACATTGAATTCAGGAGAGTCGTAGTTAGCAGCGTTCTCACCATGATGCTTGACCTTACCGTTCGGGCCATACAACAGAAACAGGAAGTTCTCGGGATCGGGATAGTCGGCGCTCCAGCCCCACATAAAAATCTGGGCATTGCCGGTACGCATCTTCTCCTGAAAACGGTTGTAGTCCGTATTTCGGATCACGAGCTGAATATCAAGCTTCTGAAGTTGCTTGCGAAGCCATTCCAGCATCGCCTTATCGTCGGGACCCGAAGCCGTAATATCCAGGTGCAGGACGAGTGGCTTGCCGGTTCGCGTATCGATGCCGTGCTCATAGCCCGCCTCACGCAACAAACGGCGTGCAGCCGCCAGTGATTTGCGTCGCGGACGGCCGTCGACCCAATCGTAGACGTAAGGATTGATGCCGGCCTGCCCTTCTCGATCGCCGAAGATGCCGGGCGGGATCGGGCCCTGCGCGGCCACGCCGCGCCCATTGGCGAAGATCGAGATATATTCCTCGTAGTCCATCGCGATGGAGATGGCCTGTCGTAGCCGCCTCCGATCTTCAGAATACCCACCAATATCGGCATCCAACATATTGAAACCCGTATAGAATATGGTCGTCTGAACAGCCGTATTCAAGTGAATCCCCTTATCCTTAAGGGCCGGGGTCAAACCGACCTCGCCCGAACTTCCGAAGTCAATGGCCTGATCAAAACTGTCGGAACTGATCCCCGAAGAATCGTAATATCCCTGCAGGAATTTGTTCCAATAAGGGATCGTCTCCTTCTCCAGAGTAAAGACGACGCGATCCAACAAGGGCAAAGGTTTGCCTGCGTCCTTCAACAGGCCAGCCTGCGCATCGCCCGGTTCTCCGGAACTCGGGTATCGCTCGTCATGGAAATTTGGATTGCGGACCAGCGTCATGCGGCGATTGGGGTCGTTCTCGGCCAACATGAAGGGGCCGGTGCCGATGGGATACCAATCCAGCGTCAGGTTGCGATCAGCCATCCCTGCCTGGTGATAGAAACGATCTGCCTCATGGGGGATCGGCGCGAAAAAGGGCATCGCCAGCCAGTAACTCAGCTGCGGATATTTGCCATTGATCTTGAGACGATAGGTATAGCGATCAACAACCTTCGCACCCTCAAGAGGGAAGGCGCGCAAATCGACAAAGCCCATAGTGCCCTTTGCGTCCTTCTGCGCCTCGCGTAACTGCTCGCCAAGGGCGGACAGGCCAATTATATATTCCCCCATAAGCCCACCGATCGGCGACAACACCTCTGGACTCGCAAGCCGCTTGATCTGATAAACGTAGTCCTCAGCCGTCACCTCGCGCGAACCCGTGTCGGGAAAGTCATAAAGCGTACGGACGCCCATGCGATCCAGCGCGACCCCATCGAGACCTTGGTAGACCGGCTCGCCTTGCCCATCGCGGGCAAGGGCGGGATGGGGTTGATAGCGGATGCCCTTGCGGATATGGATGTCATAGATACTGTAGGCGATCTGCGCATCCGGGGCATCGGCCTTGAGCCGCCGACCCTTTGCATCGTAATAAACTGGCTCGGGCAGATCCGTCGTGGTCGCCGGAATCAGGGTATAGGGCCGTTTCAGATAGTGATACTGAAGCGGTGGCTCGTAGACCTGGGCGATGATGGTGTATTCGTTCGAGGTGTAGGCCTTGGCGGGATCCAGGTGCTTGGGCCGTAGCGAAAACGCGCTGTAGAGCGCATTGGCGCGCGCGTCCTTATCAGGGTACGGATCATTCCAGGGCTGCAGGTCGCAGGCCGACAGCAAGAGCAGGCAAAGACCCCAGAGCAACCCGGTGCGGAGTCCCGAATAGATACGCTGATTGATACATTGGCGGTCGGCGTAACCCGACACACGCCTGACAATGGCCACGACTGGCGCTATACCCCGCGTCATGAATGTTTAGATCCCGCACTGATAGTCGGTTCGATAAAAAAGCGATATGATGCCCGCAGTCGCCTCGATTCCCTGCGCCACCTATTCAGCGGCAAACTGTACACGGATGTGACGTGTTTTGCACGACAAGGCGGGCGGGGCCGGAGAGGGCTTGGATACGCGATAAAGACAAAAAGGTAGATTATGGGATTTTTGAGCGGAAAGAATGCATTGATTGTGGGTGTGGCCAGTAACCGGTCCATCGCCTGGGGGATCGCCAAGGCCATGCATCGTGAGGGCGCCAATTTGGCCTTTACCTATCAAAGCGAGAAATTGCGCGGGCGCGTGGAGACATTCGCGGCGGAATGCGATTCGGACATCGTGATCCCCTGTGATGTCGGCGACGATCAGGAAATCGATAAGGTCTTCGCGGAGCTTGATAACTACTGGGACCATCTGGATATCTTGGTCCACTCGGTGGCCTTCGCGCCGCGGGATCAGCTCGAGGGCTCGTACCTCGACAGCGTGACCCGTGAAGGCTTCAGGATTGCTCATGAGATCAGCTCATACAGCTTCGCGGCCCTCGCCAAGGCCGCCACGCCGATGATGGAAGGACGCAACGGCGCCCTGCTGACACTGTCCTATCTTGGCGCGCAAAGGACGATCCCTAACTACAACGTCATGGGACTCGCTAAGGCCAGCCTTGAGGCCAATGTGCGCTATATGGCCTCGGATCTGGGCCCCGACGGCATCCGCGTCAATGCGATCTCGGCAGGGCCGATCAGGACCCTGGCTGCGGCCGGTATCTCAGACTTCCGCAAGTTCCTCGAATACGGCGAACGCAATTCTCCTCTGCGACGCAACGTCACGATCGATGAAGTCGGCAACGCCGCCGCCTTCATGTGCTCCGATTTGGCGTCGGGCATCACCGGAGAGACGATGTTCGTTGACGCGGGATACAACACCCTGGGCATGGGCAGCATCTAGTCCAGCCCGGGGACCTGATTAGGGCCTCGCATCCAGAGACTGGTTGCGAGGCCCTTTTTCATTAGCATAGTCATCACGGAAAACCCATGCCTCATCGCCATGCCACGATACTCCTGATTCTGATCGTCAGCGCGGTCATCCTCGGTGCCCTTGCCGGATGGTTCTGGGGGGCCGCCATGACCGAGGTCGCCTGGATCGGTCAATTGTTTCTTGATGCCCTTAAGATGTTGATCGTACCGTTGATCCTGGCTGCGGTCATCAGCGGTGTCGCCTCGCTGGGCGACATCCGGCGACTGGGGCGAACGGGAGGCATCACCGTCAGTTACTACGCCCTGACGACCGCAATCGCCGTCTTCGCGGGCCTCGTTATGGTCAACTTGATCCAGCCCGGCGCAGGCATCGACCTCAGTGGCGCCGCATCGACGGCGCATGTCACGGCGCGGGAGCCGACCGGTATCTCCGACATTCTATTGTCTCTGGTCTCGCCCAACATCATCGCCGCAGCAGCCAATACCCAGCTGCTGCCCCTGATTCTGTTCGCCATCCTGTTTTCAGCGGCGCTGACGACCTTGGGCGAACGCGGTCAGGTGGTCATCGATTTCTTCAATGGCGTCAATGACGCCATGATGAAGCTCGTCATTTGGCTCATGTACCTAGCGCCAATCGGTATCTTCGCACTGGTCGCGGCTCGGCTCGGCCAGGCCGGTGGCGGTCAGGCATTTTTCGACCAGTTGATCGCCGTGGGCTGGTACGTCCTGACCGTGCTTGGTGGTCTGGCGATCCATTTCGTCGTGCTCTACCTGATCCTGTTCTTCATCGCCGGCCGCGGCTGGGACTACGTTGTCACAATGCTGCGCGCCCTGTTCACGGCCTTCGGCACAGCCAGCTCGTCAGCCACGCTGTCGATGACCATGGAGTGCGTGCGGGAGAACAAGGTCGATGACCGCGCCGTGCGCTTCGTGCTGCCACTAGGCAGTACGATCAATATGGACGGCACTGCGCTCTACGAGGCCGTGGCCGTCATGTTCATCGCACAAGCCTATGGCATCGATCTCTCGCTGGGGCAACAGGCCATAGTCTTCGTCACGGCCACCCTGGCCGCGATCGGTGCGGCCGGTATTCCAGAAGCCGGGCTGGTTACGATGATCATCGTCCTCAATGCCGTCCATTTGCCCATAGAGGGCATCGGACTGCTGTTGACCGTCGACTGGTTCCTTGATCGCTTCCGCACGACCATCAATGTCTGGGGCGACTCCGTCGGCGCAGCCGTCGTCCATCGGTTTTTGCCGGCAGCGGAAACCGTTAAGGCGGACTAAGGTCTGTCTATATCGCGCACCTGATCACCGCCCGGAATACCACTTAGACGCAGACGAACCCTTAGTCGCCGAACCTGATCCCGGTCGGCGTTATCACCGGCCAATACGACGCTCGTCCCCCACTGTTCACAACGAAAGCCAAGGACCATCAAACGGGGATGGATCAAGGCGCCAGGCCTGAGCGTGGCCTCGAGCAGGCGACCATCGCCAAGCGCCAGGGACCAAACCCCATCGCGGCCTAAGGTCAAGGCGGTCACGCTCTTAGACGACAGCAGCAGGGCGTGGCGGCGCAGACCATGAACAAGGCTCGCGACCACGGCGATAAGCAGTACAACCTTCAGGTAAGACGGTACGGGTGTCGCCACACAACTGGCCCCGGTAATTGCGTGTATTGAGACCAGATAAACGACGAGCCGGTTCGATGGCCGCAGGCGGATATGTTGACGTGTCCAGACCACATTCGTCTCCTCCTTGAGACATCACCCGGCGCGCCCCACTATGGGCTGCCGATCACAAGATCCCGCACGTTTATACCCCTGGCGGTCCCAATCGGGTAAGATGCCAGCATGCAAGAGACGACTGCCGCCACGACCCGCATCGCGACCTGGAACGTCAATTCACTGCGTGTTCGCCTGCCACAGGTACTGCAGTGGCTCGAATCGAACCCAGTCGACATCCTAGCCCTTCAGGAGACCAAGCTCAACGACCCTGACTTCCCGATAGACGCTATCGCCGAGGCAGGCTACCAAGTCGTCTTCAGCGGGCAAAAGGCCTATAACGGCGTCGCCATCCTGAGCCGGCAGGCCGCGACCGATGTCCTGACCGACGTACCGGGTCTCGACGACCCCCAACGCCGTTTCCTCGCTGCGACCTTCGACAACCTGCATGTCGTCAATCTCTATGTCCCCAACGGGGAGAGCCCGGAGTCCGACAAATACGCCTATAAACTGAACTGGCTCGAACATGTCCATCGCTATATCGAGGACGCCCTGTCGCGTTACGCACGGGTTGTGGTGGTAGGCGACTTCAACATCGCGCCTGATGACCGGGATGTCTACGACCCGGAGGCGTGGCAGGACCGCATCCTCTGCACAACGGCCGAACGCGCCGCCTTTCAAGGCCTGCTTGAGTCCGGTCTGCTGGACACCTTCCGCCACTTTACCGAGGACGGCGGACACTTCAGTTGGTGGGACTATCGCGCGGCCGCATTTCGACGCCGCATGGGCCTGCGTATCGATCTCATCCTGAGCAGTCGCCCGCTGATCGAATGCTGCCGGGAATGTATCATCGACCCGGAACCAAGGGGCTGGGAGCGTCCATCCGACCATACTCCTGTGGTAGCGGGCTATACCCTCGGCACCGAATCGTGATGGATTGCTGGGTAGACATGGGAGCCCTATCGTGAAGTACGCCGATTTGCGTGATTTCATCGCCCAACTCGAAGATCGAGGCGAATTGCAACGAGTTACCGTTCCAGTCGATCCCGCGCTCGAAATGACCGAGATCTGCGACCGCACCCTTCGCGGTCACGGCCCTGCCCTGCTTTTCGAGTCGCCCAAGGGACACCATATCCCCGTATTGGCGAATCTATTTGGGACACCCAAACGGGTAGCGCTCGGCATGGGAGAGGAGTCGGTCTCGGCCCTGCGCGAGATCGGTAAACTGCTCGCCTACCTAAAGGAACCCGAGCCACCCAAGGGACTCAAGGATGCTTGGGACAAGTGGCCGGTACTGAAACAGGTCCTGAACATGTCCCCTAAGACGGTACGCCAGGCGCCTTGTCAGGAGGTGCAGTACGAGGGAGACGAGGTAGACCTCACCCGACTGCCGATTCAAACCTGCTGGCCGGGTGACGCTGCGCCGTTGATCACCTGGGCGCTGGTCGTGACCCGCGGGCCGAATAAGGAACGCCAAAACCTCGGGATCTATCGCCAGCAGTTGATCGGTCCCAACAAACTCATCATGCGCTGGCTGTCACATCGAGGTGGCGCGCTGGACTTTCGGGACTGGCAAACAGCTCATCCCGGAGAACCCTTTCCCGTCAGTGTCGTACTCGGCACCGACCCGGCGACCCTGCTCGCGGCCGTGACCCCAATCCCGGATACCCTGTCCGAATACGCCTTCGCAGGCCTCCTACGCGGCGACAAAACAATACTAACGGAATGCATTAGCAATTCACTCCAAGTGCCTGCTAATGCAGAGATTATCCTGGAAGGACACATACACCCCGGAGAGCAGGCGCTGGAAGGCCCGTTCGGCGATCACACGGGTTATTACAACGAGCAGGACCGCTTCCCCGTCTTCACCGTGGATCGCATGACTCATCGCAGCAACCCGATCTATCACAGCACCTATACCGGCCGCCCACCGGACGAACCCGCCGTGCTCGGTGTCGCGCTGAATGAGGTCTTTGTACCCATCCTGCAACGCCAATTCCCGGAGATCCAGGACTTTTACCTGCCCCCTGAGGGCTGCTCCTATCGACTTGCCTGCGTCAGCATCCGCAAGCAATATCCCGGGCACGCTAAACGCGTCATGCTCGGGGTCTGGTCGTTCCTCCGTCAGTTCATGTATACCAAATTCGTGATCGTGACGGATGATGACATCGACGTGCGCAATTGGAAGGATGTCATCTGGGCCATGACCACGCGGATGGACCCGGCACGCGACACCACGCTCATCGAGAATACCCCAATCGACTACCTGGATTTCGCGTCTCCGGTCTCCGGACTGGGTAGCAAAATGGGCTTCGACGCGACCAACAAGTGGCCGGGCGAGAGCCAGCGCGAATGGGGGACCCCGATCGTCATGGACCGCGAGGTCAAACGGCATATCGATGAGATCTGGTCCACGCTGAATATCGCGCTGGATCCACAGGACTAGGCAGCGCGTTTTCCCGCTGCAATCCAGGGCGCGGCGCATCCGTCCGATAAAGGGAGTAACAGCGACGGTTTCAGGAAAACGCAAATGAGCTCAGCGACATCCAAACCCGAATCCAAAATCGGACTGGTCCTGCCCGGTGGCGGGGCGCGTGCGGCCTATCAGACGGGCGTGCTGCGTGCGATCGCCCATCTCATGCCCAAGGGCGCTCAGAACCCCTTCAAGGTCATCACCGGGACATCCGCGGGGGCCTTCAACGCCACGGCCCTGGCAATTCACGCCCAGGACTTTCGCAAGGGCGTGCTGCTAATCAACAAGGTATGGAAAAACTTCCACGTCGATCATGTCTTCCGCGCCGACACCCTTGGTGTGATGCGCAAGGGCGGACATTGGCTGCTGACCCTGATGAGTGGCGGCTTGGGACGTTACAATCCAGACGCCCTGCTTGACCGCGGCCCGCTCAATGACTTGTTCCACGCCTATCTGCCCTGCGAACGCATCCAAGCAGCCATCGACAGCGGCGCCTTGCACGCCCTTGGCATCACGGCATCGAGCTACCGTACCGGACACTCCGTGACCTTCTTTCAAGGCCGCCCGGATATTCCTCCCTGGGACCGCCAACGCCGTGTCGGCATCCCCGAAAAGATCGAGGTCCAACATTTGCTGGCGTCGTCTGCTATCCCGTTCGTCTTCGCCGCGGAACGCATCAACAATGAATACTTCGGAGACGGATCAATCCGCCAGATCGCGCCGATCAGTCCAGCCCTGCATTTGGGTGCGGACAAGGTGCTGGTCGTAGGTATCCGCAAGGAAGAGGCCGAATTGAATTCGCACGAACGCAATGGCCACTATCCCAGTCTAGCCGAGATCGCCGGCCATATCCTGGACAGCATCTTTTTGGACAGCCTGGACATCGATATCGAACGCGTACAGCGCATCAACAAGACCTTGAGCCTGATCCCTGACGGACAGTTGGAACAGGGGGGCATCAAACTGCGTCCGGTCGAATTCCTGACCATCTCACCGAGCCGACGCATCGACTTGATCGCAAAACGCCATGGCAGCACGCTGCCACTGGCCTTGCGTTTCTTACTGCGCGGCATCGGGGCCTACGGTCATCATGGCGCGACCCTGTTGAGCTATCTGCTCTTCGAACAGGCCTACTGCCGTGAGCTGATCGCCTTGGGTTACAGAGACGCCATGCAACAGCGCGACGAGATCCTAAAGTTTTTGGACATGGAAGACCCTTACTTGGGCGGCAGAAAGTAGCGGTCGCCAAGATACCGCCGTGCGCTACCTATTCAGACCAATCCATCAAATTTGCGCTCACAAACCCGGCGTATGAGCGGCGCCCAACCGGCTCCAAACCCGCTTTTTGACCTTATAGAGCAGAAAACTCAGCACGGTTAGATAGCCGAGCACGTACCAGCCGAGGCGGTGGCGTTGTTTGGCGTTGGGGTCAGCGGCCCACTCCAGAAAAGCCGCCGCGTGCGCCACCTGAGACTCAATCGAACGCCGTTCCTCGGCATTCGCGTTCGCGTAACCCAAGATATCGGGCATCCGAATGCCGGGGAAAAAGGTATTATCGAGCCTGCCCTCGGCATCGGTATGAAAACTCGTCAACAGCGTATAGATATAATGAGCACCGCCTTCACGGGCACGGGCCATCAGGGACAGATCCGGGGGCACAACGCCGTAGGTGGCGTGCCTGGCCTCGGAGGGCATATAGCTCATGAGCTTGTCCGAGGCCTTGGCATTCCCGCGCATCGCATCAATCTCCTGCGAACTCAGACCGATCCCTTCGAGTGAGGCAAAGGTGACAAATTTGAGATCATGACACCCCCGGCATACGTTGTTCACCGTCTCCGCGCCCTGCTTTAGGCTCGCTGGACTGCGATCCAGCTCAACCTCTGTTAGCGGTCGCTCCGTGTTGGCCAAGGTCAGGGCCGCCCATTGAAACATCAGCAGACCCAAGACAATCCGAATAATCATGCGCCGCCCCGTCTGCGCTGCTTTGCCTTCTTTTCAGCGATTTCCGCCTGTTCGGCCTTGATGAATGCCTCAACCGCCTTGGGTAACCCTCGCCTCCTCAGCCAGCGGTCCTCGCGTATGGAGATACTTGGCAACAGGACAAACACGGAAAAATAGAGCAGGCTGGCAAGCCTGCCATAGAGCAATGTTTCATCACTCGGTGGCTGAGCCCCCAGGTAGCCGAGGGCCACGACATCCAACACAAAGACAAAGAACATGATGCGGTAGATCGGTCGGTAATGCGCGCCTGCGGGGATCGTCGAGCGATCAAGATAAGGCAGCGCAGCGAAGATCAGCACCGATGCCCCCATGGCCACCACGCCCCCAACCAAATCGGGGATTGATCTCAGAATGGCGTAGAAAGGCAGGAAATACCATTCCGGTACGATATGAGCCGGGGTCTTCATCGGATTGGCCGGGATATTATTGGTCGGCTCGATGAACATATCGGGCTTGAAAAAGACAAAGGCGCAGAAAATGATCAAGAAGAGTCCCAGGCCGTAAAGGTCCTTGATCGTGAAATAGGGGTGAAACGGGATCTTGTCTTCCTTGTCGAGCTCGATGCCCAACGGATTGCTGCTCTTGATGTAGTGCAACGCCACGAGATGCAGGAAGACGCCGCCGATGATGATAAACGGAAACAGATAATGCAACACGAAGAAGCGATTGAGGGTGGCGTCGCCGATCGAGAAATCACCGCGCAGCCAGACCACGATTTGGTCCCCGAAAAATGGCGTGGCTCGAAATAGATTAGTGATGACCTGGGCGCCCCAATAAGACATCTGCCCCCAAGGCAGCAGATAGCCCATAAAGGCTGTTGCCATCAAGAGTAGCAGCAAGACCTGTCCGGACCACCACATGAGTTCACGCGGCGGACGGAAACAGGTGTAATAGAGTGATCGCGCCATATGGATGTAGATGATGGCGAAAAAGGCCGACGCGCCCGTCGAATGCATATAGCGGATCAGCCAACCATAGTTGACGCTTCGCATAATGTGCTCGACAGAGTCGAAGGCCAACATCGAATCCGGCTTGTAATGCATCGCGAGAAAGACGCCGCTGATGATCTGTAACATCAGGACGAACCCGGCCAGAAAGCCGAAGTTCCACCACGAGGTCAGATTTCTCGGGGTGGGATAATCCGTGAGTTCATGCTTGATGAAGGTCGATAGAGGAAAGCGGCGATCGACCCATTTTATCGCGTTACCCATGATAGAACTCCCGGCCCTCAAGCCTTCTTGATAACGATCTTGTCTTCCGACAGAAACTCATAGGGGGGAACCGCGAGATTCCTGGGCGCCGGCCCGCGCAAGATACGGCCGCTGTTGTCGTAGACACTGCCATGGCAGGGACATACCCAACCTTCGTTCTTCCGGGCCGGCACGCAGCCCAAATGGGTGCAGATCCCGACGACAACCAGCCATTCCGGGTGCTCCACCCGATCCTTATCGGGTTGTGGCTCTTTACCGCCGCCGTCACCACTCATTGAGGCGATCTGTTCCGCCGTCCGATGCACGATAAACACCGGTTTGCCCTGCCAGCTTACGGTGCGCGAGCGCCCCATCGCGATATTGGAAAGATCGACCTCGGTAGAGGCCTTTGCAACCACATCGGCCGCTGGGTTCATGCTATTGATAAAGGGCCACGTCGCCGCCGCCAAGCCAACTCCAGCCACGGCAATCGTGGTCTGTTCGAGAAAATCACGCCGCCCCTGATCTTCCGGATGACCGGCGCCGCCTTCCGGCGGAATGCCCTCGTGATGACTCACAGTTCATACCCTCCAGCCATTAAAATGCTATACCCTTATCGTACCGAGGTGAAAAATCTGAAGTTCGTCACACATTTACTAAAATACGCTGCTCGAAACAAGGGTTCTGATAAAAAACACACGCTTTGCGGCCTTGGGGAACCGCTGAACAAGTCGTGGCCGAACGCCTTCACGGAATGCAACGATTCAGCTTAGCCAAAAATTGGCCCGAATAGAGTATGTGACTCCTGATTGGGTCGAGGACAAGGAAAAAACGCGCAGTTTACTTCCATTCTTGACGCCGTCATCGGGCGAATCTGGGGTGAGCTGAATAGTTACAGAGTCCTTAGTGTAAGATCTCACCCATACCGACGACCAAATGCTCATGTCACCTGGCCGACTGGCGAGGTACTCTATATATTTGTACAGCACAATATATTTGTACAGCACATTAACCGAGGGTCCGATGCACAACACCTTGCCACTACTTAAACAGACGACCTTCCCCCCTCTTCAGCGGAAACGACTCGAAACACTACAGATAAATCTTGGCTATCTCTGCAATCAATCCTGTCTGCACTGCCACGTCAATGCCGGTCCGACGCGTACCGAACTCATGAATCAAGAGACCGTTGACGAGATCCTGGCCTTCCTGGATCAAAGCGCGGTCGGTCTGGTCGACCTGACCGGAGGCGCGCCCGAAATGAACCCCCGGTTCAAGGCCTTGGTCACTGAGATCAGGAGGCGCGGCTGCCGGGTCATGGATCGCTGCAATCTGACCATTCTGGAAGAACCGGGACAGGAAGGGCTGGCCGAGTTCCTGGCGGAACAAGGCGTCGAGGTCACGGCCTCCCTGCCCTGCTATATTGAGGACAATGTCGACCGTCAGCGCGGCAAGGGGACCTTCGCGGCCAGCATTCGCGGCCTGCAGCGGCTCAACACACTGGGTTTCGGTCAGCCGGAAAGCGGTCTTGAACTCAACCTGGTCTACAACCCCCAAGGCCCCTCGCTGCCACCGCCTCAGGAATCCCTCGAAGCGAGCTACAAGCTGCACTTGGCCGAGGAATACGGCATTACCTTCAACCACCTGTTCGCGCTAACCAATATGCCGATTCAACGATTTGGCAGCACCTTGATATCAAAGGGCCAGTTTGAGAGCTACATGACCCTGCTGCGCGAGGCATACCAGGAGGAAAACTGCGAATCCGTCATGTGCCGCAGCCTGATCAGTATTGACTGGCAGGGCTATGTCTATGACTGCGACTTTAATCAGATGCTCGGCCTACCGCTCAATAACAGGGTCAATCCAAGGAGTCATATCCGAGACCTCAGCGTAGCAGCGTTAGAAGCGCGCGCGATTGCGGTTGGCGACCATTGCTACGGGTGCACGGCTGGACAGGGCAGCAGTTGTGGAGGATCCCTCGAAACATAGCAATATAGCAACGTAGCGCGGATGACTAAGGAGATATCTAAGGCCTAGACTCCCAGACCCAGAGGATCCGAGGGGTCTACACCTTCCATAAACGGACAGCGCCGGTCGCTACCGGTGACGTGGTAGACACGGCCTATCCAGTTATTGACGACGGCCTCGGCCGTATCATGCCAGGAGTTCTCCAAACTGCTGGTGATGAGGTCTTCGGGGAAACGCGGCAGCTCGTCGCCCGTCCCCAGACTGGCGATGACCTGCCCCCGATATTCGTCCAGAATGGCCTCCGTGCGCATGCTGAAATAATTTTCAGGGAACAGAGGATAACTCTCTCGTTGCCCTTGAGCGAACAACCGGACCTCACGCTTGTATTCCTTGAGCAGACTGATGGTGTCATATTCCGGATGTCCCTGAAAATAGACCACCCGGAACTGGTCCTCACTGACAGCCAGATGGACACCAGCCTGCTCGCTCTCGACGAGGACATGCAAGCCAGCGGCGTCGAACTGATCGCGTTCAATCTCGTTGAACCGAGAATGGGGGACATCAAAACGCGTGTTGACGTCCTTAACCAACGGGTGCTCGCGCTCGACAACCCGATGAAGATAAACGCCCCAGCACTTGCCTGGCAGCAGGCGACGCCGCTGACCGTGTTTAAACTGCAGGACCGCGTGGGTCGCCAGACAAGAGCATAGCGTGGAAGTGACGTTGTTGACGGCCCAATCGATGACCTCAATGAGCGGATCCCAGAAGGGTTCCTCTGCAAGATCAGGACGGGTCACGTTGGCCCCCGTGATGATCAAGGCATCCAAGCCATCCGCCTGCAACTGCGCGAAGGTCTCGTAGTATTTGTCGATATATTCCCGCGCCTCGACACTGCGTGGAATCTCCGCCAGCGTGAAGGGGTGCATGTAGAACTGGGCGATTTGGTTACTCTCCGCGACGAGCCGGAAAAACTGGCGCTCTGTCGCCTCCAGCGCGGCGTCCGGCATCATATTGAGCAGGCCGATGTGGAGCTCGCGGATGTCCTGATGCCGGGCATCCGTCGGATCGAGCACCGTCTCGCCTTCCTTTCGGAGGCGGTCGAATGTCGGCAGATTTGACGGCGCGACCAAGGGCATTACGTTGCTTCCCCTATTTGACGCCCGGCAGACTCCTTGCGGGCGACGGCGTTGGAGACCAGATCCAAAAAGCCCGCCTCATCCTGGACCTGGGCGAGTTCATCCGTCGTGATCGTATAACCGTGCCGCTCGGCAATGGCGTCGTAACGCGGAATCCGGGAAGAGAACAGTTTGGTAAAGATCCAACGTACGAAGTCATCCGGCGCGATCATCGCAACATAGGGCAAGTCCCGCTCACGCATATAGTCAGCAAGCTGTTTCTCAAGAAAGTCCTCTCGGTAAAACAATGGCTTAGGGTACTTCAAGGCGCGTTGAATCAAGGCCTGCTCATCCTTTTCACTGGCCTTGATATAAAGGATCAGGGTGTTTTCGGCAAGACACTCGATAACACCGTCTTCATGATTCAGCTCGCAGATACTCCCACCCGCGTCATTGAGAAAGTGTTGATAGCCGTAGATCTCTCTGGCCTTGTGAATAAACAACGGGACGTCCCGCATGGCCTCGACCTCGGCCTGATAGTGCAATCGCTGTCGGCGCTTAAATTCCGGCAGTGGCAGACCACCCTGCTCCGGGTCGCCGAGCTTGCCAAGAAAACTGGCCACGGGCTGTAGGTTGTGGACCGTGATGTTGTTGTTGATATAGATCGAATCAGAGCGCAACAGATCGCTCAGAAAGGGGATCTGCATGGCCTGTTGCTTGATGTTATCCAGGATCGGCTCGTCCAAATAACGGGTCCCGATCCGATAGTCGCCGGAATAGTGAAACCAGTTCCCCTTCATAAGCATGTCGGCCAAACGCGTTTTTCCAACGCCGGACATTCCCATAAGCGTAATACATTTATTTTGCCAGGCGCGAAAGGCCTCTGCGGTAAACTTCACTCGTCGCCTCCGACAGAGCGGCCCGTCCGGCGGGCCAACAAAAAAAGGGGACTAACCGTCCCCTGGAAACCTAGGATCCAGAGACCGGATCCATAACAGGTTCGATATCCGCGTTATTTTACGCTGATTTTCGGCCACTTGCCCTTGTGGTTACGCAGTGTGATCATGGTATTCCCGACTGTATGAACATTCACAACGATCTCGCGAAACCGATCCCCACTGTAACTCCACTGGCGCGCGGTGCGAACCTCGCAATCCATACGATCCTCACCACATTGCACGACCGCGTCGATGATATTCGTCTTCAAGGACTTTTCAATGGCGCCCTTGATGTTCTGGAGTTGCTTCTTGTCCAGATTCAAGCTACCAAGGATGTTGGGTGCGCTCAGGTGAACCGTACTGTTGGCGGCGAAAGTCGGCGTTGCACAAAACATAGTGAATACGCAACAAAATGAGAATAGTAAACGTCTGTACATGTATCCCCCCCAGGGTCGCTCTTCTTGGATGTAAGCCGTGAGCCAATATTGCACTGCAAAATGGCTTATCCGTCAAGAATGATCGGAATTAGCTCTTATTCATTATTTTTCGGTATCAAAGACTATCACACTTAATCTTATCTTAATAATGGTCTGTCATGTTGGTGTCGAATGGCCTTATGGATAACACAAGCTTACTTTTCAACATCGTCATGGAGACTACGCACAGATGAAATCATCCATTATCAAAAACGCTATTGGCATCACAGGTCTGTTATTCGCAACTTTGTCCCAAGCCAGCCTGAGTCCTGTTGTGGACCAAGTCTCCACCCCTGTTCAACTTCAAATACTTGCCGACCGCTCGCAAAAAGCAGTGGGTATGCAACTGGCCGCCCGCACCATCAACCGTACGTCGACCAATTCCTCGATAAGCAGGATCACCAGCGGCAGCGCCGCTGCAACGTCCAGCCCCTTTTTCAGGCGGTATACGCCATCAACCGCGGTCGGGGCCACCATCCCAGCGCCAGGCACCGGAATCACTCCGAGCCCCCGCGTGATCAACCAAACGGGCAGCTGGAGCAACGGGTTCGTCCGCCAATACGCGCCGATAAAGAAACGCGCGACGTTCATCCCTACCCCATAAATCAGGTGGTCCCTTTAGCGATTAGTTGATAAAAAACGGGAGGCCAATGGCCTCCCGTTTTTTATCACATGCAGCTATTCGCTGCTGGCTTCCATCGCATCAGATCTGTTTGACCTGTTGAATGAGATCGCCGATCACGGCCTGGGCATCGCCGTAAAGCATGCGGCTCTGATCGCGATAGAACAGTTCGTTCTCGATGCCGGCGAAACCGGTACCCTGACCGCGCTTGATGATAATGACATTCTTGGCCTGATCCACGTTCAGGATAGGCATACCGTAAATCGGGCTCGACTTCTCCGTACGCGCCCGCGGGTTAACCACGTCGTTGGCGCCGATCACGACCGCAACGTCGGCGCTCGCGAACTCGGCGTTGATCTCTTCCAGGTCGTAAAGGCTCTCGTAAGGCACACCGGCCTCAGCCAGCAGGACGTTCATATGCCCTGGCATACGGCCAGCCACAGGATGGATCGCATACTTGACCAACACATTTTTCTCCTGCAATAGGTCCGCGAGCTCACGCAGCTTGTGCTGGGCCTGCGCCACCGCCATGCCATAACCGGGAACAATAATAATCTTGGCGGCATAGCCCATCATGATCGCGGCGTCCTCGCTCTCAATAGGCTTCAGCGAACCCTGAATACCGCCGGCGCCGGCCTCCTCGATCTCCTTGCCGAAGCTGCCGAACAACACATTAGCCAGTGAACGGTTCATGGCCTTGGCCATCATCTGCGTCAGCAAGGTACCCGCGGCGCCGACGACTGTACCGGCGACAATCATGGCCTCGTTACCCATCGCGAAGCCCTCAAGGCCCACCGCCATGCCCGTCAGTGCATTAAACAGCGAGATCACGACCGGCATGTCCGCCCCGCCGATCGGCAGGGTCATGAGGATACCGAAGGCCAGCGCCAGCCCGAAAAACAGCAGCGTGGGCGCAAATGCCGGGCCGCTGCTAACGAGGGAAATACCCGTGATCACGGCCAAGGCCAGGATGAGGAGATTGAAGATTTTCTGCCCGGGGAACGTGATTGGCCGCCCTTTGAGTAACTGCTGAAGCTTGGCGAAGGCGATCAAGCTACCGCTGAACGCAACCGAGCCAATCAGACCACCGACGACGCTTAACGCGATCAATCCGCCGCCATGGACATCTCCCCGAGTCAACTCGATGACGGCAATACCTGCCGCCGAGCCACCGCCCATACCATTATAGATGGCGACCATCTGCGGCATATCGGTCATAGCGACCTTACGACCGCTATAAACGGCGATCGCGACCCCGGAAAAGATAGCCACGAGCATCAGTCCAATGTTGTGGAGGTCAGGCCAGAACATGGTTGTCACGACGGCGATGCCCATGGCGACGCCAGCCCAGACGATACCGCTGCGCGCTGTTGCAGGGGAACTCATGCGTTTAAGTCCCACAATGAACAACACCACGGTCAGGAAATAGGACGCCTTGATCAGGTTATCCATGGATCAGGCCTCCCCTTTCTTCTTGCGCTCAAACATCATGAGCATGCGTTCGGTCACGACATAACCGCCGGCCGCGTTCATCGCACCGAGAAAGACGGCCAAGAAGCCCAGGATCTTACCACTCATGGTATCGGCCTGACCCAGGGCGACCATGGCGCCGACGACAACAATACCGTGAATAAAATTGGAGCCGGACATCAGCGGGGTATGCAAAATCACCGGCACGCGGGCGATGACTTCGTAGCCGGTAAACCCTGCCAACATAAAAATAAATAATGCTGCCCAAATACCTTCGATCATGCCCCTGTTCCCTCGAGTAGTTCACGTGTAGCCGGGTGGCGAATCTCGCCATCATGCGTCAAGACAGCCCCGGCAATGATCTCGTCTTCCCAGTCCAGTTTAAGCGCTCCATCCTCGGCCTTCATCAAGTCGATAAATCGCTGTAAATTCCTGGCGTACATCTCGCTGGCATGAACCGACATCTCGCTGGCGATATCCTGCGGCCCATGGATCACAACGGCACCTTGGGTCACGGTCTCGCCGCAACGGGTCAGTTCGCAGTTCCCGCCGGACTCCGCGGCGAGATCGACAATAACGGCCCCGGACTTCATGCGGGCGACCATATCGGCGGAGATCATCTTTGGCGCGGGCCGTCCCGGGATCTGGGCCGTGGTAATCACGACATCCGCAGCGGCGATGGCGTCGGCCAGCATGGCCTGCTGTACTTGTTTTTCATCATCGGTCAGCTCGCGCGCGTAACCGCCCTCGGCCTCTGCCTTGACATCGACCTTGAGAAACTTCGCGCCCAGCGACTCAACCTGTTCGGCGGCTGCGGCACGCACGTCATAGGCCTCGACCACGGCCCCAAGACGCCGCGCCGTCGCGATGGCCTGTAAACCGGCGACACCGGCGCCTAAGATCAGTACCTTGGAGGGCCGGATGGTCCCGGCGGCCGTCGTCAACATGGGGAAGAACCTGGGCGACAACCGCGCCCCGATCAGGACAGCTTGGTAACCCGCGACCGTGGCCTGCGAGGAGAGCACATCCATAGACTGGGCTCGGCTGATACGGGGCAACAGCTCCATGGAAAAACTCGTGATGCGGCGCGCCTTGAGGGCCTTGACCACATCCGGGTGACGATGAGGCTGCAAGAGACCAATCAGGACCACGCCTTCCGGAAATCGAGCGACCTCCTCGACCGTCGGTGCCTGCACGCGAAGGATGATATCCGTACCGTTATACATGGCCTCGGATTCGGACACGATCACCGCACCCGCAGCAACGAAGTCCGCGTCGTTCAAATAAGAACCCGCGCCTGCGGATTTCGCTACCTGGATATCGAATCCCTGCTGGCTTATCCGGGCAATCACCTCGGGAACCAGCGCCACGCGCCGCTCACCCTGACGGGTCTCAGCGCCTACCGTTACTCGTATCGGCATTCCGTATTACTCCCCACTAAACTCTTCATTACTTTAATTTTCTAGAAACCCGCATCCGGCCAACCCGGAAGTTCGGGGCATCACGCCTCGCGCCCCACTCGACGAACCTTAGCGCAAGCACACGACCGATAAGGAAAGCCATTAAACGTCCATGGGACAAAAATTGTTCCGCTCGGATCCGTCCACCAGATACCGTCCTACCCCGCCCGGAAGCAAAGTCTACCGCCGACCCAACCCTCAAACGAACAGATCCGCGTCAAGCATCCTTACACAAATAAAACCGACAATTCTACAGCGATTTTCAGGTTTTTACCAAGATGGAAGACAACCCCACATCATCGTGACCGCCATCCTTGGCGTTTCAAACTCGGGGCATTTCGTCACGGGCAAACCATCGCCCTCAAGGCGCGTGCGCGAGCCTGGTGTATCTGCTCTGCCAGGACCTTGCCGGTCGCTCCGGAACGGCAAATCTCACCGATATCCACCGCACTGACTCGATCCAACGCCTCACGAAGCAGGCCTGCCTGCACGTAAATTCGCTCGAAATCACCACCCCTTCCTAGAAAGTCCGCCTCGCAGGCCACCAGAAACTGCTCGAATCGCTCGGGGCGCCTCAATGCGTCGGTCTGCACCAACAACTTCAGCAGCGTTTGCGGTCGTAATGTTTGCGCGCGATGGCAATGCGTGTGAAAACGCATGACGATCGTAGCCAGTTCCTGAAACCGCTTCGGCACGCGCAAACGCTCGCAAAGCGACTTCAGCGGCACCAATCCAGCCTGCTCGTGCCCATGATGAGCAGGCCAATGTTCGCGCGCCGTAACGCCCTTACCCAAGTCATGGCACAGGGCCGCGAACCGGACCTCGGGATCGGGGCTCAGACCTGCGGCCTCATCCAACACCATCAGGCAATGCAGACCTGTATCGATCTCGGGGTGATATTTCGCCGGCTGAGGCACCCCGAACAGGGCATCGAATTCAGGCAATATCGTCCGGCAGGCCCCGCTGTCACGAAGAACCTCGAAGAAGCGTCTGGGCTGTGCCTCGCCAAGGGAACGCTGGATCTCCTGCCAGACACGTTCCGGAACCAGGGCGTCCACTTCTCCGGCATCAACCATGCGGCGCATAAGCCTCATGGTCTCGTCTGCGATCACAAATCCGTGCGCGGCAAAACGCGACCAAAAGCGCGCCACCCTCAGCAATCTGACCGGGTCCTCGGAGAAGGCGCCCGAGACATGCCGGAGTTGTCGGTTTCTAAGATCCTCCGAACCGTGAAAGGGGTCGATAAGCTGACCGAATTCGTCCTCGGCCATGGCGTTGATCGTGAGGTCGCGGCGACAGAGGTCTTGTTCGAGCGTGACATCCGGGGCGGCATGAAATACGAAGCCGTGATAACCGCGAGCGGTCTTGCGCTCCGTGCGGGCAAGCGCGTATTCCTCCTTGGTTTCCGGATGCAGAAAAACGGGAAAGTCTTTGCCGACCGGCAAAAAACCTTTTCGCCGCATCTCTTCCGGCGTCGCGCCCGTCACGACCCAGTCGCGGTCACTGACGGGAAGTCCTAGCAAGCGATCGCGCACGGCGCCACCAACCAAATAGGCCTTCACCTCCACTGATCTCCTTGGTCAAAAAGACTCATGTACCGTCTACCCGACTCGCCACTTTTCACTCGCCACTTTTCACTCGCCACTTGTCACTTGTAACTTGCCGCTCGTACAATGTCTCGTTCGCGCCAATGCTGGCTCCCGTTCGCCAAGACCATATCACGTCCCTGACCATGCAAAAACAATTACAGCAGTTGCTCTTCACAGCCATTCAGAAACTCCAGTCACAAGGGATCATCCCCTCTGAGCTGGAGCCCGAAATCGGTATCGAACGCACTCGTGACAAAAAACATGGCGACTTCGCCAGTAACATCGCCCTAAACCTGGCGCGCGCGGCGCGACGCAACCCGAGAGAGCTTGCCCAAGCCATCGTCGAGGCCCTGCCAACCGATGCCGCCCTCACCCGCGTAGAGATCGCCGGACCAGGTTTCATCAATTTTACGATGAATGACGACGCCCGGCGCGGTGTCGTAGCCACGGTGCTAAGCCTGGGTGAAACCTTTGGCCGGAGCGAGACCGGAAGGGGTAAACGCATCCAGATCGAGTTCGTGTCGGCCAATCCCACCGGACCGCTCCATGTAGGACACGGTCGTGGTGCCGCCTATGGCGCCGCCGTCGCCGACCTGCTGGCCGCCTGCGGATTCGACGTCGAGCGCGAGTACTACGTCAACGACGCCGGTCGGCAAATGGCCATCCTGACCTGCAGCGTCTGGCTGCGCTATCTAGAGGACTGCGGCGAACCGATCCCGTTTCCCAGCAACGGATATCGCGGAGCCTACATCAGAGACATCGCCAGCTCCGTCAGGGTTCAACATGGCGAGGCATTCCGATACGCTTGTGAGATCGTCTTCTCCAACATCCCGGCGGATGCGGATGATCAGGGCAATGGCGACAAAGAGACCCATATCGATGCCCTGATCGAGCGCTGTCATGCCCTGCTCGGCGATGAAAACTACGCCGTGTTCGCCGAGGCCGCGCTCGAGAGTATTCTTGGAGATATCCGCGAAGATCTGACCGGGTTCGGTGTCGAATTCCAACAGTGGTACCGGGAACACACCCTGGTCAGTTCCGGAAAGGTCGAGACCGCGATCAACCAACTGCGCGAGGCCGGACACCTCTACGAAGCGGAAGGGGCCTGGTGGTTCCGCTCGACCACCTTCGGCGACGAGAAGGACCGCGTCGTGATCCGCGAGAACGGGCAGCTCACCTACTTCGCGACCGACATCGCCTATCATGCCGAAAAGGTCGAACGCGGTTTCGATCAGGTCATCGACGTCTGGGGCGCGGACCACCATGGTTACGTACCGAGGATCCGAGCCGCACTAACCGCCCTGGGCCATGATTCGGACCGGCTCGAGGTCCTGCTTGTTCAGTTCGCGATTCTTTATCGCAATGGCCAAAAGGCCCAAATGTCGACGCGCAGTGGTGAATTCGTGACCCTGCGCGAACTGCGCGACGAGGTCGGCAACGACGCGGCCCGCTTCTTCTACGTCCTGCGCAAGTGCGAGCAGCACATGGACTTTGACCTCGATCTGGCCGTCTCCCGGTCCAACGAGAATCCGGTTTACTATATCCAATACGCCCATGCCCGCGTCTGTAGCGTCATGCGCCAGCTCGCCGACCGCGGACTCGAATGGGATGAAGGCATTGCCCTTGACTCGCTAGACCGCCTTCAGGAGCCTCACGAAGAGGACCTGCTCGATACGCTCGCGCGCTTTCCCGAGATCATTGAGGCCGCAGCACTGAACCACGAGCCCCATCAGCTCGCCTATTACCTGCGCGACCTGGCCACGGCATTGCATACCTATTACAACGCCCACCAGTTCATCGTTGATGATACTGCCCTGCGTAACGCCCGCCTGGCCTTGATCCTCGCCACACGACAGGTCCTGCGCAACGGCCTCAGGCTGCTCAGCGTCTCGGCACCTGACTCAATGTAGCCGGAGCCCATGTCCAGGGATTACAAACGCGCCGCCAAAACAGCGTCTAAATATCAGCGGCGCGGGCAAAAACGCAAGAAAAGCACCGCCGCAAACACCAAGGCTGCGCTGTGGCTGGTCGCCGGTCTCGCGATCGGTCTGGGTCTGGGCCTGGCGGGATGGTATCTTGCCGAGCAGCGCACATCGGCACCGCCCAAGAAACCTGCCGCTACCGTTGCCGCAAAGAAACCGGAAAAGCCCCCGGAACCCTCTGCAAAAAAAGGCGAGGATCGGTGGCATTTCGACTTCTATCAGCTGCTTCCCAAGATGGAGGTCGTCGTCTCGGAGGAGGAACTGGCCAAGGCCCAGTCCGAACTGGCCAAGAAAAAACCCCACGGCCCCTATATCCTCCAGGTCGGCTCATTCAGACGCTATTCAGATGCCGATAGCCTCAAAGCGCGCCTCGCCCTGTTGGGCATTCAGGCCGGAATCGAGACCATCGTCGTCGACAACGGCAACACCTGGAACCGGGTCCGGGTCGGACCTTTTGTCGACATGAAACACCTCAAACCTATACGACGCCAACTCGAACGAGAACAGATCGCGTTTATCATGCTGGAACTTGGTACAATGAAAAAATAGAACCTGTTCGGCCGGAGATGAAAAGAATCGCTCGGGCTGTCTCTCCCGACAACTGTACGCCCAATACCTACAAACGTAACAGTCTGCAGGGTGATCAACATCTGCGCACAGAACAACTTTTAGAGCGGTCTTCCAGAATAATTGAAATTCCCGGAAACCCCATAACTAACCGCGCTGGATAAATCAGTGTTGCTTCCCATCTACACCTATCTGATCAATCACTCTAGAAAACACCGAAAATGGTTGGGCACCGCTAAGCGCCTTAGCGTTGACCAATCGCCCTTTTTCTACGCGGCCAATAAAAAAACTTGGGGTTCCGTTAACACCAAGTGATTGCCCGATTACTTGATCTTGATCAACCTCTTGCCCTATTGATTGGTCATTTAGACATTGGGCAAAAGAATTGACATCAATGCCAATTTTTTTTGCGGCGGCTAAATACGTGGCCTGACCTAAATCCCGTTGGCGAGAAAAAAGCTCACTATTCATGTCCCAGAATTTGTCTTGCTTAGCCGCGCAGTTAGCAGCAATCGCCGCAGGCCTCCCCTCATTATGGAATGGCAATGCGTAGTCGCGAACAACATAAACAACCTTACCCATATCAATATATTTTTCTTTCAAACGGGGAAATGTTTGGTCGTGGAAACGGCGACAAAATGGGCATTCGTAATCGGTAAACTCTACGATGCCAACAGTGGCCTTCGCACTCCCCATAATCGGCGACTCGTCAAAAGGAACCTCGAAAACTGCAGGTTGAGCAGGCGCAGGACTAGTTGTCGGAATATTGACCTTTTCCCGATGTAATGCAGTAACGACCTCGCGAACTGCACTAATATCACTTTGTAACAAAGATATCTGTTCCGACAACCTGGTTAGTTGCTTCGCAACAAGAACATCTTTCTTTTCTTTAGTCGTTGGTGCCGGATCTCCAGCACATCCAATCAACCCAAACGACAGGGCCAGAAAAATAATCTTCGTCCTGTTCATCTTTATATAGCCTCGTCACTTCACTCTGAAAATAACTACCTATCATTCGACATGCGGTCTCGAGAGTGAATCAAGGCGCCGTAGTAAATGTGATGGTTCTACCCTGAATAATATTTCCAGCAAGATCATAGATGCGGTTCCAAGAAACACGGTACGTCGATGATGGTGTCAAAGCCGTTGTCGGTGTCAGTGACACGCTGAATCCATCACTTGCAACGCTCAGAGTCGATGAGATTCTCGCTCCAGTGCTCCACTCCGCGAGATAAAAGGTATTATCCGAAATCGAGCTAGGATTGACCCTCTCATCAAATGTTAAGGCAGGCACCACGCTGGTAAAAACGCCCGTTGTCCCGTTTGCAGGGGAAAACGTCGCGGCCGCCGGCCTAATTAGATCGACGTGCGTACCCGTAGTAAAAATCGAAGTCATAGGCGTCATTGCATTCCCGGCCAAATCTTTAACGCCACCGACGGTAATGTTGTGGATGGCCAATGCGCTTAGCGGGTTGATCGGGTCCAGCCTAAGCGTTCGATTACCATTTATCAGGGCCTGTTTCACGGGAACAACCACGCTACCCACGTCCAAAGTTACTCCAGACAGGTTCGTCGCGGAGATCGGCTCATCGAATTCAATCTCCACATCCGCATTGACCGGAATATCGATCCACGTGTCAGCCGGACTGATACTCACCACCTGTGGCGCAGTGGTATCACTGACAAAGTCCGTAGTGAAATAGTAACCAACGCTGCCTCGCTGCGTATTTCCTGATTGATCCCGAACCCCGCTGATCGAGACATAGTGCCTACTTCCAATTGCAAAGGGCCTTTTAGGCGTGAAATAGGCCATCAGGCCGTCCACACTCACTGTATACGTACCCGGCACCTTGATCCAACCTACCGATGTGTTTATGACATTGAACGTCCCCGAATTAATCGAGCTCACATCCACCGGCTCGTCAAATGTCACGCTCACTATACTGTTCACCGGCACATTAACCGCATTCGCATATGGGCTAAACGATGTCGCCAACGGCCCCAAGGTATCCGGGCCGGCACCCGTATTGAACGTGCTGCTATACGGCGTCACCAGATTTCCGGAAGGATCTGCAACTCCATTGATATTGATGCTATACACGGTACTTGCCAGCAACGGGGCGTGCGGTACGATCACTACCTCAGCGTCCGTATTGGCAAAACTGATCGTACAGGGCACAGCTGGATTTATGCCATCTGTGACCAATATCGTCTGACCATCGACCGTCAGTGGGTCAATCGCTTCGTCAAAACGTACTCGTATGCCAACATTCTGCCCCACATCCATCGCCCCGCCCTGAGGCGTTGTCGATACGACCGAGGGACTCACCGTGTCGGCATCTATTCCCGTAATGAAATACGCGTTGTAGCTGGGGGATAGCGCCTGGCCACTCAGATCTGTCACCCCTGTGGTCACAGCGATGTTATATGGGACATTCGCCGCCAAAGGCGCGCTCGGGACAAACCGGATAAGCTTTCCATTACCCACTAGGCTCAGAGTACCCGATACCGCCACGCCTCCTGAATACCCCGTATGAAACATCACGGTTGTGTCGTTCACACTGAACGGATCCAGTGGCTCACTAAATTGAAGTTCAACCACCGAGGTCAATGGATTATTGTTGCTATACCTCGGCGGTAGGCTCCCTACGATACTCGGCCCCGAGCGCGTGGGATCCGCCTGCGTACGGAAGGAGGCGGCGTAATTAGATAGGGCATTCCCACGGACATCACGCGCCGTGCTATCCACGAATACCTGAATAAACGAACCATAGGCAAACGCTTGATCAGGCATAAACTCTATCGTTTGTCCGTTACCCGTTACGGTCGTGGTTCCGGTGACCGCCACGCCATGATCAGAGACATGAAGGGCCGCACCTATCGTCGCCACGTCCAATGGCTCGTCCGCGTACAACACCACACTGCTATTTACGGCAACACCAGCGCCACCGTTACCCGGCCGCATGCCCACCACTCCCGGCCGGGTAGAATCCACCAGCCGCGTGGTGAAAATGCTCGTGAAATCAGCAAGCGCGTTGCCCGCAATATCCTGTGCGCCATTCGTCGCGATCACCGTGATCACCGTATTCGAGGGCATGACTCCCGGGGTCAAGGTGACTGTCTGATTATCGGCGGAACGCGATACGCTGGCACTTATCCTTGATCCATTGGCAAACAAAGCAAAGTTACTGCCATGAATCGTCCCAGAAGACAACGGCTCGGAAAACGTAAGTACGATCTGGCGGCTCCGATTGATATCAAGCTCGCCATTTGCAGGGGATACCGAAACCAACTGGGGGGAGATCACATCGGCAGCCGCTACCGTCGTGAAATTACCTGTGTGGAATTGCCACCATTGCGGCCCATAATTACCGGCCACATCCCGAACGCTCCGCACGTTCCAGTACACGATACTACTACCTTGAAGCTCTACCGCCGGGGTAAAGGTTACTTGAGCGCCTGACACGGTATAGCTGCCCGCTATATTGGACCCATCAGCCCGGTACACCCGTATTGAGCTGCTATCGATTGACGTCGGATCCATATCTTCGCTAAACGTGAGTGCCAGATTGCTGCTCAAGGCCACGTCCACCGCCCCGTTCGCCGGATTCGATGTCGTCAATGTAGGCGTAGTCGCGTCAACCGCACCGGTTAGCTCAGTGGTAAAACTGCCGCTATACGGCGTCATCAGGTTGCCGGACAGATCCAATAGCCCACTGACGCTCACCGTATAGGCAGTACCTGCCAAAAGGTTCGCAGCAGGCGTAAAGGTGAGCTGCGTTCGTGCGCCGTTTAACGTAACCGTCCCAGCTACAGCAGCACTGCCCGCCGATACCGATAAGGCGCTCCCCGCATTGAACGGTTGCACCGGCTCACTCAACTCAACACGAACCGGCGCATTGACCGCCACCGATGGCGATAGATCAGCAGGATTCGTCCGCACTACAACCGGGGACAATACATCAGGACCCAGACCCGTAGTAAAGCGATAGTTCGAATAATACCCCAGGCTCTGCCCAGCCAGATCGGAAATGACACCCGTAAACTGGATGCGGTATTCCGTATTCGGCTCGAACCCTGCGGTCGGAATTAGACGTGCACTCAACCCATCTGCTGCCACTGTCAAAGTGCCAGGCAATCGAATTGAGGTCCGGTAATCGTAAATATAAAAGCTGTTACCGGTTAACGTTAAAGGGTTGATTTGCTCACTGAATGACACATCAACCGTTGCATCCGTGGCCACTTGCAATGCACCGTTAAAAGGCGATATCTGTATGATACTGGGTCGGGTTACGTCGCCCAACGTCCCCGTTGTAAAACTAAATGTGCCGGGATTATTCAGTGGATTACCTGCCAGGTCCGTCACCTGACTGGAGACCGTAACCGTATAGACCGTATTTGCGGTTAACGCCGTAGCTGAGGTAAATGTTGCCGTTTTGTTACCATTTGACAATGCAATGGAACCTGGAACCTGCACACCCCCCGAGGTAGCCTGAACACCTCGCAAGAGGTCAATATTATTGACTGGTTCATTGAACCCGAGTTCCACTAGCGTATTGACAGGGACGTTTAAGGAACCATCAATGGGGCTATTAGCGACAAGCAAGGGACGGTCAGTATCAGGCCCAAAATCGGTGGTGACATAATAGCCTTTGCTGCCTAGCGGGTTACCGGCCGCATCCGTAATTCCCCCAGTCAGTAAGACGTAAAATCTGCGTTGAATACCGAATGGCTTATTCGGAACAAATGATGCGGTACGGTTGTCACGGTCGACCTGTATCATTCCTGGAACGGCCTGCCATCCGTTATCCGTATCGAATATGGTGAAGCTAATCGGATTGAGGCTGGCCGGGTCCATCGCCTCATTGAACTCCACCGTAATGGGAGAATTCACCGGCACACGAACCTGATTAGCGATCGGATTAGTCCGCACAATAGTCGGCGGCACCGTGTCGATAAATACGGCCGTCGTGAAACCTGAGACAAACGTTCCAATCATCAGGTTACCGGCCGCATCACGCAATCCTCCAACTTCTAGGGTATGCGCAGTAAGACCTGCCATCACTATCTTAGGCGTAAACGTGACCGACAATCCATCAGCAGACAACGCCAATGTGCCAGGGACGTCGCCCCCCGAAATTAGCCGCACCGTACCATCCAGCACTGAATCAACACGCAAGGGCTCGCTAAAGCGCACTACAATAACGCTGTTGATAGGCACATCAGTCGCTGCATCAACCGGATCCACCTGAACCACAGCGGGCGCAACGATATCGTTATTATGAGGATCAGTCCCCAGCTTGAATTCCTGAAGATTCGTTAGACCATCACCGTCCGGATCCAGAGCCGCGTCTGCGGGATTTGTAGGATCCAGTGCAAAGCGTGCCTCGTATCCATCGGACATACCATCGCCATCGGAATCTGCGCGCAGAGGATCGGTAATGAAGCCATCGGCACCTGCGATCACTTCCTCGCCGTCAAGTATTCCGTCACCATCCGTATCAGGATTGTTGGGATCAGTATTTTCAAGAACCTCTTCACCATTTGGCAGACCGTCACTGTCGTTGTCTTCACTGCCATCTGGAATTCCATTTCCATTCGAGTCGGTACGCAACGGATTCAAACCGATGAGTATTTCAACTCCATCCGGTAGGCCATCATTATCGCTATCGGCATCCAGCAAATTGATAACGCCATCGCCATCGGCATCGCCTTGTGGGTTAGGTTCACTGCCATCCAGCAGACCGTCATTATCCGTATCTCCTAAGATCGGATTCGACCCGAGCGATACCTCCTCGGCATCATCCAAGCCATCACTGTCGGTATCATTGAGAAAAATGCTGGTACCCAGCCTGAATTCATCAAGATTGGTAAGGGTGTCCAGATCAAAGTCTTTAGACGCATCAGTAGGATCGTTCGCGTTGAGACCGACGCCCCCAGGTCTGGAAATCACCTGAAATTCAGAGAGTCCTGGCGTGTTACTCTCGTCACTAAGCGAGGTAAAACGTAACTTTCGAATTCCGTTAAGATCTATTGGCACTGCCACGTCACGGCTGGGTTCAGGCAATGCCACCTCGCCGGTATTCAACATTTCCACACCAGCCGAATTGAACATCTGAAATTTACCCGAAAAGAAATCAAATCCAATAGGGTTTGAACGATTGCCCAACAGGCGCACTTGAGCGACATTGACGTCCTTAGGAAGGGTCACTTCGATAAAGGGAGCGCTTCGTTTATTGGCCGCGTCACCGACGGCAGTAAACCATGAGGTCCGGGAGTTACCATCGACAACACGATCAGCAGTTGAAGAACCCGACGCACTACTTGCAGTGGCTATGGTCCCCGGGAGACGAGACAGGTTAGCGCCACCGGGATTAGTGGCGTTGGCAGCCTCGTAATCATCGGGGATTTGATCGCCATCGGCATCTTGGGTCAGGTTGACTGAAAAGAGTATTGTTCCAACAACCCCCTCATTGGCCGCAGTGATCAAAACATTGCCACTGGCAACCGCTGCCACAAAGCCTTCAGTATCAATCCTGGCAATCATCGAGTTCGAAGATTGGTAACGAGTTCCCGAAGTTGATGCAGATAGATCCCTAGAAGAAGCATCCGAGTAGTATCCATCAACAATGATCTGCGCAGTTGGGTTAGCCGTACTGAGCGTGTTATTAGTGCTAGATAGCAGCAAAGACTCGGGAACGTCAGACACACTACCTATTAGCAAATCTCCAATATGCGTTACATCGTTGGGATTTCCCAAGAGGAACTGGGAGCTAGAAAATGATGTGCCATCTAAACGATCACAAACAACCCTTACACGGAACGGACCATTGGGTACGGGAATATTCCTAATAGAGAATCCGCCATTTTCAGTAACAGGCGCGCTGCGATTCATTGTCGATGCGATACAACTTGCATCAAGTCCGGCATCCACCGTTTGAGAGTAAGACATAAGAAGACTTACCCAAACGCCCATAGCTAGCAGCATGTTTTTAGTTAGAGTCATAATAGAATCCATGCATTGTAGGGTCGACCATGAACATCGAGATTACCGGCTTTCAAGACGTGATCATCAGATCAATCTTTAAAAAAGATGAAGACTTAATCACCAAAAGAACGCGCTTCGCACACATTAACCTAGGTGCTGATTCCCTCCTCATGCCCAACATTTTAATCATTGATAACAATAGCTCCAACACCCAGCCCCTAGTGCACACACCAATTAACAACATGAAATTTTTTACAATTTCACCCTGCCAGCATAAGTCGACCCTCAATACTATTCGTCATAACAAATTATCTCGAAATATTAGACATAGAGATTTCGCCATATAGTTTTTTATAGAAAGAAAACTTCGTTTCAAGTCCCAACATACTTCATTGGAAAACCACTTTTGACCTCTTGCGCCATTCCTCAAAAACTCCATTCAATACAATATGATCTGACAAAATACTAGTAATATTCATTGACAATTTATCGGTTAAATAATAGTCACCATTATTTTTAGATATAACAATGAAAAACACCTTCTTTGGTTCACTTCTTTTCATATAATAATGAATATAATAGGGATCAATGTCCGTTGTGCATAAGTGCATTATCTCCCCACTAAGCCTCCGCTTTATTGTCTCCAATTTGTTACTATACGAATCTATTGAATCTATAGTTAATCGTCTATTCTGATTCCTCTCTTCGCCGAACCACAATGCAAGAGACTTATCAACGTCTCCCTTTTCAAGAATCCCATATGCTTTGTACAAATAACCTATTAAAGAACTATTTTTTCTTTTAACACTACCATTTAATGCCCCCCAAACCTGCGGTCCTTCGTAACACGAATCGTGTTTATAAATCGTCAGGTCATCACTATTTTTTCCTTCTGTAATATTATCCACGGGCAAAATAACAATGTGCTCTGAAAGAGAATGGATATCTGATTTATCTATGGTTCTACTCTGCCAGTCATTCATGACAAACCAAAATGTATCAAGGATATGGCCAGACTCTGAAAACCCATCCACCAGAAAAACCCCCTCATCCGAATGGTAAATCTCAAAGCTCCATGGATCTTTATGTCCATCCGCCGACACCAAACTAACTACCAATTCGGATAAATCCCCGAAGAACCACTCAGACTCGATATCCATTCGCACATATTTATTTAGGAATTTCCTCCAATCATTTACATCTTGGTCGCTGAATACTGGATCAGTCCAACGCATATGATCTACATAGTAATATTTTTTTAACCTGGCAGAGGAAGCACCGCGTACAATGTTCCTAATATACGACTTTACAAGGCCAAAAGAGGAGTCCCTATAAATTCCATGACCATCGACATCGGAATCGGCAAGCAATGCAATAGAAATTTTAGTCGCGTACCTGCGTACGTTGAACTCAGCAGCCAACTTAACATCACCAGCATCATTTCTCAGCAACGCATAAACTTCCTTTGTACGCTGCCCGGAAAATCCCGTGATGCTAGACGACAACAAAAAAATGAATAATGCGTTAGTCAACAATATACGCATAATATTTTTCCTATCCTGCATCAACATCCGCAATTTTTTGTCCCTGGATATATTTGAAATGGGCCGAATTGTTTATCGAAAGATGAGGCAAGAGGCAATTTTATCACGATACGAATTAAAGAATTAACACTACCAATACACCCAGATGCCGAATCACCAGGATTGAGACAAGAGTTTCCATTTTGATAATTAGCGCTAGCTGCTACAGTGGCAAAAGAACTGGCTTCTGCGGATGCTGTAGTTTTAATCAATGAACCACTGGGTTTCACAACATCTACGCCAAATATAGCCCCTAACATAACAGTCCCCTTTGTGCTTGCACACGCATTTACGCTGAAGCACTGAGATGAATCACATAGATTTTTATTGAATGCGGCTGACCCAATTAGTGTTGGCGCAGCAGAAATAGTCGGGCCCGCGCTCATTCTCCCTTTTAGGCCATAACCCTTAAACGTAAAATTCAAGTTAAAGTCATATGGAGTTAATGCGCCGGATACGGCACCTGACAAAGTAAGCTTCCCTGAACCCGAAAGAGCACCTAGTGGATTCCTCGCCCCCCCACTACAGCATGGACACGCCTGACCGGAAATATTTCCCGTGAAATCCTTAATCGACACCTTAATTTTTGGTATCTTCGCGAGCGCAGAGTTCATTTTAGACTTTGCCACACCGAGCTCGGTCGCATAGTTTTTCTTTACACATGATGGATTTTGAATACTGCATTTACCACTACCACAAACCCCGCAACCATCTGCACATTTTCCATTTTTGTTATTAGTGCTCGGAACGCATTTATAGATACAATTTCGCTTATCAGTAATTACCAATGAATAGTTAGTTACCGAGCACTCAGAAGAATTTGAATCATCACACTTCGGCGTACATGTCGGTGGAGGAGGTGGCGGACCACCACCACCCCACCCCGCATGGGTAATGCCAAATCCAGAATCCGATATAATGTTCAATCCATCCTCGGAAACCGTACCCTGACCTACCTTGGTAAACACAAACAAGTCATGGTCAAAGCTGAATATATCCACTATGGTGCCTGGCGCCGAACCATTGTTGGGCAATGTAATCTCGGCCGGCGGACTAAATGTGGTGCCAATGGGTTGGATTGTCCACGCCGGCGGAATAAACAAGATGCCGCCTGGAGGGGGCATCGGCACCTTATCGCCCTGCACCTGGCTGATGGTCAATTGGCCCGTCTTGGCCCCGTTCGGGAAAGTCGCCGAATTTGCAAATACCTTAAGTTGCAACCCCGGGACATTAGCCATGCTCAAAACGACATCCTGAGCACCGCCCACTAGTTTCGAATTCTCTGTATTCAATGGTGGAATTGAGATCGACATCCCCAGTGTATTGTTTTGTCCGGCGATGGTCACAGACTCGAATTTCAACTTTGGGAAGGTCTCGACGCGCGAGGTGTTGCTGGGATCAATCACGAGATGGATCTTGCCCACAGGAACCCCACTAATGAGAAAGCGGCCCTCTGCGTCCGTTAAAGATTGAAGGGTTGTCCCATCGATTGAAGCAATGGCTCCCGGAATCGGAGTCAGTGCGTTGTCTAGCACCACTCCAGAAAATCGAGTATCGGAAACGAGACCCGGAACCACTGCGGACGCCACATAGCTTGCAGACGCTCCGGCCAACCCCGGATAAGTCGCCACGACGATATTATTGTTGATGCCTGGCAGCGGTCCCAATGTGAATGTCGTACGAACCTTACCGTTCACATCGGTTAGCTTTTTTTGGCTGGCCGTTCCATTCAGATTTCCGGCGCCGCTGGAGACATTGAAGGTAACCGGGACCCCCTTGATCGGGTTCCCGCTCTTATCAACAACCAGAGCCTCAAGGGGCGTTGGCAAGGGATTGCTCACCACGCCGCGCTGGTTGTCGCCTTCCGTCATGATGATTTTATCTGCTTGATCAGGCAATCCGGAGGAACAAAAATCCCATTCACCGGCAACGCCAAGGGCCGTGACATGGACCCGGTTATTGCCTTCACCGACTTTGTCACCTAGCCTGAATATAACGCTGGCCTTACCGCTCCCATCGGTCGTGATCTGCAGTGCGCGCTCAGCACCCGCAGCACTCGTTGATCGAAGGGTCCCGTTGTTCCTGGTCACTTCAAACCTGACCGCTTTTCCCGCGACCGGATTTCCCAAATCATCAGTTACCTGGACAGCCAATGGCAAAGGCAAGTCCTGTTTGATGATTTCGACCTGTCCATCACCCGAAAGCTTGATAAGTCTTGCCCCAACAGGCTTTTGGTAGGTCACCTGAATACTGTGCCGACCAACGTTACCCACCAAATCGGTTCCGACCGCTTCGAGCGTGTTTGGACCACGCACCAAGGGAATATTCATCGCCAGGAACGTCCCGCCATTCACGGTAGCCTCTATGCCATTCACAAAAACACGAGGATTTACTCCGCCGGTTACAAGATCATTAACCAACCCGGTAACCGTGACCTTAGGAATGATGGATGTAAAATTATTTCTTGGAGAATCAATCTGTACAATCGGCGCTACTAAATCCTGAGTGATATCGACCGAATCCGTCCCGGTCTTGTTGTTCGCGCCAAAGGCCTCCGCAACCAACATATTGAGGCCTTGACGAAGCGGAACTCGCGCCGAAAAGGTTCCAGTCGCTATAGTTGCCGCCACGCCGTTAACCTCCACCCGGTCAACCCCGCTACCCAGCGTTCCCGTGACTGAAATATCCGGCAATCCCGTAACCAGCCTTTGAGATGGAGAAATGATGGATATAGCTAACGGAACGCTATCAACGGCAAAACTGACCTGATCGACCGCCGTCACGCCGGCTCCATCGTCAATCGTGGCCACCATAGTGACGGCGCCCTCTGGAAGCGAATTTGTCAAGTCACACGAAAAAGTATTTACGGTCAATTGACAGGAAGCAGGTAGACTATTCCCGCCAGAAGTAAACGTCAGAGAAGGGGAAGCCGTCCCTGCAAATGTGCCCTTGATTGGCGGCAAATTTATCAGCTGCACACTGCCATTTACCGGCTCAGCGATATTCACGGCCAAGGCTACCGGCGGCGCTATGATCGTAATTATTTGAGTTGAACTTGCCGTCAACCCTACGCCATCCGTAGCCGTCCATAGCCGCGAAATCGTCCCAGTGCCATCCAGGTTTAGATTGTTGGTGTCGACAAAGGTGATAGTCGGTGCTGCCGGTCCATTATCGGTAGCGGTCGCCTGACCTGTTCCTGCTGGCGTGGTATCGGCGCCAAGCTCGACCGTGATATTTGGCGGAATACTAAGGACTGGTTTAATCGTATCTGGAGGTGGCAGCGAATTGGCGTCCACATGCCACTGGAAACCCACTCTTTGCTGAGTGTCGATACGAAAAGGAACTGTAGGCGTGGTATCTCCAGAGACCATCGACCCTGTAGACATCAATGTGATGTACGGTTGCCCGGATGCAGTGACTCCGTCAGGCGAATCGACCTGGCCAACTCCACCCGTAATCGCATCAATAACGAGGCGTACAGGAGATGCAATATTCGTTGCGCCGAGGTATCTAACCGAAACATTGTAGGCAATTTGCGCGCGCAGAGTGCGTGTGCCGCGGCTTAGATTAAGCTGAACATCGGGGGAAGACAACTGAACAGTAGTCGCTGCAAACGCAACACACGGAACAGGCAACAATCCTAATCCCAAGATAAAGCTCGCGATTGTTCGAACCAAAATATTTGGAACGCCCCAACTGCGCTTGGCCATTTAGAACTCCCTCCTTATCTGGGCCAAATTGAACCCAGCAACTTCCTAGTTGATTATGGCGTGTAGAATTTCGAAGTGCGCTATTTTTTATAGATTTAAAGTTAGGTATATATTCAAAATAAATTTTGAAATTACAATCATAGTTATGAATTAGCTCACCAACGTCTTATGCCGAACAAACAATAAACCAGACAACCCGATCATAAGCAACAATGATACGTTTGGTTCTTGAACAGTTGCCGATTCGTTCAAGGCAATATTGGTCAAATCGAGAGAACTGCTGATTCCGTCATCTTCATTAAAAAGCGTAACCAAAAGATCGACGGGTCCCAAACCGACAGATGGCGCGAGCGCGGCTATATCTATCCAAATATCGCCGGTGGCAATCCCTGGTGTGCCAAACCCCGAAAAACTATCTGAAACAGATGCAATACTCGCTTCTGGAATAGCAGAAAACCCCAGAAAATCAGGGTCGTAACCAACGACATCAAAAAAGCTTCCGATTGAGCCCAAAATGCTCAGACTAAAACCATCGGGAAGAAACGAAAACCCGGGCACCGCTTCAACTGCGGAAGAAAACGAATAACTGGCATGCAACATCTGACTATGAGTGGTCAGCTCAAAAGATGTCATCCCCTCGAAGTACAGCGAAGATGCCGGATCGAAAGAAACGGGATTGGAGAGATGAACCCCAGATAACGGAATCGGAGCCGCCCCCACACTGGGTAGTGGTGCAAGAAGGAGTAATAGAATGACGAATGCGTTATGCCTAAAAACCATGTTAACTTCCCCTGTCAACGACTACAAAATCTAAACATTTTTCCTACCCTACCCATGAACCTTACAAGCGGATAGGAGGCTATTCACCGTCAACTTGACACATCCGAGTCACAAGGGCGGCACTGGAATGGTACAACCGCAGATTCGACGATGTCAACATCCGTTTTTCGGGTGTTAGCCCAAAGCTGTAATGTCCCCTTTGTCCAATTCTAAAATGTCCCCTTTTAGTTTCGGGAGGGACTGTGGCAGAGGAGACGATGACGATGACGCAGAAAGCGGTGGACAGGCTGGAAGTGAT
>Ga0316204_10001891_pt1 | contig 52238 bp, 53 predicted proteins | sample 6monrhotite_MG_2_FD_205661 | JGI IMG/M metagenome (GOLD analysis project Ga0316204, IMG submission 205661) | Microbial mat bacterial communities from mineral coupon in-situ incubated in ocean water Damariscotta River, Maine, United States -... | ecosystem: Environmental > Aquatic > Marine >... | reverse complement strand
TCAAAAAAGGTGAATCACTATGGGAAAGGACATTCATTGATTTGGAGTTGATTGCCCAGAATAGGGCATTAGTGAAATCATTTTTCAGAAACGAAGCTGTATCCTTTGCTGCTGGCTAGGTAGTAACTTTATGAAAGTGAATAAAACATTCTGTATGTTTTCATTTCTATGAGGCGACTCCATTGAGTTAACGGCTAAGTTGAGGTGTGGCGCGTCTTTTTGCGCCATCATGCTCAAGCGTATTGTTATGCATTTAACTCTAGCACTAAATCTATAGCTGTATCAGCCCCCATGTATTCACTCATAAAAATACCCGCAAGAGTCGCTAGACTTAATGTGACAATGGACCAAGAAGCATAAAGCTCTGGGCCGTTTATTGAGAAAGCATAGTTTGCGCCTAGTAACATTAGCAAGGCAAGTGCTCCTGTTACAAAATACATTGCTAAGTTAAGCCATTTTTTTCGGCTAATTTTATTATTTTCTTTCAATCGTAGAGTTTTTCCCCATAACACAGTTCAATGTGTTTTTTACATCTCATATACATTTTTAAATACCCAATTGGCTCTGACTTATCCAAAAAGAAAGAAATTTCCTTCCAAGATAAAAGTTTTCCAAAATGATCTTCGAAAAGTAACTCCTTTAAGAAAATGCTTCTTTCTTCCGTCGGTAGATCAAAATACTCTTTAATATTACCAAGCGTCTCTGTTCGACGAATTTTGTGTTGTTCGTACTTTTGTTTAAGTATTTTGTATGCCCATAAAGCTCCAAAACAGATCAAAATCCATGATCCATTAAGAGACAGAACACTTGAGATTTGTTTTATTATTATTGTTTCCATGTCTCTTTCCTATGAATTAAGTAGGCATCAAACTGACGTAATCAAATACGTCACTTTGACGCATATTATTCATACCAGATTTCCACGAAAATCAGTATATCAGTCAACCCGGCCGTCACAACCACAAATATTACCTTAATACAATCAACAAGCCATGAAGACATCAGGGTTCTCTTATATTAATGTCAATCACTCTCTGTTGTTGCGCTTGGTTGGGGAAATATTTCACTTTCATTCATATTACTCCTGCCTTTACAGAAGAAACAAATGACTATGTATTACAACAGTCATAGGAGAACTCACAGATCAACCTGGAAAACTGTTATTTTTTTAGAAGAAGTTCGTACCACTCTGGTACTATACAACCGCACTGAATATCGATTATTTGGCTCACTTCGTTCAGCGCCACGACAGCATCGGGCTGCCAGAAATGCTGAATGGACGCATTAGCCATGGACAAGTGATCGCTTTTTGTCCAAAAGGGGTACATCTGTAAAGATCTCTGGAAAGCGCTGAAGAAATATATCCGTGGGATAGAGGATGAGTCGGGCGTGCTTATTTTCGACAATACGATTCAAGGAAAAGCCTTCAGCCAGAAAAATGACTTGATCTGCTGGCATTTTGATCACATCGTCAATCGATCCCTCAAGGGCATCAATTTGTTGAGCGGTTTGTACGACAGAAACAACCTTTGAGACAATCTACAAAAAACGAGGGAAAGTCGGACGGTTTCATCAAGTCAAAGACGGCATTGGTGAAATCGCCCACGAAGGTGGTCAGAACGCAGAGTAGTCACATCTTGGCGTTGGACCAACCCATTGAGGGTTTTCAGGGGATAACGCGCTAAAACACAACAAAAGAATCTGGTTACTCAACTCACAACTACACTTAAATTTCAAATGCTACGGGTATAGAAGAGCATTAAATCAATGAGGCTGACTCACCGTCAAACCCATTGCTTTTTTCATCATTATTGCGATTTCAGTACTATGATGAATGCCATTAAATTGCTCGGTTATCTCTTCTGGTCCAATTGCTGTAACCGGTACTGGTGTGGCAGTATGTGTGCCTGTACCCCATACAACGTTTTGGTGTCGTGACAAAATCATCCCGAGTCTATTTTGCCGATGACGTTTAAAGTAAACATAAAACTCCTTAAAGTCGTTCACATAAAACTTTCCGTCCACAGGCTTTAAAATCTCTTTTGCTTCAACCAAAGATATTTTGAACTCAGAATTTTCATTAACGATGTTCATCAGGCTTGATGCAGTTTGCTGCTCTTCAGGCAAAGCATCAAATTCAGAAGTCATTTCTGTATAGGATTTTTTCTGCTTATAAATCATATCGATTATTTTTGGTGCCCCAAAATTGTATTTCGGCTTGAAAGCAACACCTTTAAAAGCGCTACCTTCAAGTTTTTTTGCCTTTGGAGTTTCGAAATTTGAATAACTGAAACCGAATGACCCTGTTTCATGATCTGCTGTTAATACAACCAAAGTATCATCATTTTTCTTGGCCCATTCCATGATGTACCCAATAGTCTTGTCAAATTGCAGCATTTGATGAAGCATGGTACCCACATCGCTGGAATGAGCTGCCCAATCGATTTGACCGGCTTCAACCATTAAAAAGAATCCCTGCTTATTTTGAGACAGATGATCAAGTGCCTTGCTCGTCATTTCTTTCAGAGTAGGATGTTTTCTCGATGTTTTGTCTTCCATTTGAAATTCACGGATACCATCCGGCATTTGTGCAGAATCAAACAGGCCCAATAGTTTTTTATTCTTAGGTGTCGTAAACATTGATTCCCGCTCAAACACAAGATGATAACCCTCGTTTTCAGCTTCATTTAACAAGTTTCGATCATCTTTTCTTTTTGAACTTAATGTAATATGTTCAGGAATTTGTTGACGAAGGTTCGTATATACCTTGCTTCTTTTGTCGTTGGCCTCCTGCGGAAGAAATGAGCTCAGGCCAGCAGATAACATCACATCAACATTACTGTTGATTAAATCGGAAGCGATTTTATCTTCCATTGACCGATGAGGCTGATGAGCTGCAAATGCAGCAGGCGTTGCGTGAGTGATGCGGGTATCAGACACCAGTCCTGTAGATTTTCCTGCATCGCGCGCCAGTTCTAAAATAGTAGCCTGTGGGCTACCTTTATAATCCAGGCCGATCATTTCTGATCCTGCATAGTGGCCAGTCGCGAGTTGTGTAGCTGATGCAGCAGAATCAACCACGAGTACGTTCTTGGGGTAGGTCATCATCAACCCAAGTTCACCTTGTGACATGAACTTTTCTAAGTTCAGTTCCCTGGTGTGCGCATTGGGTGCCAGTCGAGCATATGACATAGCTAATGCATATTGTTGAGGGCCCATTCCGTCACCAATCAGAAGGATGACGTTCTTGACCGTGGGTTTTGCAAATGTCTGCTGTGGTATTGATAAAAGAAGAAGTGAGGTAAAAATGACCCAATAAATATTCTGATAGCCAAGTGGCATAACACGTCTGTCGTCCATATACTGTTCCTGAAAAATGAGTTTCGCTTCAGGCAATAATAACAAAGAAAAACAGTAACGATTCAAGTTCCCTTTGATTTTTTCGAAAACAAGAAAAAAATGCGGAACTTACAGGAAAATCAAAGGCAAGCTGAGTCATTACAATAAAACAACAATGCACAAACCAAAACACTCACTTCGGTAATTTCAATCAGGGCACCCGCAACATCACCCGTCACACCACCAATGCGCTGAATCATCAAGCGCCGTGCCAATATAAATACAACCACCACCGCGAGCACCAGCCACAAACCAATGCTGCCTGCCAACAATAATACGCTGGCAATAACAGCGGCGATGACAAAAATCAGACTGCGGCGCGGCAAACCGGCAACCAGTGTGGAACCCAAACCATTCTGACGAACGTAGGGTGTAGTGAGAAACAATAGTGATGGTATGCTTCTGGCCAACATCGGCGCGATCAATATCACCAACAGTGGCAGACTCAGTAATGAGGCCAATGCAGATGCTTCAAGCAGGGCATGCAGTGCCGCAAACTTGAGCAGTAACAGCAACACAATGCTGACCACTCCAGCAGGGCCACAAGATGGATCTTTCATGATAGCCAGGGTTTTGTCGCGATCATCCAGCCCACCAGCCCAGGCATCGGCGCTATCAGCAAGGCCGTCTAAATGCAGACCACCACTGATGAGTACCCACCCTGTCAACACAATGGCAGCACGCAGCATTGTCGGCACATCCTGTAACACCCAGGCAAGAAAAATGAGTACTACCCCGATCAACAAGCCGACTAAGGGATAATACAGCTGTGAAAAAGCAACCTGCCTTTCGCTTGGGTTGTCCTTCAGGCGCACAGGAATACGGGTAAGGAATTGCAGTGCAATAAGAAATGAACGCATTATTTTGGAATCCGTAATTGTTTTAGCATCGCATGTTTCACTTCGATTTCTAACAACTGTTTGATGGGCCGTTGCTGAGCATGACAAAGCAGTACACGGATCACACCACCGTGGGTAACCAGCAGAATTCGTTCACCTTGGTAATCTCGCAGGAGATCCGCCCAGGCCGATAACACACGTTGATTAAATTCCAATAACGGCTCTGCTTCAGGCGGTGTATTTTGTACCGGATCATTCCAGAATTGTGTCAATGCATCTTCATCTGTGCTCATCAATTCGGCAGCTGTGCGCCCTTCCCAACAGCCAAAGTGCATTTCTTTAAAACGCGTATCGAGAGTCACTGGCAATGAATGTTGCTGACCGAGTTTGTGCGCGAAATCTGAACAACGTTGCAATGGAGAACTGATAATACGGTCCCATATTCGCGTGCTATTTATCATTTCCTTCTCTATCACAGCGCCCATTTGCGACCAGCCATTTTCCGTCAGCGCATCATCAATACTGCCCCGAAAACATGGCCCTCCTACTGTTTCGCCGTGGCGCAGTAGATCGACAATCGTCTGCGTATTACCGGATGACTTACAAATTTCCGGAAACCTCAGCTTCAGCAAATGTCGCCATATCATTGTGCAGGGCACAAGCCATGCGCAACAAGGGTACAGCGACGGCTGCGCCACTGCCTTCCCCCAGACACATGCCCATGTCCAGCAGCGGTTCTGCCTGTAATGCTTTCATAATGTGTTTATGGCCGGGCTCGGCTGAGGCATGTGCGTAGAGTAACCAGTCATTAATACCAGAACATTGTCGGGTTGCCATCAGTGCGGCGGTACTGGCAATAAAGCCATCCACCAATACCGGTATGCCCATTTGCGCGCAGGCAATAAATGCGCCGGTGAGCGCGGCAATTTCAAAACCACCAAAATAACGTAATGCAGTGACTGGTGAATCAATCTGTGATTTATGTAAATCCAGTGCGGCCTTAATAACTGCTACTTTATGTGAGACACCTTTGGTATCCAACCCGGTACCCGAGCCTGTCAAATTTTCAACGGCATTGTCGGTTAGAATACAGGCCAGTGCCGTTGCCGCACTAGTATTGCCTATGCCCATCTCCCCGCCGATAAACAGGTCCATACCTTTAGTCATTGCACGTTCAGCGCTTTGTCGGCCAATGTTCATGGCTTGCGCCAGTTGCTGTTCAGTCATCGCGGCCTGTTTGGCAAAGTTTGCTGTACCGGGAGCGATTCTCTGGTCACTGACATTGCTCAGTGAACCCGGATTTATAACCGTACCGAGATCGATCACTTCCAGAGAGGCCTTTAATTCACGTGCCGCGACACAGATCGCTGCACCGCCATTGGCAAAATTGCGCACCATTTCTGCGGTAACCGCCTGGGGAAAAGCCGATACACCTTCAGCGGCAATACCATGGTCCGCTGCAAAAACAACAATACGTACCTGCTCCAGCGTGGGTTTTTCTTTGCCCTGCATGGCGGCCAGTCGAATCGCTATGGACTCCAGTTGACCTAACGCCCCTGCTGGCTTAGTCAATACAGCCTGACGGGCTTCCGCAGCCGCTTGGGCTGTGTTGTCCAATTGGGCGCTGGGTACTTTTAACCATTCGGAATTAATCACTTGACTTCCTCTTTACAACATATTTTTATAGACAGAAGAGCTTGTTAAATCCTGGATCATACAAGAAACAGGTGGTAACGACCCTCGCTCGCTACTTAGAAAGTTGACCCTGCACAGGCTAATGTGCCTAGCAACTCGTCAAATTTCAAGCAGCCCACTAGATTAACAATGCCAACAAAAAAATTGAAGGTTCTGTTGATCAAAACATTAAAGCTGCCATTATTTGGCAGGCACGAAAAATTTTATTCAACACCTCAGGCCATAAGTATGATAAAGCTTATCCATACCAATAAACCGTTCAAAAACCTAAGCACCCCAATCATAGGACTTATTGCATTAGCTGTTTCAACTTTTGCTTGTTCTCAATCCAATGATAAAGCGCTTATGGGTGCATCATTGAATGAACTTTTTACTCAATTGGTTAATAACAATAATCAAACACAACGTACACTAAAACTTAATAATAACTTACAATTTAACGTCATACTGGAAGGTACACCTAAAGGCAACGGCACTCTAAAAATTCATAACCTGCATTTGCGGGTTTTTGACCAACATGACGATGGTATTGTTTATAAAGGCGGTTTGCTTAAAATTGATTTTAAAGATCTGAATAGTGACAAGTTAAACGAAATCATTATAACGGGTATTCTTAAGCATACTGGCAACAATGAATCTGACCTCGCTAGTTATAGTCCATTCACACAAATCTTCAGCTTCAACTGCAAAACAGGCCTGTTCGTGAATCTATATAAAACAGACGGCTACTCCATAGAGTTACCAGCAGCAAGTGTTAATCCTATAGTATGTCCTGACTAAGCTGGACAGGCACATTTTTTGTGCTCACACGGAGGTCTATACCCAACATCGTTTCCAGTTGCGACATGTCCAGATATTCTTCCAAGGTATCCGCCAGACGATTAATGTCCGTTTCCCGTCTGGCGTGGTAATCAATCATCTCGGGTTTGACCAGACCGGCCCAGCGCAGCAGTGCTCCACAGGCGGGTTGTGATTCAAACAGGCCGTGCAGGTAGGTACCCATCACTTGGGCATCATCTGAAATAGCACCATCGTTACGGTTATCCAGTTTCACTAACGGGCGTGATAATGCCGCACCAGTGGTACGCCCGGCATGTATTTCATAACCATGAACAGCAGAACCATCCAACAATAAATTGCCTTTTACGTTGCACAGTTTTTTATCGGCTTCCAGTATCGTCTCTAGCTGTAACCATCCCAGTCCTGCACTGGAGCCGGGCTCACTTTCGATACCGGCGGGGTCATGAATCATTTTCCCCAGCATCTGAAAACCACCACAGATGCCCAGCAGTTTGCCTCCATAACGCAGGTGACGTTGAATCATTGCCTCCCAGTCATTGTCACGCAGCCACTCCAGGTCACTGCGCACACTTTTACTGCCGGGCAGAATAATCAGATCGGCTGGTGGTAGCGATTCACCCGCACCCACAAATAACAGCTCGACCTGCGCTTGCAAACCCAGTGGATCAAAATCAGTGTGATTGCTCATGCACGGCAACCGGGGCACAATAACACGCAACACGTCTCCATCCGGATCAGCCGAGTAATTATCGAGATTGAGACTGTCTTCGGCTTCCAAGTGTAATTCATGCAGATACGGTAATACGCCGAGCACTGGTTTGCTTACCCGTTGTTGCAACCAGTTTATGCCCGGTTCAAGCAAGCCTACATCACCACGAAAACGGTTGATCAACATTCCCGTTACCCGTGCCTGTTCAGTCTGGGATAATAACGCCAGAGTGCCAACCAGTTGGGCAAAAACGCCGCCACGTTCAATATCGGCCACTAGCAGCACTGGACAATTCACTGCTTCGGCAAAACCCATGTTGGCAATATCATTGTCACGTAAATTAATTTCGGCCGGACTACCTGCACCTTCTACCAATATCACATCGTATTGCTGTTGCAGGCGACGATAAGAAGCCAGCACGGCTTCCATCGCTTTGGGTTTGTAAGCGTGATAGGCGTGTGCATCCATTTCCGCTACGGCGTGACCGTGAATAATAATTTGCGAGCCCGAATCACTGTTGGGTTTCAGCAATACTGGATTCATATCGGTATGCGGTTCGACACCACAGGCTTGGGCCTGTACTGCCTGGGCCCGACCGATTTCACCGCCATCAACGGTGACGGCACTATTGAGTGCCATGTTTTGCGGCTTGAACGGGGCAACGCTGATGCCTCGTCGTTTTAACAAACGGCACAGCCCTGTCACTACCGTGCTCTTGCCTGCATCAGACGAAGTGCCTTGAATCATCAGGCCGCGCGTTACACTGCGTTGACTCATGCTGATAATTCTGCCAATGAAACATCTAAATCCAGTAATGTCTGTTGCAAGCGTTGCCATTCTTGCTCATTGGCGGGCAAACCAAAACGCAAACGCGCAGGTGTCTCAAACAGACGGGTCAGTATGCCCTGCCCGGCCAATTGTTGATGAATGATTGTGGCCTGCATCGTAAGGACAGATTGAAACAGGAGGCTCCCTCCGTCTGGAATCAACTGCGCGTCACTTAACAAAGAGTGCAAGCGTTGCGATTGCTGCTTGAGTTGTTCGCGCATGATGGTTTGCCAAGAGTAATCCTCCAATACCTGTGTCGCCAGCCAGCGGGCCGGACCACTGATTGTCCATGGCCCCAGTTCCTGTGCCAATACATGTAACTGTTTTTTTTCTGCCAATACAAAACCAACCCGTGCGCCCGCCAGACCGAAAAATTTACCTAATGAACGCAAGACAATCAAACCTTCCCTATCGCTGTAAGCTGACAAACTATCATCCGGCGTGCCGTCCATAAAAGCTTCGTCCACGATCAGACAACCACCGCGCGCTGCCAGACGTTGATGCCACTCCAGCAGCATTGTGACATCAAAGCACACACCAGTGGGATTGTTGGGATTAACCACGACCACTACGTCATGATCATCAATGGCGGTGTGTAATTGCTCTGCACAAATCAAATCCACATAATGCCCGGCGCGCAACCAGGCGTGTGCATGCTCGTTATAACTGGGGGCCAGCACGGCAACGCTGCGACGTGTATACAATCTGGGTAACGCCTGAATCGCTGCTTGTGAACCCGCTACTGGCAACACATCCTGTGCCGCGTAATAATCACAAGCCGCACGATGCAAACCGTCTTCGTCTTCCGGTAAACGTGCCCAGGTTGATATTGGTGGCAATGCTTTCTGCCAGCCATTGGGATTAATGCCGGTAGACAAATCAAGCCATTCTTCCAGGGCAATACCATAACGTAAAGCAGCCTGTCGTAACTTGCCACCATGCTCCAGTAAACCGCTCTCGGTAAAACTACTGTTTGTGAAACCAGAGGTACTCACACAGCGCTCAGGCAAATAACCATCCCCCCATAACGATAACCAACAACCACAACAACATGCCACGATTAACCAAGCTCACGGCACGCGGGATGTCACTGGCCTGTGGCAATTTGTCCAGCCCTAATAGCGGTCGCTGCTGCAACTTGCCGTGATACGTTGCCTCACCACCCAGTTGCAATGACAAGGCACCCGCCCCTGCTGCCATCACCGGACCGGCATTAGGGCTCTTCCAGCTATAAGCCTGATGACGCCAGCAACGTATGGCCTTTTGAAATTCACCCAACACGGCATAAGTCAACGCGGTGAGACGCGCCGGAATAAAATTCAGCACATCATCCAAGCGTGCCGCCGCCCAACCAAAGTGTAAATAACGTTCATTACGATAACCCCACATCGCATCCAGCGTATTGACCAGTCGATAAAAAATCACCCCTGGGGCACCTGCAATAACAAACCAGAACAGCGCAGCAAACACCGCATCGCAGCCATTTTCCAATACTGATTCCACCGTCGCTTTGGAGATCTGTGTTTCACTTAAGTTGCTGGTATCACGACTCACCAAACGCCCGCTCATCTCCTGGGCTTTGGCAGTATTATTTTCCCGCAAGGCATCACGTACCTGCATGGCATGTTGGGCCAGACTGCGACCACCTATGGCAAGATACAATGCCAGCACACCAAGAGCGGTGCTCCACAGTTCAAGCTGTGATATATAAAAGACACATACGCTGAATGGAGTCACTAATAATGCAACACCCAACACACCACGCAGGCGCGCAAGCAAAGGCGAACAATCGGCTTGCCATAAATACCGTTCGAGCCCGTTCACTAACCGTCCAAAACCCACTAACGGATGCCAGCGCATGGGCTCACCCAATAAACGATCCAGCAACATCGCCAACGCAACGCTTAAGCCAATGGTCATCACAATAGTATGACCTTATTCATTAGGAACATTCTCCGGCCAACTATCTTCAAATAAACATTCCTGCAAGGCTCGACCCTGTCGCCATCCCTCCTGTGCCAGCATGGGTCGGTCATAAAATTCACGTACCGGACCAATACACAACAAGGCAATGGGTTTCGCACCTTCAGGACAAGCCAACAGATTCGCTAATGCTTCTGGGTCGAAAAATGAAACCCAGCCCATGCCCAGGTTTTCGACGCGTGATGCCAACCACATATTTTGAATGGCACAAGCCGTAGAGCACAACGCCATTTCCTTTGGCATGGTGCGACGACCAAACACCGTGCCATCGTCCGGCGCTTGCACCACCGCAATCAAGACGGCACATTCTCGTAGGCCTTCAACTTTAAGGCGCAGAAATTCAGCCTCCCTTCCACCTAACTGCTTGGCAGTCTGCACACGTTCCTGCTCTACCAATGCCACCACGCTGTCGCGCAACCCGGTCTGTTTAATATGAATAAAACGCCAGGGCTGCATCAAGCCCACGGAAGGTGCTGCATGTGCCGCATCAAGAATACGAGTCAGCACCACATCATTAATTTTACTATCGGCAATAAAGTGACGCATATCACGACGCTCACGTATAACTTGATATAGCAACTCACGATCAGCTTCAGAAAAGTGGTGGGCGCTCATTCATTGTCTACCATTTTTTGCCGATGACATTGCTAAACGGTAAACCTGAATCAGGCAGCACATTCAGGTCCACGATGGTAAATCAACTCTTCGACCGGCACACCGCCCACCAGATGTTCTTTGATAATACGATCCAGATTGGCCTCGGTCACATTGTAATACCAGATGCCATCGGGTTGAATACACAGCACCGGCCCTGATTTGCAGGTCGCGAAACACTGGGTGCGAGTACGCTTTACGCGCAATTCACCTTTGTCGATACCGGCAGCCTTGAATTTCTCACCCAACGTATCAAACAACTCTTGTGACTCGCCTTCTTCTGTACACCGCGGGCCGACACACACCAGCATATGGCGTGCATAGTCCATCATTTTTGGTTTTTCCAACTCGCTCATTTTTTACCTCTTTTTTACTTTGTTTAGATTTTTTTCTCTTGTTGTAGAATGGATAATTCCTACTCTACCAATTCGCTTTATTCAATAATTTTGTAAGTTATCCACTTGCCGCTGCCAAATTTGTTGATAATGCGCTAAGGCTGCGGCATTAAATTCACCTTCTGACTTGATCAGTGAAAGATTAAATACCGCATCACCTGCGACATCGACAAAATGCACGCTGCGCAGTGAATCACCGCGTTGCAACATCCATGCTGCCGTCACTTTGTGCCAATGAATATGCAAGTGGAAATGCTCATTTTCGATATTCAGCCATTCACCACGGGCTTCAAAATCACGGGCATTCAACATAAGCTCGGTAACGGCACCCGCTTCACTGCGCACGACTGCACGCAGTCGCCCCCATTCGCACGCCGTACTCTGCACCAGTTCAAGCAAATCATTATTCACTGCTACTGCCGAGAATTCACCGGCAGCATCTTCTTCACTGCCTGCAGCAATCGCGCTGAGAATCTGCCCCAGGGGCATATCGAAATAAGCCATCACTTCACGTAACGATGGCTTGCTATCCTGCTGTACGGCATCACGCAAATATTCGCGTACACATTCCTGCCAGCCATCCAACCCCATGCTCAACGAACGGCCACGTTGCTCACCGTCTTTGACCTCACCGGTGATACTGCTGTATTTATTGGCATAACCACGCGGGGTAATCATCAACCCCTGTTCAAGAAAGGTGCTGCTATTGCCCACCAATACCGTGGTCAACATGCCAATTTTACAGTCTTTCATTTCATCCAAGCGTACAATCTGTATGTTCTGTGCCTCACGATAAGCTGACTTGACGATGGCCACAGGTGTTTCAGGTTTACGATGTTGCAACAGAATACGCTGCGCTTCGACAATCTGCCCGGTACGACGACCGCTTTTGGGATTGTACAAGGCAACCACAAAATCACTGCGCGCCGCCGCTTCCAGACGCTGTGAAATCACCGGCCAGGGAGTCAGCAAATCCGACAGAGAGATTGAACAAAAGTCATGAGTCAGCGGCGCGCCCACCAGAGAAGCACAAGCCGACAAGGCGGTACTGCCCGGCACAACCTCGACTTCAATGTCACTGTCCGGCGTCCAGCCCGATTTCAGCAACACTTCATAGGTTGGCCCTGCCATACCGTACACGCCGATATCACCCGAGGAAATCAGTGCCACTACCTTGCCCTGTTGCGCTTGTTCATAAGCCTCGATGCAACGGTCAATTTCTTCGGTCATACCTTTTTTGACCACCTCTTTACCTTCAAGCTGATCTTTGACTAACTTAATATAGGTGGTATAACCGATAACCACATCGGCTTCATCGATTGCTGCTATAGCGCGGCTACTCATGTGTTCCTTGGCACCGGGACCAAAACCCACCAACAGAATTTTACCTTTACTCATTATGTAACCTCTTTACTTACCGTTCATTTTTAAACGAACGCTTTACAATCGACACTGTGGCATTCTTGCCATCAGCACCCCGGTATTTATGCTTCTCTACCAACAAATCCTGCATGCTGGCCTGTGCCGCTAGTATTGCGGCTGCCTCTGCTACCGCTGGAGTCCCCATATACTTCATCACCACCGCAGAGGGATTGGGCACTTCTACCTGTGCCAGTTGCGCAGCACTGAAAAAATGCAATGGCCAGGATTGTTGTGCCGCCAGTTCCAATAAAGCAGTCTCATCATTTTTTTTATCAATGCTGGCCAGCGCCATCACGGCATCACGACTTTGACTGATTTTCTCCAGCGCCTGATCAAGCGCGGTATTCAATGTCTCCAGCGAAACGCCACGATCACAACCCATGCCCAACATCAAATGCTGTTTCAAGCTGATTGGCCTTGTGGTGGACGATAAACCACCAAGCGCTCGTCCAGACTGGCCCAGGTTTCATCATCTATTTCTCGTTGGGTGACCCACAACAGTCCCGGAAACTTATTCAGATCAACGTCTTCAAATTTATCAAACAGGTGAATGTTTTTTGGTAGTGGCGTTGGACGAGTCCACCAGTTCTTTGCACCACATTCCTGCACCAAGGCAATCGGTTCTTCATTCACTACATGAGCCGAGACACGGGTAATATTCAGTTTAGGTGCTTCCACCTTCCAGCCCAGCTCACGCCCGAGGATATCCACCGGAATGGTCTTGCCGACATCGGAAGCGGTAGTCAGCACAGCGGTAGCATCCAGCATGGCCGATAACTGTTCGGCATAGGCATTGGCGCCACCGACATGACCGGACAATACTGGAATCACAAACTGAGCGGCATCATCAACCACCAGCACACCTGGATCTTCGTCTTTGGACTTGAGGTGCGGGGCAATCAATCGCACCACGGCGCCCAGTGAAACAAAAAAGACAATCTGGTCGTAATTAGCAAAAAATCCGGCCATCTGTTCGCGTAACGGGCCAACGTATGCATTGACCTGATTAGGGGCATCCACCATTAATGGCGCAAATTTTTCTGCCACCACAATATCAGCCTCAGGCATATGTGATGCCATTGTCGCTACCTGATTGGCGCCATGTTTGGTGATGGCAATGAGTGCCACACGCGGTATTTTTGAAGGTGTTACGGTATTATTCATTTTTAAACCCTTTCACTTTATCCCTTTAAACAATTTTCCGTTTCCCATGTAGGGTAGGCTCTACTCTATATCTACCGTCATTCCGGCATGTTTTAAGCCGGGATGACGCAATGGTATTCATGTCCTGTCAGCTTGTTTGCTGCGGAGTAATTTATTTTTAAATTTTCGTGGATCAGGCTACGACACTTTTCAGCGTCGTTTTTTTACGGCAACCACGTATCATTTCACCCCTTTGCCGGTTGGGATTTTTAATCAATAACAACGACAGGTAGTTGACCTTTTCACCATACAGGCTGCTGACTTCGTTAATCACCCGCTCTTCCGGTGTACCTGCTTTTTCGATAAAACGACTGTGTGGCAATAATTCACGTTCTGTCAGTAAATCAATAATGTCATCTAATAATGGTTTGACCTTGAGCAGAATCAGCGTATCAAACTCATCCAGCATCGTGTCGATAACACTCAGCCCGTAACCCGCAGGAATAATCGCAACGGTGTCGTCCACATCGGCCAATGGCATTTGCACGCGCGCAGCGGCGGCATTAAATGAAGATACGCCTGCGACCGTTTCAATCGTTATCGTCTCATCCAGTGCAATGATGGTTTTTGCCAGATGGCCAAAGGTCGAATAGGTTGAGGCATCACCTTCCACCAAAAACAAAACATCCTCTCTGGCTTGTAATTTTTCCAGCACAGCCTCTGCGGCACGCAGCCAGTATTTAGCCAGCTTTTCTGCATCATGTGTCATGGGAAAAATCAGTGGCATGTGCTCGGCCGGTAATTCCAGCCCTGCGCGTAAAACAATATCCAGCGCATAACTATCGCTTTTGGGATTACGAATAGGATAGCTCCAGACTTTATCAGTCTGTAACAATGCCCAGGCACGGCGAGTCATTAAGTCCGGGTTACCCGGACCCAACGACAGTCCATACAAAATACCGTTATTCATTATCGTTATCTCTTTGGTTTTTTGCCCGGGCCTGGGCACAGACAATCCAGACCGGATTTTCGGCCGCCATTCTGTGCATGTGCAAAATCGGCTGACTGCGGCTAGCCTGTAATTGGGTCACATCCCATTGGGCATTTTGTGCTTTGAGGGTTTCTGCTGCCTGCGTCAGGTTTTCCAAGGTGACAAAATTCATCACCAGCCAGCCTTCCGCTTTCAGGCGTGACAAACACAAGCCAATCAGTTCTGCCAACTCCCCGCCCGAACCACCCACAAACACTGCATCAGGATCAGGCCATGATGCTAATAATTCAGGTGCTTTACCCTGTTGCACGCGGTAATTATTGATGGCCATGTTTTCGCGGTTTTTCTGGGCAATAGCAAAATCGGCCGGGTTTTTTTCAATAGCATAAACATAGCCTGAGTGGCACAAGCGCGCGGCTTCCAAACCCACCGAACCGGAACCGGCACCGATATCCCACACAATACTGTCTGCATGCAGTTGCAAGCGCGCTAATGACACGGCCCGTATTTCACGTTTAGTAATCAGCCCCTTGTCAGGTTTTCGTTGCACATAGCATTCATCGACTAGGCCAAACACAGGAGATCTGTTTGTAGTTATACGTTGCAACACCACTACATTAGGACTGGAAAAACGGGCTGCTGCCGCATCACTCAACGACAAGTCACGAATAATGTTTTCATCATCAGTCAACAAGGCTTCCGCCACCGACAGGGTGAACCTTTCTCCCAAACCCGCACTAAGCAACATACGTGCGATACGGTCTGGAGTGTTTTCGGGACTGGTAAACAAGGCAACAAGGGAATTGTTTTCCACGGCCTGTAATAGAGGATACAAACCATGTTCGGGCCCCGCTTCGCTTGACCACTCTCCGGTGTCTTTACTGTGGGCTGATGCAACCACCGCATCCTGCCAGGCCAGCCCCAAACGTGCAAAGGCCAATTGCAAGGTGGAGACATTGGGAATCACTTCACAATGTTCGTTACCCAATTTATTAATAAGGTAACGGCCGATGCCATGACACAGAGGATCACCAGTGGCCAGCACCACCACTTTAAGATCATCGGTTTGCGCATCGCTAATCCATGTCGGCACTTTTGACAGACCTTGCGCAATATCATGCTGTGTTGCATCAGCAACAAAGGTTTCAGCAAACAATACCAGAGTGCGGCGGGCACCGATCACCACATCCGCCGTTGCGATATGTGCCAGCGCAACGACGCTAATGCCCTCGGTGCCATTGTCCAGCACACCAATAATATATGCAGGGGATTTGCTTGTTGCCATTTACTCAGTTTCCGCCAGTTTGTTGCCGTCGAAATCACAAATCAACACTTTAAGATCAAACGAGGCATGTTGATAACGCGCCATGACGGTACTGATGACTTTATTGCCCAGCGCCTGATAAAACTCAGCACCCTTACCCAGAGCCTCGATACGCTCACCGGCATAACGTGCCGTTTCCGCTGCGCGAATATCATCACAGACATCCTCGGGTACGCCGACACCTGCTGCGAGCTCCGCCAGCAAATCGGTGTTCACCGCATTACGATTAGCGTGGGTGATAGTTTCGCCCTGCGCCATTTTGGTCAGCTTGCCAACCATGCCACCGATGATCACATGCTGGATATCCTCTTTCACCGCAGTGTCCAGCGCGTATTTAAGAAAGTCGCCCATTTGTACAAAGCAAGCCGGTGCCAACCTTAACAGTTCACGGATAACAAATTTTTCAGTACGTCCGCCGGTAGTCAGCACCACCGTGTCCTGTCCTTGATTGGACGCCACCTGAATACCCTGAATGACGCTGTCACGAAACGCTGCCGTGGAATAAGGATGCACAATACCCGTGGTGCCAAGAATAGAAATTCCGCCAACGATGCCCAATCGCGCGTTCAAGGTGCGCTTCGCCATAGCCTCACCATCCGGCACTGAGATGGTGACTTCCAATCCTTGTGTTTCCAGCAACGATGCCGCCACCAGACGCACATTTTCTTCAATATTTTTTTGCGGGACAGGATTAATCGCCGGGCCGTTCACTGCCAGTCCCAGCCCCGCCATTGTCACTACTCCCACACCGGGGCCACCTTTGATCAATACCTGATCTGGGTATCCCGGCAGCAATCGTACGTCAGCGGTCAACGCTGCCTTGTGGGTAACGTCCGGGTCATCACCGGCATCCTTGATCACCACCGCATGTGCCAGACCGTTCTCACAATAACCATCCGTAACAGCAAAATGCACCTGCTGACCGTTGGGCAACTGACATTCCACAACATCCGGCACTTCGTTGGTCAACAGTCCCAGACATGCAGCACGGGCCGCAGCGGCAGAACACGCCCCCGTGGTAAATCCCTTGCGGGTGCCCTTCTTTTTTTTCTGCATGGTTTTGTGAATAGTTTTCTGCATTTTTTTGCGTGGTATATACTTGCCCTTGGATCGTGTTATTTGCACAGTGTCTGTAGGGTGCACTGTGCGCACCATCAGGTATTAGCAAATGCGACCAGCCTTGGTGCGAAAACTACACGCTACACTATCTCAGCTCAGGCATTTTCTTGCTGTGCCTCCGCCAACGCCAGCAAGGCATGCAGAGCCGACACCACCAGCGTTGAACCTCCTTTGCGTTCCCTGGTAATCAACCACGGTACTTCTTGCAATTCACTCAAGGCATCCTTGGATTCTGCGGCGGAAACAAATCCCACCGGCATACCGACGATTAATGCCGGTCGTACTGCACCCTGTTTAATCAGTGCCAATACTTCCAGCAAGGCAGTCGGCGCATTACCCACTGCAACGATGCCGCCATCAATCAAGCCTTGTTTGTGCGCCTTGCGCATCGCTTGTACTGCGCGAGTGGTATTTTCTGTTTTGGCCTGGGCAATTACATCTTCATCAGCAATAAAATGATGAGTTTTCACGCCAAAATGTGCCAGCCGTGGTTTGGAAAGACCCACGCAAATCATTTCTACATCAGCCACAATCGGCGCGCCGGAAACCAGCGCCTGGATACCTGTCTTGGTTGCCATTGGATGAAAACAACTCAGGCCATTAAATTCAAAGTCTGCGGTCGCATGAATCATGCGGCGCACGATCTGCCATTCATCTTCGCTATAGGCTTCATGTGGCCCAGCTTCGTTATCAACAATGGCAAATGAGTCATGTTCGATTTTCTGCCCAGCTTGGGTCAGTTGTTCGGTAATCACGTTACTCATGCATCAGCCTTTTCGTGATGATGCTCATGACTATGTTCATGGTGATGATGGTGGTGATCCGCTTCTGCTGCCTGTCGATACAGACAGCCATCGCATTCCATCATGCGGCGTTCGTTATCGTTCAATTCACCACTGGCCTCGAGCACTCGTTCGTTAAGCAACGCGTAAATTTCTTCTTCAAAACCAAAATATTGACCATGAGCGAATTCAATTTGTGGGTACTGAACTTTCAATCTTGCGACCTGTCGTTTGATGCGTTCAATCAAAGTACCGGTAAATAGGTAATATGGCAGAATCGCTATTTGTCTCATACCCTGTTGCACATGGCGCTGCACCACCATTTCCAGACGGGGATAAGTGATGCCGGTGAAAGCAATATCCACCAGTTCATGATCACTTTCTTCAAACAACCAACGGGCCATTTTCGCAATTTCACCATTGGCGACGCGATCTGATGAACCACGCCCTAAAAGGATAACACCAGTGCTTTTAGGGTCCGGTGCATCCATCGCCATCATCACTTTACGCAAATTGCGCTTAAGGATATCAAGCACAGGTTCAACTGCGCCGAGATGATGGGCATAGATAAATTCCACCTGAGGATGACGTTGCCGCGCATCAGCGATGAAGTGAGGGATTTCCATTTTCACATGACCGGCGGCATTTAAAATCAACGGCACTACGATTACTCGCCCGGCTCCCTGCGCTACATTGTCCAGACCACGATCCAGCAACACATCGGCAAACTCAATGAAACAGATCTCGATCTGCCACTGTGGATTTTTCTTCCGCCAGATGTTGGCAAAGGTATCAATTTCGTTATTGCCATCCTGATTGCGTGAGCCGTGGCCTACTAATAAAATTTTGCTTTTTATATTTGACTTCATGTTCATTTATGATTGGAAAATTCCAGGTCAGCCTCAAAAAAATAATTATCTTCAATAATAGTCTTGCAATCCGAAAATCAGACCAATCATCAACACTCGAAACAAGGTAATGGGTAAGTGATCCAAACGAACGACTTGTTAACCTTTATTCATTTTCGTTATCCGGTTTAATCAGATTCTCCGGATTCCCCAAGATTGTTTCTTTCTCTAATTCTTTTTTTGTTTCATCGGATTTTTCATTGAATATCTGGTTAGCAGATTCCTCGGCTTTTTCCTTGGCCTTTTTAATCTTCTCCTCTAAAGTCATAACTTCTTCTCCAAATAATGAGGATTACCTTGTTTGGCAGGAAACGATTTAAACCCGCCGTCTTTTGACGTGTAATATGTTATAAGCTTTTGGTTCATTGGTTCTACTAGTCTAATAGACTCTGCGCCGATCAGGCGGCCATATGTTTCATATGCTAACTGTGAAACACCAAAGAGTTCACCAGAATATATAGTTAACCTAGATGTTCTTTCTATAAAATCCATTCTAATACTTGCTCCCCTGTAAGTCGGCCTACCAAGCGTCAAAGATAGCAATGTGTTACCACTCCAAACGGATAAATCAAATGCTTTTGGATATTTAGCGCAATATCTCGATGCAAAAGTCCAATCCCAATCTACTTTTCTTTCGGGGGCATCTTTCCATGTTTTAAATGCAGTTATGGCTTTTAAATCAATACCATTTAACATTAGTTTTTCTAAGTATTCAGGTAACGCATTTTTAGTAATTTCTCTTGCCTCTTTTCTATACAGGTCATATTTTTTTATAGTACTTGCATAACTTGGCTGCATATTTCTTCCTTAAAATGTGATCTTGATGTCTGTTTAGAATTAATAATCATTTAGTCAACGCTGCCTCTCCTAAGCCTCACGAACAACTTTATGCGTTGCCTTGCGAAAACGATGACTGAAACTTTTATCGTAGAGTTTTGATTTTTTCAATTCGTTCCAGTCACGCGCACCAATCGTAGGGCTGACGATGATCATGGCCTGACTGTTAATTTTTTCGGTACGACACTTTTCACGGATATCGGTAAGCGTGCCACGAATGATTTTTTCTTCGCCCGGCCAACTGGCTTTGTGTACCACCAGCACTGGCGCGTCCGGTGACCAACCGGCTTCCAGCAAATCAGCCTGCACTTTTTTCAACAAGGTAATGGAGAGAAACAGACAAAGCGTGCAGTGATGCTGTGCCAGCTCGAGCAATGATTCACCCTCGGGCATAGGTGTGCGGCCTTCAATGCGCGTCAGGATCACTGTCTGTGTCACTTCGGGCAGAGTTAGACTTTCGACGCCCGCGGCAGCAGAGGCCATCGCTGATGAGACACCGGGCACTACACCAACTTCGATGCCTTGCTCGTCCAGCGGTTGCACCATTTCAATCAATGCACCATACAAACCGGGGTCTCCCGTTTGCAGACGAATAACTGTCTGGCCGTTTTGTGCTTTTTCAATCAACCAGGCAACAATCTGCTCCAGGTCCATGCCTTTGGAATCTTCAACAACACAGCCCGGCTTGGCCCAACGCATGGCAGCTTGTGATACCAGGGAACCGGCAAACAAAATGGCATCAGCCTGTTCGATCAAACCACGGCCTTTGACCGTAATCAGTTCCGGATCACCCGGGCCTGCGCCCACAAACCATACTTTGCCCATACTAATGCGCCAACTTCTGATGGAAAAAACCGTAGAGACCACCCAGAGCCAACCAGAATATGGCATTGGCAATAATCGTGGCGATAATAAAACGCTGTATCAAATCAGCAGGTGCCAGGGCGCTGTGTACATCAGGCTGAGGTGCACCGGCCACATGTGGCATCAGGATTAATGACATACCCAACACTTTCAGCACTACACGGGGATTAAATACCAGTAAGGCCAGCCCCGTAGCACTACAGGCAACCGTTGCCAGCCACCAGTATTGACGCAATTGAAAGTTTGCGGCTTCGGTGCCCGGCAGCTCTGGATGTAAACCCAGTGAAGGAGCAACAAAAAACACTGCGTAACCCGCCAGCCCCCACAATAGACCGGATCGCCAGTTGAGCTTGATGCCTTTCAGAATAACTGCGGCCCCCATCAGTAAGGCAAAACCCAGGGCAATCACCACATTGGCAGCGGCAGTAGACAATGTACGTTGCAAGCCGTCCTGTGGTGCCCATGCCGTGTCATCATGCACATGGCCATCTGCCGTATCATGTGCTGCCCCGTCGTGTTCAGTAACCGGGGTCTGTTCGTAGCTTTCCGCTTCAATAATGGCTGGAATCACTTGAAACTGCTGAACCAACGTCAGCAATATTCCAGCTAACAGGCTGCTCAAGGCCGCGACGGCAAACAGGTTTTTAAGCGAAACAGTCATTACAAAAACACCCTCAGTGGCAGGGGAAGACGACCGAATGACGGGAGTCGTGGGCAGCATTGTGCAGTACGCCGGTTTCGGCAAAACCGGCGATAAACAACAACACAAACCCCACAGAAGCCGCCAGCGCAGCGGCGGTGTATTTGCTGACACCAACAACAGGATGGGCAATATCTGTGACAGTATTTGTTACGGTAGTGTCTGAATGGGTATTCATGAATTTATCCTCTTGTTTACACGTTAAATGTCGTTTCTCACTATAAAAACGGATGTTATTGGTGCTCATGAAACGGTTATGCCGAAGCCGCAAACAGTTGCACCGTCGCCATCGGGTTTGATGGAAAATACAGATGCAGATACGAGGCATTGAGCCGACCCTGCCGATACACCGGCTCACCACTGCGCCCCTTGCGCGCACCTTTACTCACGGCAACTGGTTCAAGCGGACTGTCTAACTTTGAGTAGTGATAGGTGTGGCCGCGCATATTGCCTTCCGGCAGCTGAATGCTATGCAGACCTAGATTCGATAAGCGCGATTGCATGCTCGCATGGCCCGGCAACAGTCCTGCCATTTCGGCGGTTTCTCCCTGCACGTCAGTCAATGACTCTGACAAATAGAGCATGCCTCCACATTCGGCCACAATTGGTTTGCCCAGATTGTGATGGGTCTGAATTGCTGCCTTCATTGGCTCATTGGCGGTCAGTTGTTGCAGGTACAGCTCCGGGTAACCACCGGGCAGATAAAGCGTCTCGGCAGTGGGCAGACAGGTATCGGTCAACGGCGAAAAGAAACAAAGTTCTGCCCCCAGTCGGCGTAGCAGGTCAAGATTGGCGCGATACAAAAATGCGAAGGCAGCATCACGGGCAATGGCAATACGCACGCCCGCCAATAATAGCCGGGCATCCATTTCTGTCTGTCCGTCATTCGCTGCATTATTGAAAGTCACGGCTGGCGGCAGTTGATCCGGGACGCCCTGCAATGCCGCAGCAGCCCGGTCGATACGCGCATCAAGATCGGCAATTTCCTCCGCCTGTACCAAACCGAGGTGGCGATCTGGCAAGGCAATGTCGTCGTCACGACGCAGCCAGCCAAAGGCCGTTTGCCCTTCGGGCAGGCTTTCAACCAGCATTTCATAGTGGCGTTCGCTGGCCACGCGATTCGCCAACACTCCGGCAAAAGGCAGCCCCGGCTGATAATTGGCCAGCCCGTAGACCAGCGCACCAAAAGTCTGTGCCATGGCGCTGCCATCAATCACTGCCAGTATCGGAATGCCAAATAAACGGGCAAGGTCTGCGCTGGAACGCTCACCATCGAACAACCCCATTACCCCTTCGATCAAAATCAGATCAGCATCGCCCGCCGCCGCGTACAGTAACTCGCGACAGTGTCGCTCGTCGCTCATCCATAGATCAAGCTGGTAAACCGGATTACCCGAGGCCCGCTCCAAGATCATCGGATCAAGGAAATCGGGGCCAGTTTTGAAGATGCGCACACGACGGCCACGCTCAGTATGAAAACGTGCCAGCGCTGCGGTAATCGTGGTCTTGCCTTGGTTGGAGGCCGATGCAGCGACAAATAATGCCGGGCACGTTCTCACAAATCGATGCCCGGCTGGGCGCGTATACCGTCCCGAAAGGCATGTTTAACATCCTGCAATTCACTGACCGTATCGGCCACTTCACATAAGGCATCGGGCGCACCACGCCCGGTGATCACCACATGCTGCATGGCCGGACGTTGCCTGAGATCGGCCAACACATCATCCAACTGCAACCAGCCAAATTTGAGTGGGTAAGTCAGCTCGTCCAGCACGATCAAATCAAAGGAGGGATCCTCCAGCATCTTGCGCACTACACTCCAACCGCGCTGGGCTGTTTCGATGTCCCGCTCCAGATTTTGTGTATCCCAGGTAAAACCTTCACCCAGCACATGCCACACCACTCCGGGCTGGCGCTGAAAAAAGGCCTCTTCACCTGTGTCGCCTCGCCCTTTGATGAACTGCGCGACACCCACCTTCATGCCGTGCCCCAAAGCGCGAGCCAGCATGCCAAAGGCCGAGCTGGATTTCCCCTTGCCGTTGCCAGTGAGCACTAACAACAAACCCTGGTCGCGATCGGCACGGGCAATGGCATCATCCACGACCTTCTTTTTGCGTTGCATGCGGCTGCGATGACGTTCCGTCTTATCTGCTGTGCTCATGTCGGCATTCCACAATTGCCTGTCGGCAACGCAACATCCACATCAGGTAGAAGGCTAAGCAACAAACTGAAAACAGAATACGACGGGGCACGCGTCGCGCAAAGACGCAGTCGGCCTTCGGCGGCCTGCACTGCTGGTACAAACTCGTTCATCATTGTCATTTTCCCGCACGCTCACCCGCGCACAAACAGGTGGTCTTTACAGACCACAAACAAAACACCTGCGGGGGGAACGAAAAATCTGACACGTACTGACAAGGTTCTGCCAGTCGTCACATCGCCCGCCGCAATGCAATCAATATCTTCAGGCCGGTCTCCGGACTCACGAGGGGGATACTCCGGAGTCTGCGCCTTCCCGTGAAAAACACAGTGGCATGATGCAGACCCTTGACTCGTTTACCGTTGCGGGGGCAGTGCCGGAATTGCTCTCTGCCAACCAAGGGCAGGAACGCACCGGCTTCCCGTTTCATCCCTCGGGCGAAAGCCTCTGGGACACCTGAAGAAAGTAGCAGGACTGTACTCGTTTGGCGGGGAGGCTGTCAAGAATCAGCGGAATTTCTTCACTGCCTTTGAACAAAGCCACAAATACAAATATACCCGTGGCGTTTGATATTTAGGCTTTTAGTGTGCGCCATATTCATTTCATGGTGAGGCGAAATGACGACTAGGCCAGGGATGGCCGTAGGTAGAACACCAACAGTAGGCGCTTTAGGCGACGCAGGAGCCGTTGTCGAGTAATAGACGGACTATTGCAAGGAATTTTAACGCTGCTATGGAATGAAGAGGGCGTGCAATAAAACCTAAATCTCAATGGCTATGGGCATAGAACCAGCCGGACTCATTTTTCATCATTCGACCACAAACATTTTGTCCAGACTTGAAATTGAAAGAATTTTTCGGATTTCCGAATTGCAATTTTTCAAACAGATATTCGCGGATTTTTCACCAGCATGTTCGCGCAACAGCAATATCATGCCCATAGCGGAACTGTCCATGAATGTCGCCTTGCTAAGGTCAATGACAAACTCTGTGCTGGCTGGTAATTCACGGTAGGCACTACGAAAATCCGAATGCAAATTAAAATCAAACCGGCCATCAATGGACATCGTTAATTTGCGCCCATCATCAGATAAAACCGCACTGAACCCCGCTTTTCCCATTTTTTATCTCCTTGCTGTTTCAGGCCATTACCTGAGAACAACCTTCCCTGCCAACAAATAATATCAAGCAGTATAGTTTAAATTAACTGACCAACCAGACCCAACCTGTCAGTTATTGTAGCCTAGCAGAAAACAAACTGTACTGAAAAATGCTACGCATAAGCATCCAACATGCCTTCACTCAACCAGCTTGAAGGTGACGAATGCAAACTGGCAGCATCCATCAACGCCTCATCTTCCACCTGACCATCCACCGATGTTAATGATTCATTACCATTCATACTGTCATGTTGTCCTCGCTCCGCTGGTGGCTCATGTGAAATATTAGCGTCCGCGAGATGCAGCCCTTGTTGTTCAAACATTTCACGCAACCGAGGGAGAGAAGCATCCAATGCATCACGCGCAGCAGGGTTCGCGGCGCTAAAACTGACATTTAACTGTTGCTCAGGACCATACACAATCCGCACGTCTACGGCACCCAGGCTGCGTGGATTTAATTTTAATTGTGCTTCGCGCAATTCACTGTTGGCCAGCCAGGTCACTCGCTGTCCCAGTTCACTGGCCCAGGCGGGCTGGCCTACAGGGGTAGGCACCGTCAATATGGGTAAAGTCCCGTTAACCGTTGCACCGGGTAAGCGTGGCATACCTGTCAACAAGTTGTTTGTATCGTCCGCCAGGGTACCTGTAGCAATCAACGAAACCGGTGCCGTCGAACTTGCGGCAGTTACCGGCAGACGAAGTTCAGTGTTCGCTCCCGCTTGTGTTGCTGTCCCCATCGCTGCCGCAAACATATCCATACGCATTGTGCTAGCGATTGGACTGTTGGCTCCGGTAAGAGTACTGGACACACCACTATTATGTGGCATATTGACTGCAACCGAGCCGGTGGCTGGCAACATGTCTGCCCGCAAATAATGTGCTTTGCCTGCATTCAGGCTGGTACGTGCCAGGGTCTGCTGCACTGCCGTAGAAACGGACTTATTCAGCATAGCGGGAATAAGCGGCGATGCACTTGCCCGCTGCGCATCTTGGGTCGCATTGGGTAGTGCAGGCGACATATTTTGTTGGTTGAGTATCGAGGCTTGCGAGCTAAGTGTCGTATTCAATGGTGCAGGTAACGTACTGCCTTCGGCCACTGATACTGATCGCGTTACGGCAAGGTGCGACAATACAGGTTGATGCGCAGCTACCTGTGCAGAATCAAATACCGGATTCATTGTACTGGCAAGTGGCGTATTAACGGTTTGTCCGCTAAGCGCAGAAGCACCTTGCGCAATGGCGGATAACAACGAGGCATCCAGTACAGGGTTACCTGCTTTCGATACTTCTGATGTATGTGCAGTATTTTGCGATACAGCAAGCGGCAATGGATTGCCTTCCATCGGATGAACTTCGCCGGTTTCAGCCACTGCTACACCAGACATTCCATCCATTTGCGCTGTCGATTCTTTCGTTACAACACTTTCACTCTGCATCAGGCGCTTGCCTAACACACCAGCGAATCCCCCAGCCGCCGCACCGCTGGTGGCCACAGGGGCTACCACGCTCCCATTCAGCAGCGTGGCATCTGTGGAATTCACTAATAACGTTAATTCAGCCATTGATTTTTCTGTTGCTATCCCGTCGGTATTCTATTCATTGAATTGTTTATTGAATTATCCACCAAATATTTAGCACAGTCTGTGCCAAACGCTCAGTCATATGATTACGCAGAGGAGGAGGTAAAGGGAGTTATGAACGGGATGATGATTTGGGCATGCGCTGGGCGCGCTCATCCTGTTCCAGCTGTTCTTTTCGGTCAGCAACACGCTGCTCGTCAGCCTGAAAGCGGGAAACCACACTGCCGAGCATTTTCACTTTGCCACGACGGGCAAACCACTGCTGGCGCTGCTGTTCCACCACAGCGACAGCCTGTTGCACTAATCCAGCCTGTTGCTTGATGGCACCTGAAAGATTGCTTAAAAACAACCGGTAATCACCCATTTGCACGGCACTCATACCCATTGCGCCATCGGCATGAAAACGCTGGATATACTCTTCACGATATTTTTTTAACTCATCCAGGCGCTGCTGTGCCTGGTTTAATGCCGATTGTGAATCACCCAGCGAGCGGGCTGCCTGCTGTTCACGATTTTCAGCCACTTTGACCACGGGTTCAAACCGTTGGGAACGCTTCATTACATTACCACTTTAGTTTTTCCGGCTTTCTGAAAAAAGCCCCAGAGTGAAAGTATAGCGACTATCCGGCAAAACACAGGCAAGGTCGCATCACACTAGCCGAATCACATTGGATTCCGTTTGAAACAACGGCGCATCACCCAACAAACGTGGACCACCCACATAATAGCCCTGGATATAATCCACGCCCATGTCCTTTAACACCCGCATGGCATCGTGATTATCCACAAACTCGGCAACGGTATATTTGCCCATGGCATGGGCAATGTCATTCATGGAACGCACCATGGCTAATTGCAGATTATCCCGATGCACATCACGCACAAAAGAACCGTCAATTTTCACAAAGTCCACCGGCAAATCCTTGAGATAGGCAAATGAGGAATAACCCACGCCAAAATCATCCAGCGCAGTTTGACAACCCAGGTTACGCAGGCGGGTGAGAAATTCCACTGCTGGCCCCAGATTGGCAATAGCAATGGTTTCTGTGATTTCAAAGGTCACAGCAGTTGGTGGCACATTGTTTGTCAACAAGGCCGCAGTGATGGTTTCCAGCATGGAAAAATCACCAATGGATTCAGCAGAAAGATTAATGGAGAAATGCAGACGGGGGTTCTTTTGTAATTGTTTCCCCAGCGACTCAAGCGAATGATTGACCACCCAACCATCAACAGCTCGCATCAAACCAAAACGCTCAGCGGAGGCGAGAAACCCAGCAGGCAGAATCAAGCCTCCAGTCTCATCGCGCATGCGCAGCAGCACTTCCTGGCCAAAGACTTGGTTGCTCTTCAGCTCCATGATGGGCTGACAGGCCAGACAAAATAAATCCTCTTCGATGGCTTTTTTAATTTTCCCGGCCCAGCCCATGTCCTCGGTCATGGTTGTCATGTTTTCCTGATCGATGGATCGGTAAATATGCACACGGTTTCGACCAGAACGTTTAGCCAAATGACAAGCCACATCAGCCTGAACCAACAAGTCTTCTTTGCTGACGGGGTGATGTCCGAACAATGTTACGCCGATCGAGCAGCCTATTTGCACCACAGAGCCGTCATATTTAAAAACGTAATCGTCCAGCAGTTTACGATGCGCTTCGGCAGCTTGCATCACCTGCTCTTTTTTCACGTCATACAACAAAATCGCAAATTCATCACCACCGATACGTGCCAGCAAATCACTTTTACGGTTACGCTGATCCAACATGTGAGTCACTTCCACCAGTACATTATCGCCGGCAAGATGGCCCAGAGTGTCATTCACAAACTTGAAATTATCGAGATCGATATACAACAGCGCAAAATCACGCCGACTGCCACGACGGATATTTTCCACCACCCGGTCCAGCTCGGTAAGGAAGTATTGGCGATTGTACAAACCGGTCAGCGAATCATGCTCTGCCATTTCACGCAGGTGTGCCATCATGGCAATGCGGTCACCGATGTCTTCCACAATAGCGGTATACAACAAGCGTCCTTCAACCTCCATTCTGTTGCATTTAATGGCCATAGGAAAACTTGAGTTATCTGCACGAAGCACCGTTACTGTTGTTTCCTGCATACTGCCTTTCAACACAGGTGATTTCACCAATTCCAGAAAATCTGCGTAGGCACTGTCTTTCGGAAACCGCACCAGTTCCACAATAGAATTGCCAATAGTCTGCGTAGCATCGCAGGCAAACAGTTTTTGCGCGGCATTGTTAAACGTCTCAACAATGCCGTATTCATCGATGGTGATAATACCTTCTGCTGCATTGTCCAACACCGACTGTAAACGCATCTGCCGTGAAGCCACCTGCCCCTGCATACGATTAAAAGCCGCCACCAGTAATCGGGTTTCTTCAGTGGGTGAATGCAGTATCGGTAGATAGTTTTCGCCACGACCTGCAGCATCCAGCGCATTGGACACTTCCAACAACGGACGCCGAATGCGCATTTCAAATGCTAAATAGGCCAAAAACAATAACAGCCCCATAAATCCGGCAAAAATCCAGATAATGTTTGACAGGTTATCCGCCGTGTCTAATGACTTCATCATATTTTGTTGTGCAAAATCATCCAGCTCTTCCTGCATCAACTCGATAATGCCCCAGATCTGATCAAGCGTTGGCCGTATTTCATCACGTAAAATTGGCAGATCGGCTCGCCAGTTTTGGGATGTGTAAATTTTCTCTGCCTTCATAAAGTCACGGTCATAGGCTTTTTTGGCCTCCAGCAGCATCGGCAGTGACAGCGACTCCTGAAAACCCAACTTGCCCACGTCGTTATATTCTTTTAGCTGCGCCAACAAATCATCAACCCGCTGTGCATAGAGTGCCCGGTCGCTTTTGTTTTGCTGCATACCGTTTTTGAGTTGCCCAAAGACTCCTGAGCGATTGGCAATAAATATGCGCACCGAACTGATATGTTGAGACCAGGTGTAACGCAACTCTTCCAGCACACGCATCAGCTCCTGCACACGCATCGCTTCCTGTGGGTCGGTAAGATCAGGAGACTCATTGACCCCGGACATTGCAAACTCAATTGCCCGAATGAATTTCAGGTTTTCCGGGAGAAGCTCATTAAGTAGAATCGGCACGGCAGGAAAACGCGTTTCGACGTTTGAGGCGACATTTAATAGATGCGTGGTTTCTTCTTCAAGACGGTTAATCACAAAATCCAGGTTTTCCGCAAAATCCCCGAAACGGCTATAACGCTGAACGACATAATGATCGGTAATATTTTTCGACTGAAATTTAACCTCCGCAACGCGTGCAATCACCTTGCTATAAGTGCTTTCGTCCAGCAACAGAGGGTATTGATAGATCGTACTTTCCGCAATCTGCACGGCATCCTTGAGCGAGTTCAGCACCCAGCCCAAATCCCGGTGTTCCTGCACCAGTCGAGAGCTATCCCGAGATGCCTGTCGCACCTGATTTTGGGTGTAAAAAGCCGCAGGCAATGCCAACGCGGCCAGCAACAGCGCAGTAACCACAAAACGCCAGCGAATACTGATCACTTGCTTGCCTTCTTCTGACAAATCCTGACGTGTGCGTAATGTTGTTCCCATATAAGCTACTCAGCCTAATCTTTCAGATGTACAATAGGGCACGCCTTTCATTTACCCAAATCCTGCGCCATCTCGTAAATTACCGTTGTGCAGCGTTTTCCCGATGTTAATCAACTGTTCCACACATACCACCGCACTGTTTTATATACCTGATCAAATGTCAACCACATGTTACTGCTACTGAATAAGCCCTATCAGGTTCTATGCCAGTTCTCCAACAGCGGCAACCGCCAAACTCTAGCAGACTTTGTCGATATCAAAGCCGTATATCCGGCAGGCAGGCTGGATCGAGACAGCGAAGGCCTGCTACTGCTCACCGATGACGGCGCACTGCAACACCGCATCAGCCATCCTCGCCACAAACTGTACAAAACTTATTGGGCTCAGGTTGAAGGCGAACCCAACCCGATGGCGCTAGCCCGTCTGCAAAAAGGCGTACGACTCAAAGATGGCAAGACCGCCCCAGCCAAAGCATGCATCATCCCCGAACCGCCCATCTGGTCTCGTTCTCCCCCGATTCGCGAGCGAATGAATATTCCCACGACCTGGATTGAGCTGAGTATTTGTGAAGGTCGCAATCGACAGGTACGACGGATGACCGCTGCCATTGGCCATCCCACACTACGCCTGATTCGCTCACAAATCGGCCCATGGTCACTAGGCAGCCTAGCTCCCGGCCAATGGCTCGAAGCGAAAATACCCACAGATTGGCGTACAATCCGCTAGGAGCCTGTCCGAGAATGAAAGTCGTCGCGAGGAGAAGCCATTTTGAGGCAGATTTTCTGTTCATTTTGAGGCGAGAAAATGAACGGAAAATATGACCAAAATGGCCTTTCCGCAGCAGACCTCTCATGCTCGGAGAGGCTCCTAGCATGTCCAACGCCCAACCCAGTAACCCGGTTCCATCATGACTTCAATCTCTCTCAAAGACATATTGCAAGAACCCACAATGACGCAAACGCTACAACAACACATTGTAGTCGGCATTTCCGGCGGCGTGGATTCTTCAGTGACTGCGCACCTTTTAAAACAGCAAGGCCATAACGTGCAGGGCCTGTTCATGAAAAACTGGGAAGAAGATGACAATGACGAATATTGCAGCGCCGCAGTAGACCTCAAAGATGCTCAGCAGGTCTGCGACACTTTGAAAATCCCACTGCTCACACGCAATTTCGCCAGCGAATACTGGGATAATGTCTTTACCTATTTTCTGGACGAATACCGACGCGGTCGCACCCCTAACCCGGACGTGTTGTGCAATAAAGAGATCAAATTCAAAACCTTTCTTGATCAGGCACTGGACCTGGGGGCAAGCCATATCGCCACCGGACATTATGCGCGCGTACAGTATCGTGATGGCTATTTTCGTTTGCTCAAAGCCAAAGACACTAATAAAGATCAGACCTATTTCCTGCATGCACTGAATCAGCAACAACTGGAAAAAACCTTGTTCCCGCTAGGTGAACTGGACAAACAGAAAGTCCGCAAGTTGGCAGCACAGGCCGATTTTGCCAATCATGAAAAAAAAGACAGCACCGGCATTTGTTTTATTGGTGAACGAAAATTCAAGGAATTTCTCAGCCGTTATTTGCCTGCCCAGCCCGGTGAAATGCAAACCCCCGATGGCACCTGCATCGGTCAACACGACGGACTGATGTATTACACTCTGGGGCAACGGCAGGGACTGGGCATCGGCGGCGCAAAAAATGCCAGCGGAGAACCCTGGTATGTAGTGGCTAAAAATCTGGAAGATAATATCTTAATCGTCGCCCAGGGACATAACCACCCACTACTGTTCCGCAAGCAACTCAGTGCAGACCAGTTGAACTGGATAGCAGACACCCCCCAAAGCATCCCTTTTCGCTGTACTGCAAAAACCCGTTACCGACAGGCCGACCAGCCCTGCACGATTACAAAATTGCACGGCGACCAATGCACCGTTATGTTTGATCAGCCACAACGCGCCATTACACCGGGACAGTCCGTCGTATTTTACCAACAAGACGAGTGCCTTGGCGGCGGACCTATTCAGTAAATCAAGTCAATAAGCTAAATTCATAAATAAACAACCTGATAAATAAAATGACCTACACCATCACCGATAGAACCACTGCCCTCGCTGGCATTTTTCAGGCCACACAACTCGTACAGGACATAGCCAATACAGGCAATGCCAATGAGCAGAACATGGAAACCTGCATCCACAGTATATTTCGCACCGATGTCGACAAACCGACAGACGTTTTTGACGGCACGCAAAAACTGCATGCGGGCCTGCGCAAGCTGATTGAGCAACTCGGTGGCCACGATACAAACACAAAAGACAAACAGAACAAAAGCCTGCATATCGCCAAGTATGTTGCCGGCGTGATGGTACTGGAAAAACGGCTGAAACGTGATACCGATATGCTGGCGACGATTGCCAAAGGCATCGAACGAGCCCGCAAACAAATGGAACATTTTTCACTGCTGCATGACAATGTCATCGCAAGCCTGGCAGATACATACTCCCAAACCATCAGCCACTTAAAACCACGCATTATGGTACAAGGTGAACACGTTTACATCTCCAACCCGAACAATGCCAACCGTATTCGCACCCTGCTGCTCGCAGCAATCCGTGCAACGGTGTTGTGGCGACAATGCGGCGGTACACGCTGGCAATTGCTCTTTCAACGACGCGCCATTGTTGATGAGGCAAAACGATTACTGAAGGAACCGTTGATTACAGAATAAACTCCAGCATAAACAAGTGACCACCATGAACAAACACGAAAAAATCAACTATGTTGAATTTCCGGCCAAGGACATCGAAACCACCAAAGCCTTCTTCAGCTCAGTATTTGACTGGACTTTTATCGATTACGGACCGGAATACACCGCATTTGATAATGCGGGCATGGATGGTGGATTTTTCAAATCCGGGTTAACCGTATCCACCAATACCGGCAGCGCACTTATTGTTTTTTACAGCGATGACCTGGAGAAAACACAGTCAAAAATTACGAATGCGGGGGGCAGCATTATCAAACCCATTTTTTCCTTTCCCGGTGGTCGGCGTTTTCATTTTGGTGATCCTAATGGCAATGAGTTTGCGGTTTGGTCAGCGACATAGCACTCACAAATATGTCTCTACTGGATAAACGCCAAACAAAATGTCACCTTATAACATAACGCTGTGGTACTCACATAACTGTATGTAAAATTTCACCACGTACTGTGGAGATTCACATGACCGAAAGCAAAAAAATGTTAACTCTTGAAAAATTCCATGAAGCATTGCACAAAGACATTGATAAACCAGTTAAAGACTTTCGAAAAAACTGGAATCAAGCGCATCGCCGACATATCAAAGTGCATACCGGAGCACATAGAGCTACGTGGGCTAAAGCAACTGTATTATTAGATAAAAAAAATAATAATTGTGCGTGTTCATTTAAATTTTAAGCAAAACGGTATCTCCGATACTGATTATAAAAAGCTGAAATACCTTGTTCGCACCGGGATTGACAAATATTGGTCTCGCCGCATTAATGTAGCTGGCAATAGTTTTATGGTTTGAGTGAAAGCGAGCCATAGTGATGTAAACGCAATTCCAGTGGATCTTTATGTAGAAACAGACAAAGACAATTATGCAAGATCAATGAATCCTGCAACTCTGGGAATAGATGCCAGCTTTATTTACAATAAAGGCTGGCATGCCAATACCAAAAATGCAGATTCTGATTTTCAACTTGTATCGGCACATGAGTTTGGCCACTCAGTATTAATGTATGCGGGAGGTATAGCCTTATCATGGGGACACAAAGGTAGCACAGGTGTCTTAAGCCAATCTGCGAAATCATCTACACCTGGATACCCAAAATCAGGTGCCATTGATATCATGAAATATTATGATTGGAAAAAGAATTCTGCCACCCTTCAACGGAGAGTGACAGATAGTATAGCCATGAAAATAGATGTAAAAAGGCTTATTTGGGGAGCAAATATAAAATGAATAAAGTAAATATATTATTCGCCTCCATTATATTAACAATAACTTCATGCACTTATACAAAAGGTATAGCCGTAGTGAATACTACTGACCGACCAATTGAAGTAACAATTACTTTTAGTCATTCAGATATTTCACCTATTAACTTTATTGTTTCAGATAACGCTGATGATGTATTAATGTATGATGTTGATAGTCGCTCCAGCAATCTATTACGCATGGGACTAAACGAAATCAGGCTGGATAACAAAAGCTGTACAATACATATGTCTCGGGAAGAAGCCGAAAAAAAAATAAAAAAAAATGGATTATGGGAACTAGTAGTTGATGATGAGATGATGAGTTGTCATCACTAGTGTTCGGGCATCAGCGATGCCTATAAAAAATCGCTTAGGTTCTGGTCTGTATATCTTAAACACCGCGCCTCAATCCCACGCAACACGGCGTGCAGATGACATTTCCCATTGTTTCAGTTCTTTAATACAACGTGTTGTGATGCCACCTAAAGAGAGCGAGATTTTTAAAATACCCTGACTTTTTTATTCATTAACACCGGAGATAATTCTTCATAAACAAGCCCTCTTGTGAGATTTCGTAAAGATTCATAATTTCCTTTTACCTCAGCATAACTTATGCTGATGTTTTTTGTCATTATTAGTTTCGTTTCTTGTTCGCAAGTCAGTTTAGTATGTTATTTTTTCTCTTACAGCATGACCTTTCTCAGATTGTTGTTCGATACAAGGATTTTATATTTCATCATTCCGACGAATGCCAAAACCCAGGAGGCTATCTCACTTCTCTGGGTCTTGGTCTACGCCAGGATGATGGAAAAAAACAAACATTACCTTAGGGGACTTCAACAAACTCCAGGGCATTGCCGTCCGGGTCACGACAAAACAAAGCCTGCCGCCCGGATTTGCTGCGGGTAAATTCAACACCTGCTTTTTCCAGTGATGCACTCAATACATCCAGTGTTTCTACGGCAAAGGCTGCATGCCGGTCTCTGCCCCCATGTTCCGGGCGACCTGTAACCGGGTCGGGGTTTGGCAGTTCCAGTAAATGAATCTGCTGATCACCACAATCCAGCCACGCACCGGGGTATCCCAAGTCCGGGCGTTGATGATTTATTTTCAGACCCAGTACATCCTGATAAAACCGCAGCGCGCGCTGTACATCTTCAACAATAAAACTCACATGCAAAATGGCATACATTATTTCTTTTCCTTTATCATTTCGTGCTGACTTCCGTCGCTGGCATCCTGCACCGACAGGTACGCCGCAAGAACAATGAGTGCTCCACCAAACCATTCAGTGGTCGTCACAATTTCATTAGTCAGCCATTGCGACGACACTGCACCTGCCACCAGTTCAAATAATAAAATCACCGCTGAACGGTGTATTGGCATTTTTTTCACGCCATAGATCAACGCCATCGAGGCACTGAAAACGCCAATGCCACCCAATACTATTGCACCGATCCAGGCGTTACTGGAAATAGCTGGCAACGGTGCCTGTATGAGCAATAACCAGATTCCGGCCACCACCACCACTCCCCACCAGGTCATCGCGGCCTTGATGGGGGTGGGCATATGTTTCAATCGCCGCACCGCCACATTGGAAAACGAAAAGCCGATGCCTGCACTGATCGCCAGCCAGTCGGCCTGATCCTGTGGCCAGGGAAAACCCAGTTGCGGATTCCACAGCATCAGCAATGCGCCGATCATGGCCACCGCCAGCGTGGCAAGACCAAAACGTGAGGGTCTCTCCCCCAGCCACCACCACGCCAGCAAAGTGCTCCACAATGGCGACAGGTAAAACAACAGCAAAACACGCACAATATTGCCATCAAGCACGGCAAGCACAAACGCTGTATTCAGCCAACCATTGGCCAGCGCAATAAGTAATAACAGGCCGGGCTGATCCCATAGCGCGCGGCGATGCGGCCATGCCAGCCATAACCCTGGCAATGCGGCGACGGTGAAAATCACCCAGGTCGTCCACAGTCCACTGAGACCTGCTGTCTCCAGCAGACGCAGCGGATACCATACCGTCCCCCAAAAAGTGGCGGCCCACATTAATAATAATACCGGAGTAACTGTGCTGTTTTTCAATACATTAGTGCCCAAAGTTGTTAGCCCTGCTGTGGGTATATTTCCCGAATTTGTCGCGGTGTACCCTCTCCGCTTCTCCGGTATACTACACGGCCTGATTTTCCTGATCTTAATTAAAACCTAAATTCCGCAGTTGACCGCTTAGAGGACGTATTAATTAACATGTTGATGAATATCATGTTTTATGGGCATGGAAAGCTCACCTGCTCGGTGAGTCGCTACGACCTGTATAGCACGTTGCCTTTTGCATCTGGCCGCGTTGCGAATCGTCGCAATAGGCAAGCTATTACTCGACAACTGTTCCTGCGTCACCTAAAGCGCCTACTGTTGGTGTTTTACCTTCAGTTATGAATTCTAGGTTAAAAATGAATCCAGACCTCCACCGGCTACACCCGTACCCGTTCGAAAAGCTGCGGGCATTGAAAGATGGCCTTGTCCCGCCTGCGCACAAGTCACCCATCGCGCTGTCTATTGGTGAGCCAAAACATGCTGCGCCGGATTTTGTGCTGGCGGAAATGACCGCGCAATTACGAGGTCTGGAAAACTATTCCCTCACCAAAGGCACGCTGGCGCTACGTGAAGCCGTTGCCCGCTGGCTGGCACAGCGTTTCAGTATTGCCGCAGAACGGCTCGATCCCGAACGGCATATTCTGCCGGTCAGCGGTACCCGCGAAGCCTTGTTTGCCTTTGCCCAGGTGGTGGTGAATCGTCACGATGATGCCTTGGTGGTCATGCCCAACCCGTTTTACCAGATCTATGAAGGTGCGACTTTTTTGGCGGGCGCGGAGCCGTGGTTTCTGAACACATGGGAAGAGACCGGTTTCGTACCCGATTTCGATATCGTACCCACCGAGGTCTGGCAACGTTGCCAACTGATCTACCTGTGCTCACCCGGCAATCCTACCGGTGCGGTGATCGGCGAGGCTGCCCTGCGCCAACTCATTGCCTTGGCCGACGAGCACGATTTCATCATCGCTTCCGACGAATGTTATTCGGAAATCTATTTTGACGAAGCCACGCCGCCCGTTGGTCTGCTGGAAGTTGCGGCGAAAATAGGTCGTGATGATTTTAAACGCTGCGTGGCGTTTCACAGTCTGTCAAAGCGTTCTAACCTGCCAGGTCTGCGCTCCGGGTTTGTTGCCGGTGATGCTGAGGTGCTGGCAGAATTTTTGCTCTATCGCACCTACCACGGCTGTGCCATGCCCATTCCCACCCAGGCCGCCAGCATCAAGGCATGGGGCGATGAACAACACGTCGCAGATAATCGCGCGCGTTACCGTGAAAAATTTGCGGCAGTACTGGAAATACTTTCACCCGTGCTGGACGTACAACACCCTGATGCCGGTTTTTATCTGTGGGCAAAAACACCTGACATAACTGGCGTTGATGATGAAAGCTTTGCCCGCAATTTATTTGCCCAACAAAACGTCACCGTGGTACCAGGGCGTTATCTGTCACGCGATACGCTCACGACTGATGGAAAAACCGTTAACCCTGGCGCTAACCGGGTACGCATGGCACTGGTCGCACCACTGGAAGAATGCATTGATGCTGCACAGCGTATTCGTAGCTATGCAGAAACACTAAGGAGGTGTGACAAAATAACTTGAACACATGGCTATCCATTCATCTCGCTCAGCTTCGTTGTTCGAACTTGAAATATCGACATATTCCTGCGTTCGAACGCCTTGCTGAGCGAGCGCCTGAATACCCATGTATTCAAGTTATTTTGTCACGCCCCCTAAAACATTAGGGGATTTCCTATTTACCGTCATTTTGGCGAAAGCCGGAATCCAGGAACTTTAAATAACCTCTGGGTTCTGACCTTCGCCAGCTAGAGTGACGAAAACAGATAATCCATTCATAAATTTCACCTGTTTAACTGGAGCAACAAAATGACCGACCTGAAAAAAGTCATCGAAGAAGCCTTTGAAAAACGCGCCGATATCACTCCGCGCAATGTCGATACCCACGTCAAGGAATACGTTACCGAGGCCATTCGCTTGCTCGATACCGGTGAGTTACGTGTTGCACAAAAAATCGACGGCGACTGGGTAACCAATGAATGGCTGAAAAAGGCCGTATTGTTGTCGTTCCGTATTGAAGACAATGAGTTCATGAAAGGTGGCTTCACCAATTATTTTGATAAGGTGCAATCAAAGTACAGTGATTACAATGCACGCGATTTCCGTGAATCCGGTGTGCGTGTAGTGCCTCCAGCCTCTGTTCGGACGGGTTCTTACATTGCACCGGGTGTAATACTGATGCCCTCCTACGTGAACATCGGCGCTTACGTGGACAGCGGCACTATGGTAGATACTTGGGCAACAGTAGGTTCCTGCGCGCAAATCGGTAAAAATGTTCATCTCTCTGGCGGTGTCGGCATTGGCGGTGTACTGGAGCCTTTACAGGCTTCGCCTACCATCATCGAAGATAATTGTTTTATCGGCGCACGCTCCGAAGTGGTGGAAGGCGTCATCGTCGAGGAAGGCTCAGTCATTTCCATGGGTGTGTACATCGGTCAAAGCACTAAAATTTACGATCGTGAAACCGGTGAAGTCACTTATGGCCGCATCCCCGCAGGTTCCGTAGTGGTTTCTGGTAACCTGCCTTCCAAAGACGGCAGTTATTCACTGTATTGTGCAGTCATTGTGAAAAAAGTCGATGATAAAACGCGTGGCAAAGTGGGCATCAACGAACTGTTGCGCGACATTTAGTTAAAGCCCTCAAAAAATACCCGGCAATAATCGTAAAGGCGCAAAGAACGCGAAGTACCTCTTTTTTGCGTCCTTTGCGGTAAATTGACAAGGCACTTAAGATAGATGACAACGATCTACGGCATCAAAAACTGCGACACCGTGCGCAAAGCGCGCAAGTGGCTGGAGGCGCACGATATTGACTATACATTTCATGACGTACGCAGCGATAGTTTGAACAAAAAAGACCTGTCTGCCTGGGTAAAATCCGTCGGCTGGGAAACGCTGCTCAACCGGCGAGGCACCACTTGGCGGCAATTGCCAGACAAGGACAAGGAAACCATTAATGAAGCCAATGCCATCCAATTGATGTTGGCCCAACCGACCTTGATCAAGCGTCCTGTGTTGGTGCATGACAAAAACATCCATGTGGGTTTTAAGCCAACGGAATACGAAGCGCTTTTTTAAAAAACCCTGATTCAAAATACATGAATTGATTTTTTCTCCGTCATTCCGGGATTTTAAACCATTATGCACCCAACAGAATCCGCCACCCTGGCACTGGCTAAAGACCTCATCTCCCGTCGTTCACTCACGCCCGAAGATGCTGGTTGCCAGGAATTGATGATCACCCGCCTTGAAGCCCTGGGTTTTGTTATCGAACGCCTGCGCTTTGGTGACGTGGATAATTTCTGGGCGCGCCGCGGCAGCAACGCTCCGCTTTATGCCTTTGCCGGACATACTGACGTGGTACCCACCGGACCAGAAGCTCAGTGGCAGTCCCCGCCATTTGAACCTACCGTTATGGACGGCATGCTGTACGGTCGTGGTGCAGCGGACATGAAAGGTAGCCTCGCTGCCATGATCACCGCTTGCGAACGCTTCATAACCGCATATCCCGAGCACACCGGCTCCATCGGTTTTCTCATCACCAGTGATGAAGAAGGCCCGTCTGTTAACGGTACAGTGAAAGTGATCGAACACCTCGAAGCTCGTGGTGAAAAAATGGAGGGTTGTCTGGTGGGTGAACCTTCCAGTACCAGCATGGTGGGTGATGTCATCAAAAATGGCCGTCGTGGTTCACTAGGCTGTACCCTTACCGTCCACGGTATACAAGGCCACGTCGCCTATCCACATTTAGCAGACAACCCCATTCACCGCCTCGCTCCCCTGCTCGCCGAGTTGTGTGCGCAGGAGTGGGATCAGGGCAATGAGTTCTTCCCTGCAACCACGTTTCAGATTTCCAACATCAATGCCGGTACGGGTGCCACTAATGTTATTCCTGGCGACGCCGTGGTGATATTTAATTTTCGTTATTCTACGGAAGTCACACACGAACAATTGCAGCAACGGGTGCAGGCCGTCATCGATCGACACAAGCTGAATTACAGCATCGACTGGAACCTCTCCGGCAAACCTTTTTTAACCGCCAGCGGTGCGCTGGTGGATGCGGCTAAAGCGGCGACAAAAAAAATCACTGGTGTTGCCGCAGAACTGTCAACAGCAGGAGGTACTTCGGATGGTCGTTTCATCGCACCAACAGGCGCGCAAGTGGTGGAGTTAGGTCCGGTGAATGCCACTATTCATAAAATTGACGAATGTGTAGCTGTAGAGGATTTGGACAAATTATCAGGTATGTATGAAAACATGCTGGAGTCATTGCTCACATAGAGACCCATGCTGCAAAAAAAAACCGGATCACACAATAAGCCCAAATAACCGGCTTACCGCCTTCCAGGTAAACATCTGTAATTTTGAGGAGTTCACATCTGGAGTAGACATACAGGCCAGCAACCCCTTGTCACCAATGGGTAACAACACGACACAACCGGATTTGGAACGGATAAACATTTCTTCTAATCCGTCGTACTCGAGCTCAGACATAATTTTTTCACACATCAGCTGTAACTCGACAGACAAGGCACCCGCTCTTTCAAAGTCATCCACATTACCTTCATAAGCCAGTGTCAGACCGTCTGGTGCCACAACCATGGACAGTAGTATTTGTGGATTGCTGTTATTCAGCTCTTTCAGAATTGCTTCTATGGTTTCTTGTTCCAAGGAAACTCCCTCAGCGCTTGTATTCGTCGGCAACCATCACTCACTCTCAAGCCGCCTCTATAATATACCCGTGGCGTTTGAGATTTAGGCTTTCAGTGTGTGTCATATTCATTTCATGATGAGGCGAAATGACAAGTAATAGCCGGACTATTGCGAGGAATTTCAATGCAGCCATGGAATAAAGAAGACATGCAATAAAACCTAAATCTCAATCACTACGGGTATATCATCGGCATGATAGGGTTTTTCTTAAACAAACTGTTGAATGACAGGAACATAAACCTGAATACTCCCAGGCAAGCTCAGTAACACTTATAACGCTTTATTCGCACAAGGTTCGCACAATACCATTTTCAACATAAAATGAAACTATGCGGATAATTCACAACAAACCTGAGGATAGTTGTTGTATCAGGGATGGTCTTAGAGCGTCGCAGCCAACATCGCGGCGGTCTTTTTTGCTTCCATCAGAACCATCCCGAGATTAATTCCGGGTTTGGCCGACACTGCCAGCACATGTGTGGTGCCAACATGCACGAGCAACAGAACGCCTTTGGCGCCATGCAGCAACACCAGTTTCAACTGACCACGCGCCAACTCATCTGCCGTCCGGTCAGCCAGACCCAACAATGCGGCGCACATAGCCCCCAGTCGATCCGGGTCAACGCCATCACCCAATACTGAGGCAATGTTCATGCCGTCACGAGACATCACTGCAGAGGCTTCCATTTCCGGCGACTTGCCATTTAACGTCCTGAGTATGGGACGAATAACCTTGTCAAGATTTTCTTTTTTAAGATTTGTCAAACTCCCAAACCTCCTTAATCACACGCACTACCACTCGCGTTGTTAATATATTTTCCAGTCAGGTAACTTTTGGTATCAGGAATAATCCCCGTTTACCTATAAAACCAACACTCTGACTAAGAAATTATCCGCTAACAACATCATCTCTCAACAACAATGGGATGCTGTATAGCCTTTATCATAAACACTTTATGCCTTCTGCCTTTTATACCTGCACCTTTTCTCTATATTTTTTAATCAATCAAATTTGTACTCTATGATAAAACCGTTTTTTGTTTGTATTCGCATTAGCGGCAACCAAAATAAATTCTTCAGGGAATATACCCGTGGCGTTTGATATTTAGGTTTTATTGCGCGCCCTCTTCATTCCATGGCTGCGTTGAAATTCTTCGCAATAGTCCGGCTATTACTCGACAACTGCTCCTGCGTTGTTCTACCTACGGCCATCCCTAGCCTAGTCATCATGTCGCCTAGCCACGAAATGAAGAGGGCGCGCAATAAAACCTAAATCTCAATCGCTGCGGGTATATCATCAGAACATATCCTGCTCTATCCAGGCGCATTCACCATCACATTCTCCGAATGAAGTGGTAATTAGTTGTTGCCGATATGGCGCAAAATAGCGTTATGTACGCCACTCATCAAAACATCCTTTTTAATGGCACTACGTGATGATTCAATTAACCCATCCGCCTGGCGATTTGCCATCCCGGCAAGGTCAGTGGCAACAGCAGCGCTGTAAAATGAATAGACCTCGGCTTTTTCGATTTCCAGACTTGTGGCGATATCATCCAGAGTACGCGGTTCGTCCACCCACAGTGAGGTAATACGCATACCGTGCGGTATCTGCGGCAGGCGGGAGAAATTAGGCCAACAACGTAAATAAAACAATCTGGATAAATCTGTACCTACCGGTACCCGACCACGGGCTGTGCGCCAGGCTAAATCCCAAATCAGGTAATCAATAGATATAAATTGCAACCCATCAGGGTTTTCTATAGATGATCCAGTACTATTCGTCACATCATTATTAATTTCAAAAGTAAATTCTGTAGTGTCCTTTGCTTCACTCAATTGCTCAAGCTGATCATTGCTCAAACCATTCAACACTCGGCCTTCATGGGGAAAAAGTATAAGCTGTTGATCCTTCTCGCACCGCACACTGATGCTGCATTCACGCCCATCACATTCTTTCAAACAAGCAAGCAGGTGCCCTAAGAAATAATCATTCGGGTCAAAGCTATTCACAACATCTGCTTGTGTATCCATGGACTGCACAGGTTTTGTAGTCATGTTCTGTGCAATGTTATTGGCACTGTTCGCAGCGGTATCAATTTCCGGTACAGTGGATACCTGTTCATGGTTTACTGCAAACTCGGCGAGCGATGGCAAACCAATCACCAGTCGCAAAATAGATTCCCATAACAAACCTAGCTTGGTAGGCTTGCAGATATAAACCGCCCCTTCGGCGGTGGATGGCGATTCAGAAAGGACAATAGCAACCAGGTTGGGGAATTGCTGCCGAAACGATGCCCACACACCCGCTTCACCATCCAAATCAACAATGGCAAGATCAGCCTGTTCGCCTGCAGCAACCTCGCAGCGGTTTTTGTAAACCACCTTGAATATGGTCTCCATCCTGGTCACAGATCGTTCGTCCATTCCGAGCAAAGCAATCTTTATTGGCTTTCGCTCCTGCTTATTCATTATCTGCACCATTTTATAACTTTATCTTTGGTATCTACCGCCAAAAAATCTGGCTTCCTTTTTCTATACCCGTGGCGTCTGAGATTTAGGTTTAAGTGTGCGTCATATTTGCTTCATGGCGAGGCGAAATGACGCGCAATAGTCGCTCTATTGCAAGGAATTTCAACGCAGCCATGAAGTCAATAGGGCGTGCAATTAGACCTAAATCTCAATCGCTACGGGTATATACCCTTTGATCAAGCAAAAATGATATCGGCAAGCATCTCAGAAAATTGACTCTTTCATTATTTATCATCTTGGCTAACGCCAATAAACCTGCCTTGATAAAAACCATTACCAGTTTAATGAAGGACGTGTTACGCCGCCATGGAGGTTAAGTTTTAACCATAGCAGACGGCCATTCCATTATAAGTTTCGGTATCATTTGCTGATACGTTTACTCATCCTCCACTCTCTGCTGCCTTTCTTCCCGTTGCTTCATCCTGAGCGCGTATCGCTCTGGATTGCTTAATCTCAATTCTTCAAGTCGAGCCTCGCGGCGTTTTTTATGCACTGTACGTTTTTCAGCATGCGCTTTTTTTCTTTGCTCCCGCTCAGCACGCTGCTGAGCAATCCTCTCGCGCTTTTCTTGCGCAGCTTCTACAAGCTTTTCACGTTTTTCTGCAGGCATCGCTTTCAGTCGGGCTTCCCAACGTCGCTGGGCGTGGTTAAAAATTTCAACGGGTTGTGCGGATACTGAATAGCGATCTTTTTCCCGTATAAAGGCTTCACCCATCGGAGCCAAAACAGGGTATGCCGTACCGGCATTAAACTCACCTTTCGGCAAGATGCGCACCCGGATAAGCACAGGCTCGGTTGATTCTGCGGAGGATTGCTCACCATCGATTTCAGGGCTATCGTGAACAAGCACAAAACTGGTACGTCGGCTCAGTTGTTTCAGTGCCGTTTCCAACGGCAGGTCGCTCACGTCTATGGTGACGTTGTGCTCAGCCTTGGGGTCCATCAGTATTTCAACACCCGTCAGCGTCGCAATGCGTGCCACCGTGTCTTTATACGATGCATCATTTGCGTGGATAGAAATTTTATCGGAGGATTTATCATACGAAACACGAGCAGGCTCAGCCCAAAGCTGGGCGTTCATCAAAAAAATAACACTGGCAAACACTATTTGGCAAAGCGGTCTGTGAAAAAAATTCATGTCATACCCTCCATTATTTCAGTGGTTAAAAAAAGCGTGGCGGGAAAATCCCGCCACGCTGATAACACAGAATAAAAACAACCCGTTATTCGTTATTAACAGTTGTTACCACTGACACACAGGCCGCCACGTACAAAACCACCCCAGTCGTTGGTATCTTCACCCGTACCAGCAGTATGGCTTACCGAGCCCGAATGGGTCACACCAGACGGACCGTCCGGCGAGAAAAACTCAACCCAACCACCAGAGCCACCCATGGAACCCGCTAGCGTTGCATTTGCGTCACCGCCATTCGCGCTGATTGCACCACTATTACTCACTGTAGGTCCATATAATTCGACACCGTCTGAACGTCCGCCCTGGTATTCGCCAGCACCACCGTTGTTAGTGATATTACCACTGTTACTGACCGGGCCCAGCTCTGCATACATATCAACATCATTGGCGTAATTACCATAGCCCGTGGTACCACCATCGATGCCCAAGTCATCACCGCCACTGGCGATGATATTGCCGCTATTGCTCACACCGTTATAACCCCAGAACCAAATGTAGCCAGAGCGACCACTACTATCAGTAGTCGATTCCAGACTCTCACCTCCCGATGTATCGATGTCACCGCTGTTGCTGGTCATTTGCAAGTCTGGATTGAGGTAACCATAATTATAGGCAGTTTCCAGATAAACATAGCCACCGGAACCGCCATTGGCAGGGGTTGTTGTCGCCGTCGCTACCACATTGCCGCCACGGGTAATGAGATTGGCTTCGTTGCTGACATCGCCGGAGGGCACGTCGATATCAATATCTGACCAAACCTCGTCGTTATACATACCTACATAGCCCGCAGAGCCACCAAAGTTGGCGTCACCACCGCTGGTATCGATCTCACTGTAACCCAGGAAGGCCAAACGCGCTTCAGAAGGATAGTCCTCGCTGTATATTTCAGCATAGATATAGCCACCCTCACCACCATTGCCGCTGCCCGCCGCCACCGCATCACCACCAGAAAGGTCGATATTACCGGAAACAAGCAAATCCTCTGCGGGTGTATATTCATAAATGGAACCGTACTCCGTATAGAAATACGCATATCCACCCTCACCACCATCGAAACCTGCGTCGCTCGTATCACCGCCCATGGCCAAAAGACTGCCACTGTTGACCAGTTTTCCGCCATAAGCTTCCATTTCAATAGAATCACCGTCTCCGCCATTGCCCGCACTACCGGTGCCACCCTGGGCGTTAATATCGCCACTGTTCAGCATATCGCCGGTATAGGCATAGAGATAGACCCAGTCACCATTGCCACCGGTTTGGCCATTGCCACCACGGCTCACCAAGTTACCGCTGTTGTGCAGGCTGCCGTAATAAGCCTCAAGATCAATATACCCACCATTACCGGCTATCCCGCTAACGGCATCACCACCCAAGCTATTAAGATCACCCGTGTTTTGCACGACGTAATCGCCATAGAAACCTACATCCCCACCATCTCCGCCATCACTTGCCGCACTGTCCGCGCCACTTGTACTGATGACTCCGTGGTTATACAAAGAGTAGTTCGCTGAAATTCGCACATAGCCGCCGTTTTGACCATCCAGCGTACCGGCAGTGTCAATGCGACTGCCCGCCCTGCCCACGTATGAGGCGGGATCAATACGTAAATCGCCACGATCAGTGGCACTCGCATCCGCCGTGGTAATAGTGCCGTCATTAGACACATCATTATCAAGACTGACCCGGGCATAAGAGGTGTAATTGAGTTCCAGCGTCAAGGTGACACCGCTGGAAATAGAAATGCCCGTTACCGGATCTTCATCACTTAACGTGCCATTACCATCAGAGACACGCAACACTGCATTGCTAGCAATCAGATAGGGAATGCCCGCTGCCGGTTCTGCCGCCAGCACAGCGATGGTAGTATCTGTCGTAATATTCAGTGGATTACTACCCAAATAAGTGCTGGGGGTCATGACCCCAAAACTGGCATTCGCCGTGCCACTGGTCAACATTTCTATATTGCCCGTACCGGCCTCTTTATAGAATTCAACATAACCACCCGTTCCACCTGACCCACCATCGTTCCCTCCCAAACCTCCGATAGTCGTAATGCTACTAGCAGAGCCCGAAGGAGAAGGTGAATCGGATGAGCTGCTGCTACAACCCGCAATCAACAAAGGTGACACTAAAACTCCCGCGACAATCAGTTTCTTTCTTATGTGCATACTTCTCTCCTGCATAAAAGCAATATTGAGCTAACATTCCAGGGCATAACGCTTTTTCAGCTTCAATCCAGCTTACCCCCCATTCAATAACCAGACCTTGCCGCTGAATTAAACGTAACTGCAACGGAAGGAAAGGAAAAACACATCCTCAGGTCGGCTTGCTGACAAAAACCTTTAGTCATTATTCAATACAAAAGAGTATAAATAATGCTTGACAGGGAGTTTTTCGGTATTTTTAACTTTAAATAATTGTCGAAAAGCGCTGTAAATATTACGTAAGCAAAGTGTTATTTAGAGGGATATCTTCTCTCAAGAAGGAAAATGTCAATCTAAAAAATCGGGCACATTGTGACATTAAAAAGCGTCGACGATGCCGACTCATAATTGGAACTTGATCGACTCTCTCCCAGTTATCGATATATTTTTATGAAAGGTTAATTATACTCGTAGCGTTTGATATTGAGGTGTTCAGTGTGTGTCAAATTCATTTCATGGCAAGGTGAAATAACGAAGAATAGCGAGTCTATTGTGAGGAATTTCAACGCTGCCATAGAATAAAGGAGACGTGCAATGAATGCCTCAATATCAAACGCTACGGGTATAAATAAAGAGGGTATAGGCATAACTAACAGCTTCCTTCAATGCTGTTTTAAAATTTGACGCAATGGTTTTATAGAAGTGACATACTTGCCGGAAAATGAATACTACTTACAGTTATTCAATAATAAACCTGCCTTAATGGAAATTGTAAGTTTCGTGAAACGAAATGGCTGGTTTTCAATATTAGTTTTCGCCATCGCGGCCCTGACAAATACGGCTTGACGTTACCGACAGAAACATTTGGCGTTATGTGCAGTCACAGCTATCATTGAGGTAGGCGTAGTGAGTGCTTTAGTCTAAAATGAATTAAGTAAAAGGCCTGATATGGACACAGAAAAAAGACGTTTTTCACGCATTTCATTCGTGACAGATATTCATCTGGTCAATGCCGAAGGCAGCTGGGACGCCAAACTCATTGATATTTCCCTGAAAGGTATTCTGGCCGCAATGCCTGACGGCTGGCATAGCAAAATCGGCGACCATTACCTCGTGGAGATGTTGACGGATAATTCGGATGCAACGATCCGTATGGAAGTCTCTGTCACCCACATTGAGGAGCAGCATGCAGGCTTCCGCTGTGAGCACATCGACCTGGACAGCATTTCTCACCTGCGCCGGCTGGTGGAATTAAACCTGGGTGATAGCGAAATGTTAAGCCGTGAGCTGGCCGAATTAATAAACGACTGATTCAGGCTCGCAACACAAACATTTTTTCGGCAACTGTCTGTTTACAAGGCTGCCAGGGCTGCGGCCAAGGTTTTTACACCCACGATTTTCATGCCTTTGATGCCGCCTTTAGGTACATTGGCTTCAGGTACGATGGCCTGCCGAAAACCGTGTTTGGCTGCTGCATTCAAACGCTCCTGACCACTGGGCACCGGACGGATCTCGCCAGACAGCCCCACTTCACCAAAGACCACCAGATCCGTGGACAATGGGCGGTCGCGCAGACTGGAAATAATCGCCAACAATAACGCCAGATCCGCACTGGTCTCCAGCACTTTCAGTCCACCCACTACGTTAATGAAAACATCCTGATCACCCACCTGTACACCGCCGTGGCGATGCAGTACAGCAATTAACATGGACAAACGGTTTTGGTCCACTCCCACAGCCAGACGCCGTGGATTGCCATAATTGCTGTCGTCCACCAGGGCTTGAAGCTCCACCAAAATAGGCCGCGTCCCTTCCCATACGACCATCACCACACTGCCTGCGGCGGGTTCATCGGCGCGCGAGAGGAAAATCGCCGAAGGGTTTTTAACTTCGCGCAAACCCTTTTCCGTCATTGCAAAGACACCCAGCTCGTTAACCGCACCAAAGCGGTTTTTCACCCCACGCAGGGTGCGGAAACGGCTATCGGTGGAACTTTCCAACATGACGGAACAGTCAATCATATGTTCCAGCACCTTGGGTCCGGCCAAAGTGCCATCTTTGGTGACGTGGCCAACAAGTATCAGCACGGTATTTGTCAGCTTGGCAAAACGTATCAGGTAGGCCGCGCATTCGCGCACCTGCGCCACGCCACCAGGGGCCGATGGCACTTCTTCGCGACTCATTACCTGTATGGAATCCACTACCAGTAATTTGGGTTGATGTTTTTCGGCCACCGCACAAATGCTCTCCACGCTGGTTTCGCTGAGCATTTTCAGGCTGTCGGTGGGCAGGGACAAACGCTGCGCACGCATTGCCACCTGTTGCAGGGATTCTTCGCCAGTCACATACATAGCGCTTTGTGATTGCGCCAGTTTGCATAGCACCTGCAACAGCAGCGTGCTTTTGCCCGCACCAGGATGGCCACCAATGAGAATCGCCGAGCCTGGTACCAGACCGCCTCCTAACACCCGGTCCAATTCATCAACACCTGTCCCCAAACGCGGTAGTTCACTCAGGTCGATGTCGGCCAGGATTTTGACATCCGACAAGCTGCCCGCATAACCGGCAAACTGCCCAGCCCCAGGTTTGCTGCCACCGCTAACCGGGCTTCCAGTGCGAAATTCCGACAACGTATTCCATGCACCGCAATCATCGCAACGACCCTGCCACTTGGGAAAATCCGAGCCGCAGTCACTGCACACATAGGCGATTTTGGTTTTGGCCATGATTCTATTTTCCGTTATACCGTGGTGATTATTCCACCCTGCAGATACTGTCGTGGTACACGCGCAGTGACGCCGCAAAATAATGTATAGGCAATAGTATCTGCCGCCTGCGCCACGGTTTCCGCAGGCAGACCGTCTCCCCATAACACCACCTCGTCACCCACCTTCGCAGCAGGTAAACCACGCAAATCGACACTGATCATGTCCATGGAAACGCGACCAATGAGAGGCACTTCCACACCATTCACCAATACTGGTGTACCAGACGGTGCGTGGCGCGGATAGCCGTCACCGTAACCTATACCCACCACACCGACAGACATGGCTTCGGGGCAAACCCAGGTACCACCGTAACCCACAGCATCTCCCGCCTGACACGCGTTGATCGCGATCAATTCACTGCGCAGGGTCATTACCGGGCGCAAATGCCGATCAGCCCCGGTCTCGCCCAAAAAAGGCGAGGCACCGTAGAGCATAATGCCGGGACGGTCGATGTCAGCGTGGCTACCCAACCAGCCTAGAGTACCCGCCGAGTTGGCGATGCTGCGTTCAGCCTGCACGCCAGGCAGCACATTGTTGAAGGATTCTATTTGTTGCTGAGTGCTGGCATTATGGAAATCATCAGCACAGGCTAGGTGGGTCATCAGCCGTGGTGGCTGATTCACGGCATCACAGGCACTGAGTCGTGCCCATACGGCCGACACAGCATCTGGGGCAAAACCTAAACGGTGCATGCCAGTGTCTACCTTCAGCCACACGGTAATCGGCTTTGAAATATCCTGTTGTTTAGACAGAGCCTGCAACGCATCAAGTTGCATGGCATGATGCACCACAATATCTAACCGGTATTGTTGGATTTTGACTAACTCGTCGGCATGAAAGAACCCTTCGAGCAACAAGATAGGTTGATGAATGCCCGCCTCACGTAAAACCAGTGCTTCTTCGAGACTGGCTACCGCAAAACCATCGGCATCAGTCAGCGCCTGTGCTACCGGTAACAGCCCGTGACCGTAGGCATCCGCTTTGACGACGGGAAATTGCCTGGCCTCAGGGTCAGTCGCCTGTGCCCGTTGCAGATTATGTCGCAAGGCATCGAGATCAACGACGGCCTGCGCCGCCCGACTCATGCGCCAGGGCCCGAGTGCGAGTAACCATCGTCATCGGAATAAATATCGTGAACAAGATTCTCGAAACGCGTGTATTGGCCATTGAAGTGCAACCGCGTCATGCCAATGGGACCGTTACGCTGTTTCCGAATGAGAATTTCTGCAGTGCCTTTGTCTGGACTATCTTCGTTGTAAACCTCATCGCGGTAGATAAAAGCAATGACGTCGGCATCCTGCTCTATGGCGCCCGATTCACGCAAATCAGACATCACTGGTCTCTTGTCAGTCCGCTGTTCTAAGCTACGGTTGAGCTGCGACAGGGCTATCACCGGCACATCCATCTCTTTAGCCAAAGCCTTCAATGAACGTGAAATTTCGGAAATTTCGTTAGTACGGTTTTCACTGGTGCCAGTCACTTGCATCAGCTGCAAATAGTCGATAACAATCAATCCCAGTTCTCCGTGCTCACGACTGAGACGGCGAGCACGAGCACGCAGATCATTAGGGGAAAGTGCGGGTGAATCATCTATGAATAAAGGTGCTTCGGACAGAATGCCTACTGCTGAGGTCAACCGTGGCCAATCTTCATCTTCTAGTTTACCGGTACGCATTTTATGCTGGTCAATACGCCCAAGCGATGATAACAAACGCATGGCCAATTGCTCACCCGGCATCTCCATACTAAAGACCGCTGTCGACAACCCAGCCTGAATCGCGGCATTCTCAGCGATATTCATCGCAAAGCTGGTTTTACCCATAGAGGGACGACCTGCTACGATAATCAAGTCCCCTTTTTGCAAGCCAGAGGTTTTCTCATCGAAATCAGACCAACCTGTCGGCACACCAGTAACAGGGTTATCCTGTTGGAATAGTACATCAATTCGATCAATGGCCTTAACCAGCAAGTCCTTGATTGCGGTAAACCCCTCCTTACCACGCGCACCCTGCTCGGCAATTTTGAACACCGCACTTTCAGCAGAGTCCAACAATTCTTCAGTGCTACGGCCTTCGGTTTGATAAGCGCTACCGGTAATATCATTGCCCACAGAAATGAGCTGGCGCAGCACCGAGCGGTCGCGCACGATTTCTGCGTAGGCCTTGATGTTGGCCGCGCTGGGGGTATTTTTGGCCAATGCGCCGAGGTAAGCCAAGCCGCCAGTCTCGTCCAGCAAAGCTTGATTATCCAGCCATTCAGAAAGCGTTACCACATCGCAGGGTCTGCTATGTGCGTTGAGAGCGGCCATAGCGCGGAAAATCAGCCGGTGGTCACGACGATAAAAATCTTCTTCCACCATCAGATCGGCGACCTTGTCCCAGGCCTCGTTATCCAGCATCAAACCACCCAATACGGACTGCTCAGCCTCCACAGACTGTGGTGCCATACGCAACGCTTCGGTGGCAATATCAGCTATTTCGGGTGGGTACTGTAACTCGCTCATCGTCGCATCATACTACCTGATTGTGTCCGAAAAGACCGATGGAAAAGTGCCGCAATCAGGCAGAAAAATATAAAGGCGTCACCCCGCTGCTGCCTCGGGGTGACGCCTTACCTCTATACCATAGGCTTTCTGCGGGTAACGCAGATTTAAGCTTCGGCGACCACGCTCAGTTTCACCGTGGCCAACAAATCACTGTGCAGTTCAATGCTGATTTCGTAGTCGCCCGTCTGACGTAGCGAACCTTCCGGCAAACGCA
>Ga0316204_10001890_pt1 | contig 52250 bp, 43 predicted proteins | sample 6monrhotite_MG_2_FD_205661 | JGI IMG/M metagenome (GOLD analysis project Ga0316204, IMG submission 205661) | Microbial mat bacterial communities from mineral coupon in-situ incubated in ocean water Damariscotta River, Maine, United States -... | ecosystem: Environmental > Aquatic > Marine >... | reverse complement strand
AACTTCCAAGCCAATACCCTAACCGGTTCTATTGAATCCCCATAGAGACTGCATCACACCGAAGGCGGTGTACAACACTGCGTCCAAATAACTGAAGCCCTACTTCAGCTATTGAGACTTAATTGTTAGGGATAGAAACCTTAAGTCAATTCCTGGGAAAAGTGGTCTCCAATCAGCGGACCACTTTTTTTTATGCCCTGTTGTATCCGATATGATTGAGGAATTCGATGAGAACTGAATGTTGTCGACTAATTGAGTCGCTTATCGACTAAATTATTTTCAACCCTGCTGTTGATGTAAATTTACTCTAAGTCAATAATCTATCAGGATATGCAAACTTCAAAGAACACTATTTCAAAGAACATTATCTCCCCCTCATTAGAACTTGATGCTGACCTCGTAGAATTTCTCCGCAAATCAAATATTGGAGAAGGTCCCGGGCAAGAAGCATTTGTGTGTAACTACGCTGGAGAAATGGTGCATTGGCTAGATTTTGCAGCCACGTGGAATGTACAATTGAAAAAAGTGAAAGCTATTTTTAAAGATAAACCCCTACCGAATTTTTATATAAGCATGTTTGCCGGACTTAAATAATTTCGAACGGTTGGCATAAGTATGACCCCCAATACTGTGTTTCTAGGGATTAGAAATTTTAAGTTCAGTTCCTGAAAAAAGTGGTCTCCAATGAGCGGACCACTTTTTTTTATGCCCTAACTTTGCTGTATGTCTTCCAAAGTAGCCTACCAACCAGTGAGTTGTACTTTCTACGATGAGCTGATTTTGTTCATTCAACAGAAAACAGCCGTGCAATTAACTTACCGGACACCGGATGGTTGTAAAGTGGAGGCTTCGACCATTTTGAAGGACATCTACACCCGAAACAAAGAAGAGTTTGTAAAGACTTCCAAGCTCGGTGAAATCCGATTGGACTGCCTGCTGTTGATCAACGGGAAACCTGCCAAGGACTTTTGTTGAGTTTTTCGTTTTTTCACTTCACCCAGGCTGTCAAATCGATTGACGCAAGCGAAACGCCAGTGTAGCTTGTGTTGTATCGAGAACAGTCCACAGGCAATGCGACCACAAAGTCTACTACAAATCAATCCAACTCCCTGAAACTAAATTGGCGAACCACGATTTTACCGCGACCCGCCAATTAACCCAATCAATCCACTAACTAAGAACCTACCTGTCCAAGGGCAGGTTCCGAACCAAAAAAATACGTTACCTATTTAAAATACATGGCGTCAAAATTTTCCTTGAATCGCTCAAAACGAGGGATAGAAACAGCACGAACGTACCCTTGATTCGGGTTGTTTTTGACAAAATTCTGGTGGTAATCTTCTGCTGGCCAAAACTTCTCCAGCATTGTCACCTCAGTAGTTATTTTCGCACCATTGTAGGTTTGTACATCCTCCAGCTTCTTGATGGCCGCATCAATAATGGCTTTCTCTTCATCGTTTGCATAGAAGGCAGCAGAGCGGTACTGACTCCCGGCATCTGGTCCCTGGCGGTTCAATGTGGTAGGGTCGTGGCTGGCAAAAAATGCCTCCACCAAAACTTCAAAAGATATCACCTCAGGATCATAATACACCTGCACACTTTCAGCATGTCCGGTTCGTCCGGTACCAATGAGCTTGTAAGTTGGATTCTCTGTATCTCCTCCGGCATAACCCGAAACAGCTTCCCGCACCCCCTTAAGACTTTCAAACACCTCTTCGACACACCAAAAACAACCAGAAGCAAACGTTGCGACTGCCTCTCCTTCGGCCATTTCAACTTGGATGGTGGCGACTTTTTCCGTTTGGGCACTTTGACCTGGCGTGCAGCCTAAAACCAGTACTGCGCTGGCGATGATGATGTGGTGTAGTTTCATGAGATTGTGTTTTTAGCTAAACAGTTGATTGTAACGTTTGTTGATGTTGGACCAAAATTAGAGCTTAATTGTCACGAAGTTATCACCACGGTCTCACGCAATCATAGCATTATTACCGCGTTGATATTGGCAATTAGAAGTGGTGAAAAGCGATAGATATAGTCTAAAACAATCTTTAGGAACGCCAGATTAGCGGAATAGCAGTAGTCTTTTCAGATCCGTTTGATTATCATTGTATAGCCTAACTATTACTTCTGTACATGAAAAAAACAACTACCCTTTTGCTGGGCGGTATGGCTTTGGCCTTAACCTGCTCGGCTCAAACCTTTTCTGACGATTTTGAAAACTACACTCCCGGAGGTTTCCTGGGAGTGCAATCCACCGTGTGGACCACCTGGAATGGCTCTACCGGAGGACAAACTGACGTGCAGGTGGTGACCACCAATGCGTCTAGTGGCAGCAACTCCATTTACCTGGATGCCACAAGTGGAACCGGAGGCCCCGAAGACATTTTATTGCCATTCACAGCTGAATACAATACCGGTGTCTTTACATACGAAATGGACTTTTTCGTAGAAGCCAACAAAGGCGCCTACTTCAACTTTCAGGCAGAGGATGTGCCAGGAGAGGTGTGGGTAATGGACTGTTTTCTGACGGAGGACGGCACCATGACCATTTCTTCAGGCGGAGCCGAATTGCTCAAAACAACTTATCCCAACGGTGACTGGTTTACCATCACGGTCGATATTCGATTAAACACCAATACCTGGGAATTGCTGTTGGATGGAGATTCAAAAGGAACCTTCACGCCAATCGTCAATCAAATTGCTGGTCTGAATTTGTACCCCAACAATCCGGGAACACAAGGCGGTAATGGTGAGGCTGGTTTTTGGGTGGACGATGTGTCTTATGATGTAACTCCATTTACCTTGCCCACATTAAACGCTGCTGTTTCGGGCGTAGATGTACCCGGCAAAATTGTTGGACCGACACAGTTTTTGGAGGTAACCGTGCGCAATTTGGGCACTGATCCCATCAACTCCTTTGACCTGACAGCAGACTACAAAGGGTCGCCAATCACGAACACATTTAACACAATACTGCTGTCAATGGAAAGCACCACGGTCACTATGTCCGATGGATTTGTTTTAGAGCAAGGAGCTGAAACCATTACGGTGACGGTGTCTAACGTAAATGGTGGAACAGATGATGAAGCATCTGATAATACCAAAATAATCAGCGTAGATCCATCCGTTCCAGCCATAGGAAAAGTAGTGGTAGCAGAAGAGGCTACGGGAACATGGTGCCAATGGTGCCCACGCGGAGCTGTAATGATGGATCGAATGGAACAAGGCTACAACAGCTTGTTTGCCGGCATCGCAGTGCATAACAACGATCCCATGATGATACCTGAGTACGATACACCATTTGGTGACTATATAGGTGGCTATCCCAGTGCATTGGTGGATAGAGAGCCAGAAGTGGACCCTTCGGAAATTGAAGTAGAATTTTTGGAGAACGTCCTGGTCGACCCATCTGGAGTCATTGATGTAGGTGCTGTATATGAATCATCAACGAACATGTTACAGGTTTCTTTAACGACTACTTTCAAGGCAGATGTGAGCGGAGATTGGAGATTGGTCGTTGTGCTGACAGAAGACGGTGTAACCGGAACAGGTTCAGGATACAATCAAAGCAACGCTTATGCCGGTGGAGGCAATGGCGTGATGGGAGGGTATGAAAACTTACCAGCATCCGTTCCAGCCAGCCAGATGGTCTACAACCATGTTGCTCGTGTTATCAGTCCTTCTTTTGCAGGATTGGAACAAAGTTTTCCTACTGATATTCTCAGCGGTAACGAGTTTTACCACCAGTTTGAGTTTGAACTGAACACAGAATGGGACCCAGCTCGCATGCACATCATCGGTATGTTGATTGGCGACAACGGCCGCATAGACAATGCAGGTAAAGCAACGATTGAAGAGGCGGAAGCAAACGGGTTTGTACCAACAGGCATTGTTGCCCGCACTGCTGAGAACAACGCATTCGATGTCTTTCCAAATCCCGCTACTGACTGGACAGTGCTTTCAGTGACTACTTCTCAAAAAGAAGCGGTGAAGGTGACCGTTTATGATGTAGCAGGCAAGATCGTTGCAACACAAAATTTCGGCCAGATAGACGGCAAGAGACGTTTGACACTTTCTACAGCTGAATTCAACAGCGGTCTTTACCTGATTGAATTACAGGCAGGCGCAGAGCGTCATACTGAGCGTTTGATGGTGAAGTAATTGATCAAGGCTTGATACTTATAAAAAGGGAACATCCCGCGGTGGATGTTCCCTTTTTTTGTGATGACCCGCAGCTCTTGGGTCATCATTTCGCTACATGCTGTTTGCATTGATTTCAAAGCTATTGGTGCCAATTTCATGAATGCCCCAATCGCCACCGCTACAGCCACTTTGTTGGCCACAATCGGTAGTTGAGTTACAGGTGTAAGGAGTGGAACTAACTGCGCAGCCTGCCATGGCGCCCACAGGGCGCACACGGACCTCGCATAGCTCCTTGATGGTGAATTGATGCGTGCCAGGGGCAATCGTGGTGTTGACAACCAGAATGCATTGGGCGCAGGTTTGACCAACTGAGTGGGTGAAAATTTGAAGATCGAAACTACAGCTCATTGTATTATCAATACTTATGGTAGTTTGGGCTTTTGCTGCAAAATAGAAGAGCAAGCACCCTAGAAGCGCTGGGATAATCTTTTTCATAACAGTATTTTTTTGACGGTAAATAATAAAATGGCTTTAACTATCGCTAATTTACTCAATGATATGAGCCGTGTCAAGCGCATAACAAGGGATGAAGGAATGGGTGTAAATGCGGGATCAATCCTGGTTTTTCTATTGGCGGGACGCCAATTCTCTCCTTAGGAAAACCACGAAGTGCACCGCTGCGACAAATAGCGTCAGTTGAACGGCCATTCCAACAAGAGCCAGAAGTAGATAATTGTATGATTCTAACGATTCAAAATCGCGGTGCAAACCAGGTACCACAATGATGTACCGTTGGATGGCGGCATAGAACAAGGTCAATCCTCCGATCGGAATCAATGCCCACCACGACCTGCGCAAGGGTCGAATCCACAGCAATTACGGCAGTAGCAATGCCATCAAAATGACCCGTGCAGAAGATGCATAGCCGTCCTGAAACATTCAAAGCAAATGATTGGTCGTTGTTTGTGTTGAGGCTTCAAAGCCCCACCAAGCTAATGAGAGCAGTGCCATTAACCTTACCAGAAGAGTCGCAACCTCCAACCGGTTCTATTGTGAGTGTGCTGATGGCTCCCTTTTTTAGCAAGAGCCGAAAACCTTGGAAGATTCCGAAAAAGCCAAAGCCCAGGTAAATAGTTTGCACTAGAAATTCCATTGCCAGCCTATTTCCTTAGTTTGTTCCAAATGAGCACCGCATAAACCAACGAGCCGATAAGTGTGCCCAAAGGCAACAAGATTATTTTGGGGTAGATGAGGAAGAAAAGGACACTTGCCGCCAATCCGATGCAAACGACAGCCGCATGGAGGTAGAATTTTGGAAGCAGTTCTTTTTTCTCATTGTTCTTACTTTCCTCCAGCACATCGCGAACCACCTGCTGGCACAAATCTTCAGAAAATCCCATTTTCGCCAGGTGAACGTAAATTCTTTCTTCATCCCAACCGGCTGCTTGTTTCTCCAGGACTTCTTTGTATGCTTGATTGATAGTGTCTGACATAATTGTACGGTTAGTACCGCCTTAAATGAAAGGTATTGGTGGTAATGTCATGTCGAATGACTTCGGGTAAGTCGAAAAGCAGGCCGTACAAATCATGCAGGTATTGCGTGTGTACCTGGCCTTCAAGTGATCGCAGGATGCTGGCAATGATACGCCAGGAAAAGCTTGGCGATGACGGTGCCTCCAGCTCCCAGGTGTTTTTTACATCATTCTCCGGTAGCGCACTGTCCAGAGAAACTAGTTTTTGAAGCAATGGGTAAAGTCTTTCAGTCTTTATCGTTTGCAGCACCCAGTCTTGCTGGCAGGTATTGGTGGTGGTGACTAAAACTCCGTGACGCCAAAACATTCCTTCGGTGCTGGGGCATTGTTTTCCTTTCATCAGGTTTCGGTGCAACAAGTAGTAGTTGAGGCGGTCGTGCAGCGGCACAAAAGAAGGCACTGAGTTGTTCTCTGAAAATGGAAGCACCCAACGTACCTGATGCAATGTGGCAAATAAACGCTGTGCCTGAAGCAGAGCTCCGGGCAATAGCTTTGAACCAGGGCGCAACCATGTTACCACCTCATCGCTGTTGCAACGAATTCCTTCATGAAGCAACAAATCTTCTGAATTTCCTGCTGCTGCGATGGATTGGATGCTCCAGTTAAAAGCGTAAGCAGGAAAGGAGCCCATCGTCTGGCGCAGCGTGGCTTCTTGATTTTTGTCGACCAACAACACGCATTGAAATCCCTCCAGTTGCTGTGCTGCAACCGATTTTAAAGTCGTTTCCAGGGCGTTCTCGGAAAGCTCTGTAATTGGAATCAACAGCCGCAACGAACAGAAATGACGGAGGATTTCACCAAATACAGTCGTGACCACCTTGGTCTCTCGAAAGAATTGATGCAAGGGGGGAAGCACTGCATCGCTCAACCCAGCCGTTTCAGTGAGCTGAATCGAATTTCCTGGCACTTGCAGTATGACGTTTTGTGGCAAGGGGTACAACTCACCGGAAAATGTTTTAACCGGGTTAGTTCCTTTCTTGGTGGTAAGGGCATAAGGACGTTTTAGTTCGTGTGGTAGTTTTTGCCCATACAAATCAACGGCATAGTCGAATGTGGCCAGATGGGGAGCCCACTTGTTTAGGCAGCGCGGCAACAACTCAAACCATGCATCATACACGGTTTCTGACGCGTCAAAAGGGGTGAAGGTCACCTCGGCATTGGAGAGCTCCAATGGGACTTGGTAAATGCCTTTGCTGGACGCATGGGTTCCCGCGTCTTCAAAGTTGGTGGAGAAAGCGGTATTTGGAAAAACAAAGTACCGGTCGGTGGCTTGCAAAAATTGTATAAAGTGCCGTTTCCAGGATTGATTGCCCCACAAAGCAGTGTAGCCGGGCAGTTGCGTGTGATCGTAAGAGGGGTGGTCTGCTAACCACGTTGAAAAATGTTGCCACTGCTGTGTGGTCCAGGCTTGTCCCCACGAAGCCGCCATTTGCATAAAATACACACCGCTGCCATCATCCAAAGATTGAAAAGGGAGGTAGCCATTTTCCGTAAAATCATAGCTGTACAGGGAAATACCGGCTACGGTATCGGTAGAATCGTAATACCGAAGCGCCCGTGAGGCGTATGGGTAAAAGTGTGGGGAAACCAATAAATCGTCTTCGAGGAAAATGGCACTGCCGTGAGGAGCAATTAAATCTCCACAGGCCAACACATGGGCTTTGAGTCCCAGGTGCTGTTCGCGAACGAGCACTTCTTTTGTGCCAAATTTCCACTCAAATGCCTCTGCTACATCTTTCACCTCGGTGGTACCCGATTGGTCGATGCTGATGTACAGTGGAATGGAATGTTCTGGGTATTCGCTGTTGCTCAGGGCGGTAAGCAGTCGCTCTAAGGCCTGTGGGCGGTTGAACCCAATAACGATGATGGCTGGTTTCATCAACCTTCCTGGATTTCGTAACTAAACAGTGTGCCATAACGCTCCTGTAGTCGTGATACAATGGTCGGCTGTTCGCGAATAATGATCTGGCGTCCCGCCCTGGCTAAATTGCCCGCCAAGGCCAGTTGCTGAGATGCTTCCAGAATGTCAGTGCCTTTTTTGTAAGTGACAGAATCAAATACAATAGGGGCGTCTGCCGGGTACTCTTGGAGCCATTGTTGTGTTTGAAATTCCAGGTGTTCCAGGTTGATGCGGTCAGTGGCTTCACTCAGGTGGAGCGGCAGTTGTTGCTCTCGTGCAAATTTTGATAGGGCCTTGTTGTCACGCGGGAAGCATGGACCTCCAAAACCAAACCCGTATTGCAGGTATTTGCCACCAATGCGGCTGTCGCTTCCCACTGCCGCCAGTATCTTCTCTGGTTCAGCTCCCGCTTTTGTAGCCAAATCACCCATGGCATTGGCAAACGATATTTTCATCGTCAGAAAGCAGTTGGTCGCCAATTTGGCCATTTCTGCACTGATGAGGTTCATGTGGCAAAAGATCGGTTCGTTTGGACACATTTGTTTGTAAACACTGGCTACCATCGAACCAGCTGCGTCATCGTGGGTGCCAATCAACACCTGATCAGGATGGAGCTGGTTGTCAATGATGCTTCCCTGGGCAATGAATTCAGGATTGTACACCAGGCTGCAATTCAATTTTTCAAATCGTTCTACCAGCGTATCGCAGTAGCCTGGCATGGTGGTGCTGTTGATGGCAATGACGCGTTTTTCTGGCATCGGACCAATGGCTTCCAATGACTGTAAAACCGTTTCGATGTGTTGGTGATCATATCCGCCTTCTGGCAAAGAATTGGTGGGAACAACTACAAATTGAAGCAAGCATTTTTGGAGCACTTCAATGTTGTTGAATGACTTGAAGTGTAAGCTTTCTTTGAGTAATTCATCTACCTGAGGTTCAGTAGATTTTAATTTTTTACTGTTAATGAATTCGGCCCGTTCTTGGTCGGTGTCAAATCCAGAGACATGAAACCCTGCACGTTCCAAATTTAGAGCCAGACACAAGCCCAACCGGCCCAATCCAACGATGCCTATTTCTACTGGGGGAGTCATCTTCCAAAACTATGGATTTTTAGGAAAGCGATAGGGCTTTTGAAACGACCCGGAAGAGAAGAAATTTGAAAATAAAAAAGGGCTCCGATAGCTATCGGGGCCCTTTTAAACTAAGTTCCTCGCAGGACTTAATTTAAATGCAAGAGAAGGAATGAACGATTATTGTCTGCGCAAAGAGTAATTCAAATCGCCTAACCAAACACAGGAAATACCCGAGCCATTTGGCGATGCGACAGCTATTACACTAATGTTGTCTCCGCAAAGAGCGGAAAAGCTGATAGCTGATCCGACTGTTGTAATGTTGCCTCCAGCGACTACATTGCCGTTGACAAACACACGCGCATACGCATCATGACTTGTGCAAAGGCTGCTGGCATCGGTGGTCAAACAAAAGTTAGACACGATGCTAGTGCATGGAGAATTGGTAAAGGAAATGAAGCTGGGATTTGCACAGGCACCGACACATCCACTGGCAACGGGAGTCCACGATTGACAAGCACTAACAACAACTTGGGCCTTGGTCTCATTCATTGAGAGGAGTGGCAAGGCAAAAAAGCATAGAATGGATAGAATCCTTAGAGTTTGCATATTTCTAGAATTTAAATGAATAAAAAAAAACAAAAAATTGAGCCTTTAAGACGGGCGACCGTTTAGCTTCTCTTGCAGCGGTATACCATGCATATTTTGTCTTAAAAACCTACTGTAAGGTAGTTATTTTTGTTTGAATAGTGGTAAAGGTTGTTTGAATTGACCCTACGGTCGAAACCTAACTGCCGTCAGGCAAGTTTTCGAACTTTTAGGAGGGAGGATACTGTAATGACCCAGCGAGTGAAATTTTTATAACTATCGGAGGAGTCTTTTTGGTTTTGTACGTGCGTTTGCATCACGCTACTCATACCTTATAGGTTTTTCTTTGTGTTAGTCACCATTCCAAAAAATTCCTTCTACGTCCATTGATTGATATTGACCTGCTCTAATTTTCGTCCATCCAATTAAACCGAATTCTGTTTTTATGAGATAGTAGTCTTCCTGTTGATGGCTTGTTTCAGCCAGCAATACTTCAACCTCAAAATTCTCGGGTAGGCTTGCAACCACCTCTTTTAAATTCTTAGTCTTGTAGAGGTTAATTTGTTTTAAAGTCTTGGTCTTGAGTCCAACGTAGTAGTGAGGTTGCCTTATTTCAAGGATGTTATTCTCTTCAAATTTTAGTTTTCTCTTCAGGTCGAAATTCGAGTTGATGTGGCCAGAGACGTACAGGTTCCCATTTCCTGTGATATACATGTTCAATCCAGCAACTGCCCCGTAGAATTTTGAAAGGTCATTGGCTGCGTAAAAATGAAACTCTGGTTCGGGGCAATAGCCATAGACAATTGCATACTTTTTACCTGAATTATCGATTGGAGTGGTGGCCAGTAAGGTCATTCTGGACTCGCAGTCAATATCTGTGTATAAAGGGTGGCTTTTGTCTAAATCTTTTAGCTTCTCATTAAATATGTCTGCTTGGCCTTTATCAACATATAAATGTACCAATGAGTCATCACTGTTTGTAATTTCAAATAAGTGAGGAAACGGGTGCCCCAACTGCTGAACTCCATTTTGTTCTGGCTTGCTTTCTTGTTGTTTATCTGAGGAATGACAACTTGCCAGAAATAGGAATGTGATAACTATGGATAACAGTGTTCTCAATCTGTATTTTGTTTTAGCTGGTGCAGAACGATTCGCAAATGGCGGGTAAGAGTAGTAAGTATTCGTAAGTCACTGAACATCCTTATTTACCGTAGTCAGTGTTACCTTCGTATTTGTTTTTCAAATCTTTTTCCAAGTTACTAAACACATATTCGTGTTCCTGTTCAATTCCAATTTTCTCCAATGGTCTCCAATAAAATCTTGGATACAGTTCAGAAGTATAGGTTGTTATTCGGGTCATTTTTGTCTGTCCGTTTTCTAATTCGTCAAACAAGTAAATGGCCTCTTTAAACCCAAGCCACTTTCTACCCGTCAACTGATAGTCAATAACGTCCATTTTCAAAATCTTCCCCTTCTCGAGTTCAGTTATTTTCTCTACGATTTGCCCGCCCTCAAAGTAACAAGTTCTGATGCCACCTACTTTTTCTTCTTCCAGGATACACTTCTGGGGTACAGGTAGGTCAAGTTTCATTAGAAACGGTTTTTCAGTATTAAGTGTATCCACAGATTTGATGGTTTCATAGACCTCCAATGGAGAAAAGGGCAATAGTATCTCCGATTTTACTTCAATGACATGGTCATCATTTTTGGTCAATTTTGTTTCAACAAACCCAACTGTTAGGAATAGACAAAATGGAAGAATTGAACTCTTGATTAGGTTTTCCTTTTTATCTGTCTTGTTGGGATTTTTGATTAAATATTTGACGAGTGCTCCGAGCGCTACAGCACCAATTATTAAAGGCATGGCCATTAAAATGCACACCATTCCTTCAAGTCCACCTACTAAAAGCAAAAAGAAGAAAATGGCGAGAGATATAACTAGTCCCCAAAAGCTGACGGCTTTTATCGTTGATTTTCCCAAAATGTATCCAAGAACAAAAGGCAAAAACACGAAAAATGACATGCCATAGCCAATCATTTCGTAATAAAGCAGCAGAAAGCCCAACGACAAAAAGGTCAAACTAATAATTACCGATATGGGAAGCTCATTCTTCATATGGTTGCTAAGGAATAAATAATAGAGTCCGCTTTATTTCCATCTTTCCAGTCGAAGTTAGTTGATGGACGGGAGATGGTGAAATGGAGGGGTAAAGAAAACAGTTCCGAGTCCTCGTTCCTCGGTTTTCGCGCTCTTGCTGTTTCTGTGGGCCCTTTTTAGTTTGAACTAATATTCGACCAACTCGACATCGTTCATTCCCCAATCGGCACCATTGAAGGAAAATTCACCGTTGGAAACAATCGCTTCCCGGCCATACTCGTAGATGGACCACCAGTCGAGCACCGGTTTGTTGGTGTAAAAAAGCAGTTTGTCTCTGAGGTTGGCAAATTCCCATCCATTGCTGTGGCGCAGGTGATAGGTGCAGGCATCGTAACGCAACACCACTTGTTGAATGTTCTTGGTGCTGGCTGCAATCAGGCCCATTGAATCAATGTGCAAAGAATAGACCTCCAATTCGGGATAACCTTCGATGCAGAGCCAATCTTCCTTGCTCATCAAGGTAAAATCACCACAAGCTTCGGTATCCAGTTCCTGCAAAATGGTTTGGGCTTTGCTGCTTATTTGCCTTTTCAGTCTGGAGGCCAATTGAAAGACCGGTATCATCCACCGATACCGGAAAAGGAAAGAGGTCGTGTCTGTGAGATTGGGGTAGAAGCTCGACTTGCCCAACCGCACCAGGATGTTGTTTGCCGCAAAAGTCAACCAGTCCTCAACACGTCCATTTTCATCCAACTCACTGGGAATGTCGCAACGGTTGGCCCGGTAGTAGTGACCTGTTTTTAAATCTTGTCGGGCCAGCTTTTCAAACAATGCATCAGAGAAGAGCAAGTCAATGTTGGTGCACAGCACAAAAGGAGCAGATGCCCTGCGGATGCCCACATTCTTGGCAATCATTTGAAAGAGTGGCAAGCGCTCAGAAAAACGGAGCTTTTGATGCAGCTCAGTGGGCACGACAATGTAGCGCACAGTGAGAAAGTCATCCTCTGTTACTTGAGGCAGTACTTCTTTGAGCGGTGGTCTATCCGCAGGCGGATTCCATTCGACCATGATGAGTTCGGCTGGTACTTTGAATTGGTTGCATTGGTGAATGAGGCCTTTCACAAAAATGCACATGCGTTTGGTCATGTCGCCCCCGTGGTTGTCGTTGCGAGAGGTAGCTACAAAGGAAATATACGGGGCAACGCGTTTGGTCATGCCGTTAAGAAACAGAAGTCTGTTCGATGAGTTCAGCAGCTAGTCGGTTGATGTCTTCTACCATCCAATTGTAAGTGAGTTGCATGCCCGCTTCCAGTGAAATAGCAGGCTCCCAGCCAGTTTTTTCAACAACAAGGGTGTTGTTCGAGGTGCGGCCCATCACGCCAACCGGACCTTCGGTGTTGCGAATCTCCAGTTGCTTGCCCGATATGCCAATCACCAATCGTGCAAAGTCGTTGATGGAAATCATTTCTTCTGAACCAATGTTCACCGGACCATGAAAGTCCGATTGCATGAGTTTGCGGATGCCTTCTATGCAATCTTCTACAAACAGGAAAGAGCGTGTTTGCTGGCCATCGCCCCAAATTTCAACGGTCCCGTTTTCAGGAGCCATGGCCACCTTCCGGCAAACGGCAGCAGGCGCTTTTTCCTTGCCACTATTGTAGTCATTTTCAGGACCATACACATTGTGAAAGCGGGCGAGTCGTACGTTCAAATTATAGTTGCTGCAGGCATTCAAATAAAGGCGCTCACTAAAAAGTTTTTCCCAGCCGTACTCGCTATCAGGGTCGGCAGGGTAGGCAGAACTCTCTTCGCAGTTTGGCGCCAACGGATTGTTTTGATTGTGGCGGGGATAAATGCAAGCCGAAGAGGAATAGAATAATTTCACTCCGGGAAGTTGAATGGCGGCCTGGGCTACGTTGAGGTTGATTTGCGCGCTGTGGTGCATCACATTAAAATCATTCTCTCCCGTGAAGAGATAGCCTGCACCGCCCATGTCTGCCGCTAGTTGATACACTTCATCAAATGCATCGGAAAACATTGTATCACAAAAGGCTTTGTCGCGTAAGTCACCTATGACGAAATCGTCAGCAGCAGACGAAGAGAAGAGGGGATGTTTCAAATCCACTCCTTTCACGTAATATCCTTCCGACTTTAAGCGGGATACCAGATGATTTCCGATAAAACCTCCCGCGCCTAACACAATTGCTCGCATGAATCAACTTATAAATTGGCCAGCTCAAAAATAAGAAATTGTGTGGCATTGGGACAGAAAAATTAAGTTGATATGATGGCCAATTTGATAGCTTGATTATTTTGCTTGAATTGATTTGAGCAAACATTATTGAATTGACTAACTTTGACTGGCCTTATACCCATTAACGTTACTATTGAATGAAACGTCCACCATTTTCGAATGGACACCTGCTTGTCTTTTTGGCATTTGTACTCCATTTTCTGTTGAATCTACAAAACGTAAATGCTCAAACTGAGATACCGGTTTCTGATGCAGTTAAGCAGTATTTCGAGGATAGAAAAAATCCTACTACACAAAATATGTTCTCTGTCAAGCCAACGCTCTTGATTAATGGAGAATTGCCCGTTTTTTACGAACGTAATATCGCCAATTCGTTAGGCTTGGAAATTGGGGCAGGTCTGTTGCTCCCATATTATTTGCCAGGAGTGTACGAGTTAGTAGGTGCATTTGGCTCGAACAACGAAATTGGGGACAGAAGTGACGAATTGAAAGTTGGAACAACATATTGGCTATCAGCCAAACATTATTTAGCAGGCGAGGCACCTGATGGGATTTATTATGGTTTTTCTTATAGGAGGCGCAACTACAATTTGTTGGATGCAAGGATACTTGTTTCTGAGATTACGGTTAATTTTGGATGGAACCAAGTGCTCAATAACCAAATTGTTGTGGGGTATATGACAGGAATAGGTTCAAGATGGCAGAAATCCAAGTCTAAGTCAACTTCTGTGAAGGAAGATCTAGATGGCAGTGGTGTGGCCATTCATTTGAATCTATCTGTCGGATGGTTATTCTAACCAGATAAATGGAAGTCATCAAAAATATCGTTGCGGGAATAGCAATACTTGTTGCCTTTGCGATACAGCCGGTCTTTTCTCAGGCACCCTCTTTTGAAAAGCCTGCGGTTCAATTGGGTTCGGAATACAGTGTAAAGAAAGGCAGTTGGGTACCAAACATCCTCGATACCAAGGGGGAAGGTTATTTGGCGCTGCAATGGTCCAATGGCGAACTGGGGTTGCTGCGACTGAATGAAAGCATGAATGTCACGGAACAGACTGTATTGGATTTGTCACAAGGGTCAAAGAAAAAACGGTTTGAGTTTGTGATTCGTTTTCAGAGCAAGCTGCTTTTGCTGTCTTCTTTTATCAATCAAAAACACCAAAAGAAGTACCTGTTTGCTCAAACCATTGATGAGGAAAAATTGACAGCCGCTGATGATACCAAGAAGCTGTCGGAGATTTTCTATCCCAAGAGCAAACGCAACAGCGGCAGCTTTTCCTATGATGTATCACAGGATAGCACCAAGTTGCTGTTGTTTGCGAATTTGCCTTATTCCAAAGGGGAGGCAGAGCGGTTTCATTTTGAAGTGTTTGATACTGACCTTAACTCCATTTGGCAGCAAGATGTGAAATTGCCCTACCTGGATCGCGATTTTTCGATCGAACAATATGTGGTGGACAATGACGGGAATGTTTATGTCCTGGGCCAGTTGAATAACAACGAGTACCGATTACTGAAGTATGGAGCATCCACCAATGATGCTACAGATTATGGCATCAAACAAGACGGCAAAAGACTGAATGAAATGCGGATGTCTGTCAGAAGTGATGGCACCATTGTGAGTGGTGGCTTTTATTCTACGGGTGCTGTGAACAGCGGTGTGGATGGCAGCTTTTTCTTTCGGATTGATGGCAAAACAGGAAGGATTGTAGCCAGCAGTTTCGAGGATTTTGACAACGATTTCATCCTTAAGAGTGCTACGGTAGCTGAGGCAAAGAGCGCCAGGAAAAAGGTAAAAAAAGGCAAGGATTTGGCCTTGCCAAGTTATGAGTTTCGAGACATCATCCTGCGGGAAGACGGAGGGGCCATGTTGGTGGGGGAACAAATCATTATAAAGGTAGTAACGACTACCAGTGCCGATTCGCAAGGACGCATGACCACACGCACGACCTATTACTATTTCTACAACGATTTGGTGGTGGTCAACATTGCTCCCGATGGCGACATTGATTGGGTGAAGAACATCCCCAAAGAACAAACTTCTGTGAACGATGGGGGGTATAATTCGTCCTACTCCATGCTTGTTCATGAAGACAAACTACACTTTGTATTCTACAACAACCTGCGCCAGGGCAAATCACTGTCTGGGTTGGTGTCTGTTGCTATTGACTTAAATGGAGAAGAAACCTGGGATAAAATTCCTGAGACGGATGCCACCAAATTAATTTTCAGAGGAAAAGGAGGGCAGCAGGTATCGAACAACGTGTTGATCATGCCTGGCGAGTACAAAAAGCAGCGCCAATTTGTCAAGTTTACTTTTGATTGACCCCACAAAGCACAGCATAAAGCTGCTCCGTTCCATGGGCTAAGGTATAACTGGCATTGATTTTCTTAGAGCCAGCTTTGCCCATTTCCACTGCCCGTTCAGGGTTTTCCAGCAAGTAGGTGATTTGAGCAGCCACCGATTTCCAGTCGCCTTCATTTACCAGCAATCCTGTTACGCAGTCTTTCACAATGTAGGGAATGCCTCCATGGCGTGTCGAAACAATGGGGAGTCCTGCGGCAGCAGCTTCCATGATGGTGAGTGGAGTGCCCTCCGAATCACCGTTGGCAGGCATGAGGGAATGTTGCAGAAAAACAGCCGATTCAGCATACACTTTGGCAATCTCCGGTTGTGTCAACACTCCCGTGAAAGTCACCTTTTCTGAGAGTCCCAATTCTTGTGCAAACAATTTGCAGGAAGCGAGGAGTGGTCCGTCTCCAATCATGGTGAGCCTGGCATTGGGGTAGGTTTTAACCAGCAATGCAAAGGTGCGCAACACCAAATCAGGGGCTTTCTTTTCAACAAACCTGCCGCAACTTACCAGGTGTGGGTCGCGGGGATGAGACGTGTATTGAAAGGTGGCTGTATCAATTCCATAGTGGACCAAATGCAGCTTGTCAACAGGGCAGCCCAGTTGCTCCAGTTGCTTCATCATCGGTTGGGACACGCCAATTACAGCAGCAGCCTTTTCGAACATCTCACGGTATTGAGGCCCGTAAGAGGTCAATACGTCTTCTCTAAAAGCATCGTAGCCATGAAAGTGCACCACCAATGGAATTTTCGTTTTTGCACAAATGGGAGCCACCTCAACGCCTGAAGGGCCATATTCTGCCAGTACCACATCAATTTGGTGTTCGACCAGGTAGTCGTACAAGTTCTCTGCCGGGTCTTGGTTGGCTTTGAAAAAATACCCGGTTAAGCCTCTGTCTGCACTGTAAGCTGCGGGGAGGTAACCATCAAACAGCAAGTGCACTTTGCCTGGCAATTCGCTAATGTGGCGGTGTATGAACGTCTCCGAATATTTGTGTCGGTTGGTCGAAACGATGGCGATGTTTGGCTGCTTCATGGTTGTTCAGGCATGGTGCGCAATGTGTTGTCCGAAGGGGTGACGGTACCAAGAAAAATTTGACCAAATACCTGATCGGACTTATCCGGGTGCAATGAATGCTTTTCAATCGATAAGTTCACACGGGTGACAGATTGAAGTAAAGGTACTTTCGTTCGCCACAAATCCCAATAACGAACCAGCTTTTGTTGCACCAAAGCACTATCTCCTGCTTCATGGGCAGCAATGATTTCCTGTTCAAAGGGCCGGATGTTTTCCCATCGAAATTCCTGCTGTTTTCCAACCGCTTTAACTGCCACTGGTTGACCGTTGCCGTCAACTGCCTCGAATGCTATAACATCAATCGTGTCGCTGAAAACTGTCGAATAGATGGGGTAGGACGAAAAGGGCCAGGAATGGATAGAAAACAGGGCAAATGTCCCGTTGATAAGCACCAGGAATCCGCCTACAATCAGCAAAGGGCGAAGGGCCTTGAAATTGGGCTGCTCTGCTTTGAATTGCTGGTGGTGGTACTTGTCTGGCTGAGGGCCACGTTTAATGCCCAACAGTTTTTTTACTTTTAAGAACAACCAATGCCAATTGATGTAAGAACTGTGCAATCGAACCAATTGGTCGAAGTAGATGTAAAAATAATGGTCGGTGACCCGGTGAAAGGCATTGCCACTGAAAAAAGCACCAACACGCAGCAGTGGATGAAATATAAGAAGTGGATAAAACAGCTCCCAGAAGATGGTCAGTAACGCACCCAATTGCGCCAATACTGGGAATTGATCAATCCGGAATGTTGGAATTTTGCCGTAGTGTTCTGCCCATTCGTTGTACATCTGATTGACCGCGTTGTCACTCAACGCCCATACGAGGCCTGAGTCCCAGAGTTTGTGCAACCCAGAAGAGCAGTAAATAATGGCCAATAGAAGCCAGATGAATTTGAATGGCAGTGCGTACTTGATAGCAGGTGCTGTTGGCAGTCGCTTTTTGCGCCACCATTTCCTGATGACCGAATCTACTGATAGAACGTCTGCACAGGCGCTAAAAGCCAGGATGGCTGGTATCCATACGGCCAATTGGTTGTGGTTGAGTTTGCCAAAGAAGTTGGGTACACCCCAAACGTAGATGGCCAGAGGGATATGGACCAGCAAAGCTGTCCGTGTAAACAAGCCCAAAGCGGCCATGTAGGCACAAATGGTGGCGGCCCAGATGCAAATGGTGAACAGCTCCGGATTAATGGGGATGGAATGAATGAACCAGCCCATCAAAGGCAATGATTCACGAGCGCTGTCGGGCAGGGCAATCCACGTGGATAGATCATTTATCACCCAGCCTTGATAAGATTGTGCTAGTCCAATCATCACAACGAAGCGAAGTATTGCCAGGTTGTAAGCCGAGCCGGTCCCAAAGAGAAATTTCCAACCCATCTGTTTGGTGGTTTCCATTCTGGCTTTAACCAGCAGAAGTATATGCAAGGCAATTGCAACGACCAGGAACCTGGAAAGCGTCAGCTGCCAGAATAGAAATTCGGGTTGCGGCAGGGTTTGTTTAAGGGCAAAATACAGTCCAATGGATAGGGTGAAATAGAACAGAAAAATGGGTGCGTGAATAGCTAAACCTGAAAGATAGGTGTCGAAATTTAATAGCTTGTTTTTTAGTGTTTTAAATTGATTTTCATTTGGTGATTTAAATCGACTGAATAGGTCCACAATGCCGTTGCGAAAAAATACCAGGTGAAACAGCAGGAGGTGCAGGAGTTCTGGCACCCGAATGACCATTCCCACTACAAGAACTACCGGCATCCAAAAGATGTAGAAGTCATCCAAAAAAGTATAGGCGAAGGCACGAACCGTTTTGGGAAGACCTGAAGTTGAAAAGAAACCAAGTCGGAAAACGGTGAACAGCCAATAGAGCAATATGGCGGGTAAAAAGTAGATGATGGAGTTGTTGAGCAAAAGTCCAAATGCAGCAAAAAGAAGGACTTCAGCAGGGACTATCAACCAGCGAAGAAGTGTCAACACGCGGTGTTTTCCGAGCTGAGTGACGGCTGTGGTGATGCCCGAAACTCGATCGTTTTGCTCGTCTTGCAGCTGGTGAAGTAGTATGTTACGAATCCCCAGCACCAGTTGCCAGGCACCCAGTACTAACAGGTATTTGTACAGTTTGTCGTATTGCTCACCGGTGATGAGGAAAAAGGTGATGGCGGCCAACAACGCAGGAACAACATGTGCATACAGGGCATCGGCCAGCACACCGGCCAGGCCCCGTTCTTTGAGCCTGAAAGGAGGGAAGGCATAAAGGGCAAACAAGATCAACTCTGTGGGCAACAGCACATAACTCCAGGTATTCATGGGAAACCACAGCCAGGGAGAGAGTGCCAGACCGAGGAAAAAGGCCAGCAACAAACCAAATTGCTGCGTAGACAAGGCTTCTGTGGCATTCCTTTTGCCGGCAGCTTTATCGTGTTGGCGATCGGACCAGTCGTTGCTCAGGTAGCCGATACCGGCAATTCCGATGATGGTGCAGAAGGATAATAGGATAGCGAGTGTGGAGGTATAATTGTCTACATCACTTACCAGAAGCAAAAAATAGGGCACTGCCATCAATGCAGGCACCTTGTAGCGCCATGGATTGCTCAGGCGGAGGTCTTTACTAAAGAATTGAAAAAAGGCGATTAGACGCTCCATTTTGGCTCAAAAACCAAATGTAAAAATTAGTTGTCAATGACCTCCATCAACGTTCGGGTTATCCTGACGAAGAATCGTCCAATTTTTTAATCTGCCTTTAAGGCAGATCCTATCCTGATTGGTTGAATTGACCACCAGTGGGTCGATTGCTAACATAGCCTTACATAAAATTGTCGAATCCTTACATGTTTTTTTGGAAGCTGAAAGACCTTTGTTGTGGTCGGTAATGTTAACTGTATCCGGAGCATTTGATGTTATTGCCAGCCACTAGTTGAGAAGACTTCGACCTGAACACTCATACCAAAACAAAGTAGGGCATCCCAGTAAATGAAAAGATCATGAGATTAAAAAATGTAATTCTATCCCTGTGTCTATTGGCCATTTCAATTGGAGCAATAGGACAAAGCCTTGCACCTGGCACGGTCTCGGCAATCGTATCCCTTGGCATCTATGACATTGCGGTCATCAATGAAACAGGAACATCCAGCCACTACAAAACAGGCCCTTATACCCCTGGGTCGTTGGTGCAAAATGAAAATGTGCAATTGGATTTTTTTCCCAATGATCCTACCTCAGCCTATGTAACCTCGAATAACCTGCAAGAGATGGTGATAGGTGTTCTTGTAACCAATCCAACCGGTATTAACTGGACACCACCTGAGCTGGAAGGAGATATTCTGTTTTTTACAGACGAAGCTCATTATGCAGCTTATGTCAGTCAGATTGAAGTTTACCTCACGGACAAGGAAGAGCATGATGGACTGGATTTGATTGAGGGGGAGTTCCAGGGATTCATTTCTTACAGAACGGAGTTTAACAACGAACACAATTGGCTCACAGAGACTTTCACCGAAGAGGAACTGGACGAAATTTACGAAGAAGACTTTCTCCACAACAACATCCACAAGACACTGCTCAGTAGGTATAGAGAGGTGGGAATTGGGAACAAAATCTACTATGTTCATGAGCCTGGAGTGGTCATTTCTTTTGATAAAACATTCACTGAAGGATTAACCATTTTACGAGGGCAACCGGAAGGTTTTGATGCGTACAATGGCAATATCATGGAAGAGGAGGAATTTGATTATGTGCATGTTGACGGAGTCGTGATGCCTCTGTCAATTCTGGTTCCACCAACTCAGCTCGGTGATGATTATCAGTACCGATATATTGCGGACCCCGTAGTAGAGTTGATTCCGGCCGCCTGTCAGAACACATACGTAAGGCTGGAGCTGGATTTTAGTGCAGAAAGAAAAGCCATTGTAACTTCTCAACAGGGCCAGGCCACCAACTGGACCAACTATACCAATTCGATTGGGGCAGGTACTTTGGTAGTCGATTGGGGGGATGGTCCCCCTGAGACCTTTACAAATTATGACGGCCAGTCATATGTTTATCATACGTATGCAACGGGAGGGCTTAAAACACCAAAAACAACTTTCACCTTCACCGGAGCCTTAGGAACGACCAGAATACTTTATGATGGAGTTGGAACCACTGGTAAGCAGTTTTCTGTGACCCTTGGAGCTCCATGTACATCTGCAAGCAAAAGCCTGGTTGGGGCAAAAAACTCCGGCAGTTGGAGGTTGACTGCTAAAATTTGGTCAAACAATTATTTTCTGTTCAAAGACATTGGGTCGCACACCCATTCTTATAAACTAAAAAATGGAGAATGGGAGTTGAAAAGAGCCGGTTACATTTATACCTATATCTTCGGTACATACAGAAACAACAGTTGCACCGACAAAGGCGATGAGTCCGGTTCAGACAACAAGTCCAACAGGAAAACCGTTCAAAAAACCAAGCATCGTATCTTCCTGTATTACAGCATCTCCAATGGAGACGTGAAGTCTACCCATGCCTTAACCGATGGAAGCAATGTGAGCATCTCGATGAATTTGGTGCTTAACCCTTGCTAGTAACAAAATAGCAGCTGTAATGAAAAAGATAAGCCTCCATTTCAACACGCAATTGTTGAGGTGGGGGCTTCTTTATGGCTTTCGGAGCGATACTAGATGAAGTCCCAAAGTGGAGCCAGTTCAGGAATCACCTGGCGGGTATCTTCCTGCCGCAATTCATCCAGTTTGTTGGTGTGTGCTACAAACTCAGGAATCAGGTGCGAGTCGTCCCGTGAGTGCATGTAGGTGATGCAGTTTTGCAGTTCATTCAGCTGAATGTCCAATTTCACGTGACCGGTGATGTGTCGAACGTTGAGGATGTGGAGGTTGCCGCCCAGCTTGGCAATTTGTTCTTCGGTAGGCGCTTCCGGAGGATGTTGCTCCGCATAAGCCAAAATCCATTCAATGTGCTCCTTTAGCAGCACTTCAACGGCCTGTTTCTGTTGCTGTGGTAAAATGCTGATGCTGTAGTAGGCTGGATTTTTTAGCACGTGCGGTATGAACTCATCCACTTGGATCAATCCGTCAGTAACGCATTTTTTGTGCAATTCCGGCAGGTGAAAAATGTTGTGGATGTTGATCGTAGGTGTCAGCATAAAATCCACCTTAGGACAAACCTCCAGCATGCGCTGGCGGTTCCTGACGGCTAAATCCCAATCGAGTCCTTTGCGTTGCAGCATTCCATTGGCCTCTGCACCGTCCAGGCTCGCGTGGATAAACACATCGTCAAACTGTTTCCAGATTTCCAACAAATCATGTTCCTTGAATTTGACGTTGCTGAAGTTTGTCGAGTAACGAATTTTGACATCGAACTTCTTTCGCTTGACAAGCTCACTCAACAGCTCAAAATGTTCGGGCATTATCAGCGGTTCGCCACCGGCAAAATACACTTCTTCCAAGCCGTCAATCGCAGTATCCAGTTGGTCCATCAGACCGGTGAAGTCTTTGGGCCCTCGGTGTATCTTGGATTCATAGGAAAGAGAATCGGTGGCTTTGGCATCGTCATACCAGCTCGAACTGGAATGGTGGCCACAGATTCTGCACCGTAGATTACACAAGTTGGAAATGCGAATGTCCCAGAAAATAGGTGGAGCAGACGAAGTGCCATCTCTTTTGGTTGCGGTGATGCGATCGAAATGGTCAGCGTAGAGGAAGTTGACCACCCTGCGTGTGCTGCGCAGTCCGTTTTTTTCGTTGTCATAACACTGCCAGCAACGGCTGTCGGGCTTGTCGGCCAACATGTTTTTGCGGAACTTTCTTATTCCCGGACCGTTCCAAATGTCATCGATGGGGGTTTTGTTGACGTCACCAAAAGTATCTTCCGGTTCCCACGAGGCCAGACAGCAGGGGCCAACAGTGCCTTTCTGGGAGACAAATAAATGCACCCAGGGTTTCATGCAGAAGGCCTTGCTGTTGGCAATGGACTCCTTTTTTCGAATCTTTTTCCGGTTAAACATTCGTCAGGTTAGACAGTCCAGCTAAAGTAGGAATTATTCTCAGCGTGTTGCAGGGGCAAGACTTATTCCTCCTTGTCGTAGTAGATCTTGTAAAACTTCCGGCCGTCCGACTCGGTGCCTTGTTCGATCAGTTCTTTGTCACCGTGAATATAAACATGGAAGTTCTTGTCCAGCTTTAGGACACTCTTAAAGATGCGCGCCTGCTTTTTTACAGCCTGCCTGGAGATGTCAAAGCTCTCTTCAACTGGGTCGAGACTATTTTCTGCGCGGTAGCCTTTGTCGAAGTTTTGAAAAGAATCAATCACCTCCGGGCTTTGAAAGACCTGTTCTTCAAAATCCTCCTTGTCAAATTTTTCGTTGGTTTTGAAGTACTCGACAGAGCGATTGAGCAAGTCAATCTTTTCGGTTTTGGAGACTTCGAAATCTTCGTTTAGTTTACCAGTAACGTAGTCCTTCGTGATGTTCAGGAAGTCTTTGGTGTGGTGATAATCGTCACTGCGGGCGGTGAGTTTGAGGTATTCATCTTTCCAGTAGTGTGCGTCACTGGATCGGTTGGTTTTGTCGATGGCCAGTACACGATAGCCGGAGTCTTCATCGGTTTTAAAGATGAGGCAAGCTTTGTCAATTCCTTTGATTTCAAATCCAGAATCGTGGTGAATCAAAAAGCGGGTAGGGCTGACCTCCATTTTGAGGAATGGAGCATCCGTTTCCGATTTAAAAATACCAATTACTTCCACAAGCTCCCCATCCAGCACGATTTCCGAAAAATGCGCCACGTTCAGCTTGCCAGCCTTAATGTTCGGATGCACCGAGTATTCGTAAAGCAGCTGCGCCAGGTTTTGAGAACCTTCTACAAAATCCACTTTCTCATTAAACATGTCTTTAACAGTGGTAAACACCTCATTCATACCCAGTTCTACCGTGTGGTCAAACTGTTGGAATTCTTCCGGCTTAAAATGCAAAAAGAAGTAGTGAAGCAAATGGTCCCGCGTTTCCTCACTGATTTGTGTGAGTTCAGTAGAGAGTTTAACCCGCTCGTCCTGGGATTTGTTGCCTACGTGGTGGGTGATGAGGTTTTGCAGTTGTGCCTGGCTGAAATTGAGTGTCATAACGGTGTTTTTCGGAGGCGCAAATTAAGTAAAAATGAAGGTGTATCGAAGCAATACTAAATCATTATTCAATCCGTTCCCAGGGCAAAACCACCAAAATATATCAACGATGAATTTTAATCCACGCTACTTTTTGAAAATTGCCACCAATGCCACCTTCTTATTGATTGTGTTTTTTGGCCTGGGCAGCATCCTTTGGTTGATCGATGAAGTGTTGAACTGGAATATCCTGCCCGATTTTATTGACAAATATGTTCAGGTTATTATTGCTGTGTTTGGCGTGATGGGGGCCTTGTCTATCCTGACCATGCTGATTAGTTTACTGGCCATTGTGGGAGAACGGATCGCCCAGAAAGCTGGATATAGCGAGGTGTCGATTTCGGAGAAATTCAAGAAAAGGGTCATTTATGGATTGGGAATCTTTCTGTTGCTCAATGTGGTTTTTTTCAGCATCGACAAGGTGCGTAGCGCTCATCTCGAAAAAGAATGGAAGTTGGAACAAGCCAAGGAGAAAGCCAAAGAAGAGGCTCAGGCTGCCTACAATTACCAATTTGCTTCTCATGCCATTGACTCAGCATTGGACGAGCATTTGCGGGAGCTAGAGCCAATTTTGGCAGAGTATATTCCAAACCGCGAAGCGCGAAATGAACCGTTGATTCAATTGTTGCATTCGCTGAGGCGATCCACGCCAGGGTATCCGCAAATAGAAATTCTCACCTGCTCTGAAGCGCCTTACAAGTACGAAGTATTTTCGGTCGTGGGCGTTCAGAATGATACCCTGCTAAGTTCTCGAAAATTGCTGTCGTTTCCTTCTTCCGATGAAAATCAGATGGTGGAGGAAGTCCTGGAGGTCGGATATTCAAATGTAAAATTAACAGGAACCAAAGTGTTTTTTCGGGGACAACAAGCGCACGGCTGGCGCACCATTCAGAATCAAGGGAAGGTAATAGCGGTGTTGATGGCGCGATCTACCAGTATTTACAAGAGTGAAGAGGTGGTGCAGTAAGGGCGTGATTTGTAGCAGACTTTGAGTACTTCAACTTGGCTCAGTCAATCTCATTTTTTCGTAAAAAAACACATACAAGTCTAAAGGAGTGATTTTGAAATTGCTCACGCATTTTCAAAATTGTATCGAGAACAGTCCACGGCCAATTATCTTTACAAGGATGCTTGTAAGTTGCCTGCAACATTCTGTATTCCGATTTGTTTTTGTGGTATTAAATCAAGTATTTAGAGTAACTGACCAATCCGGTTCATTTTAGCGAAAAAACAATGTCTGAAAACAGTATTATTCGTGTTCGCCCCCTGGGATTTCCATGGGCAACCAACGACCCATTTTTATTCTGTGCTTACCACAAAGACGCTTACCCAAAAGGCAATGGACAAATGGGGCCAGTTGGCTCCTTAGCCGGCCGAAACCTGGGACAAGACTTTGTCATAAAAGATGGTTGGCGCATGTATCATGGGGAATCTGTTCCAGGATTCCCGTCACACCCGCACCGTGGTTTCGAGACCGTCACCATAGCCAAAGAGGGCCTTGTTGATCACGCAGATTCTTTGGGAGCTGCAGGACGGTTCGGAAATGGCGATGTGCAGTGGATGACAGCAGGGAAGGGCGTGCAGCACTCTGAGATGTTTCCGTTGTTGAGTGAAGTAAAGGCAAACCCATTGGAGTTGTTTCAAATTTGGCTGAACCTGCCAAAGGCAAAGAAGTTTGCTGAACCGCATTTTGCTATGCTCTGGTCGGAAACCATTCCGGTGCATGAATCAACTGACGCGGGCGGTAAAAAGACCCTGGTGGACGTGATTGCGGGAAACCTTGGTGCAGACCATGCTCCTTCACCAGCGCCTGATTCATGGGCTGCTGATTCGAACAACGAGGTGGCCATTTGGACCATCAGGATGGAACCAGGTGCAGAGTGGACCTTGCCAGTGGCCAGCGCGGCTGCCAATCGCACTTTGTATTTTTACCAGGGTGCATCGATTAACATTGACGGCCAAACCATTGATGTCGACCATGCCATTGAATTGAAGTCGGATGCTGCTACCACCATAAAAAATGGAGCGGCAGACGGTCATTTTTTGTTTTTACAGGGACGACCGCTCAACGAGCCCGTTGCACAACATGGGCCGTTTGTGATGAATGAGCAGCATGAAATAATGGAAGCCATCCAGGATTATCAACGTACTCAGTTTGGAGGCTGGCCCTGGGAAAGGAACGATCAGGTACATGGAAGGGAACGTGGTCGGTTTGCCCGCCATGCCGATGGAAGGGAAGAGATTAAGTAAGCGCACTTCGAGAGCCTCAGTGCTCTCGGATGTTTCAAAAGATTAAAGCTTGGGTGCCCTGAAGAACTCGAAGGGCTACCCAATAGATTACATACTATCATACCATGAAAAGAAGACATTTCATCAAAGGATCTGCCATTATTGGAGCAACGTTGGCGGTGCCATCTTTGCTTTTCAGTAGTTCGGGAATGTACGCCTCCACTACCAACCGACAAGTGCACCGCATCTTAAATGCCGGTAAAACAAATGTGGGTTCATTGCCCATTATGCGTGCATTTGCTGGCGATCACAACGATTTCGTATCGCCTTATGTCTTGTTTGATGAATTTGGCCCGGTCAGCATTGCGCCTGGAGCTGATTCGTTGCGGGTTGGTGCGCATCCGCATGCCGGGGTAACGCCAACGACCTTCTTTTTATCGGGCAGCGGGCACCACAAAGACAGCCTCAATTACGATTTTCAGGTCAACACAGGAGAGCTCATGCATTTTAGCTCGGGACGTGGAGCGATACACATGGAAGAGTCTGGCCAGGAATTGAAGGAAAAAGGAGGCACCATTCATGGGTTTCAGATTTGGCTCAACACGCCTAAGGCCCACAAATTTGCGGCACCTACCACCAGTGTTTTCAACGACTCTTTCATGCCAACAATTGTGAAAGAGCAATACACGGTTAAAGTCGTAATGGGAGAGTTGTTTGGAGTAAAATCCAATGTTAAAACCCTCTCACCAACGTTTTATTACCACTTGCGCCTCAAGCCCGGTTGCCGGTTGGATATTCCAACTGATCCGGGCCACAATGCTTTTATCTACGCGGTAAACGGGGCAGTGGAAATCGAAGGGCAGAAGCAATTGAAAAAACACCAAATAGTGCTTTACAAGCGCGGAGCCAGCAACATCAATCTCTACACCAAGGATGGGGCAGAGTTGTTTTTGTTGGGCGGTCAACCACTGGACGAAGTGGTCTACTCCTACGGGCCGTTTGTGATGAACAACCGTCAGCAGATAGAGCAGTGTTACCGCGATTATCAGTCTGGCAAAATGGGGGACCCCAACCAGGTGAACCAGTAACCAGGTTTAGGTCACTTTTTCAACTCCAGTATAAACGAAAACGGCCTTTGATGGCATTGGCTGTAAAACAAGAGGTAAAGGAAGCGTTGACTTTGTGGGCAGGAGCATACCCGAAGTCTCGAGTTCTAGGGACGGCTTGGTATGCGGACTGGCAATTTTCCTCGTAGTTTTTGTTCAATATCATCAACAGCCTTGAATTTTCTTTGGTTCAAGCAAAAGAAAGAACATGTCTAAAAGCAATCCCAAGGATGTTTTGAATGAAATGATTCGAAATAGATAAAATATGTCAAACTCAGAACTCATCATTGCTGAACGCAGCCGGGACATCGGTGACTTTTTGGTTGGTCGCCTGATTCCCTTTCGGAAGAAACGGATGGTGGGCCCGTTTATCTTTATCGATCACATGGGGCCATCAGAAATTGCCCCAGGACATTACATGGACATTGGAAGACATCCCCACATTGGCTTGTCAACACTGACTTATTTGTTGGAAGGGGAGATGCTGCACACCGACAGTTTGGGAACTGAGCAACTCATTGCTCCCGGCTCGGTGAATTGGATGACAGCAGGGAAGGGCGTCACCCATGCTGAACGAACGCCCACACATTTAAAAGACGGCCAAAAACACCGGATGCACGGTTATCAAATTTGGGTCGCGTTGCCAAAGGACAAAGAGTTTATGGCTCCCAGCTTTTACCACCTTGGAAAAGACGAATTGCCCAGGTGGGAGGAGGATGGTGCCGATTTCACCCTCATTGCCGGAAAGGGATTTGGGCACATTTCACCTCTACCAGTGTATTCGGATTTATTCATGGCGGAGATAAAAACGGAGACACCCTACGAACTCAACATTCAAGGACAACTGGAGGGAGAAATCGGTATTTGCATTGTATCAGGAGGAATCTACGCGTGCAACGAGCGCGTTGAAGCAGGCAATATGCTGGTTTCAAAAGTGGAGAACACCTGTCAGATAATCATTGATACCGACAGCCACATTTTGCTGTTTGGTGGCCAACCATTTCCAGAAGAGCGTTTCATTCATTGGAACTTTGTCGCTTCAGATAAGGAGACCCTGGAGCAGGCCAAAGCAGACTGGAAGGCCGATCGATTTCCTAAAATTGATGGGGACGACAGTTACATTCCCATGCCTTAAGGCCGCTGATTAAATCAATGAAAAGGAGTGCATAATTGCCATGGATTCTACAGTGAGCACGTGGATCTGTTCTACTACCCAATCGTATTCTTTCCAAATGCTAAAAATGCTCACTTCAACTGTTTGCAATGCCTCATTGACTTCAATGGCAATGTCTCCAGAGATGTAATTAAGACTCTTGAATATCCAAAAGTACATGAATAGGTTTGCCCGCAGCGTTGATCAGTGAGGTGTTGGAGGAGTTCGGAACTATGTTTCCAACTCTTTCAGCTGAACCCCAGCCTCGGTGTCAAGAGTAATTCTCTATGGGGTGGAGATCGGCATATTTATGAATTGACGTTAGAGGACTAAGCTTTGCCTGTCAATCTAAACAGCATGTCCGCAAAGATTTTGCGTGAATTTTGACTGGCTTCAATCATTTCGCGGTGAGATTTTACCAATTCGGCTTCCTCGGTGTTCAACTTCATGATGGAGTAGGCCGCCATATTTAATTCTGCCTCTACGGTAGAATTTTTTATTTGGTTGAGCACTGCGTCAATGTCAGATTTGAGGGTATTTCCTTTGATTTTAAATTCTCCTGAGAAGGAGGTCACTTCGAGCGAAGATGCATTTTTTACCTTTTCAGGGAGTTTATTTCCAAGTACTGTAATTGCCTCCGAATTTGCATTTGCCATAATATATGGGTTTAAAGAAGTGAAAAAAATAGACCACTTTATTATCGCATCGGGGGCAAAGCAATAATTGATTAACAATAATAACCCATATTTTTCTAAAATAATAGCGTATAACTACGTGATTTTTAGAAAAATTGGAGCCGTCTGTTTTTAGAAAATCCATGAAACCAGAATAGGTTTGCTAATTTTCCCGAAGAGACAGTGACCTCGTAGTATGTGGATCAAAATCAATCTTTTGTCATTTATTGCCTGTGTTGTTCTGACCCTTTGGGGCTGTAAACGGTGCGACAAAGACTGTATGAACAGTGTTGATTGTGATGCAGGCAGGTGTGTGGAAACAGCACCATCACCGAGGATGCAACCGATGTGGAACGGGTAACCATCGACAATGATTTATATGCCCTTTGAGGTGCAATACCTGGTTAATCATACCCTCACAGCCCTGGACTGACCCACAATCGGGAGAGGTATTTACCGCTTCGGGAAATGTGACCACCACCATAGGAGAACTAGTTCACTACGAACTCAAACTGGTTTCGTCCACCGGTGTGGAAACTTTGTGCACATTCGCAGGCCCCCTCCCATTAATCCATAAAAACAGCCAGCGATTCCAGTCGTGTATTATTGCTGCAATCCCTCTTTTAAACAGGCAATTAGAAGCTCCTTCTTTTTAAAAATTACCGTATAAATACGTAGGTACAAATACTCTTGTTTTGCCTTGACCCACAACAAGGGAAATTATAGAAGCCATGACCAGAGCCATCATTGTCAGTAGGACTCTTCGGATTTGGGTTGTTGGGTTCTATCGGTTCTACTTTCATTCGGAGAAGAATCAAAAACATCAAAGATACCGAGCCGGATGATTCGCTTGTATTATCTGATTTGCCAGGTGTACTTATCAACGGGATTAGTGCTGCCATCGTCTTGTTTTTGGCGGTAAAAGGAGCCGTAGTCGTCTTCAGCTCCGGAGATGGGAAGCTGAATCCTTACATGTTGTTTTTATTCAGCGAAGATGTGTGGTCATGGGCCCGGAAGAAACTACAGGAAAACCTGGGAGATCAGGAGGCAGTTGTGGCGATACCGCTGGGCTGCTGCTACAGAGCCAACCAAAAAACAAGAGGAGAAGCCGGTAGAACCTGAAAAATAGGGGCATCCTTCATTGATCCTTCATTGTAGAGTTCAGTTCTGTTTTTAGCCCCGCCCTTCAATTGAGAAAAGTACCCCATATTTGCATGGCATGAACAATTGCGTTCATCTGAGGTTACTTACACAAGAAATTTATTCAAAATAGAATCATGGCTACAATCACATTAAAAGGAAACTCTATTGAAACAGCTGGTAGTTTGCCCGCAGTGGGCACGCAAGCGCCTGATTTTACATTGACCAAAACAGACCTGAGCGACATTACCCTGGCCGATTTGCAAGGCAAGCGGGTAGTGCTCAACATCTTCCCAAGCATCGACACGGGTATTTGTGCGGCCAGCACCCGCTATTTCAACGCCCACGCTGCTGAGTTGGAGAACACAACAGTGGTATGCGTGAGCAAGGATTTGCCGTTTGCCCACAGCCGGTTTTGCGGAGCGGAAGGCATCGACAATGTCATTAGCACCAGCGAATTGCGCAACAACGACTTTTCAGACAACTATCAGGTAGACATCCTCAACGGTCCCATGGCTGGTTTGATGTCACGTGCAGTAGTCGTGTTGGATGAGGCGGGCAAAGTGCTCCACACCGAGCAAGTTCCTGAAATCGTGCAAGAGCCCGATTACGATGCAGCTATGGCTGTTTTGAAAGGGTAGAGGAAGGTTGTTTCAAATGATATTTAGGCCATTAGCGTATTTCGCTGGTGGCCTTTTTGTTGTGCTATCTGATCACCTCGATCAACAGGCACTCTCCAGGTTCCAGCGTAAATTCATCATCCTGGTGAAAGCTACGTTCTAAATCAAAGGCGTAGTAAGAATGATTTCCGGCTTCCAAAGAATAGGTCAGAATGACACCTGTTACATTTCGTGCACCACAGGTGGGTGCGGCAATCGATTTGGCGGTGATGGAGCCCACAGTGTGATCGTCCAGGCCAACAGAAATTTCTCCATTGGCATCCCCATCATCGGTGGATGTATAGAAGGTAACTGTACCCGTGGAATCGGAAGCAGGAGCAGAGAATTGGTCGTCTTTATCGCAAGCAGTGAAGGCAAAAAATACCAGGGTAAATGGTACCAACCAGCGCGAAATGGAGGAATATTTCATATGGAGTTATTTGATTGGTAAAATTAGGGGATACTGGAGCCTCCAATGTTAAGCGGATTTGAAGCCTGTGTGAATTCTTGTTAAAACAGGCTTCGAAACAGATCGTTTTGGATGGTAGCTCTTTTTCTGTGGGAGTTTAAAACAAGGACATTCCCGATAAAAAAATGGCCCCCTGTTCAACACAGGAGGCCGTTCTTCACGCAACAAAGGGAAAGGTTAGTTGACCATAAACTGCAACACATCGGTGGTGCTGCCCATTTCTACCTGAATCGAGTAGGGACCACCCGGAGTAAGAGCAGAGATATTGACTGGTAAATCGGAAAGTCCAACCGGATGGGCTCCAAGGAATTGGCTAAACTGGAACACACCATTCTGATCGTACACATGCACCGTTACTGGAACAGGGTTGAACAAATCAACCTGCACCATCATGGTGGTGTTGGCCGGATTTGGAAACACCATCATGCAAGTGCCATCAGTTGTGGCAGCATCACAAGCACAGTCGTAGGTAATAACAATGTCTCCACCGGTTACATAGTAGTAAGTTCCGGAAGAATTGGCTTGCATGTCAATATCATCGCCCGGAGAATCTTCAACAGTAACCGTCCGTGAGCAGGTTTGAGTGCTTGGTGTAGTGCAGTTTGTTGGACAAAAAGTCTCTGGATAATAATCATCGTCAGCATAGTTTCCAGGATTCCGGTTACCATCGTCAATGTGTTGTTTGACCGCAGCCAGGTAATTGCTTTTGGCTTCATTTAAACTGCCCGCTGCCACAGTGGTAACAGGATCGCCACTGCCCACTGTAAAAGTGTGACTGGTACTCGATGGGCAAGCGGAGGCTGTGCTACCTTGGGCCTGTGCCAATTGTGGTGTGGCAATGGCCAAAGCTGCCAAAACAGTGACTGTTTTCAATAAATTCATTTTTTTCATGTGTATTGATATTAGTGAATAATACCCAATGGACGCTTTGCAGGGGAATATTACATTTTGAGGGGCCGCCTGCGTTTGGGTGCCAATGCTTTTATCAAAAAGAACAGCCCCCTGCATAACACAGGAGGCTGTAACTCACGCAAAAAAGAAAATCTAGTTGACCATGAATTGCAATACATCAGTGGTGCTACCCATTTCCACGTGAATGGAGTAGGGGCCGCCTGGTACGAGAGCTGATATATTAACCGGCAAATCAGAAAGTCCGACCGGATGCGTACCCAGCGATTGAGTAAACTGAAATACTCCGTTGGCATCATATACATGAACAGTTACTGACACCGGGTTAAACAAATCAACCTGAACCATCATAGTGGTGTTGGCAGGATTCGGAAAAACCATCATACAAGTGCCATCAGATACTGTGGTGGCATCGCAATCGCAGGCATAGGTGATGCGGATAGTACCAGCTGTGGGGTAGTAGGCCCCTCCTGCATTCGTTTCTGCCATCGACAAATTGGAACCTGGAGCTACGCTCACTGACACGGTTCGCGGACAGGCTTGGGTACTAGCAGGACTGGTACAGTTGGGGGGACATTTCACTTCTGGATAATACTCATCACTGTCATAGTCGCCAGGGTTGTTGTTGCCATTGTCAATGTGTTGTTTCACTGCTTCCAGGTAATTTGTTTTCGATTCCTCATTATCATCTGCATAAACAGATGTTACGGGGTCTGCTGTTGCGTCTACTACAACATCATGAAAGTTGCTGGAAGGGCAGTCGGCAGCAGAGTAAGATTGCGCACGGATTAATTGGGGTGCAATTAACGTTGTCACAGCTAATAATACAATTGTTTTTGAAATAGTAAATTGCTTCATTGGTTTTGGTATTTGTGAATAATACCATGTTGGACGTGCTGCTTTTAGAAATTGCATTTTTTTAATAGCAATCAATCTATTCGATTTTCGAACCACAGGAGCTTATGAAATGAGAAGGATTTCTTGTACATTCTGTTCTTCCGCATTGTCCACCAAAGATAAATTTGTTTTCGTGCACTTTCTATATAGGACATGCATCAAAAAGGGGTAAACTATTGTATTTCAATAAGTTGCTATTTAACATAATATTAATTATAGGACAAACGAAGCTGAAACTCCGTAATACGTAGTATTTAACATAAAACCAGATATCAGGCTTTTTCAGTCTGATATCGGTACGGTTTTATGTTAAGGAGTTTCTGCCAGCACACCTGTCAACTATAATTAATATTATACTAAATAGTACACGCTCATCTCCTTATGCAGAAATCCGGAATGCTTCAAACATCCATCGTGTGTCCCATAATTAGCGTTATATTAAATTGCCGCACAGCCGCGCCATTGGCTTTCAAATTCTTTTGGTTGGAATAACCAAAAAATTGTGTGCACCAATCCAGCCGCACGGCCTCCACATCTGCCAACTCTACAATCAATTTTTGCCAACGCTTCCCTAGACCCTGAAAATTTGAAAGAGCTTTTCAAGCACATTCAAATCTTCTTGTCGCACAAAGCCGAATTTTAGATTTGGATCTTTTTCATATTCTGTACGGCAAATGTCCTGTGGACATTTGAGCGAGCCTCGTGCGTTTGACTTGGGTACGCTGGAGATTGAAGAATTCATGACCATGTATCAATTCGTTTTCAAATACGCGATTCTCAGCGATTAGGAATTTTGCTCGGAATTAAGAGATTAAAAGATTTAGGGATTCTGGACCATCGTCCAGATGATTTGAAATAACGGATTCTCAGAGATTAGAGATTAAAAGGATTTTAGATTTTGGTTTTCTTGGGCTTGGTTCTTTGTGAGCTGACGTCTGTCAGGCAGCTGGCGCCTGTGGACGGCAACAGCCCGGTGGGCTGTTGCGCGAGTTCGTGTGACGGCCCGTTGCGCTTAGGTCTTGTTTCCATGTGCTATTGTGATTGCTCTATTGCCAGAGCTTGTGGATGTTCCTTTCTTTTCCTTGATGAAAAGAATGGAACCGAAAGAAAAATCAAGAAAATATAACCCGCTGCGCGCATGGCCCACGCCAGCCCGGGCGAGATTTTCACCTTGCGCGCTGGCTTGCGCTCGCGCCTTTGTTAAGTATGCACGGGAGTTCTATTTAACATAATGTATACAGTCGTGCCGTTGTCACGACAAATCTTATAGGCTAAAACTTCGATACGCCAATCTCAGATTGTTGACGTGTTTCTTTTTCTTTCCAAGATATTCGGACATGATATCTTGCTGAATGTTTAACGCTTCACTAGGTTTCATTATTGATATTTCGCTATCTTTTTTAACTCCTAAGGAGCTTATTGATGTACCAATTCGCAATCCCCCATTTTTAGTCAGAATCCATCTGTCATGAAATGGAGTTTGGTTATTATCTTCTGGTATCCAGCAAAATGTCACATTTGTAAAAGGAGGTAGCTCATCATAACTCTTTTTCCAATATTCTCGAAATTCGGATTCCGATTGGTCCCTCTGCCCCATCTTAGAACCCAAAATGTCCACATTCAAATTTTCCGAGATTTCCTTAATCCATTTTAGGATTTCCAAGTCTTCCTTCTCAAAATACGGGTCAGCAATAATTACAAATTCTGAAACTTCGTCATTCAACCAATCCCTTATGGATTTTAACGCTTCCTCCCTAGTGCCAGGCCTAATTACCTTATTGGTAATAAAGTCTTCATCAATAAAAAATTTACGGTAGGACTTTTCAGTCGCTTTTCTTTTATGCGATAACAATTGAATGAGGTTTGTCGCTTTTATAGCTTCCTCAAAATTGTCTCTATGCAGGTTTGAAAGCGCGCTATTCTTGGGAGTGGTTCGATACGTCCTGATACAATTGTTTAAGTAGTAAATGTAAATCGGAAAGACTTCGTGAAACGGTAACTTGTTTGCTACAGCCAGATAACCTGAAATTTGGGTAATTTTCTTTGTTGTCAACTTGTCTGAATTAAGAGCCCGCAAGGCCATCAGAACTCCATCAACAATATTGCGATTGTTCTCCTTTTCTTTCTCCACCAATTCCTGACTGTTTTTTATTTTTTTGGATATTTCCAAAGTCTTATAATGATCATGAAGGCGTTCCTTTAATCGACTTTGGTAATTTTCTTTGTCAACTAGCTCTACTAGTTTCTTGGCAAAATTAGGGTCTAAGCGATACATAGAATCAATAATGCTTTTTTGAGACTTGTATACATCGGTACCTGATTCTAACCCAGAGGAAACTGAAAAGGCTTTATTTATCAGCTCTTGCCACTTTGCAGGATTGAAACCATACATCATATCTGTAATTTCAAGAACCCTCTGAACAAATTCGTAATGCGAATTAAGGGCGTAAAGACTAGATACTATGTCCTCATATAATTGGTTTTTTATGTCAACGGAACCCTTTTTTTGAATTTTGCCGAATGGAACCTCGTTAATCAATATTGTCTTGACGAATATCATGTCCGAGGTATTACCGATTTTGTCAGCTTGACCGATCAATCCCTCCCAATACTCCACTTTATTTTGTAGATTCTTATCGATTTTGGCCAATTTCGCTTGAGCAACAATCTTATACCCATCATGCTGTATATTTAACGGATCTGGTAATGTCGATTCTACGATATCCCGTAATTTACTGATGAGATCATTTTGCTGCGCTGTCGAAATGACATCCTTATTTCCGCTTATCGCATCGCAGATATAGGCTAACTCTGCATAGATAATACTGTCCGTAGTAATTTGTTTCAGTACATTGATAGCTTTGTTAAGGTCACTAAATGTCGCTTTGAACTTGGTGACTTTTTTGTCATAGTATTCGTATGGAATTCTCTTAGTTATGTAGTAATCACATATATTGGATAGCACCTCCTCGCGATCATCTTGATGCACTCCATCTAGATACTCCATCGCCAATTCCGAATCGAATAGGTGAATAAATGTCAATGAATGTAAAACTTCTTCCAAGCTGAGGTTATTCGCTATCATCCCCTGTAGTAAAGGGGTTACATGTTCGTTGAACACTCGCTTGCTAATTTCTGCTCGAATTGAAAATGAGTGCAATCCCAATTCAGTCCACAGTCTCAATTTCCTAGATTCTGATGGGATTCGATTAATTAGATCTTCGATTAAACTATAGTCACGGCTTTTGTCGCTATTTGTAATTAAGAGTCCAAGGTATGTCCTTAGTATTAGTTTGACACTGTTCATGTACGTATAAGCCACGGGCATCGAATCAATCCAGCTTCCACTTTTCAAGTTTTCACTTTCCTGAAATATCTTTTTTGCAAATTCTGGGTTATTTTGTGAGGTAGCCGAGCAAATCGAAAAGCCTATGTCAATTCTTTCCCAGTCAGCCTCTACCAGCTTCCATGAAGCGTATATTTGATTTTCGAACGTATTGGAAAGTCTTGCTTTCCAATCTCGATTTTTCCCTATAATCTTATAGGACATCAGATACGCAAAAATTCTTTGGCTGGGCTTTCGTAGCTCCTTTGCCTTGTTTGTAAAATAGAATAGAGCTTTGACGGTCTGATACGGCAAACTCTTTGCCTCTGAATATCTCTCCAAGACACGTATGATCAATTCGGTTTTTGAGAAATCATAATACATGGATTCCTCGATTTTCTTCAGTGCCTCAATCTTCACATACTTTAACTTGTTATCTAAATATGAGTCCAGAATCAGCATTTTAGCTTTCTCTCGCCTATCAATAGTGTTAAATTGTTCGCAAAGTTTCAGTGCTAACATTGGGTTCCTTTTCCCTATTGTTTCTAAAAGATATTTGGAGATTTTATAGTGATTGGAGGTTGTCCGGTATAATTCATCGGACAGGGCAAAAAGGCGGCTATAAACAAATTTCACTTTCCTTCGGATCTCATCTTCTCCGAAGATTCTGAGTTTTGTAAAAACCTCAGCATAGGCATCGAGCTTCACTAGTGGATCTTCAATTTCATCAACCTCTATGATAATTTGATTAATAACACTAATTCCAACTGATTTGTCCAGTGTATATCTAGCATGGAATATATTTAGTTGATAGATATATTTGTTTTTAGTTAAGCCCAAGTCGATAAGTCCGCTTTCAATTGTATCAAACCTTTTGAGCAATTCTTTTTTGGTAACATCATCTTCAATAAATGGAAGTTGAAAAGACAATTCCTTCAAAACATCAAGGGTAACGGCAGTTTCTGAAGAAGAGGATACAAGCTCACTTAGAGCTACGTCAATGACTTTCTCGACATCCTTAATATTTCTACGATTATTATCGAGCCAAAGCCTTAGCAGCGTAAGTTTCTCCTTTGAATCAGATAACTTATTGACTTCGTCTAGTACTTTGATGGAGGAGTAGTTCCCAACAAGAAATGAGATTGCTCTGCTTATCTTTTTAGCCTTGGGGTTATTTAACGACTCAAGGGCTTCAAGCTTTCGTGACTTCGTAGGATTGGATGAACCTTCCTTCAAATTCGAATCGATTGCTGCCATCGAAAGCTTTGCCATCACCCAATCGTTAATGCTTTTTTCGGATACATTATCCGAAGATTTCTCGATCATTTCGATTGCTAGATTTGGAATGGCATAGATTAGATCTGCTACTATATCATAAATCTTTTCTCCTAGGGATAAAAGATCGGTAGTTTCGTAAAGATCCTGTATAACCTTAACCAGCTCTTCGTCTACTTTCTTGGAAAGCTCCTTTTGTCTGCGAGCAATTAACGCCAACAGTCTTAATCTATCAACTTTTAACACTGCGCTTTGGGCAAGAGAGGTCGCACCGATAAAGTCGTTTATTGAAATTCGAGCCTCTATCTCAGACTCCCAAAAGAGGAAATTATCCAACTCATTGACTATGCCGCCCTGGATTGAGTAGCGCCAGAGATCATTATACTTATTCATTTCCTGTGAAGCACGAACACCTAGTTCCAAACTTTCATTAACTATTTTTAAGGACCCAGTATTATTAAGTATTTTAGGAAGGAATTTATCATCAAGCACATCAATTATCTTTAACCAGTCATGTCTTGACGCAAATATTTTGGGCAATTCAATAATTGAATCTGTTGTCTCACTAGAAATGTAATAATCTATAACCAATTGTTGAATCTGTCTTTCATGCGCCCTGAGTTTATTGGCGAAGTACCTTTTGTGGGCATTAGACACGAATTGGAGGTGACCGCTTGAAGAAGTTTCTAATACGGTTATATCAACAAGAATCTTTGATAGTTCAGTAGTTGAAACAGAACATATTTTTGCCACTTGATCTTCGTGAAATGATTTTTCCTGTAATGCAAAGAGACCAACTATTGCATTATTCATTTTTATATCAAGGTCAACTGACTCACAGTCTATTTCTATCCAATTTTGATAATCGGATATTTTGGGAAGATTTTTTGCGGAATCAGGGTCCTTCTCAATTACTCTTTTTAGGGTTCGCAATCGTCCAGGAAGTCCACGAGTAATCTGGAATAAGTCTTTTATGTTGGTCGAGGTTTCGTGAGATAATGAGAGATACTTGACTATTTCGGGCTTTGAAAACCCAGTAAGACTTATCGATTTTATATTCCCCTTTTTAAGTTTTGGACGAAGAGATAAAAAGGCCCGTTGCTCCCCTGTGATAATAATTTTGAATTGTTCTTGGCCAAACGGAACTATATCCAAAAGGCGACTAACAAAATCATCTTTTTCCTTTACCCTTTCTTCAAGACCGTCAATAATCAGTATTACTTTGTCCCTTACTCTTTTGTGTTTTCTGCGCAGTTCGAAAATGGCACGTTCGTAATCCTCAACTCCAAACATTCGCTCTTCCCAATCTTGATTTAGAGACTCTCCAAGCAAGTTTCTAATTTGGTTGACGATGCTGGTGCTATAAAACTCCAACTTGTAGTCTAAACTGTTTAAGGGATTAAAAAAAACGGATATCGTCCGTTTTGAATTATTTCTTGAATACTGACCGCATAGTGTCGTTTTTCCCGCATCTTCGTCCCCGTCTAAAAACAATATGTCCGTCCCTGTTGAAAAGCAATCGTCAATTTGGGAAAGGTAATTTTCTCTATTAATTAATTCGTCCCAATTTTCATCAGGGAAGCCGATTGAAAAGAATGTGTTGTCAACGATTTGAACGGCCGAATTATCTTTTTTAGACATAAAGCTATTTTTTAAAATTGGTGATTACTCTTACCATTTTCATAACTCACTTGAATCTTCCGAATTTACTAAGTGCCGAGCACAAAAAACACCGTATAAATACCTATATATTACCCTGAGAGTCGATGTTCAAGAATTGAACGAATATCAAGTACCTCTTCCCTCCCACTCCAATTTTGCCTATTTTAGTAATTCCTAAAACCACATGTTCTTGTTACAATTCTTTCTATTTAAGATAACCCGCTATGTCCTGTCGAGAGGAAACGACCGGCACCGCCCACTTGTGGTGCGGAGGAGGGCTAAGGCGGGCCTTTTTATCCTAAAACCACAGTATTATGTTACAACCTTTAGTTGGGGAGGACTTCACTCCCCTAGCCAATTACGTCAACGAAGTTTTTGACGGCCACCTTATCAAAGTGATTCGGTATTTGAATCGCACCATTTTCCTCTTTCACTTCTTGCCAGAGAACCAGCACATTCCTGAGTTGGAGCGGCAAAACACTGTAAGCGTGCTTAACGGCATTAAAGACTCTTTGATGGAGACTTACTTCAAACGACAGGGTTATGAAGTTGTGAGGTTCTCTTAAAGCGTTACAAAGCCCGGCTCAAAGAGCCGGGCTTCTCTCTTCTTTATACATTAACCGGAAGGTGTACCTTCTTCCAAAAATTCAGGGATCCGTTTGTCAGTCCAATTAGTTCTGCTCCATTTTTGCCTGTAGTAGATATCACTTGTACCCCAATCGTAATTGTTAAGTTCATTAATTTTAGTCATTAATTGTGGGGCATTTAGTTTCTGAACCCAAATACCTTCTCGGTGCGATTCGATTATCTTAATTATTATAGGCTCTATCGTTGATCTTTCATACATCATGAATGCTGGCCAACATGCATGGTCAGTCATGCCGCTTAGGTAAGTAATTAAACATTGGAGAAAATCAAATTGTGCCATATATTTCTCTAACTCCTCAGAAGCATCGAAAAATTCCAGTAGATAGTGATGGTCTTTAAAGTGTTCGTATGAAATCTTCACAAGGCCAGGTGCTATCATTTCTTTTCTCCGAAATAACCAAGTTGTAACATACCTAAACCAAAACTCTTTACCATCTTGCTGATCCTTGTCGAACCCATATATATCGCCTTTACGCTCAATTAACAATGGTAGCAGGTCTGGACGATTCTCGTAAACGGATATGGCCCCTAAGCAATAAACCAATTTCACTATTTCGGTTTGCACGTATAATACGTGCTCAAAATCGTTTTCAAAACTTCCTTTCAAACTGAAAGTAAAGACAAAGAGCTGATAAAGTCGATCAGCAACTACTTGCCCTGAACTAATACCTTCGGAGGCATTAACAGCTACCCATATGGGAATGAGTTTGTTTAGAAATGTTGGAACTTGTCTGCGTAAGATTTCATTTCTACTTTCTTTTTCATGATTTGATTCTTGTTCTTTCAATAACTCTTTAATAGGAACAAAGCCCTTGTTCATTATTCTCCTAAGAGAATGTACATTATTATTCTCTTTGAATAACTCAATAAAATTGGCCTCAATCTCTTCATTGCTATGGTCGAAATTATTCTCACCAAAAACCAAATTAGCCCTGCTGCTGCGACCTGTTGGATTTTCCTTACCAAAAACTTCTACTAGCCTGTCCAATCTGGATGCAATTTGCCCTAACCCTTTTGCGGTTGACCCAACTTTTTTACGCTCGTCCTCTCTTATATTCTCTACGAATCGGAGCAAATCCTCGTAGTTTGCTTTCTGGCTTCTGGGGCCATGTCTTACAAAGATATCCCCATGTAAAAACTTTGTTTCATTCTCTCCATTTACATTGTACTGTCCATCCCGTTTAAACGGAATCAGAATGTTTGATTTAGCAACATAAATTAGAAGTATTGAGACTTTGTTAATGGTATGTGCCCTAACTCGAATATTTATTCTTGTGTCAATATAATTCCCAATAAAATTTGAAAGGTCTTCCGGAGTCAACTTCTTAATACACTCTTCAGAAACCCCGGTATTTTTGAACTTTCCTCCCTCAATTTCAGAAACTCCAAATACTAAGTAGCCACCATTAGTATTGGCCATTGACACCAGATCGCAGACTAAGTTTATCTTGCTTTTTTTGGCCAATGGCTTTGTTGAAAAATCGACATTTTCCTTGTAATCTAATCGTTCCTCCTCAAAGCCTAATTCCATCAGAAAAATTGCCCGTTCCTCGGACATATCCCCGTCCACTAGAATTTGAGTTTTAAATGTCTCTGGTTCCTCCATATTTAGCAGCAGTTTGGTGAGCTAATTTAAATTATACAACTTTCTAAAAACACCGTATTTATACCTGAAACAAAAACCTCATTCCATGCACATTTTGCTCCGCGAACTCCGCAAAAAAAATGGCATTAAGGATTCTTTGATGGAGACTTTTTTTTAGCCATTCACCCCTTATTACATTTCGATGAACTCTGCAGCTTCAATAATCATAGCTGTACTTATCTTGTTTGTTTCATCTTCAATCAGATAAGGTATTTCAAGGGTATCTCCTTGTTTTCGAGAACCAAAATCTGACGAGCCAAAAAGATTGATGATTAGAACTTTTCGGGCACCAGTTATACGCCTCTTCGTTTCTATCTTTTCATATTCATGATCCGCATCAGCTAAACTATTAGCAAACCAGTGCTTAAAATCTATGTATACCCCGTTTTGGGTTTTAAAATCAAATTGTTCAAATTCCTGGGCATCCAGAGCAAGAAGTTCTAACAAATCATAATTCTCCAATAAATATTTCCCTACTGTTTCTCCTATCATTCCTTTATAAATACTGTAATATCCTACTGGTGTCAGAATGAACTTACCCGTTCCAAATTGGGTAGCGTAGCCTTCCTTTTCGAAAAATCTCCTAATGTCCTTATGTTGCATCAAATCATGCAATCGGCAATCGACTTCACAAATCCCCAGATTACTTTCTTTAGTTGAAGTATATCCCCCAGCATTATTGCTGGCATTTGTATAGCTGTAAGAACTTGCTCCATTTGGAAGTTGAAAATAAAACGGTTGAAAGTGAAGAGGCACCATATGCAACTGATCCACCCGTGGATGGCGCATCACAAATTTTCGCAATTGCCTCCAGTATTCCTGATTGTTTTCCTGGAACTCACTATTTAAAATAGATTCTACTAAACGTTGACATTTTTTGTTCTTCCGATCTGCTAATTGATAACAACGTTTCTCATCCTCATTAAGATCATAGTTGGAAGTTTGACATTTCTCCAGCAGGGCCTCATATTCGTGTAAGTATATTTGCTGAGAATCAGGGGCTTTACGAAGAAGTTTGCTTAGACTATGGTGAGCAAGAATGTGGATCACTGTATTTTTACTGTTTGTTCTTGACATTCGCCCAATAGCTTGGATGATAACTTTACTGATATGTTGTGCGTAGCTGTCGGTACTATATAGATTTTGCTCCTTAAAGTCCAGTTCACTAAAGGTGGGTTTTCTTCCCGATAAGAGTTTGAAGCCCTTGCGAATCTCATGCAGTGCCTTCTCGTTGCTAATTTCTCCTATTTCGGCTAGGAACTCAACTTGGAAAATGTTTTGAACTAACTCTTCTTCCGTAAGAACAGTTTTTCCGTGAGTATTTGTTTTGTTTACTATCAAATTTGTTGGACGCTCACAGTAAATACCATCAAAGTCTTTCAGGTTGCCGCCAAAAGGCCTATCGTTTATATTAATGCCTTCCCAATTTTTCGGAATTGGGTATTGGAGATTTTGCCCAGCTCCAATTGATTGAAATGTTGAAATAACAAATACCTTTTCCCCCTCTCCGAGAATTTGCATCAGATTTTCCTTCTTCTGATCAAATTGTTGGCTGTAAATCAGAAAAAATGGCCGATTTTTCGGATCTCTCCATACTGTCGTTTTACTGATTTTGATCAGTTGATCGAAAATGCGATGTAATAATTCAATTTGAAAACTGTATTGGTTCGTGGCCTTTGCATTTCCCAAATACAGAAATGATTTAAGATTTTGGTGCTGTAAAAAGTGTTTGAAGGCCAACGCGGCTCGTAAATACCTTCTGAGAAAAAAATCACCGTTCTGGCCAGTTAGCAACTCCTCTAATAGCTCTCGGCTAAATTTACTATCCTCAAATACTACGGTTAGCGCTTGCTCAGTCGCTTCACCTTCCAGCAACTCCGCATGGATATGCAAATTTGAATATCCTTCAGTTAGCGTTTGAAATTGGTTTTGTAGATTTTCAAATTCGATTGAGTCAACAACTCGGTAGTTCTCACCTAATCTCTGTCGCAAAAAGCTAAGGTCATAGTTGCCGGTAGGTGTAGGAATTGTGGCGGTCGCGGAAATGCCAATGACATTCGCTTTTTGGGCTAGCTTTAATAGAAGTTTTTCCGGAGTTACTTCAAATGAGCAGAGAAATATACGTGAAGTAAGATCGTGGTTGTCTCCATCTTCAAAATCATAGTAACGAAAGCCATTCATATAGAAACTGTGTTCCCTAAGGTAATTTGACTGTGGTAGCCCCTCTTCCTCATCTAGTTCTTGTCTTGATTGATGACTTACAATTGAATCCATCAAATAGTTGACTTGTCTGGCCTCAAGATTAAATAAGTCAAGAACTGTACGCAGAGCGCTCTCTGCAGGGAATTCATGTGCACCTGCTTCCTCCTTAAGGTTGCGATAATTCATAGCGACTATCCAAACACCTTTTGCAAAATATTGAAGATAGGATCTGATTTGGGCCAACATTCGAAGTAGACTTACTCCATCACCCATATTATTGGCCTCTTCGAAATGAATGTGGTTAACATGTTCCGAGTCATCATATTCTAAACGGATAAATTGAAAACCTTCTTTTAGGATTGACCGATACTGGAAGTCATGAAAAATGAAGTTCCTGCGATTGTCAGGATTCACAGTTTTGAAGGGAACATCCAAATGAAACTCACTAGTAAGAATTGCTGATCGGTTTTTCAGATAATCAACTATTTCAAGAATGGGCTTTTGTCTTTGATTCTTTTTGAGGGCTTCTTGTCGCTTTTTAGATTCCTTTGTCAAACCCAAAGGTAATTGTAGCGTTTGAAATGTGGTGTAAACCTGTTGAAACAGTGCAACCAGATCAATTCGCTTGTCTAATCCATTTCGAATAATTGCATTCAGTAGTCGTTCTTTGGAGGCATCAAATTCATCCAAGAAAACTAGAGCTTTGTCAATTGCTCTATGCTCATAGAAAAAATAAGAGGGCTCAATAAGGGTTACGTTTCGCGCAAAGAATTTGTCCACGCTCATGAAACAAATTCTCTTTCGCATAGTTTGGACAGAAGGATAGAGCCCAATAATCCAAAATGCATTCGTTTCTATCCAAGACAATTTCTGTTTTGGTGATTTATATTGGGATATTGCCCCACTCCCATTATCAATATATTGGATAAGCTTTTTTCGAAATTTAGGTTCAAGTTCCTTCCTGATTTCCTCTTCGATAATATCGGCTGCCTCTGCTTTGTCGTCATTCCATGATTGTTGTTGTGATTTGGTGTTTTCATATACGTACGAGGCCTTGCGCTTCAGTAATCGATATTCTGGCCATCGTGTCACTTCATCGGGGATTTCACCTTTTTGAGAGTTGAGATATTGGATAACTCCTATTGCGGTCGCATCAATAAACAAGACATGCTCATCGTAAGCATCCTTTAAGTCCAGTTCTTGAAACATCAAACCAAGCTCATCGAACGGTAGATTCTTCTTTAGGTTAGTAATAAAAAAGATAGGGCGGTCATCCTCATAGTGCCTAAGAATATATTGCAACACTTCGTAGGTTTTGCCAAAACCAGTGGGCAAATTCAACAGGAACAGTCCAGTTGGATGTACTGCGTATTTTTCAAGAATTTGATCCACGGAAACTACTCAGGAAGTTGTCGAAACAACCAGTTAATAAATATCAACATTTCAAAAGCCTCTTCAGGCGACCGCTGATTTTCATCTCCATGACTGAAGATATTTCGCATCGACCTTATCATTCCCATTGTTAAGAATTGAAATCCCTCCTGAATACCCTTTTCATTTTCGGTGATTTGTGAGTTTAAAGCAATTAATGGGCCCGCCAGATTAAAAGCCTTTCCCATCAGGTTCTTGCCAATATCAGTTGAATTTGCACGGGATTGAATCTCAACTTCGAACTTTTCTGAAGCCTTTCGAACCGACTCATTGAAATGGCCATTTTTAAAGAGATCTAATGGTTCAGATTTGACCTGATCGCAAAGTGGATGGTTTTCAAGCCTTCTGACCAATTCAGTTGGAGGAACGACTATTAAAGGCATGAATTCGTCAAGTTCAATTTCCTTAAACTCTTTTCGAAGATCAACACCTAGCCTGAGTAAGATTTCTGCTAGTTGGTTTACTTCTTCTCTCTTTAATGGATTTCGCTTGTATCTCCTGTGTTTTATCGCAGCGGGTACTATCTTTCGAAAGATTGAATGGGGAAGCTTCTCATGATATCGAAATAGCTTTATAAGTCCTTTTTCCAGGGCTGGTTTCTTTGGTGTATTTTTTGGGAAATAAGCATGAATACCACTTTGTTTGAATATGGTATAAAAAGTTTCTGATTTGGGGCTCCGAGAACTGATAGGAATGAAGTCATAAAGTAACTCTGACAAATCAACTATTGTGCTTCTGACCCCTGCGGAAATTGAACGTACTGATTTGGGCAACTTTTTGGTTTTACTTGGCTTTTTTTTAGTGACCCTCCTGCTCATATTTTATGAATTTCATATTTTATGAATTTAGTTCATCTACATCTAAAACCGGATAATATAAAAAGTCTTTCCAGCATAAAACACCGTATAAATACCTGAATTTAAGAGTCATTTTAAGAGTCATGCACATTTTGCTCCACTGAGTTCCGCAAAAAGAGCATTCAGATCAAGATCAAGAGATTGGCCCACGCCAGAAAAAATTGCCAGAAAAATTGATTGCACCCAAGCTGCATAATCAAGGCTAACGTCTCTCCTGCCCTCTTAAAATGACTCTGAGAAGGTTAAAAAGACTGAAACGATTCCCGCTTAACGCGGAAATCGAAGCAAAGAAACATAACGCTTGCAGCATTATAGGACAAAGCGATGGTTAAGTCTTTAAAGCCCAGCTATTTAAAGACATACCATAATCAATTGATTATGACATCCCTGTAAGGATGTGCTTAGCTCCGATAATTGATATTATGTCTGCGCGCACTTGCAAGCACACTGAGCCTGTCGAAGTGCGCTTGCCCGGCTCATGGCGCTCGGGTAAATAGCGCGCACAGCCCACCGCTTGAATTGTATGGCAACATTCTCTAGTCCTCATAATTAGCCGTTATGTTAAATTGCCGCACAGGCTCGCGCTCGTTGGCTCACGCACAGATTGTTGTTTCTTCCCTGCGCACAAGAAATGCTTTGCATTCACGAACACCTTTAAACACTTACACGCTGGTGAGTAATGAATTTGTTCTCTTATTCGATTAATCGTCCAGATCGGAAAATTCTACGCGATTGTCAGCGATTAGAATTTTCGCATTCTGTACAATTATACAGTTCAAAAATTCTACGCGATTCTCAGAGATTAGGATTTTAAAGGATTTGAGATTGAAAAGAATTTCAGACAATCATCCAGGACGATTTCAGCTGAGCCAATTCTAAGAGACAGATTAAAGGATCAAAAGATTTAGATCGAAGATTTACTTGACCAGCGATTGAGATTCTAGGAGCCGATGGTTTTACCACTGCTAGCGTTCGTGGATGTCCATTTAAATAAAGTGCAGATACCCCAGAAACTCTGTTGCATCCGCACTTAACATATATCCATATCTAAACCTGGACAATCAGGTCAACATCGATTGCATCTACGGGCAATCAGCCGTATAATTATCGCCATTTGCCCACACATCACATCCTGCACCCAACAAAGCATTTGCGATATAATCACAATCTGGATCGGGGCAGTTCCATTTTACAATCACCCCTGGTTCAATTGGCGTATTGGGTACGAAGGTGATTGCTTCCCAATTAGTGGGATCAACTGCTGACAGTGATACCGTGGCAATGCCAGTTGATAAATTAGGAACTACATGGATGTGCTGATTACCAGATAGTGTATTGATATAGCCCCGTAAGATATTTCCAGTTGCTGTATTGGATTGACCAAGATTAAATTGACCTAAGACAGAAGTTACACTCGATTCTGTTTTAGGATTGCTGGTGCTTGGGCTGGTGGGAGTAGCCGTTGAATCAATTGGTTGATCCTTTTCACAAGAGGACATAAGTAAAGCAACACAAATAATTTGTGCAATCAATAATTTAGAATTTTTCATAGGTTATTTTTTTTTGTTAATGATGTTTAGGAAAGTTACCCAACGGGAACGAATAGGACAATGGAGAACCTCTGAAATGGTCTTTTCAACCAGTGGAATGCCGTTTTGAGGTTGTGGGTGATTACCCATTCGTTTTTAAATACGCGATTTTCAGCGATTACGGCAAAAGCTCAGTGAGCTTTTGAGCGAGTTTGTGGGATTCAGATTGGTGCGATGGCCAATTAAGGGATTAAAAAATTTAGGGATTCTTGGCGATTGTCCAGATTGATTCTGAATATCGAATTCTAAAGAATTAGGATTTAAGATTTGGTTTTCTTGGGCTTGGTTCTTCGTGAGCTGACGTCTGCCAGGCAGCTGGCACCTGTGGCCGTTCATTTCTTTTCCTTGACGAATAGCAGCAAAAGCCCCGTGGGCTTTTGAGTGAGCCTGTGTGCTGGCGTCCAGTTTAGCTGAATGATGATTTCCATGTGCTATTGTGATTGCCCAATTGCCAAAGCTTGTGGATGTTCCTTTCTTTTCCTTGACGAAAAGAATGGAACCAAAGAAAATCAAGACGTCAAATGTCCAGTGGACATTTGAGCGAGACTGTGCGGCTGGTTCTTATGGCAAGGCCCACGCGAGCCCCGGCCATATTTTCGGCCTCCCGCTGGCCGGGCTGGCGCCTTTGTTAAGTAATCTGCCTAGTTCTATTTAACATAACATTATGATTTGAGCTAAAGTCCAAAATTGCCTTGTTAATCATCAACTCTTGAGACCTTACAATTATGGCATCAGATTCCAATGGAAAAAGTCGTTTGGATGACTTTGAAGATGTTTGGATCACTATTTTGATTTCGTAGCAATTTTTTATTGAGGCTGACTCTAGCTTCTCGATTGCAGACTCCAATGTTTCGTCACTTGCTTGAATCTTAATCGGAATTGGCTTATTGTTGATTTTACTCTTTAAAAAGCCGTCAATACCACTATTCCTTTGAACAGGGACAGCATCTATTATTTTTAAGAAAGCCAGTGTCTTTTCATTTTTCTCCATGTAACTCTCCTCTCCTTTCTCCAGTAATTGAGAGCCACTGATAATCATATCCTCAACTCTTTTACGTGCCAGTTCAACGGCATCTTTTGATTGATCTATCCCAATAAAGTCTCTACAAAGAAATTTTGCTGAAACACAAGTTGTGCCACTTCCACAGAAAGGATCTAAGACTAGATCATCCTCATCGGTGACCAAAGACACGATTTGATTAAGTAAAAGCACTGGTTTCTGAGTGGGATAGCCCACCCTTTCTTTTGCTTTTGGATTTAAATAAGGAATACTCCAAACATCTGATAATGGCACTCCTTTCTTTTCTCTACCTAAAACAACATCTCCATTTTTATCAAGTTTATAGGCAGATTTTCCATCCTTATTCCTAACTCTATCTTGCAGAATTTGGTCAATATTGGTCGTTGCCGAGTAATCCGTATAAATGGTATTGAACTTGAAATTTTTCGTCTTCGAATAGAAATAGATATTCTGATGAGAATTAAGTAGTCCTTTCTTAGAATTTGACCATCTTTTATAAGTCCAAATGATTTCACTTTGGAAATTTTCTTTTCCAAATACGTCATCAAGAAGTACTCTTAGATGATGGGAGGCAGCTTTATCACAATGAAGAAAAATGCTTCCTGTTTTTTTTAGAACTCGTTGAGATTGAATCAGAACCTCTCTTATCATCAACAAATACTCGTCAATGCTCTTCCACTCATCATTGAAAACGTATTCCTTTGAACTGTCTTTCGTTTTAAGCTTATGTTTCTTTTGAGTATAAAACGGAGGATCCATATATACCAGATCAACGCAATTGTCGTCAACAGATGACAACAAAAGTTCATTCGATTTTCCTTGATATATATTGTTTTTTTTAACCATTAATTAGTTCCTGTTTTTTCATCAGCAATTTGTTCGAGTATGCTCTTAAAATCAACGTCTGTGTATTTTTGTACATAGGCCCAAGCGTCATCTCCGGCAAAGTATTCTCCGTCCAGTCCTTTGTAAAGCGTTTTAAGTGCATTTTGGATTTTAATTGCTTGACTTCTTTGGGGGTAATAGAACATCACGCGAATTGGCTTATATCCATGGTTTTTAATGACCGTGGCTCTAGTATGCTCTTTTGTTATGTGATCTCCATCCGTTGTGGCGTCTCTCCATTTAATCTCAATGGCATCTTTTTCATTTAGAAAATCTATTTCAAAAGTTTTCGGCCTTTGACCAATAGTGTTTGGAACCTTGATCTTCCCCCCTTCTGGAAACTTATGGTTAAAGCATAATGTTGTTGCTTCTTCAAGAAAAGAGCCCGCATACTTGTACAGGAAACGTCCTTTATTTTGGTAGATATCTATTTTTTCTCCTTCCTCTTCTGCAATGCCAAGAACTCGGTATATTAGATAGTGAGATTTATCATCGTCCTGCATTTCAGTCACTCTAGCATCAATTTTGCCAGTTAACGCTGTAGCATATTTGTCAGCTAATTCTGCTATCTGTGTTTTTATATCTGACATTGTTTACTCTATTACTAGGCTTAACTCTTTACAAACTTCGTTTAGAACCTCACAGGGTTCAACATCAATTGCAAGAGCAATTAGATACAATTCGTCAACGCGCAATTTGGTATTTGAATTATTCGATAATTCACTAAGTCGCGTCTTACTTATACCAGTCTTCCTTGCAACGTCTGAGCGGTTTACTGATTTTCTTGAAAGATAGAGTCCTAATTCTGTCATTCTTATTTGATTTTTAAGACTATAAAATTACCTAATCGGATAGTCCTTTCCGAAAATCAGAACTTTTCAATTAAACTTTGTCCGATAATCGTTATATTTGTCCACATATTCGGATACTATTAACCGTAAAACAGACCAACAAACCCATCACAAGCTATGCAACAACCTCTCTCTGGAACAGACTTCATCCCTCTTGCAAATTACGTCAATGATGTTTTTGACGGTCACCTCATCAAAGTGATTCACTACCTGAATCGCACCATCTTCCTATTCCACTTCTTGCCAGAGAATCAAGAGATTCCAGAATTGGAGAGACAAAATATCGTTACGGTGTTGAGTAAAATCAAAGATTCTATGATGGAGACTTACTTCAAAAGACAGGGTTATACTGTTACAAGATTTTCGTAAATGAAAAAGAAGCCCGGTTCGGTTCCTGAGTTTGTCGAAGGACGATCGGGCTTCTTGCTTTTGTTGGGGTTAGTATTGCTACAATCTTTAGCGGCAGTTACGATTACTGTTCCAATAAAAGCTTTTCGACTTTCAAGACTTCTTCTTCGAGGCCTGTGAGCTTTTTTATTGTCCGTGTCTCGGTATTGTAAATGGCGATTTTCTGGCGTCTATGTTCTTTACGTTGGTTGTCAGGAATTGTGTATTCGATGTACAGACGAATATTGTCTTTTAATCTTCTTGTATACCGGATGTCAACATCTTCCATAATTGGTTGTAGGTCGGTTCCATCAAGGTTTGAGATGTAATAATCTGCCCGATCTTCTTCATTTATTAATGAATCCCCGTTGGAATCTTCAAATGCAAATTGGTAGGTAATGAAAGTAATCAAGCTATCACGCGTTGTTCGCTGAGGGAGATTGTAAGACTGTATGTAACATTTCCGATTGGGAATTTGGCGAAGAACATTGTAGTCTTTATCTAGGAAAATAAGACTCATTTGACTGGCGTAGATAGAACTAATGTTATTGGCACTGCTCGCCATGCGAGTAAATTCCCGTTCCTCCTCATAGGTCATAACAGAAACCGGCAATATCAAATTTGATGTATATCCAATTTGCTCTGGGACATTCATTAATACACCTTGGGGCGTTGATCCCTTTTCAAGTGATGATTGGAGCTTTTCAGACGTGTATATATCTTCTTCTTCAAATCCCTCATGGTCCCGATCCTCACTCCAAGGAATTTTATTGATTAAACTTGATGATACCAGGCCAATAATTAATATCCCTACAATCAGGTAAATAATTTTAAGAGCCTTGTTTAGTTTGGGATTTTCCATGGTTTGTTTATTCCTTTTGAAATTCGCTTCTTAATATCTGAAAAGTAATTAACCCCAACGGTTCGGCTAAACTGCGTTTTAATGCAGTTTAGGCTTTGTGTGTGCCCAGCATGGGCATCAGGTATCTAAAGATACCAATTATTCCAAGGGGTGAAAGTCCTCTACAGGCGAGTTGGTGAAGCCTGTTAGTAAGCCGCAAGCTGTTTTGGGGTGATCCATTCA
>Ga0316204_10001888_pt1 | contig 52262 bp, 51 predicted proteins | sample 6monrhotite_MG_2_FD_205661 | JGI IMG/M metagenome (GOLD analysis project Ga0316204, IMG submission 205661) | Microbial mat bacterial communities from mineral coupon in-situ incubated in ocean water Damariscotta River, Maine, United States -... | ecosystem: Environmental > Aquatic > Marine >... | reverse complement strand
GCGCGATCCCTGATATTGACGCTGCATCCGATCATTGTCGCCTGCCTATTGGAGTAACTCTGATGAAAGACCCTGAACTGACCATCCTCATCAAGGAACTGGAGACCGCACAGGACATGAGTGTCGCCGATTTTGACGGGGTCATTCATGCTTTGCAGTTTCTCTTGCCCCACTCCGATGTCGTCAAAGGATTGACCGCCGATTATGTTGGCACGACCGATCACGCCATGTTGGTGGCTGACGATGCCTATCCGAACTGGTCTGTCCACATTCGGGGCCGGGCCAATGATCAGGACGGGCATTGGCGCTGCACCTTGCGTGAAACCGACAGCCGCGACAGTGATGCCGCCATAGGCGTAGGCCGTTCGCCAATTCTCGCGCAAGCAGTTCTTGCTGCCGTGATCCGGCTTGCGACGGCGCAGCAATAGCGGCGTGGAGACCCAGACACCGATCCTGACCGTCACCCTGAACCCGGCGGTGGATGTGGCCACCTCCGTGGCGCAGGTCATTGCCGGACCAAAACTGCGCTGTTCTCAGCCCCGTTTTGATCCCGGCGGCGGCGGGGTGAATGTGGCCCGTACGATCAGCAGACTTGGTGGCGACGCAAAAGCACTGGTGGCCGTGGGTGGCGCAATGGGAGATCGCCTTCTGGACTTGCTGGCGGCCGAGGCAGTGCCGACAGTTCCGGTTCGGGTCCTTGGCGAGACCCGGCAAAGCTTTGCTGTCATGGACGAGGCAAGCACCGCGCATTACCGCTTTAGCGTGCCGGGCCAGCCGATGACGGCGCTCGACGCCACGGCCCTGCTCGGCGCGATAGGCCAGCATTGCCCCGCAGGCGGCTATCTGGTTCTGAGTGGCAGCCTCCCGCCGGGGGTGGCGGATGACTATTTTACCGAGATTATCGCCGCCACCCGGCACAAATCACCAAAGGTGATCGTGGATACCTCCGGCGCGCCGCTTGACCATCTGATTGCACACGTCATCGCGCCGATCCACCTGCTGCGCATCGATCAAAAAGAAGCGTCAGAGGCAGCCGGATATCCCATGCGCACGATTGCCGACAGCGTGGGTTTCGCCGCTGATCTGGTCGCCCGCGGCGCGGCCAGAACGGTCGTGACCGGGCGTGGCGCCGAAGGATCGGTTCTTGTGTCCGAAGATCAGCGCCTGATCTGCCATCCGCCTGACGTGCCCATCCGCAGCAAGATTGGTGCCGGGGATGCGTTTGTGGGCTCCATGACGCTCGCGCTGGCCCGTCAGATGGACCCGTCGCAAGCGCTGCAATGGGGGGTGGCCGCCGCCAGCGCCACCGTCAGCACCGACGGGACAGCCCTTTGCGATGCAGACACCGCCAGCGCCCGGTTCAAGCAGTGCCGGATAGAGCCTTTATAGAGGCCAGGTCAGGACCGCAGGGTGGGATCTAGCCAAGCGCCCCCTACCCATCTTCCGCCTTCGCCACATTGCGCAGCACGCTTACAAAACTGTCCGGCGTGACCGAAATACTGTCGATCCCATAGCCCACAAGTGTCTGCGCATAGCCCGGATCGTTGCTGGGCGCCTGCCCACAGAACCCGACCTTGCGGCCTGCCTTATGCGCCTCGCGGATCACGGTTTCGATCATCCAGAGCACCGCGGCGTCGTCCTCGCGGAAAAGCCCCGCGAGCGCATCTGAATCCCGGTCAATGCCAAGCGTCAGCTGTGTGAGGTCGTTTGATCCGATGGAGAACCCGTCGAACCGCTTGGCAAACTCCGCCGCCCGCACCACATTGGCCGGAATTTCACACATGACATAGACCTGTAGCCCGTCCTTGCCGCGCTCCAGCCCGTTTTCAGCCATGACCGCAAGCACTTGGTCAGCCTCTTGCGGGGTTCGGCAGAAGGGGATCATCATGATCACGTTGTCAAAGCCCATCTCGCCCCGCAGCCGCGCAATTGCCTGACATTCCAGCGCAAACCCGTCGCGATAGTGGTCGGAATAATAGCGCGAGGCGCCTCTGAAACCGATCATCGGGTTTTCTTCATGCGGTTCAAAGTCACGCCCACCCAGAAGCTCGGCATATTCATTGGTCTTGAAATCGCTCATCCGCACGATGACGGGTTTAGGGTAACAAAAGGCCGCAATCCGCGACAGACCGCGCGCCAGATGATCGACGAAGTAATCCGATTTGCGTTCGTAGCCCGCTGTCAGTGCGGCGATTTTGTCGCGCGTGCCTTCATCGCTGATCTTGTCGAAATTCAGCAGCGCCATGGGATGCACTTTGACGGCGTTGTTGATCACAAATTCCATCCGCGCAAGCCCGACACCATCAACCGGCAACCGCCACCAGCGCAAGGCGGCGGAAGGATTGGCGAGGTTCAGCATGACTTGCGTTTTCACTTCCGGCAGCGCGTCGAGCGTTTCTTCCTGCACCTCGATCTTGGAAATGCCTTCGGTGATCAGCCCCTCTTCGCCCCCCGCGCAAGACACCGTCACATCCTGCCCGTCATGCAGCAGATGCGTGGCGTTTCCGCAACCCACGACGGCAGGCAGACCCAGCTCGCGGCTGACGATGGCCGCGTGTGAAGTGCGCCCACCGTGGTCGGTGACGATAGCAGCGGCGCGCTTCATGATCGGCACCCAGTCGGGGTCTGTGGTTGAGGTCACCAACACTGAGCCATCAACGAAACGGTCAATATCCGCGGCATTTTCAATCATGCAGACGCGCCCAGCCACAGCGGCGTTTCCCACGCTCAGCCCCGCAATAAGCAGTTTGCCGGGATCAACCACGGTATAGGATTTCAGAGCACCCACATCGGCCCGCGACTGCACCGTTTCGGGACGGGCCTGCACGATATAAAGCGTGCCGGTCTTGCCGTCGCGCGCCCATTCCATGTCCATCGGGCAACCGTAGTGGTCCTCGATCACCTTGGACTGCCGCGCCAGTGTCAGAATTTCCGCATCACTCAGCACAAAGGCGGCACGCTCTGCCTTTGAGGTCGGCACATTGCGTGGTGTGCCGTCGCGGTCGTGGATCATCTTGATCTCTTTTGCGCCAAGGGTTTTTTCCAGGATGGGTGTCTTTGTCTCATCCCCCAGAAACGGCTTGAACACCTCGTATTCGTCAGGGTCCACCGCCCCCTGCACGACGTTTTCGCCCAGACCCCAAGCCGCGTTGATCAGCACCGCATCAGGAAAGCCGGATTCGGTATCAATGGAAAACATCACGCCGGACCCACCGGTATCCGCGCGCACCATCTGCTGCACGCCCACCGACAGGGCAACCTGGGTATGAGAGAACCCCTGCATCTGGCGATAGGAAATCGCCCGATCCGTGAACAATGAGGCATAGCATTTGCGGCAAGCCTCCAGCAGGTCATCGTCGCCGATCACGTTCAGGAACGTCTCTTGCTGGCCTGCGAAACTGGCATCAGGCAGATCCTCTGCCGTCGCGCTGGAACGGACAGCAACCGGGACATCGGCCTCGCCCGCCGTCTCTGAAAGGGCGCGGTAGGCTGCGATGATCGCCGTCATGGTATCTTTCGGCCAATCGCCGCCAAGGATCATGTCGCGGATCGCTTGCCCGGTCTTGTGCAGGGTCACCTTGCCAGCGGCCAATGCATCCAGTGCGGTGCCAATCCGGGCATCCAGATCATTGGCCGTCAGATAGGCGCGAAACGCATCCGCCGTGGTCGCAAACCCCGGCGGCACAAGGATACCCTTGGGGCCCAGCGCATGGATCATTTCGCCCAGCGAGGCATTCTTGCCGCCAACGGTTTCCACGTCGCCACGGCGCAGTTCAGCAAAATTTTTCACAAGGGGTGTCGTATCGGTCATCAGCGGGTCTCCTAACGCAGTTAGGAGTGACTTTGCCGCAGTGAGCCGCAGAGAAAATGACATAGGTCAATGTCACATCCTGGGTTGTGGGCAAAATCGTGCAACTTATCACCCATGCAGGAGCCACGAGCCATGAATATCAAGGACCGCCAAACCCAGATCGAAACCCGGATCGCAGAGCTGACAGAGCAGATGCAAAAGATATCCGACGACCTTGATCAACCTTTGCCTGCCGATCTTGAGGATCAGGCGATTGATCTGGAAGATGATGAGGTGCTTGAACGTCTGGGGCGCGCCAACCAACAGGAACTGTGGCTGCTGAATGACGCGCTGAAGCGGATTGTGGATGGAACCTACGGGATTTGTGCCAAATGCGGCGATAACATTTCGCAGGCCCGTCTGGATGCCGTGCCATATGCAATGATCTGTCGCGACTGTGCCGCCCAGAAATGATCTTGGGCAATGCGGGCTACAGGGTCTTTACATATTTTAAAACTGTAATATATGCACCGAGGAGAAACCAATGACTTACCCCGTTGATATGACAGTGAAACCCCATGTATCCGCCTTCTTTGATGAGGCGACGAACACAATCAGCTACATTGTGTCAGAGCCTGATGGCGACCACTGCGCGATCTTCGACAGCGTGCTGGACATCGATTACGCCGCAGGCCGGATCACCTATGACAGCGCTGATGCGCTGATCGCAGAGGTTCAGCGCCGCGACCTGAAACTGGACTGGATCATTGAAACCCATGTCCACGCAGATCACCTGAGCGCCGCCCCCTATATTCAGGAAAAACTGGGCGGCAAGATCGGCGTCGGGGACAAGATCACCGTGGTGCAGGACACCTTTGGCAAAGTGTTCAACGAGGGCACTCAATTCCAGCGCGACGGATCACAGTTTGATGCGCTCTTTAGGGACGGCGAGACCTTTCAGATCGGTGACATGCAGGGCCTTGCCATTGCCACGCCGGGGCATACGCCCGCCTGCATGGTGCATGTGATTGGTGACGCCTGTTTTGTGGGTGACACGCTTTTCATGCCCGATGGCGGGTCGGCCCGTGCCGATTTTCCCGGCGGAGACGCAGGCATGCTTTTTGACAGCATTCAAAAGATTCTCGCCTTGCCTGACGAGATGCGGCTTTTCATATGCCATGACTACGGCCCCGGTGGGCGCGACTTCAAATGGGAAACCACAGTGGCCGAAGAAAAGGCCAACAACATCCATGTGGGCGGCGGCAAGACCCGCGAAGATTTCATCAGGTTCCGCACCGAACGCGACGCCACGCTGGATATGCCCAGGCTGATTATCCCGTCGTTGCAGGTGAACATGCGCGCGGGCGAAGTGCCCAAAGACGACGACGGCAATGAGATGCTCAAAGTCCCCGTGAACGTGCTCTAGGCGCGACCAGACAACAGCAGCAGAGATCAGGATCACCGACGATGAACAATAAACTGCTGCGCTACGTGCCGATCCTGTCGTGGGCGCGCCATTATGATCGCACGGCCTTTGGCAATGACATGATCGCGGCGGTGATCGTGACCATCATGCTGATCCCGCAATCGCTCGCCTATGCATTGCTGGCCGGTTTACCGCCCGAGGCGGGGCTTTACGCCTCGATCGTGCCGATTCTGCTCTATACGGTCTTTGGCACCAGCCGCGCCCTTGCGGTGGGGCCGGTTGCGGTGGTGTCGCTGATGACGGCGGCAGCACTTGGCAATATCGTGGAACAAGGCACCGCAGGCTATGCCGTTGCGGCCCTGTCACTGGCGGGGCTGTCCGGGGCGATGCTGCTGGGGCTGGGGCTCTTGCGGCTTGGCTTTCTGGCCAACTTCCTGTCGCATCCGGTGATTTCGGGGTTCATCACCGCCTCTGGTCTGATTATCGCCGCAAGCCAGCTGCGCCACATCTTCGGGATTCCGGCAGAAGGGCACAATCTGCTGGAACTGGTCCGGTCGCTCGTGCTGCACCTGCCGGAGTTCAACCTGCCCACGCTCATCATCGGGGTCAGCGCCACCGCGTTCCTGTTCTGGGTGCGCAAGGGGCTCAAGCCCGCCCTGCGCCGCATCGGTGTGGGCGCGCGGATGGCGGATGTCGCAACCAAGGCCGGGCCGGTTGCGGCGGTCATCGCCACGACGCTCGCAGTCTGGCTGCTGAACCTTGACGACGCCGGCGTGCAGATCGTTGGCAGCGTCCCGCAAAGCCTGCCGCCCTTCACCATGCCTTCCTTCGCGCCTGACCTGTTGAAACAGCTTTTGCTGCCTGCCGCGCTGATTTCGGTGATCGGTTTCGTTGAATCGATCTCGGTCGCACAAACGCTGGCTGCCAAGAAAAGGCAACGGGTCGATCCCGATCAGGAACTGATCGGCCTAGGGATGGCCAATCTGGGCGCGGCGTTTACCGGCGGTTTTCCGGTGACGGGCGGTTTTTCGCGGTCAGTGGTGAATTTTGACGCAGGCGCGCAGACACCCGCTGCCGGGGCCTTCACCGCGCTGGGGCTGGCCGTCGCCGCATTGGCCTTGACCCCGCTGATCTATTTCCTGCCAAAGGCCACGCTGGCGGCCACAATTATCGTTGCGGTCCTCAGCCTTGTTGATTTCAGCATTCTGCGGCGCGCCTGGACCTATTCGCGTTCCGATTTCGCGGCGGTGCTGATCACGATCCTCGTCACCCTTGCCGCCGGGGTCGAAGCGGGTGTGTCCGCAGGTGTGATCCTGTCTGTTCTGGTGCATCTCTATGTGTCCTCGCGCCCGCATATCGCCGAGGTGGGGCTGGTGCCCGGCACCGAGCATTTTCGCAATATCCACCGCCACAAGGTACAGACCGACCCGCGCATCCTGACCTTGCGACTCGATGAAAGCCTGTATTTCGCGAACGCAAGGTTCCTGGAAGATGTGATCCTCAGCCGTCTCGCCCATGACAGCATGATCGAACACGTCATCCTGCAATGCTGCGCGATCAACGAAATTGACCTCAGCGCGCTGGAAACGCTCGAAGCGATCAATGAAACGCTCGCCGAACAAGGCGTCAAGCTGCACATGTCAGAGGTCAAGGGCCCGGTGATGGACCGGCTTGAGCACGGGCTGTTTCTGGATCATCTGTCAGGAAAGGTGTTCCTCACGCAATATGAGGCCGCCCGCAGCGCGGGATTGAAGCCGATCCGCCAGATCCAGCCCGCCGATTAAAGCGGCGTATCCTTTGTTTCAGATTTCGCGCCGGGCAGCATGTCCATGCTCATTTTTATCAGCTTGCCGGTCTCTGCGGTATATTGGGCATAGGCTTTTTCCAGAAAATCCAACTGCACTTCGCGCATATCCGTCGCATTCTTGCAGTGCATGATCTTGTGCTGGGTTTTCACGTCTTCTTTCACGCGGTCCGCCACAAAGCTCACCACTTCGCTGTTCAAGTCAGCCATTGCCTCGAACCATGTGGTGCCCAGCCAGCGCAAGGGTCCCAACCCTGCGTCCTCCATTTGCTGCATCACCGCTTCGCCGGTGGCGAGAGCCTGATCCGAAACTGAAGTCTCTTGCGTTTTCTTGGCCATGATAAACGTCCTCTCTGGTTGGTGATCCTTGACCACTATAACAGCGCGTTTTCCCCGCCAGATTGACATGCATCAACGCGACACCCGCCCAAATGCGGGATTTCAACGGTATGGAAAAACATCTGACCACGGGCCTGACCGACGCGCAGGCGATGACCGCCCATGCCGAACATGGCTGGAATGAGTTGCCAAGGATGGCAGGCCCGTCGCCCCTGCGCATACTGCTGCGCCAGTTCAGCAATGTTCTGGTGCTGATCCTGATCGTGGCGGCTGCCATCGCCTTTGTCGCAGGCGAGCGGATCGACACCATCGCCATCGCCATCGTGATCCTGCTCAATGGTGCGCTGGGTTTTGTGCAGGAATGGCGCGCTGAAAACGCCCTGCAATCACTGCGCAACATGATGTCACCGCAAGCCACCGTGCTGCGTGACGGACAACAGATGATTCTGCCGGCCCGTGATCTGGTGCCCGGCGACCTGATTATCGTCGCCGCAGGTGACCGGGTGCCAGCGGATGCCCAAGTGCTGGAACAGACCTCTCTGGCCGCTGATGAAAGCGCGCTGACAGGGGAATCCATGCCGGTCGCAAAAGACAGTGATGATAGGGCGCTTTATATGGGCACCAATATCGTGGATGGACGCGGCATGGGCCGGGTCACGGCGATTGGCACCGCCACCCGCTTTGGTCAGATTGCCGTTTTGACCGGCTCTGTCACCCATCGCCAGACGCATCTGCAACGCCAGTTGGGCCAATTGGCCAAGCAACTGGGCATCGTGGCCCTTGCCATCGCCCTGCTGATCATGGGTCTTGGCGTGTGGAGCGGCAGGCCGATGACCGAGATGTTCATGACCGGCATTTCGCTGGCCGTGGCCATGGTGCCAGAGGGGCTGCCCGCCGTTGTCACGATCACGATCGCTTTGGGCGCCGCCGCCCTTGTGCGCAAAAACGCGCTGACCCGCCATTTGCAGGCGGTCGAAACCCTCGGTGCGGCCTCGGTCATTTGCACGGACAAGACCGGCACGCTGACCGAAAACAAGATGACCGCGACCGCGATCTGGACACCGCAGGGAAGCTATAGCGTCACTGGCACCGGCTATGACCCCTCTGGCCATATCACGCAGGAGGGCCGCAAGCGCCGCGCTTCCAACGATCCGGTGCTGGCCGAACTGCTGGAAGTCTGCGCCGGCTGCAACCACGCCAGCCTGCTGCATCAGGGTGGCGACTGGACGATGATCGGCACGCCAACCGAAGGCGCGCTTTTGACGCTGGCCTACAAGGGCTGGGCGGCATTGCCCGATCCGCAGGACATCATCGCGGAACTGCCCTTCAACAGCGACCGCAAGCGCATGAGCGTCCTGCTGGGCACACCCACAAGCCCCAAAGTGCTGACCAAGGGCGCACCAGAACGGCTGCGCGATCTCTGCACTGGCATCGCGGGGCCGGACGGGCCGGTGCCGCTGACCGCCGCAGGCCGCGCGCAGATCGAAAAGGCCTATACGCAGATGGCGGCCAACGGTCACCGCGTCATCGCGCTGGCCGCACGACCTGCCCCCGACGGGGTTTTGAGCGAGGATGGGCTGGTCTTTCTGGGCCTCGTCGGCATCATCGACCCGCCCCGCCCCGAGGTTCCCGCCGCCGTGGCCGAAGCCCACGCCGCAGGCGCCAGGATCATCATGATCACCGGCGACAGCCCCGTCACCGCCCAAGCCATCGCCAGGGGCATCGGGCTCAATCCGCAAACGGTGATGACCCATGAGGTGCTGGCGGCGATGTCGGATACCGCGCTGAGCGATGCGCTCGACAGTGACACGCTGATCGCGCGCGCCGAACCCGCGGACAAGATGCGGATCGTGGCGCTGTTGCAGGACAAGCAGCAGATCGTTGCCATGACCGGCGATGGGGTCAATGACGCGCCGGCGCTGGAACAGGCCGACATTGGCATCGCGATGGGGATCAGAGGCACGGATGTGGCCAAGGACGCATCCGATCTGGTGCTTCTGGACGACAATTTTGCCACCATCATCGCGGCCATCCGCGAAGGCAGGCGGCAGTTCGACAACCTGCGCAAATTCGTCCGCTACCTGCTGTCGTCGAACGCGGGCGAGGTGATTGCGCTGGTCGTCAACATCATCATCGGCGGACCGCTGATCTTTCTGGCCACGCAAATTCTGTGGATGAACCTGATCACCGACGGGCTGACGGCGGTGGCGCTGGGCATGGAAAAGGCCGAGCCGGGGCAGATGGACGAACCGCCCCGCCCCATGCATGCGCCGATCCTGGGTTGGTCCGGTGTTGCACTGATTGCGCTTTTTGGGTTCTATACCGGCCTGTCGAGCCTGTGGATTTTCTGGAGCCTGCTGCCGGTGGATGAAACGCTGGCGCGCACCGCCGCCTTCACGGCGATGGTCGTGTTCGAGAAATTCAGCGTCTTTGCCTTCCGGTCCTTGCGCGCGCCAAACAGCCGGATCGGTTGGACAAGCAATCCGTTTCTGTTACTGGCACTGGCAGCCACATTGGGCGCGCAGGTGGCAGCCGTCTATTGGGCGCCGCTCCAGACCTTGCTGAAAACAACCGGCCTGGGGGTGGCGGAATGGCAGATGATCGGGCTGTTCACCCTGCCGCTGATCATCATCCCCGAACTTGTCAAAGCCATCATGCTGCGGAGGCGCGCCAATGACACATGAACCCCTGAATGAACACGGGCATTCCCACGCAGAAATCGTTGCACGACTGGACGCCAAGACTGACAGCACCCGCCTGCGCGACGCGATCTTCGGCGGCATCGACGGGACGGTCACAACCTTTGCCATCGTTGCAGGGGTGCAAGGGGCGGGGCTTTCGCCGGGAATTGTGGTGGCGCTGGGGCTGGCCAATGTGCTGGCCGACGGGTTTTCCATGGCGGCAGGTAACTACTCCGGCACCAAGGCTGTGTCCGACGACCGGCGCAGGCTCTGGAAGGTAGAGGAACGCCATGTGCGCGAAAACCCCGCGGGCGAGCGCGATGAACTGGAGCTCATCCTCGCCCGCAAGGGGCTGCGCGGGCGTGTGCTGAAAGACGCCTGCGACATGATCACTGAAGACGAAGAACAATGGATCGCCATGATGATGGCCGAGGAATACGGGCTGCCCACGGTCGAGGAGCGCCCGATCCGCGCGGCACTGGTGATTTTTTCCGCTTTCGTGGTCGCGGGCATGTTTCCGCTCTTTCCCTATCTGCTGGGGCTTTCCACGGCATTCTCATGGTCCATCGGCCTGGCGGCGTTTACCTTCTTTGGGATCGGCGCAATCAAGGCACGCTGGTCGCTGACGCCTTGGTGGCAGTCAGGACTGGAGACCTTGCTGATCGGCGGCTTGGCCGCGGTGCTCGCCTTTGGGGTGGGGCGGTTATTTCATCCCTAAACCGCGAGCACATCGGCCAGATGCCCCGGTAGATCATCCAAAGGCACATGGGTCAGGTCTCTTGCAATGTCGGCATGCAGCACGTCCTGCAACTGCGGTGTCAGCTGTTGGCGCAGCACACCCAGCATGGCGGGGGGTGCGATCAGGATAAAGCGCTGAAACCGCTTTTTCCGACGCGCCGCATCAAGAAACCGCACGATAACATCAGCAAAACCCGCTTGCGCCTGCCCTTTCAGATCCGGATGAGAGATACCGCCACGGTTGGGCCCGGCGGGCGCATTTGTCATGCCCGGCTCATCCGAGAGCGCCGTGACCGGCGGGGCGACCAGCCCCGGGTCCGGCAAGCCATAAACGCCCTTGCCCGGTCCTTGGTTGGCAGCAAGGCGGAAGGTCGTGGCGTCGGCCAGCACGATCCATGTATTCACCGGTTTCATCAGCACCTCCTGCTATTGGCCTGCGCAGATTACCCGCGCGCCGCACCGGCACGCTTGATTTTTCTCAATATTCAGCGACAGTTTCAGAGCCCTAGTGGCAACGCAGCCGGGATCGATGTCATGAATGAACAACAACGCGACGCCCAATTGCTTATGGCGCTGCTGGATGCCATGCCCGATGCGGTCCTGTTCAGTGACGCAAACGGCATCATCACGCGGGCCAATGCAGCCGTGGGGACGCTATTCGGATACCCTCCGTCAGAACTGATCGGGGGCAGTGTCAACAGGCTGATGCCAATGGCATTGGCCGACCGGCACGACAGGTTCATGGAAAACTATCTCAGGACGGGCAAGGGCCACATCATCGGGCGCGGACGCGCGGTGGAAGGGCTGCGGCGCAATGGCGGCAGCTTCCCGCTGCATCTGTCAGTCGGACATGCCACGTTCGATGGCGAGGACCACTTTGTGGCCATCATGCATGACCTCAGTGCACGGATTGCCGCAGAAGAGGCGCTGTCGCGCAGCTCCCGGCTGGATGCCATCGGGCAGATGACGGGGGGAATCAGCCATGATTTCAACAACATCCTGACCGTGGTGATTGGCAATCTGGAGCTTTTGGATGCAAAAATGTCAGGCCAGGACGAACGTGCCATGCTTGCCGATGCGCTGGAGGCGGCAGAACTGGGTGCGGAACTGACAGCGGGGCTCAGCGCCTTTGGGCGTAAGACAGCCACGCATTGCAGCACGATCGACATCAATGCCGCCTGCCAGTCGGCACTGGCCCTGATCAAGCGCACCTTCGACCCGCACTATCAGATCTCGGTCGAACTGACCGAGAACCTGCCGGCGGCTCTGGCCGACACCACGCAACTGCAATCGGCCTTGGTCAATATCGCCCTGAATGCACGTGACGCGATGCCTCAGGGAGGCAAATTGATCGTTCGTTCCGAAGTTGTGACAATTGATGACGGCTATATCGCGCAAGAACTGGATGTGGCCGAAGGGACCTATGTGCGCATTTCCGTGACCGATACCGGGCATGGCATGGGGCCGGATACGCAACAGCGGGTGTTCGAGCCGTTTTTCACCACCAAGCCCACCGGGCATGGCACCGGGTTGGGCCTTGCCATGGTCTACGGGTTCGTGCGCCAATGCGGCGGACACGTGACCATCTACAGCGAGATCGATCACGGCACGACAATCGCGCTCTATTTCCCGGTGATTGACGCCCCGCTCGCTGAACGGCGGACCGAGGATCAAACCCTGTCCCGAAAGGCCGCGCGCAACCGCACCGTTCTGCTGGTCGAGGACAACCCACAGGTGCGCAAGCTGACCGCGGCGCGGCTCAAGGATCTGGGCTATGTGGTGCGCGAGGCAGAGCGCGGGGATGTCGCGGCAGAGATGCTGCGCGAGGATGCGGAGGTTCACGCCGTCTTTACCGATCTGGTGATGCCGGGAGAGTTGGACGGGCTGGCGCTGGCCCGGCACATCGTGGCCAGCTACCCGCATATCCGCATTCTGCTGACCTCAGGCTACGCCGAAGATATCCTCAGCCGCCACAACGAAGAAGACGTTATCGGGCACCGGATTTTGCGCAAACCCTACCGTCAGTCGGATTTGGCCACGGCGCTGTCGGCGCTCTTTGACAGCGAATCCGCGCGACATTGAGTCACCTCACTGGTGAGCGAATATCCGATCCCCCGAATTGTCGAGATCAGGCGCGGTACAGATGGGTTCCGCTCGATCTTCTTGCGCAGCCGGGCGATCTGATTGTCGATGGTGCGGTCAAGCGGGGTATAGCTGTGCCCGCCAGTCATATCCATCAGCTGTTCGCGCGACAGCACCCGTTTGGGGCGCCTCAAAAAGATATCCAGCAGTTTGAATTCACCGCTGGTCAGCTCAATGCGCGCACCGTCGCGGTCAAAAAGCTTCATCTCATCGGGCACTGCAACCATATCGTCAAAACACCAACAGGTGCTTTGCTCCGACAGCACGGGCGTCTGGGCCACCTCTCCGCTGGTGCGGCGCAAAACAGATTTAATGCGTGCCAAGACCTCGCGCAGGTGAAACGGTTTGGTGATGTAATCATCCGCCCCCAGTTCCAGCCCGACAACGCGGTCGATCACATCGTCTTTGCCTGTCACCATGATGATTGGCACAGCATAGGTCTTGCGGATGGCTTGCGCCACATCCAGCCCGTCATCCTTGCCGAGATCCAGATCAAGGGTTACCAGATCAACCCCGCCCGCCGCCAACGCCGTAAGCGTGGATGACTTATCGCCAGCCTCGCGCACCGTGCTGCCTTCGCCTTCAAAGCAGCGACGCAACACTGTCCTGATCTTTGGGTCGTCATCGACGACAAGAATGACAGATTTTTTCACGAAGTAACGCAGCCCCCTACATACCCAGTGCATCTAGAAGTTGTCTGACGCCAAAGCTAACAGATTCAGATCATTGATACAATTTAATACCAACGGTTACGCAAAAGGCATTATCGCCGATACACCCGATCACCAGTTTCTTTTCATCAGATGGAAAGGAAGCTGCAATGTACGTCACTGCCGCCGTGCCCGAAGGCACCATTCACGACATCAAGCCTTCCAGACCCAGTATCGCCCGCAACCGCACTGTCACCATCATGCCCGGCAAGCATCTCTTTTTGGAAGGTGATCCTGCCGATCGCATCTATGAGGTGGCAAGCGGCGTGCTGCGCCTGACCCGGATCATGGAGGACGGACGCAGGCAGGTCATCGCATTTGGCTATCCCGGCGACACCGTCGGTTTCCCCTCCGACGGGCTCTATCACACCGATTGCGACGCGCTGGTGCCGACAACCTTGGTCGTGCACCGCCGCAGCGACTTGGAATCGGCCAAAGCTGACCCCGCTTTGCATCAAAGGCTTTTGGGTGCAGCACTCCGCGAAATCAGCGCGATGCAGGATCACTTCATGATGCTGGGGCGCAAATCCTCGATCGAGAAGCTGGCGTCGTTTTTACAGGTACTGGCCGAGCGCGTGGGCGAGCCTTTGGGCGAGTTTCAGCAGGTCGGCCTGCCGATGACCCGTGCTGACATCGCCGATTTTCTTGGGCTGACTACCGAAACCGTCAGCCGCACGTTCACCCAATTGCGAAAATCCCGGATCATCGCGATTGATCATGTCAACACGGTAATCGTCCTTAAACCCCTCGCTCTGCGTGCCATAGCAGCAGGCGACGACTGATCCGCCAGTCCACCCCTGACTGCCGAGGCGACACGCGCAAAAGCGTAGCCTCGGCATTTTTCTGTCTCACTCCGTGGGGTTTTGCATGTCAACGTCGAGTGCGGGATCGGGGTCGGTAATAAAGACCGAGAGCGTCCCCGCGGTCATCGCACCCACACCAAGCAGCACCAGCGTATAGTTCACAACCCAGCCCACAAACGGGATGAAGTTCAGCACCGCAACCGCCACAATGGCCAGCGCAACGATCACCAGCTTTATCAGGATCGACGGATCATCACTGCCGTCAAAGGCCACCCACACACGCCGGGCAATGGCGTAGGCTGCCAGCAGATACCCCAGCGTCCAGGCCACGATGATCAAGAGCAGGGCGACAGGCACAAAGGGCAGACCAATCACCGTAAGCGCCGTCACCGGCACCATCCCGAACAGCGCGGACAGGCCAATCACCCCCAGCAGGAAGGTTTGCAAAGGCTGGCGCGTCACACGCCTGCGCATCTTTTCCACCCGCTCCGGCACAAAGGACAGAAAGATCGCCGCCAGCAACAAAAGAAAGACGGTCGATATCAGAAAAGCCGACAACAGTGACAGCCATGTCGGCAACAAGGGCATTTCCATCCATTCCCAGCTTTGGTCGAATGCGCGGTACATGTCGCGACCATCCCGCTCCTCCAGCGTGATCCGCTCTTGCGGAATGACGCCAGGAGGGACGTTCACGGCCTCTTGCGCGGTCAGCGTCAGGCTGCCATCAATGCGCGCCTCTGGCCCGAAAGTCAGGGTTTCAGCCACGATCCAGGCGTCCCCGGACACGGGCGCATTCAGATGCACCGTGCCGCCAAAGGCGGTCAGCGCACCTGCAACCGGGCCATCTATGGTCAGGGTCCGGCCAAACAGCCGCACATTGCCCTGCGTGACCGCATCAGCCGTACTGCGCAGGCTGAAACCGGCGGCCGTGATATCTTCGCCCACCGGAGCATCAATATTGACCGAACTGCCGGCAGCATAAAGATCGCCACCGGTGCGGGTGCTGATATCCACGTCATAACCGGCGACATGAGCGTCGCCGCTGACGCTGCCAGAGGTGGTCACGACACTGCCGGCGGCAAAGACATCGCCGGGAGCAGAGAGCGCCTCGGTCACCGCCTCGCCTGCCAGATAGGTATCGCCGCCATGCTCGCGGCTGACCTGCTGGGCCGTTGCAGAAACGGCAGACAGCACAAAGGCGGTGAACGTCAGGAACAAGAACTGTCGCATGGGTTGGTTTCCTTCTGTCAGGGGTCCATTTCAGCGCCCGTCATACGCCACCGGACCACCTTCGGGATTGAGCAATGTCAAGACCCCGATGCCCGACAAAGCCTAGACAAAGACAAGGCGCACCCATGCGTCGCTGCAAACGAACGGAGAATTGATATGGACACAAACCTCCCATCAAACGCGCCCAAGGGGCCAGAGCCACAGCCCTTCTTTGAGCAGCTTCAACAAGAGATGGAGCGCCTGTTTGACCGCTTCCGGGGCTACCCGACGGTCGCCGCCCAAATGCCCAGCCTTGGTTTCGACGTCGCACTCCGCCCCGCCATCGACGTGGCTGAAACCGAGGACACGGTTGAAGTGACCGCCGAAATCCCCGGTGTCGGGGCCGACGACCTTGATGTGTCGCTCAATGGTGACCTTCTGGTGATCAAGGGCGAGAAATCCCAAGAGCGCAAAGAGGACGACAAGAACTATCACCTGCATGAACGCAGCTATGGCAGTTTCCGCCGCCAGATTCCGCTGGGGTTCACGCCGGAAGAGGATGCGATCAGTGGTGATTTTGCGGATGGGGTTCTGAAAGTCACCATCACCAAACCAGCCGAGGCCAAGACCCAGAATCGCAAGATCGCGATCAATGCCAAATAAGATTTGCAGCGTCCGGCCCGCCCGGGCGCTGCCCTTTGAACGGGAGTAACCTTCATGACTTTACGCACCATCCTTGTCAGCCTCACAAGCACCGGGTCCGCCAAGCAACTCTTGGATGCCGCCGCCATTCTGGCCCGGCGTGACAACGCCCATGTCATCGGGCTCTACGTCACGGAATCGCTGGTGGTCTACCCCGATATCGCCATGCACATCCCCGAGGTCAGTTATCAGGATTTCGTGACCAGCCAGCGCGCCCATGCAAAAGAGGTCAGGGAGATCTTTGAAAGTTTTGCCGACGCGCAGGATTTTCCGACCGAATGGCGGCAACTCAGCAGCGAAAGCGGCTTTCTGGCGGATAGCATCATCGAATGCGCCCGCAGTGTCGATTTGGTGGTGATCCCACAAGAGGACGAGGGCGAGGACCGACCAACGATCAACAACCTGCAAGAACGGGTCATCAAGGAATGTGGCCGCCCGGTTCTGGTGATCCCACGCGATTATGACGGGAAAACATTGGGCGAAAACATCGCCTTGGGCTGGAGCGAAACACGCGAGGCCGCCCGCGCCGTGCACGACCTGATTTGCATGGTGAACCCCAAAGCCAATATCCGCGTCCTGCGCATCGGCAAGCCGCCCGGCAACACGCTGTCCGATCATGCCGCCAATGATCTCGCGGTTGCCCTTTCGCGGCACGGGCCCAAGGTGGAATTGGTGCATCGTGACAAGGATGGCGAAAAGATCGCCGATGTGCTGGGTCAGGAAGCCTTCGAGATGGGGGCCGATATGATGGCCACCGGCGCTTTCGGCCATTCCCGCGCCTATGATTTCGTGATTGGTGCCGCGACCCGGTCGCTTCTCAGCGAAGCCAAGCTGCCGGTGCTGTTTTCAAAATAGCGCAGGTGCGCGGTAAAGGCCGACAGATGCGGTTGAAGGGCAGATCAAGGGCGTGGCACCGTGTCGGCAACGCGCACATCTGCCCAGATCGGCAGATGGTCCGACGCGCGCCTGGCCAATGGCCCTTCGTCCACGCCGGCATCCGTCAGCGTCAGATCATGTGACAGCGCCACCCGGTCAAGCGCCGCAATGGGTCGCGCGGCGTGAAAGCTGTGGCCGGGGCTGTACAAGGCGAAATGCCCCGTGAGCGGCTCAAACCCCCGCCTTTTGGCCCATTCGTTCATGTCGCCGATCAAAACCGCATTCTCGGCAGCCTCTGCGCGTCTGCGCAGCACATCCAACTGCTGACGGCGCGAGTTGCGCAGCAGACCCAGATGCACACCGATCACGGTCGGGCCATCTGCCAGCGTGACGGCGACAGCACCTCGTGGTTCAACCCCCGGCAGGGGGATACGGGCAAAGCCGGTGACTTTGACCCCGCGCCGGACCAGCACCGCATTGCCGTGCCAGCCCAGACTGACATCATTGACGGCAAGTGGCACCAGCTCAAAGTCCGTTGCGTGCGCGATCAGGTCACGCGGCAGAGCAGTCGGGCGGTCCCCCATGCGGCGGTCGGCCTCTTGCAGGGTAATCACATCAGCATCCAGCCCGTTGATCACATCAATCACCCGCCCCGGATCACGGCGGCCATCAAGGCCACGGGCTTTGCGGATGTTATAACTCGCGATCCTGTGAGAGCGGTTCTTGATTGGGTGCGACATGACTATCATATAGTTGCAGAGCACCTTTAGAAACAGGGGCACTACTTGTGATTTCACAATTCCGGCAACAAGGCTACTTCATCCGCAGCCTTTGGGCGCTTCTGCTTCTCGCGGCCATTGGCGCCGCGATTGCAGGGCTCTGGGCGCTGACATTCGTGGCACTGGCCACATTGGCGCTGGCGCTGGCGCCACTGGTTCTGGCGAAACGGTTTGACATCACCCTGCCCCTGCCATTCGTGGCGGCAACGACGCTCTTTCTGATCGCCTCGATTTTTATGGGCGAAGCCTTTGATTTCTATGAAAAGGTCTGGTGGTGGGATATCGCCCTGCACGGATCATCATCGATCGGGTTCGGATTGATCGGCTTTGTCTTTGTATTGATGATGTTCGAAGGCGACCGCTTTGCCGCCCCGCCCTGGGCGATGTGCCTGATGGCCTTTGCTCTGGCGGTCACGGTCGGCACATCCTGGGAGATTTTCGAGTTTATGGCCGACAGGTGGTTCGGGCTGAACATGCAAAAATCAGGGCTGGAGGACACGATGGGCGATCTGATCGTCAATGTATTCGGCGCTTGTCTGGCGGCATGGCTGGGATATGTCTATCTGCGCGCCAGCGACAGATCCTTCTGGACCTGGCCGATTGACCGCTTCGTGGCGCTGAATAAACGGCTGTTTCGGAAAACGCGCTAAACGAACGCAACAGTCTCCATCAACGCCAGCTTTCGCGCCAGAGCATCACGTTCCTCAATCAGGTCCAGCACAAGGGCCACCCCGGCCACATTCAGCCCCAGATCACGCATCAGCCGCGCGGCCTTGCGGGCGCGGGCGATGTGGGGCGGGGTAAATTCCCACTCAGGCGCTGTTGTCGCCACCGGCGCAACGACCCCGTATTCCACCAGCCGAATGATCCAATCCGCGCTCGTGTCGCAAAACATCGTCAATTCTGACAAGGACAGCGTTTCGATCACATCAACGCGCGAGTTATGGCGTTTCGCTTGCTTCATTGCTTCATACTCCAAGTTTGGCGCGCGGGTTGAACGGCTGTTCCTTGGCCAGCTGTTCATAGAGCGCGCGGGCTTTGGCCGAGAGTTCGGGCGGATTGACGATATGCAGCACCGCATAGATATCGCCCTTTTGCGCTGCTGGCAGCCCCCGGCCGCGCAGGCGCAGCTTTTGTCCCTGCCTGGCCCCGGCAGGAACCGACAAATCAACTGTTCCTGTCGGCGTCGGCATGCGCACTTTGTCACCCAGGGCCGCCTCCCATGGGGTGACGGGCAGTTCGACATAAAGATCGCGCCCTTCGATGCGGTAGATCGGATGAGGCCTGAAGGCGACCTCGATCAACAGATCACCACCGCCTGTCCCTTGCCCTTGCAGGCGCAATTGCTGACCCGGCAGAATACCCTTGGGTATCCGCAGATCGACATGGCGGGTCTGCATGGCCACCTGCCCGGCATCATCGACCTGCGGCATTTGCAAGGTCAGCGTCTGATTGGCCCCGTGGATAGCATCCTCCAACGCGATTTCCACGCGGGCGTGCTGATCCTGCCGCATCCTTGCGCCGCCAAAGCGCTGGCCGAAAAAGTCGCGAAACATATCGGGATTGATGTCGCGCTCATCAAAGGCAAACCCGCCTTGTGCCGCACCGCCCTGCTGCTGCGGATCAGGGCGCGGCTGATCCCAGTCCGCGCCATACCGGTCATAGGCCGCGCGCTTTTCAGGATCACGCAGCACGTCAAAGGCCTCGCCCGCGGCCTTGAACCTGGCGCTGGCATCGACGCCGGGGTTGATATCGGGGTGATACTTGCGCGCCATCTTGCGATAGGCGCGCTTGATGTCATTGGCAGGGGCATCCTTGGACACGCCAAGGGCCTCATAAAAGGCGGTATCGGTCACAATGTCGTCCCACTTATCTTTGCCTGACAATGGCATAGGCCGACCTTTTGCACTTTGACTTATCTCAATGACCATACGCTCGACCGGCCTAGACTGCACCTCACTCAAACAAGAGGCGCAACATGAAGAACTTTACTTTTCTGGCCGTCCAAGGCCCACTGGGTACCACATCTGACCTCGCCCCCGTGGCTGAGGCGGCGCGCACCCAAACCGGGCGGCTGAGCGTGTTGCATCTGGGGCCGGTTCCGATCCTGCAATACACCATGATGACCTCTCCTTATGGCGCTCCGGTCATTCCCGAAGGCTGGATTGGCAAGCGCAACGAAATGGCGGCCTTGCTGACAGAACAGCAGGGCAAGACCCGCGATTATCTCAAACGCGAAGGGCTGTCCGGTGAAGTCGGCACCATCTGCGTGGAGCCTGCCGCGTTTCACGATCTGGTCGCCCTGCGCGCCATCTTCGCCGATGTCAGCATCGTGCAGAACAGCCTGCGCAAGGATAAGACCACCTTTGAAAACGTGGTCTACGGCCTCTTGTTCGAAAGCCCCGGCCCGGTGATCCTGAATGCCGAGGCCAATGCCAAAGCATTCGCCCCGGACAACGTATTCGTCGCCTGGAACAGCACCCTGCCAGCAATCCGCGCGATCCGGGCAGCTTTGCCAATCCTGAAGGCCGCCAAAGAGGTCACAATCGCCTGCTTTGACGCCGACCCATCGCAATATGCTGACGGTGAAAGCCCCGGCGCCGATCTGGCAACTTGGCTCAGCCATCATGGCTGCAACATCACGGTACAGGAATACGCTACCGGGCGGGACAGTGTGGCACAGGCAATGCTGGAACGTGCGCAGGAACGGACCGCCGATCTAATGGTCATGGGTGCCTATGGTCGGGCGCGCTGGAACGAACGGTTCTTTGGCGGCACGACGGAAACCATGATCGGGCAGCAAGACTTTCCGGTGCTTCTGGCCCATTAGCAACCGGCCGCCTGTCGCGCCGGGCTATGCCGTGTTGTTGTGAATGATCGACAAGGCTTTGGCCGCCAGCGCGCCCAATGCAACATCTGCGTTCACGCGGGTCCACCCGATTGCCCCGGTGTTCATCGTGGCTTGCCTGTTGGCCACCTCAGCATCCGCGTCCGAAGCATCAAGCCCGCGGTTTGATATGCGCGCCACGCGGCCTTGCGTATCGAGATCAAGCCAGAGCCCGTGAAAACCGCAGCCCAGATCGGCCGCAAGCCGCCCTGCCGCGTCACGTTCACCCGGCGATCCATGCAGCGCATCCAGAATGACCGAGTGTCCGGCGATCAACGCAAGTCGCGCCTTGTCGCGCATACGGGCGTAGACCTTTTCATTTGTCTGGCGGTCATAGGCACCCTGCGGCAGATGCGCCAATGGATCGACACCGAAAAGTGCCTTGCGCTCTAGATCGCTGCGCAGATGCACGGCACCGGGGCAACGCCCGATACCGGCGGCGATCTGTTTGGCCAGCGTGGTCTTGCCTGTCCCTGACAACCCGCCAATGGCCACCAGAACCGGGTCTTGCGGCCGCAAATAGGCGCGCGCCTGCGCCATGAACTCTTTCGCATCAGCGATCAGCCTGTCGGCATCGTCGCGAAATGCGGCCGTTTGTACATCCACCATCGCCCGGATCGTGGCCCGCACCGCCAGATAAAGCGGCAGCAGGGCCAATCCTTGAAAATGGTCCTTCGTGGCGGCGCGAAACAGATAGGCGTTCAAGGTCACATTCGCCGCGTCATCCAAGCCCTGATGCCGCAGATCCATCAGCAGAAAGGCCAGGTCATAGAGCACATCACAAGTGCCCAGCCGTTCATCGAACTCCAGCGCGTCAAAAGGGGTCGGCACGCCTTGCCACATCACTAGATTGCGCAGATGCAGATCACCGTGACAGCGCCTGACCCAACCCAGCTTTGCTCTGCCGCGCATCAGCTCCGCGCCCTCAGCATGGGCGTTGCGCAAGGCCGCCAGAACGCCTTCAACGGTGCTCTGACCCAAGGTGCCGGTCATCTCAGAGAGCACACGGTCCAACTCTTCGATGATCTCTGCAATCAGAACCGTGCCATCTTCGGTCAAGCGCGCTGCCTTGTGGTGGTAATCGGCGATCGAACGGCCCAAAGCATCGGCCAGGGCCAGATCAATCTGGCCCCTGTCCGCCATCACCGATAGTTCAGCCTCGACAGGAAACCTTGCCATGCGCAGCACCCACTCGACCACCTCGCCCGAGCCGTCCATCTGCAACCGGCCTTGCCCATCGCGGGTGATCGGCACCACATCGCGGTAGACCCCCGGTGCCGCTTCTCCGTTCAGGGTCAGTTCACGGCGCAGCATCTTTTCGCGCAATTCCAGCGTCGAGAAATCAAGATAGTCATATTTGACCGCGCGTTTGATCTTGAGCGCCTCATCAGCATAAAGCGCCACAATCGCGGCATGGGTCTGGATCACCTGTTCCGGCTTCGGACCATCCCCCGCGCCATGCAGAAAAGCGATGACTTCTGTCTGATCATTTTCCATTGCGCATACCTTGCTGAAGGCACCTGAGACGTCGTGCTATTTGTAGAATGACCCTGATCGAAAGACTATAGACAGTCCGCCATCCACGATTGACCAAGATCAGTTTCCGCCGTGATATTTGACCAAAGGACGCGCTTGAGTATGTTGGGGGCGTGCAACCACGTTGATATAGGTCAATGCCTAACCAGCCTTGTTGGCAAGAATTTGTGTTTCATCGCAGGAGAACTTCACAAGGCGTTGCAAGAGGATCAAACAGCCAAAGGATAGGACGATGTGGCAATTCGCAATCAGTCGCATGCTAAAGCAGATGATACGGCACGGCACGTTGCAAGTGACCATGCCCGATGGGCAGATGCAAAGTTTTGGCAACGGCACTGGCGATCCGGTGCAGGTGCATCTGCATGACAACACCACGGTCAGACGTCTTGCTTTGAACCCCGAATTGGCGCTTGGGGAGACTTACATGAACGGCACGCTGACCATCGCGGATGATGACATACAGGGCTTTCTGGCCTTCGTTGTCCGCAATCTGAAAGCCGCGCCAAGGGTCTGGTGGCAAAGGTTCATCCCGCGCCTGCGCGTCGCCTTGCGCCGGGTGCATCAAAACAACATCGCGCCTCGGGCCAAGCGTAACGTCGCACATCACTATGATCTGTCGGGCGCGCTTTATGATCTGTTTCTGGATACCGACCGGCAGTATTCCTGCGGGTATTTCCGCAATGAAAACGACACGCTGGAACAGGCGCAGATCAACAAGAAACACCATATCGCCCGCAAGCTGATGCTGGAACCGGGGATGCGGGTGCTTGACATCGGCTGTGGCTGGGGCGGCATGGCGCTGACCTTGGCGCAGGATTACGGGGCAGAGGTGCTGGGGATCACCCTGTCAGAGGAACAACACGCCCTTGCCACCAAACGCGCGGCAGAGGCCGGGTTGTCTGACCGGGTGACATTCAGGCTTTGCGATTACCGCGAAGTGGAAGGAGAATTCGACCGCATCGTGTCGGTCGGGATGTTCGAACACGTGGGCCTGCCCTATTTCACCGACTACTTCACTGCCATCAACGATCTGCTGACGCCCGACGGGATCGCGTTGATCCACACGATCGGCTGGACCGGCACACCGGATGCCACAAACCCGTGGATCGCCAAATACATCTTTCCCGGCGGCTATATTCCCACCATGTCCGAAGCCATGGCGGCGGTGGAGATATCCGGGCTCTGGCCTGCGGATGTTGAATGCTGGCGGCTGCATTATGCCTATACGCTGCGGCACTGGTTTGACCGGTTCAACCAAAGCCACGACGCCGTGCGCGCGATCTATGACGACCGTTTTGTGCGCATGTGGCGGTTCTATCTGGCCGCCAGCGAACAGACATTCCGGCACGGTCAGCAGGCGGTGTTCCAGTTCCAGTTATCGCGGAAGATCGATGCCGTGCCGCTGACACGGGACTATCTGTATCAAGACGCGCAAGGCAATATGCAGCAAAGCGCCGCCGAGTAACCGCTCGTTGATGCATATCAATGAGCATCAAAGGAGGGCGCGCTAGCGTCAGGCCATGACACAGCAAACCCAAGGTGCATCTGGTCAGCGACACGTCGCGCTGATCTGCACCCGCTACAACGATGATCCGCATCGGATGCTGGATATCCTGCGCGATGTGCAGGACGAGTTGCGCTGCATTTCGCGCGACACCATGCGAACGGTAGCCGACAAGACCGGTTTGACCGAAGTTGCCGTTGAAGGTGTGGCCAGTTTCTATGCCTTCCTGTCGCAAGACCCCAAAGGCCGCATCACGATCCGGCTTTGCGATGACATCATCGACCGCTTTGCCGGGTTGCCGCAAGTGGCTGAGGCTTTTGAAGCGGCGTTAGGTATTGCTGTGGGCCAAACCTCTGCTGATGGCGCGTTCTCGCTCGACTATACACCCTGCATCGGTATGTGCGATCAGGCACCCAGTGCGATGATCAATGACGTGGTTGTCACAGGGCTGACCCCAGAAAAAGTGCGCCAGATCGCGGAGACGCTGAAAGCGGGCAAGCGGCCAGAGGACCTGATCTCGGACCGTTTTGACGATCTGACCCCGCACCAGCGCGTCACGCGGATGGTGGAAAACAACATCCGGCATGCGGGTGCCGTCCTGCTGGGGCCGGTGGCAGAGGATGCCGGGCTGCGCAAAGCCCTGAACCGCACGCCCGCGCATATCATCGACCAGATCGAGGCCAGCGGCCTGCGTGGCTGTGGTGGGGCGGGGTTTACGACCGGCAGGAAATGGCGCTTTGCTGCAGATACGAAAGCCGACCGCCGTTTCATCATCTGCAATGCCGATGAGGGCGAACCGGGCACATTCAAGGACCGGGTCCTGCTGACCGAACGCCCTCATCTGTTGATCGAAGGCATGACAATCGCCGCCCGTGCCGTGGGCGCACGCGAAGGCATCCTTTATCTGAGGGGCGAATATGTTTACCTGCGCGACCTGCTGCAAGAGGTGCTGGCCGAAAGGCGCGCCAGGGGCCTTCTGGGCCAGGACATCATGGGCACCGCAGGTTTCGACTTTGACATCCGCCTGCAAATTGGCGCGGGCGCCTATATCTGCGGCGAGGAGGGCGCGTTGATCAGCTCTTGCGAGGGGCTGCCGGGCGAACCCAAGACCCGCCCGCCTTACCCTGTCACCCACGGCTATCTTGGCTATCCCACCGTCGTGAACAACGTCGAGACTTTCTGCCACGCCGCCCGCATCCTTGATCGCGGGGCGCAGTGGTTCTTTGACATGGGCACCGAAGGCAGCCACGGCACCAAGCTGTTCAGCGTGTCCGGTGATTGCATCAATCCAGGGGTTTACGAGTTGCCCTACGGGCTCTCGGTGCGCGAGTTGCTCGTCATGGCGGGCGGCGAAGATGCGGCCGCCGTGCTGGTCGGTGGCCCCAGCGGCACAATGATCGCCCGCGACACATTCGACCGCAAGCTGACCTTTGACGATCTGGCCACAGGTGGTGCCATCGTCGTCTTTTCCAGCGCCCGCAACATCCTCGAAATCGTCGAATACTACATGTCGTTCTTTGTTCACGAAAGCTGCGGTTACTGCACCCCCTGCCGGGTCGGCAACGTCTTTCTGCAAAGGGCGGTTGCCAAGTTCCGCCAAGGCCTCGCGAACCCTGCTGATATCGCCTACCTGAGGGATCTTTCGGCCACGATCATCGAAACCAGCCGCTGTGGCCTTGGCATGACCTCGCCAAATCCGATCCTGTCAACGCTGGAGAATTTCCCGCTGGTCTATGCGGCGATGGTCAAGCCACCCAAGGACCGCCTGCGGGCCACTTTCGATATCCAGTCGGCCATCAGCGATGCGCGTGTCCTGGCCAAACGCCGCTCGTCGATCTACGACAAGGATTTCAGCAAATGAGCGGTTTCACCATCCAGATTGATGGCGTGGAAATCGCCGCCAAGCAAGGCCAGACCATCATGGAAGCCGCCGATGAGGCCGGCATCTACATCCCGCGCCTGTGCGATCACGAAGGGCTGCGCCACCAAGGCGGCTGCCGCGTGTGTACGGTCAAGGCGGACGGGCGCAGCGTCGCGGCCTGCACCCAACCTGCCTCCCCCGACCTGACCGTCGAAAACGAAACGCCGCATATCAGCAAATTGCGCCGCGATCTGGTGGGGATGCTGTTTAACGAGGGCAACCACCTGTGTCCCATCTGCGAGGCCAGCGGCAACTGCGAATTGCAGGCCATGGCCTATCGCCTCGGCATGACGGAACCTACGAAGTTTCCCTATCTCGAACCCTGCCGCCCGCTTGATGCGTCACACCCCGATATCGCGCTGGACACCAACCGCTGCATTTCATGTGGCCGCTGCGTGCGGGCCTCGCAAGACGTCGATGGCAAAGGCACCTTTGGCTACGTCGGACGCGGCATCCACCGCCATATCGCGGCCAATGGCGCCGATCTCGCGGATACTGACGCGGCAGTAGCGGATTTTGCCATCTCGGCAGAGGTCTGCCCCGTCGGCTGCATCTTGCGCAAACGCGAAGGCTTTGCCCGGCCCATCGGGACGCGCGACTATGACGATCACCTGATCGGCCACGAGATTGAAAAGAAGCGCGATGAGTGACCTGCCCAAAGCCCGCATCGCCACCGCCTCGCTCGCGGGGTGTTTTGGCTGTCACATGGCGATCCTCGACATTGATGAACGGCTGATCGCGCTGATTAAACTGGTCGAGTTCGACCGCTCGCCCCTAACCGACATCAAGCGCTTCACCCGGCGCTGCGATATCGGCATTATCGAAGGCGGCTGTTGCAACGAGGAAAACGTGCATGTGTTGCAGGATTTTCGCCGCAACTGTGATATCCTGATCGGGCTGGGGCAATGCGCGATCATGGGCGGCCTGCCCGCCATGCGCAACGCAATCATGCATGCGCAGGAACCTCTGCGCGAATGTCTGGAAGAGGCGTATATCAATGGCCCTTTCACCCAGAACAAGACCCAGATCATCCCCAATGACCCCGCACTACCGCTGCTTTTGGACAAGGTTTATCCTTGTTCCGAAGTGGTCGAGATCGATTATCAGATACCCGGCTGCGCACCGACCGGCGATGTGATCTTTGCCGCACTGAGCGGCCTTCTGACAGGCAAGTTCCAGGGTTTCGAGAGGGAGCATATCCGCTTTGACTGACACGCCGCGCACCATCGAAATATCGCCTGTCACCCGTGTCGAAGGGCACGGCAAGGTCACGATCCATCTGGACAAGCACGGGATGGTGGATGACGCGCGGTTGCATATCGTCGAATTCCGCGGGTTTGAGCGGTTCATTCACGGGCGTTTGCTGTGGGAGGTTCCGGTTATCGTGCAGCGCCTCTGCGGCATTTGCCCGGTCAGTCACCATCTGGCGGCGGCCAAGGCGATGGACGTGATCTGCGGCGTTGATGAACTGCCCCCCACGGCAGAAAAGATGCGCCGCCTGATGCACTATGGCCAGGTGATGCAAAGCCACGTCCTGCATTTCTTCCATCTTGCTGCCCCTGACCTGCTCTTTGGTTTTGATGCCCCCGCTGCACAGCGCAATATCTTTGAAGTGCTGCGCCAAAAGCCCGAACTGGGCCGCCGCGCGATCCTGATGCGCAAATTCGGGCAGGATATTATCGAGGCGACCGCAGGCAAGAAGATCCACGGCACCGCGGCCATCCCCGGCGGGATCAACCATAACCTGCCCATCGCCACTCGTGATGCGTTCCTCAAATCCGTGGCCGAAATGCGGAATTGGGCGCAAGACGCCCTCGCGCTGGCCCGCGACTACACGCTCAGCCATGCCGAACTGGTCGGCAGTTTTGCCGCCTTCCCTTCCAACTACATGTCACTGGTGCGCGAAGGCGACGGCGCGCTTGATCTCTATCACGGCAATCTGCGCATGATCGACGCCGAAGGTGCCACGATCTTCGACCAGCTCCCCTATGACCAATATCACACCAAACTGGTCGAGGATGTGCGCGCCTGGTCTTACATGAAGTTTCCCTTCATCAAGGATATCGGCGCGGATGACGGCTGGTACCGCGTCGGCCCGCTGGCCCGCATGAACACCGTCAACCTGATCGACACGCCCTTGGCCAATGCCGCCCGTGACGAACTGTTGGCCACGGCGGAAGGCGCAAAAATGCACCCCATCCTTGCCAACCACTGGGCGCGAATGATCGAGGTGGTGCATTGCGTCGAAAAGATCGAGGACCTGCTTCACGACCCCGACCTGCAAGGCACCGACCTCAGGGCCACTGGCGACCGCCGCGAGGAAGGCATCGGCGTGATCGAGGCCCCGCGCGGCAACCTGATCCATCACTACAAGGTCGACGAAAACGATCAGGTGACCTTCTGCAATCTGGTCGTATCCACCACACACAACAACGAAGCCATGAACCGCTCGGTCAAGGATGTGGCGGTCAAACAGCTTTCAGGCCAGCCCGAAATTACCGAAGGGATGCTCAATCAGGTCGAGGTCGCGATCCGCGCCTATGACCCCTGCCTGTCCTGCGCCACCCATGCGCTGGGCCAAATGCCTTTGGAAGTGGAATTGCTGGATGCCGATGGCCAGACCCTCGACAAGAAGGCGCGGGCGCAATGATCCGGCTGATCGGATACGGCAACCCCGGACGCGGGGATGACGGGCTGGGGCCTGCGTTGGCGGGGCGGATGGCGGATGCAACCGGGCTTGCCGTAACGACAGAATACCAGCTCACCGTTGATCATGCCTTGCTCATCGCGGACGCGGCAAAGGTGATCTTCGCTGATGCGCTGTTGCGCGCCGACGCGCCCTTTGAATTTACCCAGATCACCCCGTCCACATCACATGACGTGACCAGCCACAGCCTGAGCCCAGAGGCCGTTCTGGCCTTGTGCAAAACGCTCTATGGGCGCACGCCAAAGGCCTTTGTGCTGGGGATCACAGGCCATGCATTCGGCGAGGTCAAAGAAGGGCTCGGCCCGCAGGCCCGAACCAACCTGTCACTGGCCGAAGCATTTCTGCGCGACTGGCTGGCGGGCAAACAACCCACCCCCCCGGTCGGAGGGTTGGCGCATGCATGAAATGTCGCTTTGCGAAAACATCCGCGAGATCATTCAGGACCAAGCCGCCACAAGCGGCTTTACGCGGGTTAACCGCGTCTGGCTCGCGGTCGGCCCGCTCTCTTGCGTCGAACCCGAGGCGCTGCGGTTCGGATTTGACGTCGTGATGCGCGGTTCGGTCGCCGAGGGGGCTGCGGTTGAGATCACAACGCCCCCTGCAAAGGCGCGCTGCCTGACCTGCCAAAGGGTGGAAACGATTGCGCAACGCTATGATCCCTGCCCGCATTGCGGCGCAGGCCCGATGGAAATGATCCAGGGCGATGAGCTCAGGATCAGCAAACTGGAGGTCGTCTGATGTGTGGCACATGCGGTTGCGGAGAAGGGCAGGTCGCCATTGACGGCAAACACCATCATGCGCCCACCCGCGAAATTGCGCTGGAACGCGATATCATGGCCAAGAACAACGGTTATGCGCTGGCCAACCGGCACCGGTTTGGCGATGCCGGTATCCTCGCTCTCAACCTCGTCTCCAGCCCCGGTGCGGGCAAGACCGCACTGCTTGTCCAGACCCTCAGGATGCTGGGAGATGAGCCCAGCGCCGTGATCGAAGGCGACCAGCAAACCACCAATGACGCCGACCGCATCCGCGCCACCGGCACACCAGCGGTCCAGATCAACACCGGCAAGGGCTGCCATCTGGACGCACATATGATCGGCCATGCGGTCGATGATCTGGCCCCGCAGCCCGGATCGCTCCTTTTCATTGAAAACGTCGGCAACCTTGTCTGCCCCGCAGGCTTTGATCTGGGCGAGGCGCATAAAGTCGTCGTTCTGTCCGTCACCGAAGGCGAGGACAAGCCGTTGAAATACCCCGATATGTTCGCCGCCGCCGATCTGGTGCTGATCAACAAGGCCGATCTCTTGCCGCATCTGGACACCGATCTGGACTTGATTATTACCAACGCCCGGCGGATCAATCCCGCGCTCGATATCATCACGGTTTCCGCCAAAACCGGGGCGGGCATGCCGGGCTGGCTGAACTGGATCAAGACCGCCCGCGCCAAGTTGCACGCCGCAGCAGCGGCAGAATAGGAACGCCCCCATGTGCCTCGCCATCCCCGCCAAAGTGCTGCGTGTTGAACCCGATGACATGGCCTTGGTCAGCGTCGAAAACGTGAAAAAGCGTATCTCGACGGCGCTGCTCGACGGCGTGAAGCCCGGCGACTATGTTCTTGTCCATGTGGGGTACGCCTTGCACCAGCTTAGCGAAGAGGAAGCGGCGCGCACCCTGTCGCTTATGGCCGAGGCCGGTGTCCTGCAAGAGGAACTCGCCGAGATCAGGGGGGACGCCTGATGCGCTATATCAGCGAATTTCGCGATCCCGCGTTGGCCAGGACCCTTGCAACCGCCATCCAACAAGAAGCGCAGCCCAGCCGCACCTATCACTTTATGGAATTTTGCGGCGGCCACACCCACGCGATCTTTCGCTATGGGGTGCAGGACCTGATGCCGCCCAATGTGCACTTCGTCCACGGCCCCGGTTGCCCGGTCTGTGTCCTACCTGTCAGGCGGCTCGATGACGCGGTGGAGCTTGCCGAAAAGCACGATGTGATCCTGTGCACCTACGGCGATATGATGCGGGTGCCGGGCACCGGGCGGCGGTCGCTGATCCGGGCCAAAGCGGATGGGGCGGACATCCGCATGGTCTATTCCACGCTCGATGCATTGCAAATCGCCCGCGACAACCCCGATCGGCAGGTCGTTTTCTTTGCCATCGGGTTCGAGACGACAACCCCACCTACCGCTGTCGCGATCAAGCGGGCGCAGGCTGAGGGGCTGCGCAACTTCACCGTCTTTTGCAACCATGTCCTGACCCCTGCTGCGATCGGACATATCCTTGATGCGCCCGAGTTTGCCCCCGGTGGCACCGCCCGCATCGACGGGTTTCTCGGGCCATCGCATGTCAGCGCCGTGATTGGCTCGCGGCCCTACGAGGCGGCAGCGCAAAGATACCAAAAGCCCGTCGTTATCGCCGGGTTTGAGCCGCTGGATGTGATGCAATCGGTCCTGATGCTGATCCGGCAGGTCAATGCGGACCGTGCCGAGGTTGAAAACCAATACACCCGCATCGTGACCCGGCACGGCAACCGCAAGGCGCAGGCCTTGGTCGCAGAAGTGCTGAAAATGCGCGACAGCTTTGAATGGCGTGGGCTGGGGGCGGTGCCCGACAGCGCCTTGCGCATCAGAGACGCTTTCACCGATTTTGATGCAGAAGCGCGGTTCACCATCACCGACAAACTCTCGCGCGAAGTCAAATCCTGCGAATGCCCCGCCATCTTGCGCGGGGTCAAGAAACCGACCGAATGCAAGCTTTTCGGCACTGTCTGCACGCCCGATAACCCGATGGGGGCCTGCATGGTTTCTTCCGAAGGTGCCTGTGCCGCCTATTGGAGCTATGGCCGCCAGCGCAGCCCGCAGGACGCCGCATGAGCAGGGTGGATATGACCCACGGCGGTGGTGGCCGCGCCATGGCAGACCTGATCCGCGATCTGTTCCAAAAGCACCTGTCAAACCCGGTGCTGGACCGGGGCGATGATGCCGGGCTGATCACCGTGCCGGGGCGCAGGGTGGTGATGTCAACCGACGGGCACGTCATCGCGCCGCTGTTCTTTCCCGGCGGCGATATCGGCGCGCTTTCGGTGCATGGCACGGTCAACGATCTGGCGATGATGGGGGCAAACCCGCTTTACCTGACCGCCGGTTTCATCCTTGAAGAAGGGTTCCCGCTGGCCGATCTGGAGCGCATCGTCTGGTCTATGGCCAACGCTGCGCGCAAGGCCGATGTGCAGGTCATCAGCGGCGACACCAAGGTTGTCGAACGCGGCAAGGGCGACGGTGTGTTCATCACGACAACCGGGCTTGGCGTGGTGCCCGAGGGCGTGGACCTCTCAGTTCATAACGTGCAACCGGGCCAAAGCGTACTGGTTTCCGGCACTCTGGGCGATCACGGCGTCGCGGTGCTGTCAAAACGCGAAAATCTGCGTTTCGAGACCGAAATCCTCTCTGACAGCGCCGCCTTGCATGGGTTGGTCGCCGATATGCTGGCGGCTGTTCCCACGCTTGCCATGCTGCGCGATCCTACACGGGGCGGCTTGGCCGCGACCCTCAATGAAATCGCGACCACTGCGGGGGTGGGTATCGCGCTGGACGAGGCACAAATCCCCATCGCCCCGGATGTCGCCGCCGCCTGTGAATTTCTGGGCCTTGACCCGCTCAACACCGCCAACGAAGGCAAACTGATCGCCATTTGCCCCAATGCAGACGCAGCAACCTTGCTGGACACCATGCTGCTGCATCCTTTGGGCCAAAACGCTGCGATCATTGGCGAGGTGACCGAAGACCCCGCGCATATGGTGCAAATGACAACCGCCTTTGGCGGCACCCGTATCGTTGACTGGCTGGCGGGCGAACAACTGCCGCGCATCTGCTGATGGCAGGGCAACGGATCGAGGTCACAGGCCGCGTGCAAGGGGTGGGTTTCCGGCCCTATGTCTGGCGGCTGGCGCAAGAGGCGGGCCTGACAGGTCAGGTTCTGAACGATGCTGGCGGGGTCAGGATCGAGGTTTGGGGACCGCAGGCGCAACTGCAAAATTTCACCAAAGCCCTTCAACATGACCCGCCGCCGCTGGCCCGGATCGAAACGCTCCGCACCTATCGGGTCACCCACCCGCCACCGCTTGATGATTTCATCATCGCACAAAGCAGCAACGGGCCAGTCACAACCGAGATCACCCCCGATGCCGCCACCTGCCCCGATTGCCTGCGCGAAGTCTTTGACCCCACCAACCGGCGCTATGGCTACCCTTTCACCAATTGCACCCACTGCGGGCCGCGGCTTTCGATCGTGCAAGGCATCCCCTATGACCGGGCGCGCACCTCCATGCGGGCATTTGCGATGTGCGCCGACTGCCTGCACGAATATCAGGACCCGCAGGATCGCCGCTTTCACGCGCAACCCAACGCCTGCCCGGCCTGCGGGCCACAGGTTTGGCTTGAGGATACCAGCGGCAGGGTCGCCTGCACCGACCCGATCGCGCGGACAGCCAAGATGCTGGCCCAAGGCAAGATCATCGCCATCAAAGGGATCGGCGGCTTTCATCTGGCCTGCGACGCGAAAAATGCCGCAGCGGTACAAACCCTGCGCGACCGCAAGCGCCGGGTAGCGAAACCGCTGGCGCTGATGGTCCGCGATTTGACGCAGATAGACAGCATTTGCCATCTGACCGACGCAGAAGCCGATCTGCTCAAATCACCCACAGCCCCTATTGTCCTGCTGCTAAAACGACCCGACGCCACCTTGCCCGGCGTCGCCCCCGGCCTTAACCGGTTTGGTGTGATGCTCGCGCATTCACCGCTGCACCATTTGTTGCTGGCGCAGTGTCATGGCCCGCTGGTCATGACCTCGGGCAACCCATCTGGTTTGCCGCAGGTCATTGAGAACGCTTATGCACGCACCGCACTGGCCGGTATTGCCGATGCCTGGTTGATGCATGACCGGGCGATTGTGAACCGGCTGGACGACAGCATCATGCGTGTGGATGCCCATGCTGCCAGCACCCTGCGGCGCAGTCGTGGCCTGGCGCCTGCACCCGTTTACCTGCATGACGCTTTTGCCAAAGCCCCGTCCATCCTTGCCATGGGGGTGGCACAGAAGGCGACCTTTTGTCTGGTCGGGAATGGCAAGGCGATCCCGTCTGAACACATCGGCGATCTGACCACGGCAGAAACCTACGCCGAGTTTCGCGGCAAAATCGCCCTTTACCGTGATCTTTATGGTCTAGATCCAGAGGTCATCGCGGTCGATATGCACCCTGATTACCTGTCGGCCCGATGGGGCAGACAATTGGCCAGGGACACCGGTGCGCGGCTGATCGCGGTGCAACACCACCACGCGCATCTTGCCAGCACGCTGGCAGAGCATCAGATCGCACCAGAGGATGCGCGCACGGTCGGCGTGATCCTTGATGGGACCGGAATGGGGACAGACGGCACCATCTGGGGTGGGGAAATTCTTGTCGGCGATTACGGCGGCTTTGAACGCCGCGCACATTTTCAGCCCATCGCCCTGCCCGGCGGAGAGGCGGCCGTGCGGGCGCCCTGGCGCAACCTTGTGGCGCATCTGCGGGCGGCCTTCGGGCCGAATTGGCGAGATCACATCGCCCGAACGCCGCTGGCAGACAGTCTGGCGCCCATGCCCACGCAGATGATGGACGACATGATCGCAAGCGGCGTGAACGCGCCGCTTGCCTCTTCGGCTGGGCGGCTTTTTGATGCCGTCGCTGCCAGTTTGGGGATCGCATTCGAGGCGCAGCACTACGAAGGCCAAGCGGCGATGGCGTTGGAGGCACTGGCGGACGCGGACCGGCCTTCAACGGGCTATTCGGTCGCCCTGTCGGAGGCGGGCATTTTGTCGTGGGCCCCCTTGTGGCACGCATTGATCGCAGATCTGAGCGCGGGTGTCGCGCCCGCCACAATCGCCACGCGATTTCACCTTGGTCTGGGTGACGCCCTTGTCACAACAGCAGCACAGGTCGCCAACAGCGCCGGGACCAACCGGATCGCGCTGTCTGGCGGGGTGATGCAGAACCGGTTCCTGCATCAACACCTCTGGCAGGCCTTGCGCGGTTTGGGATTTGAGGTGCTGAGCCAAAGAAAGGTTTCTGCCAATGACGGCGGTATCTCTTTGGGTCAGGCGGTAGTTGCCGCGGAAAGCGCCTAAGAATTGCGCAGTTGCAAACCCCCGCGCCTGATCGGCACACCTGCTTGGGGCTATCACCTTGTAACTCGGGGCCTTCTTGTTAGCATGGCTGGATGAGTTCGGACCGACGCCATTTTGACGAGATGCTTTTGGGTCAGGATGCTGTGCGCGCGCCCTACGCTGAATATGAAAACTGGTTCTCGCAAGAGGACCGCACCCGCCTGTCCAAAAAATCGAAAGAAGCTGAGGCGTTTTTCAGGCGGACTGGGATTACCTTCAACGTCTACGGACAATCCGCGGCGCAAGAACGCCTGATCCCTTTTGATTTGATCCCGCGGATCATTGCCAATCGCGAGTGGGCAAAGCTGTCAAAGGGCATCGAACAGCGTGTACGGGCGATCAATGCGTTTCTGCATGACATCTATCACCGGCAGGAAATTCTGCGCGCCGGGATCGTGCCGGTAGATCTGATCGCCAGCAATGCGGCGTTTCTGCCCCAGATGATTGGTGTCGCCCCGCCGGGTGGTGTTTACACCCATATTGTCGGCACGGATATCGTGCGCACCGGCGAGGATGATTTCTTTGTGCTCGAAGACAACGCGCGCACCCCATCGGGCGTGTCCTATATGCTTGAGAACCGCGAAACGATGCTGCAGATGTTTCCCGAGCTTTTCAGCCAGATCAAGGTGCAGCCGGTCAGCGATTATCCCAAGAACCTGCGCCACTCTCTGGCGGCCAGCGCGCCAAAGAATTGCGCGGGCAAGCCGACTGTTGCGGTCCTGACCCCCGGCATTCACAACTCTGCCTATTTTGAACACTCCTTTCTTGCCGATCAGATGGGGGTCGAACTGGTCGAAGGTCATGACCTGCGGATCGTGGATGGCCATATCGCGATGCGCACCACCGAAGGGTATCAGGTTATCGACGTGCTCTATCGCCGGGTGGACGATGATTTCCTTGATCCCCTGAACTTCCGCCCGGAATCGATGCTGGGTGTGCCGGGGATCATGGATGTCTACCGCGCCGGTAACATCACCATCGCCAATGCGCCCGGAACCGGCATTGCCGATGACAAGGCGATATACTCCTACATGCCTGATATCATTGAATTCTACACCGGCGAGAGGGCGATCCTGAAGAATGTGCAGACCTTCCGCTGCTCAGAGCCTGATGCGTTGAGATACGTGTTGGACAACCTCGCCGATCTGGTGGTCAAAGAGGTCCACGGATCTGGCGGCTACGGCATGTTGGTTGGTCCGGCGGCGTCGAAAAAAGAACTGGCGGGTTTTGCTGAAAAACTGCGCCGCTCGCCTGCGAATTACATCGCGCAACCAACTCTGTCGTTGTCGACCGTTCCGATTTTCACAAAGCAGGGACTGGCGCCAAGGCACGTCGATCTGCGCCCCTTTGCGCTGGTGTCGCCGGGTGGAATGAACATCACTCCCGGCGGTCTGACCCGTGTAGCCTTGAAAGCCGGTTCGCTGGTCGTGAACTCCAGTCAGGGTGGCGGGACCAAGGACACCTGGGTTTTGGAGGATTAGCGCCATGCTTGGAAAGACCGCAGGCGGCCTTTACTGGATGTTCCGCTTTCTTGAACGCAGCGAGAATACCGCGCGCCTGATCGAGGCGGGGTTTCGCATCGCGCTCACACGGTCAAAGGACCCTGAGGCCGAATGGAAGTCGGTTCTGACCACGGCAAGGGTGCGCGCGGATTACGACCGCAAGTATGATGGCTATGCCGCGTCGAATGCGCTCGATTTTTTGCTGCGCGACACCGACAACCCCTCCAGTGTCATCTCATCCATCGAAAATGCACGCACCAACGCCCGCATGGTGCGCACCGCGCTGACCACCGAGGTATGGGAGGCCGTGAATGAAAGCTGGATGGCGTTGAAGGCGGTGCTGAAAAACCCGGTCACGCAAACCAAACTGCCCGCAGTGCTGGGCGAAATCCGGCGGCATTCCGCACAGGTGCGGGGTGCTGTGCATGGAACCATGCTGCGCAATGATATCTTTGATTTCACCCAGATCGGCATCGCGCTGGAGCGGGCGGACAATACGGCACGTATCATTGACGTGAAATATTACACGCTCTTGCCCTCTGCCAGTTTCGTGGGCTCGACACTCGACAATGTGCAATGGGAAACGATCCTGCGGTCGGTCTCGGCGCATCGGTCGTTCCGCTGGCTCAATAATCATGAAATCTCGCCCATGAGCATTGCAGAGTTTCTGATTTTCGACAGCCGGTTTCCACGTTCACTGTCGTTTTGTAGCCGTATTCTTGAGGACAACCTTGGCTACCTCGCCAAGGATTATGACGCGCGTCTGCCTTGCCACGATATGATTGATGCGCAACGCGACAAGTTGCGGGCCCACACGATTTCCACAGTGTTTGATGAAGGCCTGCACCAGTTCATCACCTCGTTCATCAGCGCCAATAACGCGATCGGGGAGCAGATCGAAAAGGACTACAGGTTTGTAGGATAGGTTGGCGAGATCATGAAGCTCAGCATCAGGCATACGACGAAATACACCTATGACGCGCCGGTATCATACGGGTTGCAACAGGTTCGGCTGACCCCCGCCAACACGATACACCAGACCGTCCATAACTGGCAGGTTGAGCTGTCAGGCGGCGTAAAGGAGTTGGCGTTTCAGGACCAGTACCAGAACCAGACCCTTCTGGTGCAGGCTGACGCGGGTGCGACCGAGGTGACAGTCGATGTTTACGGCGAAGTGGAAACGCATACCTCTGACGGGATTTTCGGCAAAATCTACGGTACCGCCCCGCTGTGGCACTATGAGCAAAGCACCCCACGCACCAAAGCAGGCAAGGGGATCAGAGAACTGGCAAAGATCGTGTCGAAGGCCCCTGACACGCTGACCGGTCTGCATGCCCTTCTCAAGGCCATTCTGGACGCGGTTCCCTATGGCGCTGCCGCCACACATGCCGCAACGAGCGCCGAGGACGCGCTGAGTGCAGGTGGCGGTGTCTGCCAGGATCACGCGCAAATCTTTCTCTCTGCAGCGCGGCTTGCCGGGGTGCCGGCCCGATATATCAGCGGATACCTGATGATGGATGACCGGGTGGACCAGGACGCCAGCCACGCTTGGGCCGAAGCCCATATCGATGGTCTGGGATGGGTTGGTTTTGACGTATCCAACGGGATTTCACCCGACGAACGGTACGTCAGGATTGCGACGGGGCTTGATTCACACGATGCCTCTCCGATTTCCGGCGTGCGGATCGGCGCTGCAACCGAGGCAATGATTGTATCGCTGCAAATTCAGCAATAAACGGTATCCTGACGCGAACATTCACCACCGTATTGGACAAACACATTGACATACTGCGTAGGCCTTCGCTTGAAAAAGGGACTGGTGTTCATGTCCGACACCCGCACGAACGCCGGGGTCGATAACTTCTCGGTCACGCGCAAGATGTTTACCTGGGATGTCCCGGGCGAGCGGGTGATAACCCTGATGACCGCCGGAAATCTGGCCACCACACAAGCGTTGATCAGCCTGCTGGACGAACGTTCCAAGATCACCTCCGAGCGCAACCCGACGATTTTGGAACTGCCCACAATGTTTCAGGTCGCCCGCGAGGTCGGGGCCACCCTGAAAGAGGTGATCGAAGAAAGCGCCCCGGAAGGATACGAATCTGCGTCGCATTTCCGCGCATCCGTGATCCTTGGCGGCCAGATCAAAGGTGGCAAGCCGACGCTGTTCCTGATCTACCCCGAAGGCAACTTCATCGAAGTCACCGATGACAGCCCCTTCTTTCAGATCGGCGAGACGAAATACGGCAAACCGATCCTCGTGCGTGCCTATGAGCCTGAAATGAGCTTTGAAGATGCGATCAAGCTGCTGCTGGTTTCGTTTGATTCAACGATCAAGGCGAACCTGTCTGTCGGAATGCCGATTGATCTGCAAACCTATGCCTCTGACAGCTATGAAGTGTCCGAAAGGCCGCGTATCGAGGCGGGCGATGCTTACTTCGCAGAGGTATCGAACCTGTGGGGAGAGGCATTGCGCAATGCGCTGAACCAGCTCCCAGGCTACGGAACCTTGTCGCGCGACCCTTAAAACGCTGCTTTTTTCGGGCGTGAAATACTTTGGTGTACAATTGTACACCAAAAACCATTCCCTTTTGTGCCCTGTTCCACTAGAGATGTGAATCAAGACAAGGCCAATGCTTTTCGATTGGATCGCACCGGCCCTGATTGCCGATAAATCACGACCTGGACAGAAGGACACGCGCATGTCAGATCAGACCCTTCCCGATATCATTTACACCAAGACAGACGAAGCCCCGCAACTGGCCTCTGCCTCTTTGCTGCCGATCCTGCGCAAGTTTCTGGGTGAGGCGGGTATTTCCATCGGGACCAGGGATATCTCTCTCGCGGGGCGCATTCTGGCGTCTTTCCCCGAGCGCCTGACAGAGGCCCAAAAAGTGGCGGATGATCTGGCGCTGCTTGGCGATGTCGTAAAGGGCGCGGGCGCCAATGTGATCAAACTGCCCAACATATCGGCCTCCGTGCCGCAACTCGTTGCGGCGGTCAAAGAACTGCAAGAGCAGGGCTATGACATCCCCGATTATCCTGAAAACCCCGAAACTGACGCCGAAATCGAAGCGCGCAAGCGCTATGATGCGGTGAAAGGTTCTGCGGTGAACCCGGTTCTGCGCGAAGGCAACTCGGACCGGCGCGCGCCATCGTCGGTCAAGGCCTACGCCCGGGCCAACCCGCACCGGATGGGTGCCTGGTCGAAAGACAGCAAAACGCGCGTGTCCACGATGGGGGCAAATGACTTTCGGTCAAACGAAACATCCGCCACATTGACCGACGCGCAAGCGGCAGGCGCGCTGAAGATTGAACTGACAGGCGAAGACGGGTCGGTTTCCACGTTGAAAGACGGGCTGACCATGCCAGCGGGCACGATCGTGGACGCGACTTTCATGTCTGCCAAGGCGCTCAAGGCGTTCTACAACGAACAGATCGAAAGAACGCGCGTCGATGGCACGCTCTTTTCGCTGCACCTGAAGGCCACCATGATGAAGGTCTCTGACCCGATCCTGTTTGGTCATGCGGTTGTTGCCTACCTCCAGCCTGTCTTTGATCGCCACGAAAACGCCTTCAAGGCCGCCGGCGTTGGCCCCAACGCGGGTTTTGGCACCATGTTCGATGCCATTGCCCAGATGCCAAACGGAGTCGAAATACAGGCCGAGATTGATGCCCTCCTGGCAGAACGCCCGCCGCTCTATATGGTCAATTCCGATCGCGGTATCACAAACCTGCATGTGCCTTCCGACGTGATTATCGACGCTTCCTTGCCTGCAGTGATCCGGGCAGGCGGCAAGGCATGGGGGCCGGATGGAAACGAGGCTGACACCAACTGCGTGATCCCCGACAGCTCTTATGCGCCGGTCTATGAGGCGGCGGTGAACTTCTGCAAGGAAAACGGCGCGCTTGATCCTGTGACCGCAGGAACCGTGCAAAACGTGGGCCTGATGGCGCAGAAGGCGGAAGAATACGGATCACACCCGACAACCTTTGAAATCCCGCAGAACGGCACCGTCCGTGTCATCGCGGGCAATGGTGATGTGTTGCATGCCCATAAGGTCGAGGCGGGGGATGTCTGGCGCATGGCCTCAACCCGTCGCGCCCCGATCGAAAACTGGATAGAGCTTGCCGTCGACCGACTGGCAACCACTGGGTTCGAGACGATCTTCTGGCTCGACCGGGATCGCGCGCATGACGCGCAACTGCTGGCCTATGTCGAACCTGCGCTGGCCAAAGCGGGCCTGACCGATAAGGTCAAGATCATGACCCCGCGCGAAGCGACATCGCGGTCGTTCGAACTGATCTTTGAAGGGCAAGACACAATCGCCGTCACCGGCAACGTGCTGCGCGACTATCTGACAGACCTGTTCCCGATCCTGGAGGTCGGAACATCGGCCAAGATGCTGTCGGTGGTCAAGCTGATGAACGGCGGCGGTCTGTTTGAAACCGGCGCGGGTGGTTCGGCGCCAAAGCATGTGCAGCAGTTGGTCGAGGAAAATCACCTGCGCTGGGATTCCTTAGGCGAATTCTGCGCGTTGGGCGAAAGCCTGCGGTTTCTGGGCGCATCAAAGAACAAGGCTGCGGCCAGGATCATGGGCGATGCCGTGGATGTGGCCACCGAAAAACTGCTGGCAGAGGGGCATTCGCCCCAGCGCAAGGTCGGGCAACCCGACAACAGACACAGCCATTACTGGTTCGCCCGGTACTGGGCCGAGGCGATGGCGGCACAATCCGATGATACCGCAATGGCGGCCAAATTCGCGCCGCTGGCCGAAGGGCTGGCAACCCAAGAGGCCGCAATTCTGGCCGAGCTTTCCGCTGGTCAGGGCACGGCTGTCGCACTTGGCGGCTATTACAACCCGTCAGAGGAGCGCGCGGCGGCTGCCATGCGGCCATCTGCGACACTGAATAGCCTGATCGGGTAACACGCAAAGCAAAGGTCAACGGGCGATTGTCCCGTTGACCTCTATCAAAGCGTAAAATTGGCAAACGCCTATACTCTGTTGTGATCTACAGCATAGGGGGGTCTGCCATGTTCCGTAACATCACCATCGGCGTCGATGGGTCCGACCATAGTTGGCACGCGCTCAAGGTCGCTTGCGATCTGGCCCGACGCTACAGGGCACGGCTTCACATTGTTCATGTTCCCGACGTGCCGCCTTCGGCCATGTCGATAGGCGTTGGTGCCGTCGATTTCCCTGTTGATGCAGAGCAGCTCATGGCAGAGGGTCAGGCCGTCATGGCAGATGCAGCAACCCGCGCACGCGCTGACGGGGTTGAACCGGCAAGCCAGATCGTCCGCACCGGCACAGCGTCGGCAGAGATCATTCAAACCGCAGAGACAACGGGTTCTGATCTGATCGTCACCGGACGGCGGGGCGTCGGCAGCGTGTTGGGCCTGCTGTTGGGCAGCACCTCGCAGAAGATCGCGCATGATGCGCCCTGTGCCTGCCTGACAGTGAAATGACCTGACTTCGATCCCGCCCGATCAGATCAGGTAAATCGACGCCTGAGCAAGACGTTGATCGCCTCGATCACAATCACCATGACGATCACGGCAATCGTGACACTTGCCGCCTTGTCGTACTGAAACGAGCGCACATAGGTCTGGATATAAAACCCGATCCCGCCCGCCCCGACGATACCAAGGATCAGCGACTCGCGCAGGTTCAGTTCGAAACGGAAAATCGTGTCGCGGGCGACAACCGGGGCGATTTGCGGCCAGATCGCGTGGCGAAGCCGAAGGAGCGGCCCGGCACCGGCGCTTTCCAGCGCCGCAACGGGCGCGGGCGAGACGCCATCGACCGCCTCGGCGTAGAATTTTGCCAACATGCCCGTGGCGTGAAATGCCACCGCAATGATGCCCGGCAAAGGCCCAAGACCGACAGCGCCGACCATGAGCATGGCGACCAGAATCAGCGGGATCGCGCGGACAAACGCCAGAAAGATGCGGACAGGCCGGTGAATTGCCGGCGAAACCATCGTCTCGGATGCAAGGATGCCCAGCGGAATGGAAAGGATGACCGCACCCAGCGTGCCAAGGGTCGCGATCCGGAGTGTCTCGGCGCTTCCTTTCCGGATTTCCTCCATGACCGTCGGGTCAGGTGGAAACATCCGACCCAGAAAGTCAGCGATGCGTGGACCGGCGGACATCAGGCGAGACAACTCGACATCCGCTGTCACAAAAGACCAAAGCACAACGCCCACGATCAGCAATCCGGCCCAGAACCCACCCAGATCGCGCCGCCGCATCAATTGACAACCTTCAACCGGGCAGCAGGCAACGGGACCGCATCATCATAAAGCGCCGCAGTCGCGTCGTCGGTCAGTTGCCCTGTCGGCAGATCGAACACGATCCGACCGTTGCGCATCCCGATCACGCGGTCAGCAAAGCGCCGCGCCAGTTCCGGCTGATGCGAGGAAAATATGGTCGTCGCCCCTCGTGCCTTAGCTGCGGTGGTCAACAGCATCAGGATTTCTGCCGCCCGTGAGGGATCAAGATTACTCACCGGCTCGTCAGCAAAGATCACCCGGGGTTCCTGCGCCAGACAGCGGGCGATGGCAACGCGCTGCCTCTGCCCACCGCTGAGCGAATCCACGCGCCGGTCGGCCAGATCGGCAATCCCACAATTGGAAAGCGCCGCGGATGCGATATCGAGATCACGCTTTGCGGCACGGCCCGAAAGCGCACGCCATCCGGGCATCCGGCCAAGCCTGCCATTCAGCACGTTGCGCATCGCGGTTGACCGTTCGACCAATGCGAATTCCTGAAAGATAAACCCAGTATCGGCCCGATCGGCCAAAGGGGGCGCGCGTTCGGGTTCTTGCGCCTGACCCAAGACAGACACTCGCCCGCGCCAACCGCGCAATCGCCCATCCAGCAAGGTCAGCAGCGTGGTCTTGCCCGCACCAGACGGGCCGAGAAGGGCTATGCGTTCACCCGTTGCGACGCGCAGCGAGACCTGTTCAAGCGCATTCTGCGCCGCCGCATCGTGGCGAAAGCTCAGATCATCGATGTCAATCACGTTCCCCATCACAGCAACCCGTGCCGTTCGGCCATGTCCCGCACGCCGCCGAATGCCGACGGATCGGCCACGACATAGCCGTCGGGGCCATAGAGATAGCGCAGTTTGTCGCGGTGTTCGGGGCTGTTCAACTTCAACATTGTCGCAACAAAGCGGCGGCGAAGCTCCGGGTCCAGCTCTGGTCTGGCGATGACAACATGGCTTGGGATCGCGTCGCTTTCGGCGATCCAGGTTACCTCAGACTGCTGCTGCGGCGTCAGCAACAGATCGGCGTATTGGCTGGCGCCAGCGGCGTCGACCAGACCTTCGGCCATCGCCTGCATGGCCTGCTGATAGCCACCGGCAAAGAACATGCGCCCGAAAAAATCTTCGGCGGTTCCGGGTCCGGCAATCAGGCCTGCACGCTCAAATTCAGCCAGCGGATAGAGATATCCAGATTCCGAGATCGGGTCAGCAAAGGCAATGTCCCGTCCTTGAAGGTCAGCCAGCGTTTTAACCTCGCTGTCGCGGCGCACAAAGATGCGGCCCGTATAGAACGGCGCATCGCGATAGACCTCTGACAAAAGCGGAACCGCACCGATTTCCTTCTCGGCGAGCACAAATGGCAATGCGCCCATGAATGAAATATCGGCGTCGCCGTTGCGCAGGGCCTCAACAGCGGCTGCGTGATCAATTGTCACAAAACCTTCGACCGTGACGCCGATTTCTGCCGACAACCATGCGGTGATCGCTTCGATATCGCCCAGAAGCTTGTCGGGGTTTTCCTGCGGAATGAAAGCCAGACGCAACCGATCCGATTGGGCCTGTGCAGGCAACGCAAGTGTCGCTGCACTTGCCCCGGCAAGCATCAAAAGGTGGCGGCGGTCCAGGTCGCGCGGCATCAGTAGGCCCTCTCTTCGATCGTGGCAGCATCGGTCTTGAACAAGGCCCAGTTGGCCTGCGCCGCCTCCCAGTCCTCTGCCCGGACGGCGGTGCCGACTTCGGCCAGTCGCTCGGCCAGCGCATAGACCTCGGGCCGCGCCGCAAGGTTGACCATCGTACTGGCATCGGCGGCCATATCTGTCGCAACCGTGTCGGTCAGGAGCAAAATATGCGTGGCATCCTGTTGCGGCAGCAGCGTGTCGAGCGTGCTTGCAAAGGTGACAAGCTCTGCAAAGGCCAGCCGGAATGGCGTATTCGTGCGGTCAAACGGCTCATAGGGTTGATCCGCGCCACCGACCGCGTCCAGATAGGCTGTCAGGTCCATCCGTTCGGTATCGGTCAGGCCAAGGCTCTTGGTGTCGTCGAACCAATCCACCACGCTTGCCAGAGTGGGAAGCGCGCCATCGTTGAAATAGGGCGCTGTATAGACGGTGCCCAGCAAGGTCGGCGTATCCAGCGCCCCCGCGCGTGCGCCTTCATAGCCCACTGCAACTGAACCAATGTCATAGGATTTACGGTCAAGAAAATTGCCTGACGGAATGTGACAGCTGGCGCAGGACCGGTTTTCCAATCCCGCAAAGGGCTGGTTGAAGATTTCTTCGCCGCGCCGCGCCGCAATCGGTGCCGCCTCGGTCAGTTGGCCATCGGCGGTCACCATTTCATTCGGCAGAAAGTCGAATTCGGTCATATAGGCGACCAGCGCATCCAGCATGAAGGGCGTGGGCTCTGCGCCAGCGAACTCGTTGACGATCACATTCCGGGTGAATTCCCGCAGCGAGGCAAATCTGCCGTCGCGACCATAAGGGCCGGTAAAGCGCAGTCCGCGGAGGCTGGGAATATCAATTGGGTCGTCGCGCCGATCATTGAACATCGGGTTGAAGAACGCGCCGTCTACATCGACCGCACCGGGTTGGTGACTGGCGCCGGGAATGAAGAAGCGCTGGTTGATGTCCGAACGGTTGTGACAGGTCGAACAGGAGATACCCAACTCGCGGGCCGGACCGCTGAAGATCTCTGCACTGTCAAAAAGCATGTCACCATAGGCAATGAGTGGAAGGTCCTCTTCGTCAATCCCCTGCTCTTCGAAGTTGAGGACCAGCAGCGGCAGCGGGTCTTGGTCGAAGATATCAGACCCCGGCGGCAGGGTGGCGGGCAGATCAACCCGGCGTCCGGTCCGGGCAATCGTTTCCGGCACCGCATTCAGGCTTTGCCGTGGGGTGAATGCGGCGACCAGATAGTTTTCCACCAGATAGGACGAAATCACTACGCGCGCTGCCGCCATTTCAGCCGCGTCCAGTGCCTTGGCGCCGGCACCAAGCACGCCCGTTGCCCCGGTGGCATTGGCAAGCTCCAGCCATGCTCTTCCCAAAGATCGCGCCGCGGTTGGGTCTGCGGCTGTGATATGATCCGCAAAGACCCGGTACAGCTCTTTTGCGGTGCTGACGGCCTGTTGCGCCGAGGCGGGGCTATCTGCCGCAAGTGCGGCATCCAGTTCCTCTTCAATCCGGCGCGCGATCAGTCTGGTTGCCTCGGCATGAACAGCCTGACGGTCCTGTCTTGCAATCGCATTGGTCAGGCCATCTGTCTCGGTTTCGCTTTCGCGTGCCAGCCAGTCCATCGCCCCCATGGGGAACGCGGACCCGCGATAGGGCTGTGACCACGCTTTTTCCACCTTGTCCCACGGCACCGGCGCAAGGTTGCCAAGAAACAGCGTCAGCCGATAGGCCGCCGCCTCTGGCAGCCAGGGGGCTTCCTTGGCTGGCGTCGCGGCGGATGGGCCGACCACCACAGCGGTGGCAAGGACGACAGATAGGATCAGGCGCAAAACGTATAGGCCCACAGGTTACTCCAGCGAATAAAGTTAGACGTGTCTAACTTATCTAACCCAAGCCAACTTGTTGTCAATCCTTGAATCATCCGGCATTGTCGGGCCATGGCAGCCGTACCATCACAGACGCGCGAAGACTTCTCGCCCGACATACGCAACCCCGAAGCGCAGGCCGACGGGTTCGCAAATGTGCGCAATGCGCATGAGACCGAAATGGCCGAGGACTATGTGGAACTGATCGCCGACCTGATCGAGGCGCACGGCGAGGCACGGCCCGTTGATATTGCCGAGCGGTTGGGGGTCCGGCCACCGACGGTGACAAAGAATATCACGCGCCTGAAAGAGGCAGGGTTGGTCAGCCGCGAAAAATATCGCGCGATTTTCCTGACCGAAAAGGGGCAGTCCCTTGCGGATGCGTGTCGCCTGCGCCACAGAACGGTCGTGGCATTTCTGCAAAGCCTCGGCATTGACGAGGTTACCGCAGAGCGGGATGCAGAAGGTATCGAGCATCATGTCAGCGATGCAACGCTGGCAGCTTTCGAGAGCCATCTCGACGACTTGCGGCACGCCGACAGTACAGATTGAAGTCGGAACAGACCTGACACGCGCAAGCAGAAAGCATGTGGGTCCTGACCCTAGACCGTCGTGACCGCCGGGCACAGCGCTTGTACCTCTTCCAGCGGCACCTTCGCCCCGGACATGTCCAGTACCGCGCGGCCTTCGCCCTTGCGCACCACGACATAGACCGGCTGCTTGCAGCAAAACCCTGAAATGCCCCGCGCCTTGCGCTGCCGTCCGGCCACCACCTGCCGCGACACAATGGCGACTGTATAGCCGCCAGAGACGATCGGATCGCCCAGCACATATTTCATCGTACCGGTCCCATCACGCGCCAGCCAAACCAGGCCAGAGGCCAGATCAGGCCCAAGAGGGTAAAACGGAATTGCAGCAACGCATCGCCACGCAGACAGGTTTCAGAAAAATTCGGGCGCAGTTGAAGCCGTGATCCGGTGCTGTAGATCAACGGGGTTAGCTGCCCATAAAGCTGGCCGGTCTCAGCCGGATCACCCGTCCCGAATTCGGCAACACCATGCAGTTTCTCTAACTGGAAGGCATGGATCAACCGATCCAGCAGCGCCGTCACATCAGCCACCGCAATCCGGCGCAGATGGCCCCGGCGCCCGCCACTCTTGTTTCCCGGCTTTCTTGCGGGCTTCTCCGGTTTGGCGGCACCCTTGCGCGCGCTGTCATAGACACGGACCGCTGGGAAAACCCCGCCAAACGGACGCAGAAAGACGATAGCGCGTTTGGCGGGGTCACTCTGCCATGTGCACAAGACGCGGATCGGCAGGATCACTACCAGAAAGATCCCTACCAAGAGGGACGCGCCAAGCCACAGCAGAACTTGCCAGACCATCTCAGGCTGCTTTGTCCGACCCGCCCGATTGCTTGTCGATTGCATGGGCTGCGGCATCGCCCAGCACTTCGGTCAGACCTGACATAGCCCCTTTGATCGCCTCGACCCGGGCCCCTTTGTCATCAAGGATAATCGCGCCGATCGGTTTGATCCCACCACCGCCACCGGTGCCGCCGCCATTGCCGGATTTGGCCCCTTCGGTGCCACCGGCGCCAAAGCCAAAGCCGTAGCTGACAATCGGGATCACGGTTGATCCGTCTTTTTCGATCGGATCCCCCAGCACATTCTTTGCATTCAGCAGGCGGTCGAGCTCTTCCACGGTATTCTTAAGCAGCTGTTCAACATCAGTCATTGTCATCTCCGATCAAAGGGATTGAGGGGTCAGGAATTGGTTTGAATGCCCAGCAGCTTGTAGAGCGGGCAGACACCGAACACAGAGGTCAGGGTCAAAATGCCACCAATAGCCATCAGGGTGTAGGCCACCGCACTACTTGCCCCCAGCCCCAGATAATTCATCAGCGGTGCCACGATCAGGGCAAGGCCGATGATCAACCGCAGAGCGCGATCAAAAGTTCCCATATTCGTCGTCATTTTCGATCTCCTTTCATTCGAAAGCGGGCAAAGAGCCCACAGTTCCTGACGTAAGGGTATCGCGCGCCTCGCTCTTGAGATTGATCTTGGTCAATGTCGTTTAGATGGTACCCTGCGAGTATTCACCAAAGGGATGACACCAACAAAAGGGGCACCCCACGTGCCAGAGATCGCTTTCCGTACTCAAGGCGTCACCAAGGTCTATGGAACCGGTGAGGTAGAGGTCTATGCCCTCGCCGGTGTCGATCTGGAACTTTACGCAGGTGAAATGGCGGTGCTTCTTGGCCCGTCGGGAAGCGGCAAATCAACCTTGCTGAATATCCTAGGCGGGCTCGATCATGCCACGACAGGCCGGGTCTGGTTTCGCGACCAAGAGCTGACGGACCTGCCTGATCGCGCGCTGACCCGGTTCCGCCGCGATCACGTGGGCTTTGTGTTCCAGTTTTACAATCTGGTCCCCAGTCTGACTGCGCGCGAAAACGTGCAGCTGGTGACCGATGTGTCCCTCGACCCGATGCCCGCCGAAGAGGCTTTGGCACTGGTCGATCTGGCCGACCGCATGGATCACTTCCCCTCCCAGATGTCGGGCGGCGAACAGCAACGTGTGGCCATCGCCCGCGCCATCGCCAAACGGCCCAATATCCTGCTTTGCGACGAACCCACCGGTGCCTTGGACAGCACCACCGGCATACAGGTGCTGGAGGTGTTGGCCGATATCAACGCGCGATTTGGCACCACGACCGTCATCATCACCCACAACGCCGATATCCAGCGCATGGCACATCGGGTGATCCAGTTTCAGGACGGCAAGATCAGCAGCGTCACCACCAATGACGAACGCCTTGCCCCGGCCGAGATTGTCTGGTGATGCAGGCGCTCGACCGCAAACTCTTGCGCGACTTTGGGCGCTTGTGGAAACAGGCACTGGCCATTGCATTGGTTCTGGCCTGCGGTGTCGCGATTCTGCTGACAGCACTGGGTATGTATACGTCTCTGTCAGAAACCCGCGGCACCTATTACGAGCGCAACCGCTTTGCCGATGTTTTCGTCGCCGTGAACCGCGCGCCAGAACGGCTGGTGGCTGAACTGGGGGCGATTGAAGGGGTATGGGCCGTCGAAACCCGCACCACCGGTGATACGGTGCTGGATGTGCCCGGCAATCTGCGCAGCGTGACCGGGCGTATCCTGTCCTTGCCGCTTGACGGCGCGCCGCGCCTGAACGTGCCTATCGTGACAACCGGGCGGCTGCCCGACCCCACCTCAACAACCGAGGTGATGGTCAACGCCAATTTCGCCATCGCCAATGATCTTCAACTGGGCAACATCTTTTTCGCCAACCTCAACGGTCAGAAACGGCCGCTGACGATCACAGGTACCGCCCAGTCGCCGGAATTCATCTACACGATCGGTCCCGGCGCGCTGATGCCCGACAATGAAACCTTCGGGATCATCTGGATGCCGCAACCCGCTGTTGCTGCCGCCTTTGACATGACCGGAGCCTTCAACGACGTCTCGCTGAAACTTACTGCGGACGCGCAGCGCGCGGCGGTGATGGCGCAAGTGGACCGTTTGCTCGACCCATTCGGCAGTCTGGGGGCCTACGGGCGCGATCTGCACCTTTCCGACAGTTTCATTGACGCGGAGATTGAGCAATTGCGCAACATGGCCTCCATCCTGCCGCCTATCTTTTTTGGTATTGCCGCCTTTCTGGTCAGCATGGTCATGGGGCGGATCATCATGCTGGAGCGCAGTCAGATCGGCCTGCTCAAGGCTGTCGGTTATTCCAATCTGGAAGTGTGCCTTCATTATCTGATGCTGGCCGGGCTGATCGCCCTGGTGGGGATCGGGATCGGGTGGTTCGCGGGCAGTTGGCTGGCGCGGCTGCTGGCCGAACAATTCGCGATATACTTTGACTTCCCGTTCCTGATCTATCGCACTTCGCTTTGGGTCTATGCGGTCTCCGGCATCGCCGCATTGCTGACAACCACTTTGGGCGCAGCGCAGGCCGCGATCAAGGCGGCGCGGCTGGCACCGGCAATCGCGATGCAGCCGCCTGCCCCGCCACGTTTCAAACGGTCCCTGATAGACCGGGCAATGGCCGCAATGCGCTTCAGCCAACCAACCATCATGATCCTGCGCAGCCTGTTTCGCTGGCCTTTGCGCAGCGGGCTTACGATGCTGGGGCTGGCGCTGGCGGTATCGACAATCGTGTCGCCTGCGTTCTTTGATTATTCATTGGCCAAGATCGTCGACAGTGCGTTTTACGAAAGCAACCGTCAGGACGGGATGCTGATCTTGTCGCGTGACATGCCGGAATCCGTGCTATCCACCGCCGCGGCCCTGCCTGCTGTGCTGCAAGCCGAGGGGCAACAGTTTCACCCGGTGATCCTGCGCAACGGTATCCGCGAAAAACGCACCTCAATCCAGGCGAGCCGACCCGGCGCGGACCTTGCCCGCGTGATAAACGACAGAGGGACCGCTGTCGACGTGCCTCCCGGCGGTGTGGTGCTGGCAGAGCGACTGGCGGCCCAACTGGATGTCGGGATCGGGGATCAGATCGAGGTAGAGTTCCTGAGTGGCCGCAAGGAAACCCATTCGCTGACGGTCGCCGACACCATCGCACAATACATCGGGCTGGGTGCCTATATGGACCTTGATTACGTCAACAACGTGCTGCGTCAGACACCGCGCATATCGCTTGTCAACGTGTCGCTCGACGACGCAGAGGTCGCTGACCTGCATGCGAGGCTCAAGGATGTTCCCAATCTGGTGGGCATCGTGATGATGACCGACACGCGGCGGTCTTTCTCGGAAACAATCGAACAGAGCATCGACGCGATGAACCTGATCTATATCGTCGTCGCGCTGCTGATCACAATCGGGGTCACCTACAACGGGGCGCGCATCCAACTGTCCGAACGGGCGCGCGAACTGGCCAGCCTGCGTATCCTTGGGTTCACCAGAGGTGAAGTGTCCTATATCCTGATTGGTGAAACCATGCTCTTGTCCTTGCTGGCACAGCCCTTGGGCTGGTGGATAGGCGCTGTGATAGCCACCGCAATGGCCAACACAAATTCCAACGACATATACAATATGCCAGTCGTTCTGGACCCTGCCATGTTTGCCAAATCCAGCTTTGTTGTGCTTCTGGCCAGCTTTGCGTCGGTCATGCTGGTGCGGCGCAGGCTGGACAGGCAAAACCTCGTTTCCGTCATGAAAGTAAGGGAGTAAGTGATGTCACTGAAGCCACGCACAATCAGCCTTTTAGGGCTTGGTGCCGCACTCATGCTGGGTCTGGGCTATGTCGCTTTCCAGAAAGACCCGATCCCGGTTGACCTGCAAACCATCACACGCGGCCCGCTTGCGGTGACGGTCAACGCCGATGGTGTCACTCGGATCAAGGATATCTACGATATTGCCAGCCCCATCACTGGCACCGCCCTGCGCTCACCGGTCGCCGTGGGTGATCGGGTCGTGGCCGGTGAAACCGTGGTCGCCATCGTGCGCCCTGCCACACCTGGCCTTCTCGACAGCCGCAGCCTGCAACAGGCCCAAGCCACCGTGGCCGAGGCTGAAGCCGCCCGGCATGTTGCCGAAACTGATCTGGCGCGCGCAACCGAAGAGCGCGATCTGGCCCGCTCACAATACGAACGCACCCAAACGCTGGTGGAACGTGATGTTGTTTCCCTGACGCAACTGGAGGACGCCTTGCAGCGACTGGCCATCGCCCAAAGCGCTGTCGAAGCGGCAGAGGCGCGCATCGAAATGGCGCAAAGCACATTGAACCGCGCCCAGACCATGCTGCAAACCCCCCAAGCCCCGGCGGAGTTTAACGCAAGCTGCTGCCTTGAGATCAGATCACCCGCAGACGGGGTGGTGCTGAGCATTGCCGAAACCAGCGAGCGGCCCGTCATGACGGGGGCACCGCTGTTGCGCCTCGGTGATCCGGCTGAACTGGAGATCGTGGCCGATCTTTTGTCCAGCGACGCTGTGCGCTTGCAAATCGGCGCAGAAGCCATCGTCGAACGCTGGGGCGGACCAAATACGCTGTCCGCCGTGCTGACCAGTATCGCACCTGCGGCGGAAACCAAAGTGTCAGCACTGGGGATCGAGGAACAGCGGCTGGACGCGATTTTTGATATCTCCAGCCCACCCGCGCAACGGACAGCATTGGGCGATGGTTTTGCGGTCTTCATGCGGATCACCGAATGGCGCAATGA